>Ga0228535_1003209_pt1 | contig 12529 bp, 12 predicted proteins | sample SJ1metagenome_FD_168457 | JGI IMG/M metagenome (GOLD analysis project Ga0228535, IMG submission 168457) | Enriched culture of PCE-dechlorinating microbial communities from Ithaca, New York, USA - SJ1 | ecosystem: Engineered > Modeled > Simulated communities (microbial... > Unclassified | place... | reverse complement strand
TTTGTCTCGGGCTTCCTTCAGATTCCGCGTCGCCGCGGACACCCTTGCCTCCGACTACGGCTACTGCTGCCTTCACCGCTCAGGACTTGCACCTGGTAGATAACGCCCATGCCGGGCACACAAAAAATGCAGTTTCCCGCAGAAGCGGGAAACTGCATTTTTTTGAGTTTTTTTCAGGTTCTCGTTTATGCGATCAGGAATTTTCCTGGCTGATCATGCGGTAGACAATAGCTCCAAAGATCGCTCCGGCGATTGGGGCGGCCCAGAAAAGCCACAGTTCCGAAATTGCCCATCCTCCCTGGAAGACTGCCACGCCGGTGCTCCGGGCAGGGTTGACCGATGTGTTGGTCACGGGGATGCTGATGAGGTGGATCAGCGTCAGGGCGAGTCCGATGGCCAGGGGGGCGAATCCCTGGGGGGCCCGCTTGTCGGTGGCGCCGAGGATGACGATGAGGAACATCATGGTCATGACAACTTCGGTGACGAGGGCGGCCATCATGGAGTACCCTCCGGGCGAGTGCTCGCCGAAACCGTTGGTCGCAAATCCGGCAGTTACGTCAAATCCTGCCTTGCCGCTGGCGATGAAAAAAAGAACTGCACCTGCGGCGATCGCTCCAAGGACCTGGGCGATAATGTAGGGAATGACCTGAGACGCAGGGAAACGGCCGCCTGCCCAAAGGCCGATTGAGACTGCCGGGTTGAGATGGCAGCCCGAAATGTGTCCGATCGCGTAAGCCATAGTTACTACAGTAAGGCCAAATGCCAGCGATACTCCGAGCAGACCAATTCCGACGTTCGGGAAGGCTGCCGCGAGCACGGCGCTGCCGCATCCTCCAAGAACCAGCCAGAACGTACCAAAAAACTCCGCACCATATTTGTTCATTTTTCCATCTCCCTTAGGGGTATTCCTCAGCATGCTGAAGATCAGGCTCCCTGCAGGCACGACTATGGATCATCCTGAAGGGGCAAATTATAACATATTATTATGAAACATTACGTCTCAGTCGGTGCTCTTGTCAATATGCCAAAGAGGTGCCTTTATTACTTTTTTGAGGGTAAACCTGTCTCCAGCGAAATATTAGAACGTTTCTCTTCTCTTTTGGTAAATTGCTGATATCCGTTCCGGCTGTCGGGCAGGACATGGAGTATGAGCGGTAAATTCCCGGGTCGGCGTGAATCCCATCCCCGGAAAATAAGCCGCTCGTCATTTCCCGCGATTTCTACACTTCCATCCGGCCAGCAGGAAGAGAGGCAGCAGAAACAGTACGGCCTGCAAGGGACTCTCTCGTGAAAACATTCCGCATCCTCCGCTTTCGCCGCTTTCTGCGGAGAGGTAGCGGACGATTACGTTGTTTGACCTGTTCAGCTCGGCGGGAAGGACATCCTCGAGACAGAGAAATACAGCCCACTGACCGTTGAAGACGGAAGCCTGTGTCAGTTGCGACAGGTGAAATCCGCATCGGACAGTTGTCGAGCTGCCTGGTTCGATGGGCGGAAGAGGTATGGATTCGATCAGCGTCCCGTGGGTCAGTATCCCGGGATGGACCGCGACTGAACCTCCTGTACTCGCAAACTCTCCCCTGTTGCGTATTTCGGCGATAACGACACACGTCCCGTCTGTACCCCTGGTGATGCTCGTCCCGTTTTCATCGAAGACGAGGTCGGGATTGCCGGATGTGCCGAATGGGCCGTTTGGCATGAAATTGATGGTGTTGCCGGGAAGGCTCTCGATTCCGTTTTCATTCCGTGCGGTGACTGAGATTCCGTACATCTTGCCGTTGCGCAGACCTTCTATAACCGCTGAATACTGTCCCGACTCCGGGTTCTTATCCGAGAAGAGAACGCTCCTCACTCGATGCGTTTCCATCCCGCCGCTTCTCTCGTCGTGCACTTCCACGATGTACTCCCGTGCTCCATCCACTGGATCCCACAGAACTTCCACGAAACCGTCTCCCGGGAACACATCAGCGTTTGCGAGGACCGGAGCCTTCGGGGCCTCCGGATGGCGTACCGTCACGGTGCCGCCGCTTCGGACAATGGTTCGCGGATTGTTCCCGTCGGACGCAGCGACGAAGAGCCGGTACGTCCCGGTGGGGATATTCATCTCCTCAATGTCCCAGTGGAAAACGCCGTCATCTTCTAAAGTATTTGAGAGAAGCTGCATGTCCGATCCGTCCTCCCTGGCTCCGTAATACAGGGAGATCTTCGGCGACGGATTGAAGTCGTCGCTTACGGTCCACTCTACCGGGAGTGGTGTCCCGTTCCAGGTGATTTCCTCCCGCAGTCCGACGAAGGCCACTTCCGGAGGGGCATCGGGGAGGACGAGCTGTATTTCGAATTCCCCCAGTTCCTGTGCATTTTCGATCTCCAGCGAGTACTCCCCCAGGGGAGGCCGGCCGACGAGAAAATAACTCTCTCCTATAGCGTCGTTCTCTCTCCGGCTCACCTTGGCCGGTGGAGGCAGTTCGCCCGGACCGAATGTGGGTGTCGTTTCCCACGGATGTTCCGTACCGTCCGGAAAGATGAGGTCGGCCTTCGGAATTCCTTTTTCGCTCCGGACGAGGAAATAGGCGAAGGGCACCGTCTCGTCAAGCCTGAGCGGCTGCAGGGCTTTTCTGTCAGTTGCTTTTGAAGAAACGCTGAACGGAACGCGGATGCCGTTCACGAAGAAGGCCGGGTGGGCCGGATTGGTGAAATCGACTCCTACAGATACGCTGTGGTCGAAGAAGACCACGTGAATGGAGACTCCCGCCCCAAGCCACGCTTTTTCGATTCCGGACTGTGAACCCCGGAGCAGGCCTTCCCCTTTTACGTTCGCGAACTGGTATCCTCCGATAATGGGTATATTTCCCGGGATTTCGATTCTTCCCTCCGTGAGAAACGTGTGCTCTATTTTCTCGTTCAGATAAGATAGCGAACCCTTCTGGACTCCGTGGAAAAGGCCGCCCCACCAGTAGATGTTTCTCTCGAGGGAGAGGCCCGGGCGTCCCCATCCGATCGCGATCCGGGCATCACCGAGCGGCAGGTAGTGAAGCAGCGCGAGGTCTCCGGAGAACGCGACTCCGCCGGCAGGAGCGAGCGTGAAGGCCATATTGCCTTCGAGCAGGTTGAGACCTGTCACTGCGTCGAATTTGTCGAGGGCGTACGCGATGTCCACAAGGTGGAATCCTATGTTTCCCTGGATACTGAGCTTCGAAGGGTCACAGATCTCACTGATTTTGAACCCGAGAGCGTTCCACTCGGCTGCGACAGGGTTGTACTGGGTCATGGGAAAGATGCAGAGGTGCGACTCTGTGAGCTCAAGGGATCCGCCGATTGTGTTTATGCAGAAGGGATCGAGCTTGAAACCGAAGGCGAAACCAAGACCAAGACCTCCCTCACCCTTTCCTCCGGAAAAAGTCTCGAACTGGCCGGGGATGGTTATGAAACCGGACATTTCGAAGTCAAGCTGGAGAAAATCGATGTCCACTGTGAAATCCGGAATAGGCCAGCCGTATTTCTTTACGCTGATCGTCGACAGGGGAGCGCTGAGTGTGTTGAAGTGGAGGGGAGGCATGGAGGAGCCCTCCCTTGAGAGGATTATTCCCTGCTGGATCGGGAATGGCAGGCCGAGTGCGGGTATGCTTCCCTGTACATCGGGGAGTTCAACGGAATCCTTTGTTGCGGAAAAGACGGGAGGATCGTCCACATATGCGAAGGGAAGGCCGAAGAGAGGATCGAACGTGGATTCCCCATCGGCCGCTTTTACCCGGATGGCGTTGGTGCCTGGGTCCATGGTCGTACTGTCGATACTGATGTTTCCCCTGAAGAGATTCCAGAGCTTCGGCGTCGATCCGGAATGACGCCTTATATCCAGCGCACCCAGCAGGACCGGGCTCTCCGTCCAGAGGCGGGTGCCTCCTGAGTCAAACTAGAGGGATGCCGTTCCGCCGGCGGGATCGCCGACGGAAAGAATAGGTTCGCCCCGATCGACTGCCAGTGTGATGTTTCCCGTCGCGACAAAGTTCGGGCCGGAGTGCGCGATACTGTCCGCCTCGATCGTGATGTCGCCCATGACTCGGGACTGGCGCCCGGACGGGGATGCGGCACAGGCCGTAAAGGATAGGGTCAATGAAAAGAAGAAAAATATCGCGTACAGAAATACAGCTGACGGTGATTGTTTCGGAGATTCCGCTTTTCTGTCTGTTCTCACTGAAATACCGCCTCCTTGAAAATACGAATATGCGGGTACCAAAAAACAGAATGGAGCATGTATTATAATATTATAAAAATTTTGAATTATTGTAGAAGTGTCTGATCCATGCACGTACGAAAAAACGGCCTCTTTCCGGTAATTACGGAAGAGGCCGTTCTGTTGGAATTCACGATGCTGATTTTTTCACTGTTTTTCAGCGTGCTCCGGCTGATTGCTCCATGTCTCTCAGTTTCGCCGCGCTGATGCCGATGCCCCCGCAGACCACCACGAGAACGGTGCCGGCATCGCCGAGGAGGGGAGTGTTTTCGTACAGTGCAGAGAGGGAGACGCCGCAGGCCGGTTCCACGAGCACACGGTGATCGTCAAGGAACCTTGAGCACGCCGCCACCGCCGACTCGTCGGGGACGACGTAGGGCGTGATCCTGTGATTCCGGGTCAGTTCGAGGGCCGCCGGGGCCACTGCCCGGGCACCCAGCGAAGTGGCCACGGATGTTATGCTCTCCAGCTCGACTATTTCACCTGCCGCGACGGCGGCAGCGAAGGACGCAGCCCCTTCCGTCTCGCAGGCGAGGACCGGCACATCTCCCCAGCCGTTGCGGTCCATTCCGGCGACAGTGCCGCAGAGCAGACCTCCTCCCCCCACGGACAGTACGACGGTGTCCGGCTTCGGTCCCTGTTTCGCCGCCTCGTCGATGAGTGTGCCGTGCCCGTCCCACATGACGGGGTCGTCAAAGGCATGGATGTATTTTGCGTTCCTGTCTTCGGCGGCCATGGAGAGGGCGAGCTCGTTGGACTCCTTCCAGCTCTCCCCGGAAACGATGACCTCGGCCCCCAGGGAGGCGATCGCGTTTTTTGCCTCTTCAGACGTGGTTACGGGAACGATGACCGTGGTGCAGATGCCGAGTCCACGGCCTGCCCAGGCAGCTGCGTACCCGGCGTTTCCCCCCGAGGGGGAGATGAACCGTGTCGCCCCGCCTTTTGCCGCTTCCTCGCAGACCCTCCCGATCCCCCGCAGTTTGAACGATCCGGCGGGCTGCATGTTCTCCATTTTGAGAAATACCCTCCGCCCCGAGATTCTGCCCAGGGGGACGGATTCCAGAAGGGGCGTTTCCCTGTGGAGTGTCATGGTCACTGCCAGCTGAGGGCGAATGTGGCCATCACTGCGGGGCCGATCCAGAAGACGCCCTCGTTCAGGTCGAATTTCGGGTGATGGTGGGGGTAGTCCCGCTCATCACCGTATGTTGCCGGCAGGAAGAAGAATGAGCCCGGGACCTTCTCCTGGAAGAAGGCCATGTCCTCTCCGCCCATGGTGGGCTCTTCCACCTCGTGGACCAGGTCGGGCCCGAGAATTTCTTCCATGGCGGTCTTCATCTTTTCCGTCATTCCCTTGTCGTTGATCAGGGGGGGAGGGCCATAGGTGAAGGTGATGGACGCCTTGCCCCGGAGGGCCTCCGCCACGTCGGTGCAGATTGCCTTCAGCCGTGTCTCCAGGTTTTGCCTCGTCTCCGGCGAGAGGGAGCGGATGGTACCCCTGATGGTGCAGCTCGGGGCGATGATGTTGGGCATGGTGCCGCCCTGGATGGTTCCCACGGTGATGACTGCGGAATCCAGGGGACTCGTCTCCCGGCTGACCACGAGCTGGAGCAGGTTGACCGCCTGGCAGGCCATGGCAACGGGGTCGACGGTGAGATGTGGCGTGGCCCCATGGCCGCCCTTGCCCTCGAACGTGACGGTGAACCAGTCGGAGGCCGCCATGAGAGCGCCGAAGCGATATCCTGCCTCACCAGCCCTGAACCCTTTCCAGAGGCTCCCGATGTGGAGGCCGATAATGCCGTCCATGGCGGGGTTCTCAAACAGTCCGTCCTCGATCATGGCCGGGGCTCCCTTCCCGTCCTCTTCTGAGGGCTGGAAGATGAGCTTCACCGTTCCCTGCAGCTCGTCCCTGCATTCCGTGAGGATTTTCGCCGTGCCGAGAAGCATGGCGGCATGGGCATCATGGCCGCAGGCATGCATGTTGCCGTTGGTGGCAGCGAAGGGAAGGCCCGTGTCCTCCGTCATATTGAGGGCGTCGTAGTCTGCCCGGATGCCGAGGACCTTTCCGGGTTTTTTCCCCTTGATGAGGGCCACGATCCCCCGCTTGCCGTTCCCGTGGCGGATCTCGTCAGCACCCATTTTGCCGAGCTCGTCCACGATGAGTTTCTCTGTGGCGGAGGTGTTGAAGCCGACTTCCGGATTGGCGTGGAGGGTGCGCCTCCATTGGATGATCTGGTCATTCAGTTCCTGCGCTTTTTTCTTTACGTTGAACATGGATACCATCTCCTTTTGTTCATTCCATCGGTTCAGAATGGAACCTTGCCGGAATGGATGATATCATGGACTATAAGTATTTCAAAATACCCTCGCCCCTTCGTTTTTCCGGGAAAAGCTGTTTTTCGGCAGCTTCACAGGCCGGAAAAGGATGGATGGCGGCATTGTTCCGGATAATCGGAAACAGGGGCAGAAAAGAGGAGTGAAAGGAAATGGATAAAAAGGACCTGGGAAGGATCATCGAGGAAAAAAGGGATTTTTTCATCGATGTGGACCGGAAAATCTGGGAATACGCCGAAACGGCGTTCACGGAGTTCAAGTCCGCAGATACCCTCTGTGAAGCGCTCGAGGCCGAGGGTTTCGCGGTAGAACGGCCCGTTGCGGGGGTGGATACGGCATTCTGTGGTTCGTGGGGGCAGGGAAGCCCGGTCATCGCTTTCCTCGGCGAGTATGATGCCCTTTCCGGACTCAGCCAGAAAGCGGGAGCCACGGAAAAGGACCCTCTTGTGCCCGGGGAAAACGGCCATGGATGCGGCCACAATAATCTCGGCGCAGGAGCGCTGGCGGCGGCGGTCGCTTTCAGGGAGTACCTGAAGAATACAGGAATGCAGGGAACAGTGCGCTATTACGGGTGTCCCGGGGAGGAAGGCGGCTCGGGCAAGGCCTTCATGGCCAGGGCCGGCGTCTTCAACGATGTTGACATTGCCCTTACATGGCACCCGGGATCGGTAAACGCCGTCTACCCTTTCAGTTCCCTGGCGAACTTCCAGATCGCCTACCGTTTCAGGGGTGTGAGCGCCCATGCGGCATCCTGCCCTCACCTCGGCCGCAGCGCCCTGGACGCGGTTGAGCTCATGAACATGGGCGTGAACTACCTCAGGGAACACGTGGTTCCCGAGGCCAGGATGCACTATGCCATAACCGATTCCGGCGGATTTTCCCCCAACGTGGTGCAGCCGAAGGCGGAGGTGCTCTATCTTCTTCGGGCTCCCATGACCCCCCGGGTGGAGGAGATCTACGGGAGGGTAAACGATATCGCCAGGGGAGCGGCCCTCATGACGGGTACCAAGGTTGAGATCGTCTTCATCAAGGCCTGCGCGAACGTCATCCAGAACAACGTGGTGGAAGAGGTTCTCTACCGGAATTACAGTGAGCTGGGCGTTCCCGCTTACTCTGACGGGGACAGGGAATTCGCCCGGAAGATCTTCGAGGGGATCGCCCCGTCGGAACGGAGCCAGGACCTTGACCAGTACTCGGCGCCTGGTGGAGCTGCCGGAAAAGAAGCCGCACGACGCCTCCGTGAGCGCCCCCTCGCCGACGAACTCCTTCCCTACGGGCCGAGTGAATTCGTCCAGCCCGGATCCACAGACGTAGGGGACGTGAGCTGGAACGTCCCCACAGGGCAGATCTGGGTGGGAACATGGCCCAATCACACGCCCGGGCACTCATGGCAGATCGTTTCCACGGGAGGGGTTTCCCTGTCCCACAAGGGGATGCTCCACGCCGGAAAGGTTCTGGCCGCTGCCGCGGTTGATTTCCTTCACGATCCTGTCCTTATCGAAAAGGCGAAGGAAGAACTTCGGACCCGTCTCGACGGAAACGCGTACCGGTGCGCCATACCTGATGACGTCATGCCGAGGCCGATGAAAGCAGCAAAATAAAGAGCAGGGACGGAGGCTATTTCATGAAAGAGATTTTCTACACCATTTCGGACGAAGTGTTCTCGTCTTTCCCCGGCTATGTCCGGGGAGTGGTTGTCGGAAGGGATCTTGAAAACGGTCCCTCGCCCGAAACTCTTACAGCCATGCTTCGCGACGCGGAGAGCTCCCTGCGGGAGCGCATGGGAACGGCAAACCCGGCGGAGCATCCGCGCATCGCCTCGTGGCGGGAGGCATTCCGGAAGACGGGTGTCAAGCCGGCGGAGTTCCGCTCATCCATAGAGGCCATGGCCAGGCGGGTGGTGAAGGGGCAGGAGCTTCCTTCAATCAATGCCCTTGTGGACATCGGCAACGTGCTTTCCCTCCGGCATCTTGTCCCCACCGGGGGGCATTCCCTGGACGACGTGAAGGATGACATCGCCCTCCGGCCCGCTGACGGCGAGGAGGTTTTTGTTCCCTTCGGAGAGACGGAGGAGGAACATCCCCTTCCGGGGGAATTCATTTTCGCCGAGGGCAATACAGTACTCACCCGTCGATGGAGCTGGCGGCAGGCGAATCATACCCTCACCCTTCCGGAGACGAAGTCCATCGAGTTCAACGTGGACGGTCTGCCCCCTGTGGAGAGGAGCGAAGTTGAGGAAATCTGCGGCGAACTGGAGGAGCTTGTGAAGCGCTTCTGCGGAGGGACATTCCGCAGGGAGATCCTGTGCGCTTCCAATCCCCGGATGAGATTGTCGTGACGCTGCGTTTGCTGCCGTCCTGAGGGGAAAGCCGGGGTGTCATCCTGAGGGCAGCGATCGCGCAGCATCCCGAGCACAGCGAGGGGAGAATCTCGTACTTCGGGACCCGGAAATCGACCCCAGATCCTTCGTCGCTGCGCTCCCCAGGATGACAGGGGGCTTGTTTGTCATCCTGAGGCGGTTTTATCGCCGAAGGATCTGCAGTGGATTTTTCAGGGGTCATTTCACCTTTTTGCTCACCGCCGTGATGAACCCCCCGAGTACGTCGTGGCTGTAGGAAAACCCGTGTTTCAGGTAGAAATCCATCGCCTCGTCGTTCCCGTTGGAGATGAAGATGTAGATCAGTTCCATGTCTGGGAAGCTTTCCAGCCATTCCATGGAGATGTCGAACAGCCTTGACCCCAGGCCCGAGCCCCGGTAGCCGTCCCTGATGTACAGGTTGCTGAGGCACCCGATCCGCTCCGGAAACCCCGCCGTGTCCGGCAGGAGTTTGAAGGACGAGTTCTTCATCCCCTCCGCCGATTCCACGGTGGAGAAGACGTACCCCACGGGAACAGCCCCGTCTTTTGCGATGGCCGCATGCTTTTCCAGGGCGCTCTCCCAGCTTTTTTTCATCCTCGTGTCGAAATTCATGCCGTCGAACCGCTCCGGCTCCATAAAGGCCTTGGACTTCCGGAAGCCCATCAGTTCGTCGCACAGGTCCCTGCACTGTTCGATCTCCTTCTCTTCCAGGATCTCGATGGTGATGTTCTCCATGATGCTTCTCCCCATTAAAAAAACTGATTGTCTTCCGGCGCCGATGATGGTACTGTAAAAGTGTTTCTTTCTTTTCGCAAGTATGCACTTTTTTGTAACCATACCTACCTGGAGGAAAGCAATGGTCCTGCAGGGACACAAGGAGGCGCGCCATGGGAGGGAAATGCCCCATCGAGACCACCCTGTCGCTGATCAACGGGAAATGGAAGCTGCTGATCCTGAAGGAACTGTCCCGGGGAGCGGTGCGGTACGGGAGGTTGGGGGCGGCCATTCCTGCCGTCAGCGCCAAGGTGCTCACCCAGCAGCTCCGGGAGCTGGAGGAGAACGGCCTGATCGTCCGGACGGTCTACGCCGAGGTGCCGCCGAGGGTGGAATCTTCCCTGTCGGACATGGGGGCGAGCATTTTCTCCGTCTTCAAGGAACTCCGCCGCTGGGGGCTGGAGGACGACGGGCTGGCCCGGGGGAATGCTCCTTCTGCGGGCAGTGCATCCCTGTTCACGGCAGGGAGAAAAGCCCGCAGAAGGAGCGGGCGGAATAGTCTTCCGGGGGGAGTTCTTCTTCCCCGATTCGTGATCTTTCCGCTTCGGTAAAAGGAGAGCATGGCTACGGGACACCCCATGCTCTCCAATACACCGCACGCTTCGTCCGGAAGGAGTTTGTACCGCGGTTTCCGGACCTAGACCGCCCACCCGCCGCTTCTGCGCTCCCGGGCTACCTTGAGGAGATAGCCGTCGACCATATCCCCGTATTCCGGATGGAAACAGTTCCTCGATCCCGATTCGTCGGCGTCGTCTCCGAAAATGACGCGCCTGTTGTGACAGGCTCCCGCCAGGATGCGCAGTGCCGACTGCCGGGGAGTCTGGGCGGTCTCCGGGGCTTTTCCGTCGGGCCAGATGGCCGTCGCCGTGGTTCCCGGCGTGGCGGAACAGAACTTGATGTTGTCGTCCCAGTATTCCGTGCGCAGCGAGAGGGTCAGGCCGTTGAGCGCCGCTTTCGTCGCGGCGTACATAGACTGGTATGCCATGGGGTAGAAGGCGATGCCGGAAATAACGTTGATCACCTGGCCGCCTCCCTGTTTCCGCATGATGGGGATGACTGCGCGGCAGCCGTACAGCGCACCGTAGAAATTCAGGGCGAAGGCCTTCTCCCAGTCTTCGCTGCTCTGAACCCGAAGCGCCGCCATTCCGCCGCCGGCGGGGCCGGAAGAGGAAGGCTGCGTGAAGGCTCCCGCCATCCCCGCCCCGGCGTTGTTGACGAGAAGGTCGATGCGGCCGCCGAAGAATTCCGCTGCGGCCGAGATCATGTCCGCGACGCCCTTCTCGACGGTCACGTTGCACAGAATGCCATTCACCCTGCCCGGATACTTCCCTGAGAGCCGTTCGGCGTGCTGTTCCAGGTTTTTGGCGTTGAAATCCGCGAGCACGATCTTCTCCGCCCCGCAGTCGAGCAGCTCCTCGATGAGGGCAAGGCCTATGCCGGAAGCCGCGCCGGTCACGATGGCGGTTTTGCCTGCGTAATACTCTCTTTCGAGGGTGAGAGAAGTTCCCGCCATGGTCCCGCCGCTTTCGTTGAATAGCAGGTCGATCCTCCCGTCCATCAGTGACAAAGCTTCATTCAGCATCCAGAAGAAATTTTCCCTGGTATCGGCTTTTGAGACAACGCCCCGGACCCTGCCGGGGAAGAGGTCGTTCAGCCGTTCATTCGCAAGGCGGAGTCGCTCCATGTCGGAATCAGCCATGACGACCCTTTCCGCTCCCGAGGACAGCAGCTCTTCGGCGAGGGCCGTCCCCTTCTCCGAGGCGCCGATGACGAGCACGTTTTTTCCAGGTATGGATTTGCTGTACTGTTCCATGGGTATCCGACCTTTCACATCAGGGATGTCTGTCTCCGAGTCATTCGTAATGCTGGTGAAAATGCTCGACCGTGCAGCGGTCATACCGTCCCGGGAGCAGGCAGCTCATGGCGGAGGGTATTTCCGCCTCAGGGTACTCGTACACCGGGGAGAGTCCGTCAACCCAGTTGTCGCTCACCATCCATCCCGCGCCGAACACTCTGCTGACAGGGAGTTCTCCCCATCGGTCGTCCGTCGACGAGCCGAGGGTGACCTCCGCCGCGGCGGGTTCCCAGGATAAAAAGCGGGTGGGGCTGCTGTAATACAGCATGTTCAGGTTGCTGAAACCTCCCGCTCCCATCCGGTACATGTGCAGCAGGCAGCCTCCGCCGGTCGTGACCGGGCTGTCGGGGGAACAGCCCTCCTGCTCCTGGTGAAAGGCCGGATCGTTGTACGATCCCATGGTCACCTTTACGTCGATCAGGCGGACCCCTCCGCGCTCGATGAAGCAGTGTCCCTCGTTCCCCGTCCGTTCGACGACGATGCGCTCGCAGAGCTTCTTCGGCAACCCGGACGACTCGCGGCCGGAAAACGCCCCCATCAGCGCTCCCGGGCCGCTCAGCATGATTCCGAGAAAATAGACCCCCACGTGCCGGCCGTAGCGGGCCAAAATGCCGAGGCCCCCCTCCATGTACCACGGAGCGAAGGTGGGCTCCCGGATATTGACGATATAGGCATAAGCCATGGGATTCGAGGGGTCGGCGAGTTCCAGCGGCGGAGGAAGAAGTTTGCGGGCTTTTCGCCCGTCGGCGGCCGCGAAAAGCTGTATGCCGTACTGGTTGTTCATTGCGGCTTTGCCCATAAAACTCCCGACCTTTTCTTCGGGTATACGGTACCCTCCGTTCATAACGCACACTCCTCGTATAATCAATTTGCGGTGGAAAAAAGTGAAGGAAAGCAGGTCACCGCATACACCTGCGTCCTGAGAATATGGGACAATGGTTCCGTACAGGCAGGGGGCGCAGTATCTCTCCTTGAGGTG
>Ga0228535_1003208_pt1 | contig 12532 bp, 10 predicted proteins | sample SJ1metagenome_FD_168457 | JGI IMG/M metagenome (GOLD analysis project Ga0228535, IMG submission 168457) | Enriched culture of PCE-dechlorinating microbial communities from Ithaca, New York, USA - SJ1 | ecosystem: Engineered > Modeled > Simulated communities (microbial... > Unclassified | place... | reverse complement strand
ACGACAGTCCTTTCTCTTTGCACGAAAAGCCGTTCCTGAGGAACAAACGGAAGACCTGCAAACAGAAAAAAATCATTCATCACATTGTTTATGTTTTATACGATTGAAAAGCGCGCATAAAAAGCTGCGTCAGATACACAGTCGCGCGCTGAGTGAAAGTATAGCACATAAACGATATAGAAACACACGGAAGTGAATCTATAAATCTATTATTTTTATAATGTCCTATAATAATTCTTATGTTACATTATATTATCGTTTTTAAAACAGAGCCGTCTAAAAATCATGCTATGGCCGCTTTGACAATTGCGAGGAAGCTTTCCGGCTTTAAGGATGCGCCTCCCACCAGAACGCCGTCTATGTCCTGTTGTGACATAATGCCGGCCGTATTTTCCGGTTTAACGCTTCCTCCATATAGTATCAGCACTTTATCGGCGACCCCTTCGCCGAACGTATCTGATATGACCTTTCTGATAAATGCGCAAACTTCCTGGGCATCCTCGTTCCTCGCGGTTTTTCCGGTGCCTATTGCCCAAACAGGTTCGTAAGCTACTATGATTTTATCCTTCACGGTGGAAGCATCCATGGATTTTAAACCAGCAAGCAGCTGTCTTCTCACAACGTCAAAAGTTTCTCCATTTTCGCGGTCTTCGAGCAGTTCCCCTACGCAAAAAACAGCGACTAAACCACCGTCTGTTGCGGCAAGCAACTTTTGGTGCAGGCTTTCATCGGTTTCATGAAAAATATGCCTGCGCTCACTGTGTCCTATAATAACATAAGCGCACCCGACTTCCTTCAGCATAGGGACAGAGATCTCGCCCGTGAAAGCGCCTTGTTTTTCCCAATGCACGTTCTGTCCTCCAACGGATATTTGGATGCCGCGCTTCGCGGTTATCGCGGCTTCAAGCGAAATTGAAGGCGGGAAAATAGCTATCTCAATATTTCCTGAGTTTATGTTGTCAACTATTTCTTTTCCATTCGTTGCGGAAAGAGCCGAGAGGATTTCAGCAAAAAACTCTCTCGTGGCAGTCGGCCCGTTGTACATCTTCCAGTTACCCGCCATGAATTTTCTGCGCATATCAAATACCCCCTTAATTTTAAAGCGATCCCAGCACCAAAAGAGAAAAAATGCTGAAGCCGGGATCGCTTGTCAATCAATCAAATTATCTTCATTCAATCGATTTTTTCTATCGTCACCCCAATATATATGGCTCAATTCCTGGAAGGATCTTTCCTTCAAAAAACTCCAGGCTGGCTCCCCCGCCCATTGAGACATGCGAAACCTTGTCGTCGCAGCGGAACTTAGCCGCGGCCGCAGCAGAGTCTCCACCGCCGATGACTGTTAGTGCTCCTGCCTGAGTGGCGTCTGCCATGGCTTTCGCAACCTTCTCCGTACCTTCAGCAAACGCCGGCATTTCAAAAACCCCCATAGGGCCGTTCCAAAGCACTGTTTTAGCTGACAGTATGACGTTTCTAAAAGTCTCCGCAGTCTTGGGCCCTATGTCCAGCCCCATTTTACCCGCAGGAATGCTATCAGCGTTTACAACAGAATGACCGGCGTCTGCTGCGTAAGCATCGGCTACGATTAAATCTGTCGGCAGCAATATCTTAACTCCCCGCTTGTCGGCTTCAGCAAGCATTTCAGAGGCAAACCCTATCTTTTCTTCTTCGCAAAGCGACGAACCTATCTCATAGCCGACGGCTTTCAAAAATGTAAAAGCCATTCCTCCCCCTATGAGAATAGTGTCAACCTTATTCATCATATTGCTGACCACTCCTATTTTATCGGACACTTTTGCACCGCCAAGAATGAGAACGAAGGGTTTCCTTGGATTATCCCGGACAGTGCTCAGTATCTCTACCTCTTTTAAAAGGAGGAGTCCTGCAAACGATGGTATGATGTGAGCAATTGAGCTTGTTGACGCATGTGCTCTGTGCGCCGCACTAAATGCGTCCATTACAAATATGTCAAACCATTTTGCAAGTTCCCTTGCAAAATGGGCGTCGTTTTTCTCTTCTTCAGCGTGGAAACGTACGTTCTCAAGCAACAGGACATCGTCTTTTTTCCACGATGCTACGGCATTGCCGACCTCAGGACCGACACAATCGGGCACAAAGACGACATTCCACCCCGTCATATCCTTAAGGGCTTTGCCTGCCGGCGCAAGACTGAATTTTTTATCCACGGTCCCCTTGGGCCTGCCAAGATGAGATACCAGCGCTATGCTCGCCCCAGCTCTTCTCAGTGCCTCAAGCGTAGGGAGATGTGCTCTTATGCGGGTGGCGTCGCTTACATCACCGTCTGCCAATGGCACGTTGAAGTCTACCCTAACTAAAACTTTTTTGCCGAAGACATCTTCGGGAGAAAAAGTTTTCAGCCTCATTTCGCTTAAATCCCTTTCGAAAGGATGTAATCAGCTAAATCTATTACCCTGTTGCTGTAAGCCCACTCATTGTCGTACCATGAAAGCATTTTAACCATGCTGTCTCCTACAACCATCGTGTGTCTTGGAGCAAATATAGAAGAGTGGCTGTCTCCCACAAAATCCATCGAGACAAGGTCCTCCGGCTCATAGTAAAGGATGCCTTTAAGAGGCCCTTCAGCGTATTCTTTCATAGCAGAGTTGACATCGTCGGCGGTGACTTTTTTCGCAAGCACAACTGTAAGGTCGACGACTGAAACATCCGGTGTCGGCACACGAAGAGCAAAACCGTTTAATTTGCCCTTAAGCTCGGGCATGACTTCAGAGATGGCCTTTGCCGCGCCTGTGCTGGTTGGTATTATTGAAAGGGCCGCCGCGCGTCCGCGCGAAGGAGTCTTTTTATGCGGAAAGTCCAGTGTTACCTGATCGTTAGTGTACGAATGCACGGTGTTCATAAGTCCCTCTACTATTCCGAACTTTTCCTGAAGGACCTTGCAAAGCGGGGCTAGGCAGTTCGTGGTGCAGGATGCGTTGGATACGATGTTGTGCTTCTTGGGGTCATAGCTCTTCTCATTTACACCGATTACTATTGTCACATCATGATTGGTGGCGGGAGCTGAAATTATGACTTTCTTGGCACCAGCGTCAATATGCGCTTTAGCCGCATTTGCGTCTGTGAAACGGCCCGTTGATTCTATAACAAGGTCAACGCCGAGCTCTTTCCATGGAAGCTTTGATGGATCGGGCTCCGCCACAGCCTTGATGCTGCGTCCGTTTACCACAAGGCAATCATCCTCCACTGAAACTTCGCCGGGGAAGCGTCGAAAAACGGAATCGTATTTAAGCAGATAGGCAAGAGACGAGGGCGGCGTGAGATCGTTGACTGCCACTACATCAAAATTATTGTCCTTCCCATTCATGAAAAAGGAACGGAGCGATAGACGGCCGATGCGTCCGAAACCGTTAATTGCAACCTTATACTTTGCCATAAATATTTCCTCCTTAATTTTTTGTCGACAAATACTTTGTGAAAATACCGACATGGGTTATTTATCGGCACAGTTCGATTGTGCAACCATATCACATTTAAGTCAAATGGAATTTTATGTTTTTGCTAGTCAATTTTATTCATCGTATTGAAGATCTTCATGCAGGACCCTTAGAAGTTCTCCAAGCGCCATGGCGCTCAAAACGTCGCCATGAGGTCTGTAAGGCATTATCCCATCAAAGATCTCTGCTACTCCGCCAAGGCAGCCGTGTCTTATATGCGAATTGAACGGCCGCATGAAAACCCACCCGAGGTCTTTCCTCTGAGGATTGTGTTTAATATATGCGGAAATAAATTCCCCGAGCAACCACGGCCAAGCCATCCCGCGGAAACGCGCTTTTATCCGCTGGTCTGGGCGCCCTTCTGCACGCCCCTTAAATTTTTCGTGCCTTGGATCAAGGGATCTCAATCCATATGTCGTGTACAATTCGTTCCAGCATAGCCTGATTACTTTAACCGCCTTATCGTCGGGCAGCGGACTGAATGGAAGAGATACGGCCAGGATCTGGTTAGGACGGATAGCGTTCTCGCATTTCGGACATTCGGGATCGACATAGTCGTAAAGCCCTTTGACATCATCGTTCCAAAAGACGCTGCAGAAAGATTTTGCGCAAACATCAGCCATCGACGCATATTTTTTTGTCTCCGCAGCATCCTCAAAAATTTCAGAGTACTTCTCCGCTATCCTTAGGGCGCTGTACCAAAGAGCGTTCACCTCAACAAAAAAGCCCTTTCTTGGCGCCACCACCTCGTCTCCTGCAACCGCGTCCATCCAATGCCTCAGCGGGTTGTCTGTTTTAACGTTTAGCAGCATGTTCTCTTCGCATGAGAGGTCTAAATCGGCAATACCTTCGCGGTAACGGTTTATTATCTCTTTTACTCCGTCCCATATGTCTTTATGGTTTACGGCCGCGTCTCCTATATGTCTCATGTATCTGTGCGCGGCGTATACAAACCAGAGGCCGTTGTCGGCTCCTTCAAAAATGTAGGATCCGTCGGCCGACAGGCGTTCAGGCATCACCCAATCGTTTTTTTTGCATACATCCAGCCAAAACTTAAGAGTGTTTTCTGCGACGTCCTCCCTGCCGGTTGCGAGAGTAAGCCCTGGCAGGGATACAAAAGTATCCCTAGCCTTGCACTCTACAGAGGGATATCCTGTGTATATAGGCGAAACGGGCGACTTTCTGTCGTCGATCAGATGATATGACGCAAATATCATGTCCTGCTCCGCACTGCTGAATGCGGGGAGATTCGCTCTTTCAAGTATATCTTCGAATCTTCCCGCTGTTTCTTTTTCCATCTCTGTGAGCTCGTTAATTGAAAATGTCTGAGGGGAATCAGATAAGACAACGTAAACAACATCGCCCTGAGATAGCTCCTGCGTAACGAAACCCGGTGACCACAGGTGATCTACGGATGGAGAATCGGCTCTGTCGTCCTGTTCATATATAAGGTTTTCGAACCAAAGCGGCTTAATAGTCCATGTGCCTGATGTTACGGAACAAAAACTTGTATGTCCCCTGCCGTTGACACGTATACCAAGGTCGCCGCAAGATTCTGATTCGAAGCTATTTTTCCCCTCGTCAACGTGAACCTCGTTATTGATCCTGTGCGCGAACAGCGGGCGCAGATCAAGGCGAACCTTATCAGGTGCGGCTAGGATCTCGTATTTAAGTATTGTACACGCTTTCCCGGCGGGCATAAAAATAGATTTCTCGAGGAGGACGCTATGGATTACAAACAGCATGCTTGGGTAGGGATTACCTTGATATTCCTGAAGATATCTGTAGCCGTCCGGGTATACAAGATCTTTATAGCGGTTGGTAGAAAGTTGATATTTTTTGTTGTTTTCGAAAAGGGTCTCTTCTATCTTGCTGATAAGAACCGAGTGCTGCCTTTCTCCTTCCGGGCGGACGACCAAGAGTCCATGTTCTCTTCTCGTGTTGGCTCCTATGACGGTGGAAAATCCATAGCTACCGCGCCCGTTGGAAACCAGAAACTCTCTTCCCGCCCCTTTCTCATAGGTGTTAACGTCTGCCTTTCCCAAGTACATGGCAACCATCCCCTCTCAACATCTTGTTTAAGATATTTTCCAACTTTCTCCACCTATATTCTACCGTACTTTTGCTAATAGGTCTTGACATACTTTGCCCCAGTTCCCTCAAAGATACGCTTGGATTTGCTTTTCTTGCCGCGATAAGTTCCTTCAATACGTCCGGCAGGTCCTCCACAGCGCCGATTTCTTCAAGCTTCTTTATCAAAGACATCTGATCCTGAGCGGCACGAACGCTCTTGCTTATATTCGCCGCGTCACAGTTAACAAGTTTATTGGCATGGCTCCGCATAGAGCGATATATAGCGGTTTCCTCCAGCGCAAGCACGCTTTGGACGAATCCAAGCCTTGAAAGAAAAGTAGCTATCTGCTGCTGATCGCGCAGCATAATTTCGCGGCTCCCGCCTTTTTTTCTTACGCCGATGGAAAAGCCGGCGGATTTCAGGATGCTCTGTATCCTCTCCCCGCTTCCGTTCCCCTCAGGAGGGCGTATCACAAGAAAATAGCCGGATTTTGGTATGTAAAGCGACCCACAGCTTCCCCACAAGCCGCGCACCCAGTTCCAATTGCGCGTCCTTCTGCCAAGGTTTAGGCTCCTTGTAAAAAACCTTTCGGCGTATATATTGTCTATACAGAAAACAATGGGACCTTTGTTTTTTGCGGAGTTTAAAAGCCTTATGCCGCTGGCCGCTTCTCCCTTGCGTACAGATTCCGACGCGTTCCAAAGCTTGAAAAGACGCCTCACGGTAAAGAGGCGGTTACAGGTGAAACAGCACGTCTTTCCGTCACTTTTATGACACAATCCGTCAAGCACGCCTACAATTTCGTCTTCCGCGGGTAAAACAACAGGAAGAGACACCCATTCGTCCCATAGCGTATATTCCAAATGCTGCCCCACTTCTAAAAACCTCTCTTCTCTCTGCTTTCACGCGCAAGGCGCATTATGGTTTCGGAGAGGTTTTGCGTGTTGTGTCTGAGGTAGACTTCATTTTTTATGGTGACATAGTCGCCGTATATTACGGTTGTCCCCAACGATTTAAGATACTTCTCCTCCTCGGTTGAAAGATAAAGCGGCTCTGCTCCTATCTTGCTGTAGCGGGATAGATATTCCTCCGGTATTGGAGCCTGATTTGCCAACAGATAGTCTGGCACGGTTCCGATAACGCTTGCAACCCAGTCGACATGTGCGACGATGTTCATGCCCTCCGTCTCTTTAGGCTGGGTCACTAAATTTGCGACATAAACGATAGGCACCTGTGACTCCCTTAAAAGAAAGGATACGTCTTTTAAAAGAAGGTTGGGAAGCACGCTTGTAAACAAGCTCCCCGGTCCAAGTACTATTAGATCAGCAGAGCAGATAGCTTGTTTTACTCCTTCCAAGGGCTGTGCGTTGGATGGTTCTATCCATAGTTTAACAAGGTTTTTGCCATTATCCGATATTTCAAGCTCTCCGCTGAGAAGTTTGCCGTCTTTGGTCTCACCCTTAAGAGTAACGGTCTCAGTCGTAACGGGCAGCACCTGTCCTCTGATAGCCAGAAGCTTGTTAAGCTCCTCGACGGCTCTCTGGAAATCGCCCATCATCTCAGTCGTGGCCAGCAGTATAAGATTGCCTAGATTATGCCCTTTTAACTCTCCTCTGTCGAACCTGAAATTCAACAGCCTGTTTAATGAGCTGTCATTCTCTGCAAGCGCCACTATGCAGTTCCTTATGTCGCCGGGCGGCAGGACCCCCCATTCCTGTCGGAGCCGGCCCGAGCTTCCGCCCTCGTCTGTAACGGCTACGACCGCAGTTATATTTCTTGTAAAACCCTTGAGGCCGGAAAGCAGCGTAGATAAACCAGTTCCTCCACCTATAGCGACGATCCTCGGACCAAATGAGAGGCGGTATTCTATTGCGCTGTTCATTATTTCCTGGCGCACGGACGTGCTTTTCTTCCTTTTTTTGCCCTTGCCTGATGAGATTACGTAAAAAGAGACGGCGGCAGCCAAAAGTAAAATTATAGCCGGCAGGATTACATATGCGTTCATATCTGCAGGTTCTCCTTGTTTATATCCCTGTGGCTTATGACCACCCTTTTGCCCAGCTTCCTGAGTTTGCCCGCTATGATTTCCGCAACGGCCACGGACCTGTGCCTCCCTCCGGTGCATCCGATCGCTACATGCAGCTGTTTCTTGCCGGTACTGCCATAAATGGTAACTATAAAACCAAGCAGCGGTTCGACCTTGGCTATAAACTCGCCAAGCGCATCAAACCCCGCTAAATAGCTCTGTACAGGCTTGTCTTTGCCGGAAAGAGGGTGAAGTTCCGCCACATAATTAGGGTTTGGCAAAAAACGTACGTCCATCACATAATCTGAGTCCTGCGGGATGCCATATTTGAAACCAAAGGAGCTTACAATGACTGATATGCCGTCTGATGACATGCCCATTATATCCATTAGCCTTGCTTTAAACTCAGGTGTATTAAGGTCCGATGTGTCTATCACTATGTCAGCGTTTTTCTTTATCGCCGTCAGCAGTTCGCGCTCCCGTGCTATTCCTCCAAGGATTGTGGTGTCGCCAGTTAGCGGATGTTTCCTCCTTGTGGCCTCGAATCTTTTAAGGAGGGAGGCGTCGGAGGCGTCAACAAAAAGTATTTCCAGCTTTTTTACTTTTTTTCTGACTAGAGGCAGAGTTTTTTCCAAATCGTTCAAAAGTTCTCCGCCGCGGACGTCAATGACAGCCGCTACCCCGTTTGATACGGCAGACGCATGGCAAACCAACACGTCAAGCAACTGAGGCAGCAGTGTCGGCGGCAGGTTGTCTATGGCATAAAATCCCTGGTCCTCAAATACATTGAGCGCCGATGTTTTGCCTCCGCCAGACATGCCGGTAATGATCACGCAGCGATTTATTCTGTCGGAACAGTATTGGTTTTCCATTTATGAGACACCCGCCAGTGTTTTTGATTTTCTATCATCTATTATGTTTTAGCGGCTATGACCACCGCATTCAGCGTCCCATCCGGCAAGGATTTCGATTCCATGCCGAAGTCCGGATGATATGGATTCGAAGCATTCTCTTACGCTACGACGACTGCCAGGAAACGCTACAATTAAACTGCCCTTGCGTATCACTGATACGCTTCTTGTGAGAAATGCCCTTTCCGTATACCTTTGCCCATAAGCGCGCATCGTCTCTCCGAAACCGGGCACTACTTTATCGGCTATCGAGAGCAGCGCTTCCGGAGTTACGTCTCGTGGGGAGAGGCCTGTGCCTCCGGTGGTAAGGACAAGATTAAATCCTCTTTCACACCACTCGTCCACCGTTTGTGCTATCACCGTTTCATCGTCAGGAACTATTTTTCTGTCCTCAACTATGCCGCCAAGCGTTGATATGAGGCTTTCCAGTTCCGGGCCGGCGCTGTCGGGCCTCTCACCTCGGCTTCCTTTGTCGCTTATGGTTAAAACAGCTGTTTTTATGGGGCGCCATACCTCACAAGGTGCGGATACGCTTAAAAATCCTGGGGTTAGCACGCAAAACGACCGAGCTTTGCCATCCCATTTCAAGAGGGTCTCTCCGTTTTTTACCGCAAGGAAATTGCCGTCGTCTATATTCGTCCCGGCCGGGAGCACAATCGTCAGCGCATGTTCCGCGCCGGCGTCCAACGTTTCGCCTGCGCGCGCAAAAGTCAAGGGGATCGGGACTTCGTTGACGCAGCTCTTCCCCGAGGCATTTGTGTGCGCGTAACAAAGAGTAAGATCGCCTATGATCGATGGTGCGTAAAGCCTCAATATTCTCATCTCGTATACCCCTTCTCCGCGGTCCATTCCCCGCTTTTGCCGCCGGTTTTCTTCAGCAGCCGGATATCGCGTATCACCATTCCTTTATCCAGTCCCTTGCACATGTCGTAAAAACAGAGCGCTGCAATTGAAACGCCTGTCAGCGCTTCCATTTCGACGCCGGTCACCTCGTTTGCGACCGCTTCGCATGTTATACGCACAGCCTTGTTTTCACTGAAAAGTTCGCATTTTACCCTTACGTTATCAAGACGGATGTTATGGCACAAAGGGATTAAGTCAGGCGTCGCCTTAGCTCCCATTATCCCCGCTAATTCAGCTATGGGGAAGGGGTTTCCCTTTTTCACGTTGCCGGCTGCAACAGTCTCAAAAACAACCGGAGGCAGGTCCACCCACCCTTCGGCCAGCGCTGTGCGCGAGGTCGCTTTTTTTGTGCTGACGTCGACGAGAGCCGGCCTGCCGTCACTATCAAAATGAGAGTACTCCGCCATGTTGATTAGCCTCCTATACCGGACATGTGCAGCTGCCCCGTCCTTATATCGTTCCAGCAGCGCGGTTTGTCGGCGATATTGTCAAGTATGACCCTCTTTAAGGCATCTGTGTCGCGGTTTAGCAGCATGGGACGCAACGGGATCTCCGACGGGCTGAAAAGGCAGAGGCGCAGGTTGCCGGAAGCCGAGACCCTAAGCCTGTTGCAATTTGGACAGAAGTGGTTTGATACAGCCGTTATTATTCCTATGGTGTCCCCGCTTTTTTCATTTACATAGTAGTTAGCTGGTCCGTCAATTGACATGCGTCTCTTGTCAAGTACCCAAAAACCGGCATCCGGAAGCATTCTTAATATTTCATCACCACTGATGAAAGAGCTCTTATCCCATACGCCGTCTTCCAAAGGCATAAATTCTATCAGTCTTAACGTAAGTCCTTCATTTCTGGAGAACCTAAGCAGATCGGCTATCTCGTTGTCATTGAACCCTCTGATGAGAACGGTGTTAAGCTTTATATACTTAATCTTTGCCTTTAAAGCAGCTTTTATGCCTCTCATAACGGTGTTAATATCGCCTAATCTCGTAATCGACGCAAATTTAGCGGCGTCAAGAGTGTCAAGGCTTATGTTGAGTGAGTGCAGTTTTAACTTGGCTAGCTCTTCGGCATACTGTTCAAGCAATGCGCCGTTTGTGGTAAGTGCGATTTTTACGCCGGGAAGCTGTGTGTTAAGCCTCGCCAAGAACTGTATCAGATCTTTTCGCACAAGAGGTTCTCCGCCTGTGAATCTGAATTTACGCACGCCAAGATCCCATAGTGCGCCGCAAAGCAAAGATATTTCCTCATATCGCATGATATCATCGTGGGCAAGGCATTTAACCCCTTCTGAAGGCATACAATAAGTGCACCTGAAGTTACATCTATCTGTCACAGATATACGCACATAATTAAGATGCCTTCCATAAGCGTCTATCAGTTCGGCCATCTGTATCCCCCCATTCTTTCAACCGCCTGCCTCCATTCCTTATCCTTCAGGCTGTCAAGCAGCGCTGCAACGGCAGGATGTTCCATATGCTCGGCAGGTATAACAAGTTCGTACGGCTCTTCAGCAAGAGGTATAAAATCAAGACCGAGAGCGTCCGCTGCTGATTTTATGCCTAATGTGGCATCCGCAAGCCCGGTATATACCCTGTTTGCGGCCTCCATATGCGTCGTGCACTGCTGCTCATAGCCCTTTATATCGGACGGAGATTTACCGTTTTTTTTCAGATAATAGTCGAAAAGCACACGAGTACCGGCTCCCGGCTGTCTGTTTGCGAAGACATAATCGCCGTTGCATATGTCCTCGAAGCTCCGGATGTTGTTAGGATTGCCCGACTGTACAATTATACCTTGCATTCGGTAAAAAACTAAGATGCGTTCCCATTCTCTTCCGCAGGCGAAGTGTTCTATGAATCTGTCGTTATATGTGCCGTCTGTTTCATCCAGAAGATGGGCCGCAGCGACATGACATTCATTTCTGCTCAAAGCGGCAAGCCCGCCCATGCTGCCGACAGTTCTGAATACAATATCCCCGCCTCTGCGTCTGATAGGAGTTATGAGATGCTGAATAGCCGGATCGTCGGACCCCTGGAAAAGAATACGTTTTTCTATGTCGAATTCACGAGTGATCCATACGGCAACATCTCTTCCCTTTTCGCATTCAAGCGCAGACTCAGGTAAACAAGACACGCCGTCGGCCTCGGCCAAAGCCCAAAGCACGCTGGCCCCAGACGTCAAAACCCAGCTGTAGGTTGTCTCACCCACTCTTGCAATTTTTACTCGCAGCCAATCTCGAATTCCCGCTAAAGATGAGTGCTGGACCAAAAGTTTTGTGTTCCACGTATCCTTGCACACTAATGCCTCTTTCAGCAAGGTATCGTATGGAAAATCTTTGCCGGACGCGAGAGACTTTATCAGAGGATAGACCAAGCTCCATAAAACCACCGCTGTCGACATAGGGAAGCCTGGAAGGCATATAACGGGCTTGCCGTTTATTTTCGCTGCCATAGCGGGACGTCCAGGTCTCATTCTAATCCATCGAAAAAGGACCTCGCCTGAATTTTCAAAGGCCTCTACTGTGTGATCTCTGCGCCCTTTTGCGGAACCGGCGCCGACGAGGACTAGATCGTATTCCTGAATGGCTTCATCCAGTTTTTGTTTAAGTATATCTTTGTCGTCTGGGATAATAGGCGATATGTCTACGTCAAATCCCCACAGTTTAAAAGTAGCTTTCACAAAAAAGGAGTTGCTTTCGGCTACGATGCCAGACCTTGGTTTTTTCTCCGCAAGCCAGATTTCGTGGGAAATAACCTCGTCTCCGGTAGGTATGAAAATGGTACGCGGCTTACGTATGACAGGGATCTTTTCAACGGCCGCACACAAAAAAAGCGAAATTAGAGCGGGAGATACGGCCTCTCCTTCTCTTGCGATTATTTGTCCGGCCATCACATCTTCACCTAAAGGACGAACGTTTGCCGAAGGCGTAAGCGATTTGAAGGCCAGCAAAATATCTTTGTCAAATGACGAATCCTCTACCATTAAAACAGAGTTGGCCCATGACGGTATCGCTGACCCTGTGTTCACCCATACGTAACACCCGGGCGGAATCAAAGCAGGCGTAGCGTAAGACGCGCCGGCGGTTGACGAAGCGTTTACAGCATATCCGTCGACCGCGGAGGCCGCATAATGGGGCACGTTCCTT
>Ga0228535_1003204_pt1 | contig 12534 bp, 7 predicted proteins | sample SJ1metagenome_FD_168457 | JGI IMG/M metagenome (GOLD analysis project Ga0228535, IMG submission 168457) | Enriched culture of PCE-dechlorinating microbial communities from Ithaca, New York, USA - SJ1 | ecosystem: Engineered > Modeled > Simulated communities (microbial... > Unclassified | place... | reverse complement strand
CGGGGTTGACGCCGCAGTAAGCGATGCATATAATGAGTTCCGCTGGCCGGGCTGGCGGAATAGGTAGACGCACGGGACTTAAAATCCTGTGGACGAGAGTCCGTGCGGGTTCGATTCCCGCGCCCGGCACCAAGAAGGTCTGGATATCGCGGGGTGGAGCAGTCAGGAAGCTCGTCGGGCTCATAACCCGAAGGTCGCAGGTTCAAATCCTGCCCCCGCAACCATTTCTTCGGCGGTGTAGCTCAGTTGGCTAGAGCATGCGGTTCATACCCGCAGTGTCAGTGGTTCGATTCCACTCACCGCCACCACTTGGAGATCACAAGGCCCCCAGCATCAGCTGGGGGCTATTTTTTACCCGGTTTTCGGGATCCCGGAGCACCTGAACCGGGTGTGCAAGAATAGACAGGCAGATTGCCAGGCTTTGCCCCAACGGGATTTAAAACCCTCATTTATGGTGTATTGTATCCATGCGCGAGAGCCCCCGTGATCTTGATGGCCTGTAAAACAGATCCCGTTTAAAGAAGGTGATGATCATCATGACGGATGAACCGACAAAAAGAGGCAGCAATTTTATTGAACAGATCATCATGGATGATATTGAATCCGGCAGGGTCAGTAAAGTCATTACACGATTTCCGCCGGAGCCCAATGGTTACCTGCACATCGGCCATGCCAAGTCGATCTGTCTGAATTTCGGACTGGCAGATCTGTTCGGGGGGGAGTGCAACCTTCGTTTTGACGATACCAACCCGAGCAAGGAAGAGACAGAATATGTGGAATCGATAATGGAGGATGTGGCATGGCTAGGTTTCCGGTGGACCAATCTCAGGTTCGCTTCGGATTACTTCGACCAGTTCTGCAAATGGGCAATTTGTCTCATAAAAGACGGAAAGGCCTACGTTGACGACCAATCTGCCGATGAGATCAGAACTACAAGAGGGACCCTGACAGAACCGGGGAAAGAATCTCCCTTCAGGGGAAGGTCTGTTCAGGAGAACCTGGAACTGTTCCAGAAAATGAAGGAGGGATCGTTCAGGGAGGGGGAATGTGTCCTCAGGGCGAAAATAGATATGTCGCACCCGAATCTGAACATGAGGGATCCTGTTATGTACCGGGTACTCCACCAATCGCACCATCGAACGGGCGATGACTGGTGCATCTATCCCATGTACGATTTTGCCCATGGATACGAGGATGCCATTGAAGGGGTCACCCATTCGATCTGCACCCTCGAGTTCGAGGACCATCGTCCGCTTTACGACTGGTTCATAGAAAACGTTCCCGTTCCCTCAAGACCCAGGCAATATGAGTTTGCAAGGCTTAACCTTACCTATACGGTGATGAGCAAGCGGAAACTCCTGGAACTTGTTTCAAAGGGTGTCGTAAAAGGTTGGGACGACCCCAGGATGCCTACAGTAAGCGGCCTCAGGCGGAGAGGTTTTACCCCTTCCTCTATCCGGTCATTCTGCCGCAAGATCGGAGTGTCCAGGGCCAACAGTCTTGTGGATGTCGAACTTCTGCACCACTGCATAAGGGAAGAACTCAACCTTTCCGCGCCCAGGGCAATGGCCGTACTCAGGCCTCTGAAGCTGGTCATTGAAAATTACCCTGAAGGAAAAACCGAAGAAGTTGACGTTCTGGTAAACCCCGAGGCGGAGGTCCCGACTTACCGGAAGGTGCCATTCAGCAGGGAGGTCCATATTGAACAAGATGATTTTATGGAGGATCCTCCAAAAAAATTTTTCCGCCTCTTCCCGGGATCTGAAGTGAGACTAAAGCACGCCTACATAGTAAAATGTAAGGGTTTTAAAAAAGATGAGGCAGGCAGGGTGGTTGAAGTCGTTTGCGAATATGATCCTGACTCCAGGGGCGGGGAGGCACCCGATGGAAGAAAGATAAGGGGAACCCTGCACTGGGTAAGCGCCCGACATGCTGCCAGAGCGGAAATCAGGCTTTATGACAATCTTTTTGACCTGAGGGATATGGATGATATGGAGGAAGGGCACGATTACAAGGATCATCTCAACAAGGATTCTGTCCAGGTTCTGACCGGTTGTATGGTTGAGCCGTATCTTTCTGCTGTCAAGCCTATGGACAGGTTCCAGTTCCTGAGGCACGGGTATTTCGTAGCAGATCCTGATCATTCAAAAGACAGACTGGTGTTTAACAGGATCGTACCCCTGAAGGACAGTTGGGCCAAGGAATTGAAAAAGGGATAGGTCAACTGAAAAAAGATTTTTCCCGGGTTAAGCGGTTAATAGATCATCCTGGAGGAAGGAAAGGGGAATGACCGGAAAGGAACATCGGCTTTCATCGGACAGCAGGGTTCTGGACCGTTTCAGGGAGGCTGGTCAGGAACAGGGATGGTGGTCTGGAGAAGGATCTGTAGTTGCAGCCGTTTCTGGAGGCAGCGATTCTATGGCCATGTTATGGCTCCTTCGCTTCTTCTGGGGAGGAAGGGTCTTTGTCGCTCATCTCGAGCATGGTTTCCGGCAGGAAACAGCCCTCCGTGATGCTGAATTCGTAGAGGAGATCTGCCGTGAGTGGCAGATCGAATGCAGGGTAGAGCACCTCCATATACCTTCCATGCGACGAAAGGGCGAAACCCTTGAGGAAGCTGGAAGAAGGGAAAGGTACGGATTTTTGAGAAGGGCAGCTTCAGACTTCGGGGCGACATTTATAGCTACCGGCCATACCGCTAATGATTCTGCCGAGACCGTTTTTCTGAATTTGCTTAGAGGGACGGGTATAAGAGGACTGGGAGGGATCCCCGGCGCCAGGGAAGAGATCGTCAGGCCTGTGATCAGGTGTTTCAGGACGGAACTCCAGGATCTTCTCAGGGAAAGATCAGTGCCGTGGGTTACCGACGAATCCAACGAAGAGACGTGTTACTTCCGGAACAGGATAAGAAACGTGATATTTCCCTCCCTTTGCAGGGATGGGAATCCCCGCTTTGTCGAACATCTTATTGGCCTTTCGTCAGACCTGTCAGATCTTGAAAGGATGAGGGAGGATCGGGCCCGACACATTGCATCATGGACCAGAACCGAACAACCCCTTGCCCTGCGTGCCTGGAGGACGGGATCACTCCTGGCGATGAATGAATGGCTTGTCCGATCCCTTTTCGCATACGAGGGCCGGGATCTCGGGTTGTCCCCGCTCTCCAGGAGCAAAACCGATTCCCTTATGGGGCTTGTATCTGGAGGCTCAAGGCCTTGGCGGTTCCAGTGGGAAAAGGATCTGGAACTGTGCGGATCCAGGGGGTTGATCTCCCTGTTGCCAAGGGGGATCTTCACTAACGATGGGCCGCCCTCTGCCAGTATCAGGATAGAGGGGGAGAGAGGTTCTTTCAGGTGGGGCAAGTGGGAATTCCTGTGGGAGATGGTCGAAAACTCTCCACATTTTTTAGGGGAAGCGGCCTGTACTTTGCCGATAGGCGATGTATGCCTCCTGGAACTGGAAAGTGTGGCAACTTCAGGGGAAAAAGGTGGTCATGCCGGAAGGATACCCTGGTGGGCAGAGAAAGAATGGCCACTGGTACGGTCCGTAGGCCGGTCGTGGATACCGTTCTCAGGCATATGCACAGGCAGGAATGTAGTTGAAGAAGGGCAGGCATTGCGACTCAAGGCCCGCTGCCTATGCACGGATAAGGAGAGGGGAGTCCGGTGATGTCTTACGAGCTCGGGGAAGTCATGATCAAAAAGCAAATTATCCAGGAGAGGGTCAGGGAACTTGCCTTTGATATCAGTTCCGCTTATGGGGACCGGGAGCTGGTTATCATCGGCGTGCTAAAGGGCGCGGTTGTATTCCTTTCCGACCTTGTAAGGGAGTTGCCTGTATCCATGAATACTGAACTTGATTTCCTCGGAGTGACATCATACGGGTCCTCAACTGAATCAAGCGGAGTGGTCAGGATTACGAAAGACCTCGATATCGACATAAACGGCAAAAATGTGATAATTGTCGAGGATATCGTAGACACGGGTCTGACCCTTTCCTATCTCGTCAATATACTCAGGGAAAGAGAGCCCGAGATGCTTGAGATCTGCGCGCTCCTCGACAAGCCCTCCAGGAGGAAGACGGAGATAGAAATATCTTTCAAAGGTTTCGAAATCCCTGACGAATTTGTGGTAGGCTATGGCCTGGATTATTCAGGGAAATGGAGAAATCTGCCCGAGATCTACACTCTTGTAGCAAAGGACTGAACCCGGGCTTTCGAGGTCACAAGAACGAGAGGTGGAAAGTATTGGGAAGAATGGCTAAGAATCTTGGGCTTTACCTGGTGATGATAGTTCTGGTCGTCAGCCTGGTCAACATGTTCCTTTCGCCGGTACAAAGCCCTGATGAATACGAAACGATAAGTTACAGTGCATTTCTTAACTATTTCAGGGATGGCAAGATCCAACAGGTCTCCATCGAGGGGGACTCGATAAGGGGGACCAGGGAGGGCGACAGGAAATTCCGGACAATTGCCGTCGGGATAGGCGACCTGGCGCCCCAGCTTGCCGAGAGAGGGGTCCAGGTGGAGGTGCTGCCCCCTGCCAAATCCCCCTGGTGGGTAACAATGATGTCATCCCTGTTCCCGACGCTTCTCCTTATAGGGGCCTGGATATTCATCCTCTACCACATGCAGGGCGGAAGCAACAAGGTGATGAGTTTTGCCAAGAACAAAGCCAAGATGTTCCTGGATAACAGGCCTAAAGTCACCTTTGCGGATGTTGCAGGATGTGATGAATCCAAGGAGGAACTGAAGGAGGTAGTCGATTACCTCAAAGACCCCTCAAAATTTTCCCGGCTCGGGGCAAGGATCCCTAAGGGAGTACTGCTGCTTGGCCCCCCGGGGGCCGGTAAGACACTTCTGGCAAGGGCTTGCTCTGGAGAGGCAGAAGTCCCTTTCTTCAGCATAAGCGGTTCCGACTTTGTGGAAATGTTCGTGGGGGTCGGTGCGGCCCGTGTACGTGACATGTTCGAACAGGCCAGGAAGAATCAGCCATGTATTGTTTTTATTGACGAAATAGATGCTGTCGGACGGCAGAGGGGTGCCGGCCTGGGAGGCGGGCATGACGAGCGTGAACAAACTCTGAACCAACTGTTGGTTGAGATGGACGGTTTCGATGTCTCGACCGGGATCATTCTGATCGCGGCAACGAACAGGCCGGACATTCTGGACCCGGCCCTTCTCCGGCCGGGCAGGTTCGACCGGCACATCGTGGTGGATCGCCCTGACAGAAATGGACGGGAAGCGATCCTTAAGGTTCACCTGAGAGAAATGAAAATTGAAGAGAGTGTCGACCTTGAGGTAATAGCGAAAAGGACCCCCGGATTTGTCGGGGCCGACATTGCCAACCTGGTGAATGAAGCGGCACTGCTGGCGGCAAGGCAGGATAAAAAGAGCATCTCCATGGCCGAATTCGAAGAGGCCATTGACAGGGTACTTGCCGGGCCAGAAAGAAGGACCCGGCTTATCAGTGACCATGAGAAGGAGATAATTGCCTTTCATGAAGTCGGACATGCTCTTGTGGCCAAAATGATACCTGGTTGTGATCCGGTCCATAAGATCTCGATCATACCGAGGGGACACAAGGCCCTTGGTTATACCCTGCAACTTCCTGAAGAAGATCGTTTCCTGATGTCCAGGAAGGAACTGATCAACAGGATCTGCGTTCTTTTCGGAGGGCGCGTTGCAGAAGAGATCCACTTCTCCGATATTACCACTGGAGCACAGAATGACCTGGAAAGGGCCACTCAGATAGCAAGACAGATGGTAACTGAATTCGGGATGAGCGATACTCTGGGTCCAGTGACCCTGGGCCGGAAACAGCACGAAGTCTTCCTCGGGCGCGACATAATGGAGGACAGGAACTACAGCGATGAGGTCGCTTACGCCATAGACCAGGAAGTCAGGAGCATAGTTGAGGAATGCTACGAAAGAGTTCGAACCATATTGAAAGAGAACTATGACGTTCACGTGCATATTGCCAGAACCCTTCTGGTCGAAGAGGTAATAGAGGGCGACAGGCTGGATGCGCTTCTTGAAGAGGGGATAGCGGGCACCGGCGAGGATCCGCAGCCGGATCCCGGGGACGGTCGGCTGGAAGAAGGGTCCGTGGCCTGAGCACTCCCGGATCGGCAGTAAACCCATACCCTGTTCAATTTATTTCATTGAGCGTTCGGACGGGATCAAACGACCGGACGCTCTTTTCTCTTCAGTGCCAGAAGGCTTTGGGGGAAGAAAATGGCCAATGATATTAGCAGTTTCATCTTAAGATCCGAATGGCCCCCCGCAGGAGACCAGCCCGAGGCAATCGACAGAATTGCCGACGGTTTCCATAGGGGGGATCGCTTTCAATGCCTCCTTGGTGTAACGGGTAGCGGAAAGACCTTTGTCATGGCTAACATTATTGAGAAACTGCAGAGGCCTGCCCTTGTGCTTGCCCATAACAAGACACTTGCGGCACAGCTCTACAGTGAGTTCAAAGAGTTCTTTCCTGACAATGCTGTCAACTATTTTGTCAGTTATTATGACTACTACCAGCCTGAAGCATATGTGCCGGTTTCTGATGTCTACATTGAAAAAGATGCTTCAATAAACGAGAGGATAGAGAAACTGAGGCTGGCAACTACGAAGACACTCCTTGAAAGGCGTGACGTGGTTGTTGTGGCGAGCGTCTCCTGCATATATGGGCTGGGGAAAAGGAAGGCATACGAGGATGCCATCTTCCGTTTTTCTGTTGGTGAAACCTGCAACCGCAGAAATTTTATGGAACGGCTTGTTGCCAATCATTACGAGAGGAACGATATGGTCCTTGAGCCGGGGAATTTCAGGGCGAGGGGTGGTGTCGTAGAGGTATTCCCCGCCTATAGCGACCTTGCCGTGAGGATCTTCATGGAGGAGGACGTTATTGAGAGGATCGAGGAGATAGAACCCCTGACAGGCAAACGTGTCCTCGCAAAACAGCATGCCGCCATCTTTCCCGCCCAGCATTACATAACCTCAACCGAAGCCATAGCTGAGGCCCTTCCCAGTATCGAAGAGGAACTGCGGATCCAGGTGGAGCTCTTCCGGTCCCAGGGAAAACTTCTCGAAGCCCAACGGCTTGAGATGAGGACAAAGTACGATATGGAGATGCTCTCCCAGGTTGGGTATTGCTCCGGTATCGAAAACTACTCAAGGCTACTCGACGGGAGGATGCCAGGTGAGACTCCCGGTACTCTGCTCGACTTTTTCCCCGATGATTTTTTATTTTTTATTGACGAATCCCATATTACCATCCCACAGGTTCAGGGCATGTACAACGGGGATCGAGCCAGGAAACAGACGCTTGTTGATCATGGTTTCAGACTTCCATCCTGTCTTGACAACCGTCCCCTTAAATGGGAAGAATTCTGTCTGTTCCTCAGGCAGGCGTGTTTTGTGTCCGCAACACCCGGGGATTGGGAAATGAACATTTCTTCAAATGTGGCCGAACTGATAGTGAGACCGACCGGGGTTGTGGATCCAGAGGTGATAGTCGTCCCTGCGACCGGGCAGATCGACGACCTTACGGAAAGGCTCAGGGGTGTAGTCTCCAAAGGGGAACGCGCACTGGTCACCACCCTTACAAAACGATCCTCCGAAGATCTTTCGGAATATCTTTCTGAAATTGGCTTCAAGGTGAAGTATATTCATTCCGAACTGGATGCATTTGAAAGGACCGAGCTCATAAGGGATCTCCGAAAAGGTGATATTTCGGTGCTCGTAGGCGTCAACCTTCTCAGGGAAGGCATCGATCTTCCCGAGGTATCCTTTGTGGGTATCGTAGATGCAGACCGGGAGGGTTTCCTCCGGTCGAGAAGATCCCTGATCCAGATCATCGGCAGGGCGGCAAGGAACACCTCAGGGAAGGTCATCCTTTATGCAGACCAGGAGACAGGGAGCATCAAGTCTGCCCTGGAAGAGACTTCAAGGAGAAGGCAAAAGCAGACGAGTTACAACCTGGAACATGGCATAACCCCTCAAACGATCCAGAAGAGAGTTACCTCCCTTCTTCCCGAAAAACTTATGGAAGACCTCACTGACGATATATTCCTGAGGCCGGGGGGAGACGGATTCACCCGCCAGGAACTTGAGCAGATGATGTGGAAAGCCGTCGAGGATCTCGACTTTGAAAGGGCGGCCCGGATAAGGGATATGCTGCAAGCAGCACAGGGAGGCGAAATTTATCGTGCCGCAATGGATAGAGGTAAGAGGCGCCAGACAGCACAATCTAAAAAACATCGACGTAAGGATCCCTAAGAACAGGCTGGTCGTAATTACCGGTCCATCCGGTTCAGGAAAATCGTCACTTGCCTTCGACACGATCTATGCCGAGGGTCAGAGACGTTATGTCGAATCCCTTGCGTCTTACGCGAGACAGTTCCTGGGGATACAGGATAAGCCGGATGTGGACGACATCTCGGGCCTGTCTCCGGCCATATCCATAGAGCAGAAGGGGGTTTCACACAACCCCAGGTCAACAGTAGGAACGGTAACGGAGGTCTACGACTATCTGCGTCTTTTGTTCGGCAGGACAGGTACCCCTTCCTGCCCTCAGTGCGGCAAACCAGTCGAGAGACACAGTGTGGATGAGATACTGGAAATGCTCTTGCAAAAGCATGAAGGTAAAAGAGTCGATGTTCTGTCGCCTGTGGCAAGAGGAAAGAAGGGCGAGTTCCGGAATCTTTTCCTCCAATACCAGAAGGAAGGGTACCTCAGGGCCAGGGTTGACGGTACTATTCTTTGGCTTGAAGAAGAGATCCCCCTGGACCGGAACAAAAAACACAATATTGAAATATTCATAGACAGGCTGACCGTTGACGGGAGCAGGAGGGACAGGCTTGCCGAAGCCGTGGAGAACGCGCTCTCTCTAAGCCAGGGTTATCTTATGCTTCTTATCGAGGAAAGAGAGATCATTATTTCAGAAAAATTCGCCTGTCCTGAATGCGACATCATTCTTCCAGAGATAGAACCCCGGCTTTTTTCGTTCAACAACCCCGCAGGAGCATGCCCTGCCTGCAACGGGTTGGGCAGCCACCAGTATTTTTCGGAAGAACTGGCCCTGGATCCCGAGGCCAAACCTTTCGAGGGCGCTCTTCTTCCATGGAAGAACAAACATTACATGCTGAGGAAACTGGCTTCCCTTGCCATGTTCAGGGGATGGGATCTTGATCGTCCCTTCCGTGACCTTCCGGAAGAACAGAAAACAGTCATCCTGTCAGGGGATACGAGCAGGGTTCCCATGACCTATCGGGAAGGCAGCAAAGAGATGCATTACATGGGAAGGTATGAAGGTCTTATCCCCTGGCTTGAAACAAGGTGGAAGGATACCGAATCCGAATCAATTTTGAACGAACTGGCGGGTTACCGGGCGGAAGATATCTGCCAGTCCTGTTTTGGTAAAAGACTGCGACCGGAAGCCCTTTCCGTAAAGGTTGACGGGTTGACCATCGGGGATATGGTGGATATGCCCGTATTACAATTACTGACAAGATTGCAGGAGTCTGGATTTCAACAGCTCATGACCGAACCTGCAAGAAGGATCATTGACGAGATATCCAAAAGGCTTTCATTCATGGTTGACGTAGGTGTCGGTTACCTTGCGCTTTCCCGGAGGTCAGACACTCTGAGTTCAGGTGAGAGTCAGCGCATCCGGTTAGCTACCCAGATCGGCTCAAAACTTAGCGGTGTCCTTTATGTTCTTGATGAACCCACGATAGGGCTTCACCCGAGAGACACCTCCAGGCTCCTGGATACGCTGGAATCGATCAGGGACCTTGATAATACGGTCCTGGTTGTGGAGCACGACAGGGACACAATGATAAGAGCCGATTACATTATAGAACTTGGCCCAGCTGCAGGAGAGTTGGGAGGCAAGGTCATAGCCTTCGGGGAACCTTCAGATATTGTAGCAGCCGGGTCCCTTTCAGGACCTTTTATCGATGGTTCTGATTCTGGTGTATCCATAAGGGCCGCAGATCCGAAAAAGATGAACGGAGAGATCCGGATACTTGGAGCTGAAGAGAACAACCTGAAGGGGATCGACGTGAAGATCCCCATGGGCCGTCTTGTCTGTATCAGCGGAGTTTCAGGGTCCGGTAAAAGCACCCTTATGAACGAAGTGCTCTTCAAAGGACTAAAGAGGAGGCTTGACCGCAACTTCAGGGAGAGGGCAGGGAAGCACCGTGAAATTTCAGGGTGGGAAGCATTGAAAAGCGTGGTGATGATAGATCAGGCTCCGATCGGTAGGACACCGCGTTCCAATCCAGCGACCTACACCCAGCTTTTCACTCCGATCCGCGAGCTTTTCGCCTCTCTTCCAGAGTCGAAGATCCGGGGATATAAACCCGGTCGTTTCAGTTTCAACGTCAAGGGTGGTCGCTGCGAAGCCTGCAGAGGGGATGGAGAGGTCAAGATATCCATGCTCTTCATGCCCGATGTCTACGTGAAATGCGATGTGTGTCACGGCAGGAGATACAACAGGGAAACACTGGAAATAAGGTATAAAGGAAAGAACATAGCTGAAGTCCTCGAAATGTCTGTGGATGAGGCCGTGGTTTTTTTCGGGGATATCCCGAGGATATCGAGGAGACTTTCTGTCCTCAGGGAAGCGGGACTCGGATATATCCGTCTTGGCCAGCCAGCGACCACATTAAGCGGGGGAGAGGCCCAGAGGGTAAAACTTGCAGAGGAGCTTGGCAAACAGTTCCGCGGGCATGCGATCTATCTCCTGGATGAACCTACTACAGGCCTTCACTACCTTGATGTAAGGAAACTTCTGATCCTTCTTCAAAAGATCGTCGACCAGGGAAACACGGTGGTGCTGATAGAACACAACCTGGACGTTCTGGCCTCCTCGGACCACATAATCGATCTGGGCCCCGAGGGGGGACTTGAAGGGGGAAGCATTGTTGCGGAAGGGACGCCATCTGAAATAACCGAAAACAACAAGGGGCATACTGCTGCCCACCTGCGCAAGTTCCTGGATCAGTTAAGAGAGAGGGGCGGGCATGGATCGGTTTCCTGAAGTTCCCACGGGTAAAGAAGAAGATAATGTCTACGGAAGGAATGCCGTGTTGTCAGCACTGGGATCTGCCCCGCAGCTTTGCTCAAGGGTTATGATCTCGGAGAGGCTGAAAGGCATGGAAAGGGACAAGATGATCGATCTGTGCAGGGGATCGGGTATTCCCTGGCAGATCGTAAAACCCTCCCTTCTTGACAGGTTATGCCCGGGTGGAAGGCATCAGGGCGTAGCCGTAAAAATGATGCCGGTAGGTGTTGTAGATATAGGATCCCTTCCCACGCAGGTTACAAACCATGGGGGTCATTCCCTCCTTATCCTCCTTGATCATATCCAGGACCCGCAGAACCTCGGTGCAATAGCCAGGAGCGCTGAAGTTTTCGGCGCAGATGCTATTGTTATCCCAAAGCGCAGGTCGGCCCTGCCCACCTCTACCGTGATGAAGACGAGCGCCGGAGCCATTGCCAGGGTACCCGTGGCCGGTGTGGTCAACGTGGCCAGAGCGCTAAAGGATCTGAAGGAAATGGGTTACTGGGCAGTCGGCCTTCATCATGGGGCGGATGAAGAACTTGGGAACAGGGATCTTCCGGGGCGAACTGTTCTTGTCGTGGGCGGCGAGGGTTCCGGGCTTTCAAGACTTGCCGCAGCATCCTGTGACTTTCTTCTGCGGATCCCTATGAAGGGGAGTACCGGGTCCCTGAACGCTGCGAGCGCCGCAGCAATAGGGATGTACGAGTGGAGGAGGATCATTGACAAGGTATCATAGCGCGGGTAAAATGCAACACGCCTGGGTGGTTAGTTCAGAGGAAGAACGCTTCCTTGACGCGGAAGAGGTCGCAGGTTCGAGTCCTGCACCACCCACCATTTTATATTGTGGGCTTTTTCGACTGCCAGTTCTCAGACAAAAACTGGTAGGGAAGAGTTCACAAAACAGCCAAAATTCCATCGTTAGTTTTTGCTCTCTCTCTTGAAATGTAAGGGAGGGATTTTTTTATGTCCAGGAAAACCGCTGTTCTGAAAACCCCGTACCGCAATGCTGTTGCCGCCTTTGACGCTTTCTACTCGATCCGAAAGGCAGAAGGAGCGGCCGAAGCAACACTGCAACTGTACAAGTCGATCATCACGCCTTTCCTGCAAGAAAACCCGTCCTTTTTGGAAGAACCAAGGGAATGTCTTTTGCCTTTCATCTCGGAACCTGATAACGCATGGTCACGGTTCACACGAGCAAAAGTTATGAAGGTGTTCTGCCGCTTCCTTCAGGAAGAAGAAATTCTCGAAATAGATCCTATGAAGGGCGTCAAGGCTCCAATGCCCGGCAAGCGAGAAAACATCCCAACACTGGAAGACGTGAAGCAATTCATCGGCTCTTTGGGAGTTAAGCTCATTTCTGGTGTATGGAGTTGAAAGGTAAAGCGGCGTATCCTTGTTGGTCGGAACGACGAAGTCACAACCAACATTGGAGGGATACGCCATGGAAAATTCTACTCTTTCTTCACTG
>Ga0228535_1003203_pt1 | contig 12536 bp, 12 predicted proteins | sample SJ1metagenome_FD_168457 | JGI IMG/M metagenome (GOLD analysis project Ga0228535, IMG submission 168457) | Enriched culture of PCE-dechlorinating microbial communities from Ithaca, New York, USA - SJ1 | ecosystem: Engineered > Modeled > Simulated communities (microbial... > Unclassified | place... | reverse complement strand
GGAGCGGGCCCTGCTGCGCCGCTACGCCCCGCCCGCCGCGCTCCTCGACGCCAACTTCCGCGTGCTGCACCTTTCCGGAGACATCAACCGCTACCTGGAGCTTCCCGAGGGGGCGCTCAATCCGGACATCTTCAAGCTGGCCAAGAAGGCCCTGCGTCTTCCCCTGCGCGCCCTGCTGGAGTCCACGGCCGCCGACGGCAAGCCGGGGACGGCCCGGACCCGCATGCCGGGACGGAAGACCGGGTGGCTCACCCTGGCGGCCGAGCCCCAGAAGGACCAGGACGGCTCGCTCTCGGGCTTCCTGGTGGCCTTCGAGGACGAGCCCCGTGTCCGGGACGACGAACCCGTCGCCATCCTGGGCGATCTCTCCGAGGGCAGCCTGATCTGGCGCTACGAGGCCCGGTTGCAGCAGGCCAGCGACCGGCTGCAGAAGTCGGTGGAGAGCTACGAGGGCCTCAACGAGGAGCTCAAGGCCTCCAACGAGGAGCTCCTGAGCATGAACGAGGAGCTCCAGTCCTCCAATGAGGAGATGGAAGCCTCCCGGGAGGAGCTGCACTCCCTGAACGAGGAGCTCTCCTCCCTGAACTCCGCGCTCTCGGCCAAGGTGGACGAACTGGCCGAGGAAAAGGCCTTCGTGGAGAACCTGCTGGCCAGCACCAAGCTGGCTGCGGTGTTCCTGGACCGGGACCTGCGCATCCTGCGCTTCACCCCCGAGGCCTGCGACCTGTTCCACCTGGTGCCCACGGACCAGGGCCGCCTGCTGTCGGAGATCAAGGCCAGGATCGAGGACCGGCATCTCCTGGACGAGGCCGAGGCGGTCATCCGGGGCCACCTGGCCCCGCCCCGGGAACTGTGCAGTCCCGAGGGCCGCTGGTTCCTCAAGCAGGCCTTCCCCTACCACTCCCTCCAGGGCCAGGTGGCCGGCGCGGTGCTGACCTATGCCGACGTGACCCGGCTCAAGGCGGCGGAGGAGGTCCTGCGCGGGGCCAACGCGAGGCTGGAGGCCCTGGTCGTCGAACGCACCCGCGAGCTGGCCGAATCCGAGGAGGAGGCCGTGCGCCGCGCCGCGGAGCTGGAGACGGTGATGGAGCAGGTGCCCGCCGCGGTGCTCATCGCCCGGGACCCCGAGGCTCGGCACATCTCGGGCAACCGGGTGGGCTACGAGCTCCTGGGCGTGGCCCCGGGCGGCAATCTCTCCAAGCGGCCCGGCCGCGGGAACAAGGCCCCCGCCTTCCGCTGCCTGTGCGACGGCCGGGAGCTGCCCGCCGACAAGCTCCCCCTGCAACGCGCCGCCCGGGGCGAGCACGTGGCCAACATGGAGCTGGACATCGTGCGCCCCGACGGCCTGATCCGCACCATCCTGGGCAGCGCCACCCCGCTGCGCGACCCGCAGGGGAACGTGGTGGGCGCGGTGGGCTCCTTCCTGGACATCAGTTCACGCAAGCAGGCCGAGGCCGCCCTGCGGGAGAGCGAACAGCGCCTGCGCAACATGTTCGACGCCATGAACGAGGGCATGTGCGTGCTGGAGATGGTGCGCGACCCGGCCGGCCAGCCGGCGGACTACCTCATCCTCGACGTGAACCCGAGCTACGAGGCGATCATGGGCGTCCCCCGGGCCCAGGCCGTGGGCAGCGGGGTCCGGGAGCTGTTCGGTCTGGCCGAGCCCCCCAACCGGGACATCTACGCCCGGCTGGTGAAGACCGGGGAGCCCAGCACCTTCGAGACCCATCTCCCGGAGATGGACAGGCATTTCCGGGTTTCGGCCTTCCGCCTGGAGAGGGAGCGGTTCGCCGCCCTGTTCCAGGACATCACCGGCCAGGTCCGGGCCGCGCAGGCCCTGCGCGAGAGCCAGGAGCAGGCCGCGCTCCTGTCCACCCTGCTGGAGAACTCGTCCCAGCCCTTCGCCATCGGCTATCCCGACGGCCGGCTGGGCCGCTGCAACCAGGCCTACCTGAACCTCCTGGGCTGCTCCCGCGAGGACTACGAAACCCTGAACTGGGCGGAGCACATCACCCCGCCGGAATACCTGGAGGTGGAGCTGGCGGCCCTGGCGGAACTGGAGCGCACCGGGACGCCGGTCCGCTACGAGAAGGAGTACCTGCGCCGGGACGGCGCCCGGGTCCCGGTGGAGCTCCTGGTGAACCTGCACCGGGACGCCGCGGGCAAGCTGGAATTCTTCTACGCCTTTGTCACGGACATCACCTCTCGCCAGAACGCCGAGGAGAAGATACGCAGCCTGGCCCGGTTCCCCAGCGAGAACCCCAATCCCGTACTGCGGGTGGGACGGGACCTCACGGTGGTATACGCCAACGCAGCGAGCCTGGAGTTCCTGGCCCACTGCCGGGGCCAGGTGGGCAGCCCCCTGCCCGAGCCCTATGCCCAACACGTCCGCCAGGCTTTCACCACCGGCCAGGCCCGGCGCTTCGAGGCCGAAGTCGAGGGGAAGACCTTCGCCATGTCCATGAGCGTGCTTCCGGAGGAAGGCTACGTCAACGTCTACGGCCTGGACATCAGCGACCGCAAGCAGGCCGAGGAGGCCCTGCGCCGGAGCGAGAAGCAGTTCCACTCCCTGTTCGACAACCATCTGGCCCCGTTCCTGCTCATCGATCCGGAATCGGGCGCCATCGTGGACGCCAACGCCAGCGCCCTGTCCTTTTACGGATACGCCCGCGACGAGCTGCAAGGCATGCACATCCGGCAGATCAACGCGCTCTCCGATGAGGAGATAGATGCTCATCGCCAGCAGGCCCTGTCCGGCTCCCGCACCGCCTTCGTCTTCCCCCACCGCCTGAAGAACGGCGAACTGCGCACCGTCGAGGTGCACTCCTCCCCGGTGGATGTGGCCGGCCGACCGGTGCTCTTCTCCATCATCCACGACGTCACCGAGCGCATGCGCGCCGAGGAGAGCATGCGCGAGAGCGAGGAGCGGTTCCGGACCCTGGTGGAGAACGCCCCGGAAGCCATCTTCGTCCAGACCGAGGGGCGGTTCGTGTACATGAACCAGGCCGCGGCGCGGCTGCTCGGCGTCAGCAGTCCCGAAGATCTGCTGGGTGTTCCGGTCCTGGACCGGGTCCATCCCGAGTACCAGGAACTGGCCCGGGAACGCATCCGCATGCTGAACCAGGAGCGCAAGTCCCCGCCCCGTCGCGCGATGGTGTTCGTGAAGCCGGACGGCTCTCCGGTGTCCGTCGAGACCTTGGGCGCGCCCACGGTGTACCAGCGGCGCAAGGGCGCCCTGGTCTTCATGCACGACATCGCCGAGCGCATGGCCCGCGAGGCCGAGCTGACCCGGGCCAAGGAGGCGGCCGAGGCCGCCAACCAGGCCAAGGGCGATTTCCTGGCCAACATGAGCCATGAGCTCCGCACCCCGCTCAACGGGGTGCTGGGCATGCTCCAGCTCCTGGAGGGCGCGGAGGGGCTGAGCCAGGACCAGGACACCATGCTGGAGACCGCCCTGGAATCCGGCCGGGGCCTGCTCACCATCATCAACGACATCCTGAGCTTCGCCCAGCTCGAGGCCGGCAAGATCACCATCCGTCCCGAGCCGGTGAAGCTGCGGGAGCTGACCCGGTCGGTGTGCCGGGCCTTCCGCTACGAGGCCGTGGACAAGGACATCGTCCTGGAAGCCACGGTGGATCCCGGCGTGCCGCGCGCGGTCATGCTCGATCCCGACCGGCTGCGCCAGGTCCTGTTCAACCTGGTGGGCAACTCCCTGAAGTTCACCGAACGCGGCCGGGTGGCCATCGACGTCTGCCTGCTGCCGGTGCGCCCCTCGCCCGCGGAGGGCGTGCTGCTCTTCACCGTGGCCGACACCGGCATCGGCATTCCCGACGACAAGCTGGAGATGGTGTTCGAGCCCTTCACCCAGGCGGACAGCTCCCTGCAGCGCAAGCACCACGGCACGGGCATCGGCCTGGGCATCGTGCGCCGCATGGTGCGGCTCATGGGCGGGAGCGTGTGCGTGGAGAGCCGGATGGGCCAGGGCACGGTCATGCACTTCACCATGGTCTGCGGCCTGAGCCTGCCGGCCCGGCCCCGGCGGAGCCGTCGCGAGAACGGCCGGCCGGTGGAGCTCAAGGGGCTGCGCATCCTCCTGGCCGAGGACGACCGGGTGAACCGCTTCGCCACCACCCGCTTCCTGGACCGCCAGGGCTGTTCCGTGGCCGAGGCGGCTAACGGCCGCCAGGCCGTGGAGATGCTGCGGGCCGGAGACTACGACTGCATCATCATGGATATCCAGATGCCGGAGATGGACGGCATGGAGGCCACCCGGACCATCCGCTCCGACGCGGACCTGGGGGCCAAGCGGGCCATCCCCATCCTGGCCATGACCGCCCACGCCCTGCCCGGGGACCGGGAGCGGTTCCTGGCCGCGGGCATGGACGGCTACATCGCCAAGCCCGTGGACCTGGACGGACTGCTCGCGGCCCTGGCCGCGGTCCTGGACCGGGAATAGGACGCCGCCGCAGGTTCGCCGGGAAACGCGGCGGGAGGCGGAATACGGTTCCGGTATTCCGTCGGGACAGGGACGGGCGCCGCGCCGCTTTCGGGGCCGGGACGCCCTAGTGGCTCACCCAGAGGGACGCGCCCTTGAGGTTCTTGAGCAGGGCGCGGCTCACCGAGCCGGCGAACACCCCCTCCAGGTAGCCCCGGCCCGCGCCGGTGCAGCCGCAGGCCACCACCGCATGCCGGCCCGCGGCGGCCTGGCGCAGGATGGCCCGGGGCACGTCCTCGTCGGACACCACCATCTCCGTGATCCGCGCCGGATCCAGCCCCGCCGCCACCAGGGCCGCCCGGCCCTCGGCCAGGGCCTCCTCCGGTCCCTTGATCCCGGGCTCGTCCCGGCGCAGCACCCGGAAGAGGGTCACCGGATGCCGCTCCTCCCGGGCCAGCATGCGGCCCACGTGCCGGGCGATGCGCAGGCTGGGGTCCGAGCCGTCCAGGCAGAGCAGCGCGCCGGTGCGGCTGTAGTCGGGCTCCCGGCAGACCCAGACCGGGGTGGCCACGGACAGGAGCAGCATGTCCTGGGTGAGCCGGTCCGCGAACAGGGCCTCGTACCAGGACAGGCCGCGCCGGCCCAGGACCACGGCGTCGAAGCTGCCGCGGCCGGCCTCGGCCAGGAGCTCCTCGATCTTGAGCCCGGCGGAGAAGAAGACCTTGGTCTCGATGCGGGTCGGAGCGAAGCCCAGGCCGGTGAGGACCGATGCGGCCTGGGCCAGGGCCTGCGCCCCTTCCTCGCGCAGCTCCGCGCCCCGCCGGGCGGCCTCGGCGTCCAGGTCCGGGGCCGGGGCTCCGGCCGGGGTCGGCCGGGGGACCATGTGCCACAGGGTGAGATGGACCTCTTCCTTGCGCTGCAGGAATCCCCCCACGAACCTTGCGCCCCACAGGGCGGCGATGTCGCCGCTCACGGTGACCAGCAGCCGGCGTTCCGGCGTGGGCCCAGCGGCCATGGCGCTCCTCCTACTTGCTCCCCGCGGGAGAGCTGGCCCCGTAGGGGCGAATGGTCAGCACCGGCACCGGAGAGGTCTTGACCACCTTCTCCGCCACCGAGCCGAAGATGATCCGGTCGATGCCCTTGCGGCCGTGCGTGCCCATGATGATGAGGTCGCAGGAGTGCTCCTTGGCCGCCTTCAGGATCTCCTCCGGCGCATAGCCGGTGGCCACCAGGCCCTGGGCCTGCACCTCGGCGAAATGCCGAGACAGGCACTCGTCCATGTTCTGGCGGGCGCCGTCCACGATGGACTGGACCATGTCCGTGATGCGGTCGTTGCGGATGTGGAAGTTGGAATACCGGCCCAGGTCCGGCACCACGTAGATGACCAGCAGTTCGGCCCCGAAGCTGCGCGCCTGGGCCGCGGCCCACTTGGCCACCACCGCGGTGGCCTCGGAGAAATCCACGGCGCAGAGTATCTTCTTGACGTCGGGCATCGTCGCCTCCTTGCGCCCAGTCCCGACTCCCGCCGCAGCCCGGACTGCGCGTCTCTGATATACTACCCGGGAACCCCACAAATGTCATCAAGGAATCCGCAGGGATATTGCATGGTCCGGGAACCGCGCCCCTTCGCACGCCCCGGGTCGCCGGCGCGGACGCTCCGCCCGGAATCGCCCCGCGGTTTGACGTCGGGCCCGGAGATGCGTATTTTCACCCTATGAGCATCTCCTTTACCGACAACATCGTGGCCACGCCGGCCGGGCCGGGAATTCCGGTCCCCACGGACAAGATCGTGGCCTCGCCCGCCGGACAGGCCACCCCGGTGCCTCCGGACATGGTGGTGCCGGGGCCTTCGGGGGGAGGCATCATGCACATCTTTCCCGGCCCGGACAACACCCCCCGCGAAATGGTCGCGGGCGGCCTCATCCACGTGGTGACCTGAACGGCGGCCCCCGGAGAACGCGCCATGCAGCCCTATTTCTGCAATTTCTGCGGCTACCGCTACGACCCGGCCCTGGGCGACCCCCGCATCGGCCTGGCCCCGGGCCTGGATTTCTGCTCCCTGCCCGAGGACTGGAGCTGCCCCGAGTGCGGGGCCTCCCGCCGCCTGTTCGTCAGCGCCGAGGACATGCAGCGCCTGGCCGAGGAATGCCCGGACGGCGGCTGCGACTTGACCTGCCACATTCCCTGTTTCTAGCCTCGCCGAACCGCCGGGGGGGACGCGCAGGCCGGGGCGCAACGCCCGGCTAGGGCTTGCGCCGGTCCGCCCGGGCCAGCATGGCCCCGGTCTCCTCCCCGTCGGCGTCCCGGCGCATCCAGGCGGCCAGGGGCCAGACCCAGGCCGGATCGCCGTTGCTCCCGTACCACGAATCCACGGCATGCTCCTCCCCGTTCGCCGTCTCTTCCAGCACCGCGGTGCTGTGCGGCATGAAGATGAGCAGGCCCCGGCCCGCCGGGGTGGCCACCCAGTGGAACGCCAGCAGGCCCTCCCGCTCCAGGAGCAGGAGGTACATGGTGCTGTTGGCCGCCTCGGCGATGCAGTCCAGCTGGCCCGAGTCGTCGCCGCCCACGTCGTCCCGGGGCCGGTCCCCGGCGGTGCCCGCCTTGGGGCCGACCAGCTCCTCCAGCAGGCCCACGGCCCGGGCCGCGACCCGGCGTTCGGAGGCCGCATCCTCGGGTCGGGGCATGAACAGGGCCCGCACCCGGTCCCACTCCTCCGCGCTCAGGGAGACCTGCGCCGTGCCCGCACAGGCAAAGGACGTGCAGACCACCAGGGCCCCGGGATCGGGTTCGGCGGGCAGGCCATAGGTGCGCAGCCAGGCGTCGGGCGTGTGGGCGCATCCGGCCAGGGCGGCGGCCAGGACGAGACTCCACATCATGCGCAGGAGAAGGGGCATGGGGCCTCCAGGACCAGTATTGGGCCGGAAGCATAGCACAGCCGCCGGAAACGGCAAGATGGCGGGCGGAATCTACGAGCGGGGTTCGCGGCGGACCACCCGGCGCAGCTCCTCCGGGGACAGGGCCCGCATGAGCCGCTCGTAGCGGCGACGGGACAGGCCCGCGGCCTCCCAGGGCCGGGCCCGCTCGTACAGGCGGCGGGACACTCCCAGGAGCTCCCACACCCGGGGCCGGCCCAGGAGCAGCACCAGTGCGGCCGAAAGCATGCGCACCTCCTCCTCGTCCTATCGGCGCGTCCCGGAAAACCTTGAGCCCCGGGGCGCGGCCCTGCGTTGCCAAGCCGAGAAAATGCCGTATACTTCTCCGGTACCAATCCTGCGAAGGAGGATCGTATGGACAAATGGGAATGCCCCTGCGGCTATGTGTACGACCCGGCCGAAGGCGACATGGAGCACGGCGTGGCCCCCGGCACCCCCTGGGAACAGCTCCCCGACGACTGGGTCTGCCCCAAGTGCGGGGCCGAGAAGGAGTTCTTCGAGAAGGTCGACTAGCCGGCCCTCGAATCCTCCCCCACACCTGAACCCCGGCCCGGAGCGGAACGCAGCGACGTCTTCCCCTCCGGGCCGCGGACCTGCCCTCCGGTCCCCTCCCCCCTTCCGGACTCCCTGTCCCGGACATGCCGCCTCCAGGCGGCGCGCATGGCGCGTTGCGTCGGAGCGACCGCCCCTGGGCGCCCGCCCGGTCCCGCCGCCGCGCCGCGCGAAATCCTGTTGACGAATTTTTGTATACAGTATACGAAACGCCCTCACCTGCGTCCCGGCATCCCGCCGGGGCCGCCAACCCCGGCGTTCCGGCCGGTGGAGAATCCCCGCCCATGCCCTCCGGTTCCGCCCTGCTCCAGTTCGCCCTGAGCGGTCTGACCACCGGCGCGGTGTACGCCCTGGTGGCCCTGGGCTACACCCTGGTCTACAACGCCACCCGGGTGGTGAACTTCGCCCAGGGCGACTTCCTGAGCCTGGGCGGGCTGCTCATGTACTCCCTGCTCTTCGCCGCGGGACTGCCCCTGGCCCCGGCCCTGCTCCTGGCCCTGGCCGGGGCGGCCCTGGCCGGCGCGGGCCTGGAGCGGCTCTGCCTGCGGCCGGCCAAGAGCCGGGACATCATGGTGCTCATCTTCCTCACCGTGGCCGCCAGCATCCTCCTGCGCGGGGGCATGAAGCACCTCTGGGGCAAGCAGGCCCTGGCCCTGCCCCCGCTCAGCCGGGAGGTGCCCATCCGGGTGCTGGGCGCGGTGCTGACCCCCCAGAATCTCTGGGTCCTGGGCATCACCCTGGCGGCCATCCTGGGCCTGGTGTTCTTCTTCGGCCGCACCACCCTGGGCAAGGCCATGCGGGCCATGGCCGCCAATCCTCGGGCCGCGGCCCTCATGGGCATCGACACCCGGGGCCTGACCACCCTGTCCTTCGCCCTGGCCGGCGGCCTGGGCGCGTTGGCCGGGGTGCTCATCACCCCGCTCACCTCCCTGTCCTACGACGTGGGCCTGCTCATGGGGCTCAAGGGCTTCGCCGCCGCGGTGCTCGGCGGCTACGGCTGCTTCGCCGGGGCGGTGGCCGGCGGCCTGGGCCTGGGGCTCCTGGAGAGTATGGGCGCGGGCCTGCTCTCCAGCGCCTACAAGGACGTCATCGCCTTCGTGGTGCTCCTGGCCGTGCTCTTCGTCCGGCCCCAGGGCCTGTTCGGCTCCCGGGAGGGACAGCGGTGACGCCCTCGGTCCAGGCCCGGCGATTCATGGCCGGACTCTTCCCCCTGGCCGCCCTGGTGGCGGTCCTGCCCCTGTGGGTGGAGAACCCCTACTACCTCAACGTGCTCAACCTGACCGCCCTGCACGTACTGGTGGTCACCGGCCTGAACCTGCTCATCGGGTTCGCCGGCCAGATCAGCCTGGGTCACGCCGCGTTCTTCGGGCTGGGGGCCTACGTCTCGGGCATCCTGTCCGCGGGATACGGGGTCGCGCCCTGGCTGGCCCTGCTGGCCGCGGTGGGGCTGGTGTGCCTGGTGGCCCTGGCCATCGGGGTCCCGGTGCTGCGCCTGTCCGGCAACTACCTGGTCATGGCCACCCTGGGCTTCAACATCATCGTCAACGTGATCCTGGTCCAGCTGGAGGACCTCACCGGCGGCTCCAGCGGATACGTGGGCATCCCCTCCCTGTCCGTGGCCGGGGTGGCCCTGGACACCGACCTGAAGTTCTACTGGCTGGCCTGGGGCCTGGCCCTGCTCGGCCTGGTCCCGGCCCGCAACCTGGCCCATTCCCACGTGGGCCGCGCCCTGCGCGCCCTGCACGACTCGCCCCAGGCGGCCCGGGCCTGCGGGGTGCCGGTGGCCTCCTACAAGATCCGCATCTTCGTGCTCTCGGCGGCCTACGCCGCAGTGGCCGGGGCGCTCTACGCCCACTATTTCGGCATCGTCACCCCCAAGACCTTCGACATCTTCAAGTCCGTGGAGCTGGTGACCATGTGCCTGGTGGGCGGCATGGGCTCCCTGTGGGGCGGCCTGTTCGGGGCCGCGTTCCTCACCCCCCTGCCCCAGCTCCTGCACGTGTTCCAGGAGTACCAGGATGTCATCTTCGGCGGGGTGCTCCTGCTGCTCCTCCTGTTCCTGCCCCAGGGCCTGGTGGGCTGGCTGGAGGAAACCCTAGCCCGGCGGGGCCTGGGCGGCATCCGTCCGCCCCTGGACGCCCAGCCCCCCGCTCCCCGGGAGGACGCCCCGTGAACACCCTGCTCGCCGTCCGCGGCCTGTCCGTGTCCTTCGGCGGGGTGGTGGCCCTGGACAACGTGACCTTCTCCGCCGAGGCCGGCCGGATCACCTCCCTCATCGGCCCCAACGGCGCGGGCAAGACCACCCTCATCAACTGCGTGAGCGGATTCGTGCGCCCGGACCGGGGCGAGGCCGACTTCGCCGGCCGCCCCCTGCTGGACCTGCCCGCGCACCGGATCATCGGCCTGGGCCTGGCCCGCACCTTCCAGCAGCTGCGCATGTTCAGCCGGATGAACGTGCTGGAGAACGTCATGGTGGGCCTGCACGGCCGCATGCGCCGGGGCTTCTGCGCGGCCATGCTGCGCTTTCCGGTGCTGCGCCGGGAGGAGCGCGCCCTGGCCGAGCGGGCCATGGCCGCCCTGGCCGAGGTGGGCCTGGCCCGGGCCGCGGGCAAGCCCGCCGGCGCCCTGCCCTACGGCGACCAGAAGCGCCTGGCCCTGGCCCGGGCCCTGGCCAGCGATCCCCGGATGGTGCTCCTGGACGAGCCCGTGGCCGGACTCAACCCGGCCGAGACCCGGGAGCTGGCCGACCTCATCCTGGCGGTGCGGGACCGCGGGGTGGGCCTGGTCATGGTGGAGCACGACATGTCCCTGGTCATGCGGGTGAGCGACCGGGTGGTGGCCCTGTGCTCCGGCCGCACCATCGCGGAAGGGTCGCCGGCCGAGGTGCAGCGCCACCCCGAGGTGGCGGCCGCCTATCTGGGAGGCGGCAAGGAGTTCGGTCTCTGTGCTTGAGTTGCGCTCCATATCGTTCAGCTACGGCCAGGCCCGGGTGCTGGAGGACGTGAGCCTCACCCTGGCCCCGGGCGAGGTGGCCAGCCTGCTGGGCATGAACGGCGCGGGCAAGACCACCCTGCTGGGCATCGTGTCCGGCCTGCTTTCGCCCGCCGCGGGCCAGGTGCTCTTGGACGGCGCGCCCGCGCCCAGGGGGGCCGCGGCCCGGGTCCGGGCCGGGGTGGTGCAGTCCCCGGAGGGCCGCCAGGTCTTCGCCCCGCTCACCGTGCGGGAGAACCTGGAGATGGGGGCCTATCTGCGCCTGCGCGCGGGCAGGAAGGCCGAGGTGGCCGCGGACCTGGACAGGATGCTCGACCTCTTCCCGGTGCTGCGGGAGCGGCTGCGCCAGGAGGCCGGCACCCTGTCCGGCGGGGAGCAGCAGATGCTGGCCATGGCCCGGGCGCTCATGGCCCGGCCCCGCTACCTGCTCCTGGACGAGCCCAGCCTGGGCCTGTCCCCCAAGATGGCCGCGGAGATCTTCCAGGTGGTGCGCGACCTGCCCGCGGCCGGGTGCGGGGTGCTCCTGGTGGAGCAGAACGCCCTGGGCGCGCTGGCCGTGTCCAGCCGCGGCTACATTTTGACCAACGGCCGCATCCGGTTCTCCGGAGCGCCGCAGGACATCGCCTGCGACCCGCTCCTGCGCGAGGCCTTCCTGGGGCCGGAGCAGCCGCATCCGGAGGTGCGGACATGAGTCCCCGCGTGACGCGCCTGTCCCTGGGCAGCGAGGTGACCCGGGTCCTGCGGCGGATGCTCATCGAGGGCCGCTTCCCGCCCGGGGAGCGCCTGGTGGAGGAGAGCCTGGCCCGGGAGATGGGGGCCAGCCGCACCCCGCTGCGCGAGGCCCTGCACCGCCTGGAGCAGGAGGGCCTGCTGGTGCGCCGGCCCCGGGGCGGGTACGAGCTCAAGCCCCTGGACCCCATCGAGGTGGAGGAGGTGGTGGAGGCGCGCAGCCTCCTGGAGTCCTATGCCGCCTCCCTGGCCGCCCGCCGGGCCACGGACGAGGTCCTGGCCGGGCTGGAGCAGAACATCGCGGCCTTTGCCGAGGCCCACGCCCGGCGCGATCCCGCGGCCCTGGCCGCGCTGAACGCCGAGTTCCACGCCCTGCTGGCCCGGGCCGCGGGCTCCCGCCTGCTCATCCGGCTCCTGGAGGTGCTGGAGGGCATGGTGGAGCGCATCTCCCGCGAGTCCGCCACGGGCATGGAGGCCGGGTGCTGGTCCCTGGACGAGCACCGGGAGATCCTGGCCGCCCTGCGCGCCCGGGACCCCGAGGCCGCGGCCCGCGCCGCGGCCGGCCACGTGCGCCGCGGCGGCCGGCACATCCTGGAGCGTCTGGATACCGAGGCCGATAAACCCTGAGCGTGCGCCCCGTCCGGGGCGATTGGCGAGACATCCGGCCGCAGGCCCGAGGGCCCGGCCCCTGCAAGGAGGAGAGGCATATGCGCAAGACCCTGCTTTCCCTGTTCCTGGGCGCGGTCCTGGCCCTGGCCGCCGCCCTGCCCGCGCCCTGCGCCGAGCCCATCAAGATCGGCGCGTTCTTCGCCCTGTCCGGTCCGGCCGCGCCCATCGGCACCCCCACCAAGCTGGTGGCCCAGATGGCCGTGGACCAGATCAACAAGGCCGGGGGC
>Ga0228535_1003202_pt1 | contig 12539 bp, 10 predicted proteins | sample SJ1metagenome_FD_168457 | JGI IMG/M metagenome (GOLD analysis project Ga0228535, IMG submission 168457) | Enriched culture of PCE-dechlorinating microbial communities from Ithaca, New York, USA - SJ1 | ecosystem: Engineered > Modeled > Simulated communities (microbial... > Unclassified | place... | reverse complement strand
CAAACCAAGGCTCCTTGAGCCCAAGCAGTTTCTCATACAGTTCTCTGTCTTGCATGGCTTCAGTATGGCTGAAACCCCTTGCTTTGTCACCGTACCCATAGGATTTACTGAAGAGCCAAAAATTCAAGAGCTATTTACTCCTATCTTTTCAGATGCAATAATAAACCATTATTTTTTGCTAATAGAAAGGGAATATGATGAAGAGGACAGTTTTGCAAATGTTGAAGGAAGCTGAACAGAAATATCCTGACATCCCCTATGCGCTAAAAAAGACTGATTCTGGCTATATGCCGACGACTTTTAAGGAAGTGCGGCAAAAGGCGCGTCAATTTGCTGCTTGGCTATTGGCAAATGACCTCAAAGCTGGAGACAGAGCTGCAATTATTGCGGAAGGTTCGCCAGAGTGGCTTATCTCAGAACTAGGTGTGCTTTCTGCGGGCATGATCTCTGTCCCTCTTTCTATCAAACTTCTCCCGGATGAAATACCATTCAGAATTCAGCATTCTGAGGCAAAAGTGATTTGTACTACACACAATCAGCTAGAAAAGTTGGCAAATGCTCTCAATTTAGCTGGTCTAAAGAAAATTGATATCGTATATCTTGATGATGATATCGAATGGGGACAGAGCATTTTAAAAAAGCACAAAGTGCGGGATGATTCTTTTATTACATTGCAAAAAGCGCTCTCTGTAGGTTCTGTCTTGCTAAAAGAAAAAAAAGAATATGAAGAACGATTAGATTTAATAGAAAATGAAACAAAAGAGAATGATGTTGTGACGATATCTTATACCTCTGGCACCACAGGCAATCCGAAAGGCATCATGCTTACTCATTTGAATTATTGGTCGAACTGTCATGATGCGGTGGAGCTTTTTGATAATCCTCTTTATTTTCGAACTTTGCTGATTCTCCCTGTCGACCACTCTTTTGCTCACACTGTAGGTCTTTATACAGCAATGCTATGCGGTATTTCTCTATATTTTGTTGATTCACGAGGTGGAGGGATTGCTACTCTAAGAAACATTCCTATAAATCTCAAAGAAAGCAATCCAATCTTTCTGCTTACTGTTCCTTCTCTTTCGGGCAATTTTATGAAGAAAATCATTGCAGCGATTGAGGAAAAGGGCGGTTTTATAGAGAAAATATTCAAGAGCGGAATTAATGCTGGGATTCTATGGCATGGAGATGGTTTTCATACACCACCTTTTCAAGATCGGTTAAAATCATTCTTTCCATATTTTATAGCCAGGTTTCTTGTCTTTAATAAAGTTAAAAAGGCATTGTTTGGAAATTCAATAAGATTCTGTGTTGGAGGCGGAGCTCTGCTGGATATTAAGCAGCAACAGTTCTTTGCAGCTCTGGGTGTGCCTGTATATCAAGGATATGGGCTGACAGAAGCAGCTCCAGTAATCTCGTCAAATTCGCCAAGAATTCATAAATTTGGGACATCTGGGGCTATCGCCCCTTCTGTAAAGTGCAAAATCATGGATGAAATGGGGACGGAGCTTACACCTGGCACCATCGGGCATATCACCATTACTGGTGAAAATGTCATGTTAGGATACTATAAAAATCCTGAAGCAACTGCTGAAGCTCTTCGTGAAGGAAGGCTATGGACAGGCGATTTGGGCTATATTGATGAAGACGGTTTTCTCGTGGTTGTGGGCAGAGAAAAAGCTCTTTTAATTCGTGAAGATGGCGAAAAATACAGCCCAGAGGAAATTGAGGAAGCGATTACAGCATCTACAGAAGTATTTGATCAAATAATGGTCTGGTGTGATCATAAAAAATATACCATCGCATTAGTTACACTTGATGAAAACAAAGTAAAGCATTTGATTCGCAGCAATTCAATCAATACCGCAGAACAGCTTCTAAGTATCCTGACTGATGAGTTTTATCGCTTTAAGACAGACCCCAAAGCGAAAAAAGTTCAGCCAGCATGGATTCCGGCAGTATTTCAGATATTGGAAGAACCATTCAGCGAGCAGAATGGCACTATCAATTCGACAATGAAGTTAGTTAGGCACAAAGCTGCTCAAATTTATCAAGATTTGATTGCTTTTTCATATACTTCGGATGGTTCCACAACGCTTAATAAGCAAAACCTGGAGAAGATTAGGAAGCACTTCTCATTGAAGTGATAGTCGCATTTTGGGGACGGAGGTTTAGATTGCATTCCCAATCAATCCGTTCTTGCAGATTGATTAGATCTCCTAAACCTCTGTCCCTATAGCTTTCCTATAGCATTCTTCTCCATATCGAAGCACTCCCCTTAGGGTTAGGTTTTATGGTAGAGTTCCAGCGATATGAAAAAAAAGATAGAAATAGATGACACTCAAGCTCTTGCAATTAGGTTGGTCAGAGCCCCCAGTGTGACAAACACCTTAGGCGAATCATCTTTCCCGGATGTTCTTATTTCGATTTTAAGAGAGCAGCCATTTTTCAGCTTGCATCCGGAATTAATACATGATGTACCGATTGAAGGTGATAGCAAAGGGCGGAGAAATGTTCTTACTTTTGCCCCGGGCAAAGGATCTTCATGCGTGGTTCTTGCTGGCCACTATGATGTGGTTGACACGAATGCCTATGGTGTACTTGAGCCTTTTGCTTTCGATCCTGAAGCCCTTTCTAAGCGAATGCTTCAAATGCTTTCCTCAAAAACCAATCTTTCTTCTTCTGAGCTCCTTTTAAAAAAAGATCTGGAAAGCACAGCTTTTATTCCTGGCCGCGGGATGCTCGATATGAAAAGCGGGCTTGCTGCTGGTATCACTGCTATGGTCCGCTTTTTAAAAAAAGATGATCGCACAGGCAATATTCTTTTTATTGCAGTCCCTGATGAAGAAGGCTCCTCTACAGGCATGAAGGCTGCAAAAAAAATGCTCTCCGATTTTGCCGATGAGCATGCACTTCATTATGAAGCGATTATCAATCTTGATGCTTCTGTAGATTCTGGGGACGGAGCTGAAGGGAAAGCGGTCTTTCTTGGCTCAGTGAGCAAATTGCTTCCTTTTGTTGTATTTGTCGGCAAGCCAGCGCATGCGGGGTCTCCATTTGATGGGTTTAATCCTGTAATTGCTTCAGCAGTCTTCGCAAGAGAAATTGAATGTAATAGCGATAGTATGAATATCAGAGCATTGGTACCAGGAGAAGAACCCCCGCCACCTTCTATTTTATACTACCGAGAAATGCGCAACAGATACGATGTTACAATGCCAGCAGATGTATTCTGCGCTGTCAACATTCTTACTTTTGAGAAAGATCCAGAGAAAGTATTTGATCACTTCAAAACGATAGTTCAGAAAGCGCTTGATAATTCTATTTCTCTCATATACGAAAGAGCTTCAGCATTTTCTCGAAAAAAGAACGAACATGTGACAATGTACAAATTCTCTTCAGAGATAATTGAATTCCATGAATTAGCAAAACGCGCTGAGCGAGTGGTACCAGGCATTTTAGATCGCCTTCAGAGATTTGCTGAAAAGAGCTTCCCTGAAGACAAGGTACAGCAGACTTTCAAAATCGTACATGAACTATTGTCATATGCCCAAATAGAAGGGCCAAGTGCAATCGTTGGTTTTGCTCCGCCATTTTATGCAAAGGCCCAACTTGATTCGGAACGGGATCAAGGTTTTCTCTCGATTATTAAAGATGAGGTTATGAGCTTTAATAGGGATTATGGAGAATCAATCAAGCTCCGTCCCTATTTTCCCGGGATCTCAGATATGAGCTTCCTTGCACCTTCGGTCAGTCGTGAAGCAATCGAATTTGTAAAGAAAGAGTCTGCTGTGCTGCAATCAGATCTGGATAAATATCTTGAAAGCCCATTGGATACTCCGGTCATCAATGTTGGGCCTTGGGGAAGGGAATACCATCAAAATGGCGAGAGGGCACATCGTCATTACGCTTTTTCTCTTCTCCCGGAATTATTGTTCAGACTGTGTAATAGGCTTTTTCATGCAAATAACTGATTTCCCGCTATGGAGGCAGCAATGAATATAGTGATATCGCTGGGTGGTTCAATTGTAGCTCCGCAGGAAGGCCCAAGCGGCATTTTTCTTATGCAATTTCGAAATATTCTTTTGTCTTGGCTGAATGGAGACGACAGACGCGCAATTATAGTTGTTGGCGGGGGCGCTGCAGCGCGGAACTGGCAGAAGGCCTATCGGGAATTTCTCTCGAATTTTTCAGAGGTGAATGGGGACAGAGGTTTACGAGATTTTTCTTGCTCCAACGAAGCACTTGATAGAATTGGAATCGCTGCAACGAGGCTCAATGCGCAGCTAGTCAAGGAAGTCTTTGCAGATTGCTGTATTGATCCCATAATCACTGATCCTTCCTCTGGCTTCGAAGCGAATGGGCGCATTCTTGTTGCAGCAGGATGGAAACCAGGATTTTCAACCGATTATGACGCAGTCCTGCTTGCGGAGCGTTTCAGCGCTAAAAAAGTAATCAATCTTTCGAATATTTCTCAGATATATGATTCTGATCCGCGAATAAATCCTGCCGCGAGGCCTCTTTCCCGCATCACGTTCGATTCTCTTATAAAGATGACAGGGGCGGATTGGAATCCTGGAGCAAATGTTCCTTTTGATCCAGTAGCTGCTGCCAGAGCGAGAGAAATAGGGCTTAAAGTAATTTTTGCTTCTGGCACAAATTTGCAAAATTTGTCTGATATTTTATATGAAAAAGCGTTTGTCGGGACAATAATTGAGTGAATTATACAGTACCATTCTGTGAGGCTATACAGGATTATATCGCGCATGTTTCAAATAGTCGGGCTGGATCAAATTATCTAAGCCAAGGAGAGGGCAATGAGCAGAGAAAGGAGAGACAGAAGAGACAGAAGCGCAAGGGAAAGAAGCTACCATGATCAGGGTTTCGCAGACCCCCGCGAAAAAGCGCTTGATCAGCTTACGAACTTGTACGTTAAAGATGCTATTTCCCTTGAGGAGTATGAGCGGCTCGCAGATGAAATGCAAAAAGCTTCTGATCCTCAGAGCGTTTTAAATTCGGTGATTGTCGCTGGTTCTGGTGGCAAATCAGCGCAAGAAGGCAATAACCGTACTCCATTTGATAGTACAGATAAACCTCTGTCCCTCAATCAAGACATCTCAAGATCAAAGGCCTCTTTTGAACCTTTGTCCCCCAATTCCGCTCTCAATTCTTTTCCCAGGCCTGGAGACTTCTTTCTCTGCATCATGGGGGAACGGAAAGTGAATGGCAGAATGCTTTTGGGGAAGTCAGCTTCGAGCATTACTTTGATGGGCTCGACGGTGATAGATCTCAGGGACATCGAGGTGCCGGCTTCTGGCATGCATATTGAAGTAATTGCGATAATGGGAGAGACGAGGATTATTGTCTCTCCGGACATGCTGGTGCATCTTTCTGTCGTGCCGATTATGGGCGAAGCGATAAGCCGAGCTGACGTTCCTTTTGGAAGCAACAATCAAGGGATTCTGGAAATTGGCGGCGTTGCTCTTATGGGGTCGGTATCTGTGCGCGTAGTCCCATGAGTTCTTCGAGGGCGCATCTACGAGACAGATGCCCCGTCTGTCAGCTTAAATTTTGTCTATGAGCATCGAGCATTTGCCTGAGGGAATGGGGAGCGTTTTTTTCTTTTTCCCGAGCACATTTATAGTGAAGTAATAGAGTTTTTCGCTTTCCATATGTATCTCCCATCCCCGACCTGACTTGCTGGAAAGAATCGTAATCATATTTCTTTTTAGTGAAAGATTTTCGATGCCCATCACTTCGAGATTGGGTATGATCCAGTCGACAGTTTTGCGCGGCAGAGAAATGTATAAGCCAACAATATTCTCAATGATCAGAGTGACCGTCGAGAGGCCGTTGGAAGGGAAATGGTTCGGAAGAGGCCAATCAGGATGTTCATCCCAAATTGCCTTTCCCTCATTCATAGGCTGATAGGCACTCCAGACGGTGGGGCGGCTATGATGCCGATTCGATTCATGATCGCTCGCATGCATTGAATCAAGGATATAATACAAATGGCGAATTGCTGAATCTCTTGCGAGTTCGTAGAAGTAATATTTTTCCAGCCCTTTGATCACCATAAAAGTGAGCCACGGGAAAACCGATCCGCGAAAACCCTGGCCTTTTCGATCGAATGCGGGGTGATCAGCAGAAAGAGAGGGGAAGGGATTTTCCGTGCCAAAGCAATGGGGATCTTTGAGCTTTGCGACGAGCTTTTCTGCTCGTTCCTCGTTCGGAATTTCGGCAAGAAGAATCCAGTAGGTGCCAATTGTCTTGGTTTTTACCTGGTTCTCATTTTCATCGAGGTCATAATAAAATCCGTCATCGGCGTTCCACATTTTGGTATTGATTCGTGTTTTGATGGAGAAATAATCGCGCTTATAAAGAAATGATGCATCCTTGTCGTTGAGAATATCCCCAAGTGCAGAAAGATAGAGCGCATTCATCGCTATTGCGGCATTGAAATCGATAAAGTATCGAGCATTCTCCCGCGGAGAATTATCCATGCCGGTGGAGGATAAAGGTGTAGCAAAAAGGCCATTGGGCATTTTGAAATTTGCTTCAAGCCATTTGTAGTGCTTGCTCAGAGCTGGCATTACTTCTTTTACGCGCTTCTTATTTGCGGTTTTGTGATAGAGATTGAATTCCGCCCAAGCCAGAAGCGGAAGGGTTACCCCAAGCGGATTATCAGCGGGCATCACAGCCTGCCCTGTCTCGATATCGTATGCTGTTCGAATAGCGCCATCGGGTTCTTGAAGCGCATACAAGGCATCAAGGCCATTTGATGCTGAGTAAATTCGATTGCTGTAGACAAGAAAGAAGCTGGAAAAGACCTGCTCAAGAAAATCAAGCTTTTTCTTTTCAGGGTAATAGAAAAATTTAATCTTGCCGATTTTTGTCTGGCTGCCTCCATTCGTCCAGCAATCAGCAATCCATGCCCAGGTTCTATCATAAATATCGACGAAGTCTTGATCGTAGAAATGGATATGAGGAAAATCCTTCTTATTCAAGTATATTACCCTCTTGTTGAATGTTTGATCTCAATCTTGTTCATGAATAGCTGGAATATCTTTCATGATATTACATAAAACTCAAGCATATCGTAAAATACTATACTCATTCCATAGCTGTTTGTCAAATTTGCATGACTTCAGTATAAAGATTCTTATCCTGTCAGGAAGTGAAGAATTTCTTTCACAAAATTTCACCTCGCATTCAAGTCGATAAGCTTTCTGAATGGATGTTCTCCTTTGTGCCTTTGCTATATGGGTGTTCCAAAAGGCGGCAGTTCTCAATCGATGCAAAGCCCCGAATAATATCCTCAGCAAGGCAATCGCAATCGGGAGCTCCGCATGCCCCACAATCGATACCTGGCAGCTGTGCATGGATTGTATCGATTTTTTCAGCCATTTCAAGAGCTTTCGACAAATCGGCATCGAGGACAAGGACGGGCTTCGGCGATACCTGTTCTGTCCAGATGTATAATGGCAGTTCTTCTTGTTTTGGTAGCTTTGGGGACGGAGGTTTGATTGCTTTCATCGGGGAACTGCTTGCTTCTGCCGCGAGATTGTCCTTTTGACAGCGCTGGCGCATATTCGAGCGCGCGATATGAGGATTTTCGACAGCCATCGGTCCGCCGACACAACCGCCCGGACATGCAAGTGCTTCAATATATTGGATTGATTCAATATTTCCATTTTCTATTGCTTCGAATAGATCGATGACATTCGAAATGCCATCGACGGAAACAGAATCAGGAATCCGCAAAGCATCGAGTTCTCCATCGGAGCGAGCCCAGCCCATTCCTGGTTCGAGATTGTCCATCATGGGAAGAATTGGGCTATGCCCAGAGGAGGCTTGGGGGACAGAGCTTTTGAATCCTTTCTTTGGGGACAGAGGTTTGCGTTCTTCAAGCGCTCGCTTGAGCGGTAGAAAGATATCGGCAAAAGAGATGACCGCATCGATGGAGGATTTAGAATATCCTAAAGGCATGCGGACTGCAGTTACTTTGGCGGTGCAAGGGCTAAGAAAAAAAATGCCGATTTTCCTTGAATTTTCTGAAAGACGTTTTCTTGCTTCGCGCGCAGCAATCTCTGAAGGGGGAAGGATGGGCATGAGATTGGGTATGAGGCTGGGGAATCTTTGCTGGATCAGCCTGACGATGACCGGGCAAGCACTTGATATTCGGGGGGCTGGGCCAGGCTTGGCGAGGATTGAGCGAGTAATTTCTGTAGCAACGATTGCTCCCCAGGCAACATCGAATACCTCGTCGAATCCCATATGGTGGAGCGCAGCAAATATATCTGATTGAGAATATCTTGTGCCAAATTGAGCATAGAGGGACGGAGCTGGGAGAGCGACTTTGAGATCATATCCATCAAGGATGAACAAAGGATCAGAGATTGCCTTTTTTGCGCCTTTTGGGCATCGGCGGATACATTCACCACAATCGATGCATCTGTCTTCAAAAATTTTCGCTTTGCCGTCTCTGACGCGGATAGCTTTGGTAGGGCAGAACTTGATGCATGTTGTGCATCCTACGCACAGATCAGCATCCAGCTGCACCGAATGGAATGTCCGGATATTATTTTCTTGATTTTGTAAGGTTTTATTGTTCACTTATAGTTCTCCTGTCTGGAGTTTGAACCGCATGATGACGGTCGTGCCTCTTCCTGGTTCGCTCTGAATGATAAGCTCATCAGCATTCCGTTTCATGTTGGGCAATCCCATGCCGGCGCCAAATCCCATATTCCGGATTTCTTCCGAAGCCGTCGAAAATCCCTCCTGCATGGCGAGTTCTATATCTGCGATACCTGGGCCTTTATCTGTGAAGCGTGTCGAGATGCAATCTTCGAGAATTTCGACTTCGGCTTTTCCTCCGTCCCCATGGATTGCGACATTCATCTCGGCCTCGTACATCGCGATGGCAATACGCTTAATCAAGGCTACAGGAAGTCCGAGCTGGGTCAAACGGCGCTTCATGTCTGTTGAAGCCTTCCCTGCAGCAGAGAAATCCATCCTTGGGATGATGTATTCAATTAACACAGGCGGCATCCTTATTTTGCCTGTTTGGACGAAAGGCAGAATTAGAATGTTCCGGCGGCATTTTAGCGAGCTTGATATGCAATATCTCCCATTATTCCAGCTTGATATAGCTTGCCGCATGCGATAAACATGCTGTCTTGAGTGCTCATGAGCATAATGCTCTGTTCTTTTGCCATCTGGATCATTTCGCTTGAAGGTTTTTTGCCTCTCACAAAAATAATCAATCGGATATCCATTAATTCTGCCGTCCGGATGACTTGCGGATTGGTCAGCCCTGTGAGCAGCGCGACGCGATCTTTCACAAAAGCAATGACATCGCTCATCATATCCGAACCGCATGCGGTGATAATCTCCAGGTCATCAGCAAGTTCTTGGCATGTTATGACTTCAGCATTGAGCACATGAGCAATCGCAGATGCACGCATTTGGAATCTCCCTCAAGGAAAATCTGATGAGCGATGATATATTTGTTTCAATAATATTATATCATAAAATCCAGACTAGCAAAATGCAGGCTGAATTAGGGCAATGCTGAATAGCTTTGCCGCAGAGACGCCGCTCTTGCTCTCCGTAGCGCAGCCTGGAAAGGCTCCAATGATCTTGCCGAAAAGGCAGCTACCATTGCTTCAGAGCGCTGATCTTCCATGGAACGAACGCGCAAGCGTCAATCGATCTGCGTACTCAAGATCCCCACCGACTGGTATGCCTGTCGCAAGCCTTGTAACTTTCACCGGTTCCTTTTCAAGGAGTTTCTTGAGATAGAGCGCGGTCGTGTCGCCTTCGATGGTGGGGTTTGTTGCGATGATAATTTCCCGAATGGGGACAGAGGTTGAGATTGACGAATGGATTCGCTGGATAAGCTTGCCAATATTGAGTTTGTCTGGCCCGACGCCTTCAAGAGGAGAAAGAAGGCCGCCAAGCACATGGTAAAGTCCTTTATATTCTTTCGATGCTTCGATTGTGATGACATCTTGAGGCTGCTCGACAACACACATAATGCTGCGGTCGCGAGATGCATCTGAGCAGACCTGGCACAGCTCTGATTCTGCATAAGAACCGCATTCAGCGCAGAAATGGATAGTAGAGCGCAGCGTCCTGATGTGATCCGCAAGGGCTTCACTGAACGCAATGTCCGATTTCAGCAGCGAGTAGGCAATTCGAAGCGCGCTTTTTCGCCCTATTCCCGGGAGCCGCGTGAGCAGCGAAACAAGATCCTCGATGGCTTTCATTTTGTATCCTTTGCGAGGCAATCAATCAAATCAAACCTCTGTCCCCGAAAAGTTCCCCGGCAAATTCCCGAAGGGCATGCCCGACCCGAATCCACCAAGCGATCCAGCAAATTCGTTCTGGATTTCTTCCTTTATTTTTTCAGCTGCGTTGTGATGGGCTGCGCGAATCAAGTCCTGCAGGAGGGGGATATCTTTGAATTCGGAAAGTTCAGGCGAAATTTCGCATTCGAGCATTTCCATGTTTCCAGAGAGCGTAATTTTAACCATGCCACCGCCTGCTTGTCCTGTCGCGCGAATAGCATTCATTTTTTTCTGCATCTCTTCGGCTTGCGCTTTCAATGCCTGAGGATTTTTCAGCATGTCGAAGATGTTCGATAGGTCCATTTTAACCTCCAGCTTCTATGCTGTTGTGCAATCATAGATGCTTAATCATAGCTTTCTTCTTCTGTATCTGTATCGGGAAATTCTTCTGGCTCTTCTGGAATATCTGGCGGCTCGATGATGGGGACGGAGGCATGAGCAGAGGTTCTGCTTTCAGCGGAAGGCTCGAAGGCAGGTTTGGTTTCTATGACTTTTCCTTTGAACATTTTTCGAACGAGCTCGATTAAGCGGATATCATTTTCGTCGAGGCTTGAAGGCGGCGCTGGGTTATTCTGTGGCAGAGATCCTTCATCAGAGCCGTTGAAGGCATCTTCGGCGGATTGAAAGCTGCTGAGGGTGCTTTTCTCTTTGAGCAGGTTCGTTTCTGGAGTCTGATCATGTTGCGGAACTTCATCAGACGAGATTTGAGCGCTTGCATTTCCGGTTTCGGAATCGCGCATAAGAGCGCTTTTCTTTGGCGAATCTTCATCGTGGAGCACTTCCTGAAGTTTTTGAAGGTGTGCTTCGATCGCGCAGGGAGCTCCCATAAGTTGTGCGCCTGTCGATGCAATGAGAGCCGAGAAGCGCGAGATAAGATCAAGCTCCACTTTATTTACAACGGGAATGATAAAACCATTGTGCTTCGGAATCCATTCGCCGGACTTTTCGAGTGCTGAAGCTAAAAAGAGGTTCTCTGCTCTCAGTTTGGCAATAATTCTTTTTCTCAATTCTGAAGGCGAAGACGATACTGAAGAGGTAAGCTCAACCTCTGTCCCCGAGCGCGACGCAGATAGCTGGACCGAGGGCTTCTCCTGGTCTAGTGGGCTACTGTACTGGCTGTTGTTTTTCTGCGCCAGGGTCTCTGGGGGCTGGCTGGGGCGGCTGGTCTGCCGGGCTGATTGAGCACTTTGGGATTCTGGTTGGCGCGAGCGCAGATCCCGAAGAAGCGGGGCTTCTTCAGCGCTGTCATTCTTGCTCGCGCGTTCCTGAAAAGGGAGAGGAAGTCCTTTCTGCGATGATCCCTGCGGCAAAAATGTATGCTTGATAGCTTTGATCGCATCGAATAATTCGGATTGGCTAATATAGGCTGAAATACGGCTGAGTTTGGCAGTGGCCAGCTCCAGCTCGAATCGGGGATCGATGGTCTCCTTGAGGTGGCGATAGGTATCCAGAAGCACCGCGATGGCATATTCTGCTCGCTCTTTAGTCAGCACCCCAAGAACATCAGCGTCGAAAGCGCTGCGAGGTGCACACAGAAGGCCTTCCTTTTGTATATCATTATGAATGAGCAGAATAGAGCGGCAATAATCGACAGCATCGGAGAGAAATTGCTCGGGAGACACGCCGCGGATAAGGATTTCGTCGAGAGTTGTGAAAGCTGCTTTAGTATCATTCGCGACAATCGCGCGAAACAGTGCATTGAGGCGATCGAGTCCCACAAGCCCGAGTGTGTCGCGTATGTTTTGCGCAGTAATTTTAGTGCCGGAAAACGAAGCGATTTGGTCGAACAAGGTATACGCATCCCTTACCGAGCCAGCGGCCTCTCGCGCAATCCAGAGGAGTGCCTCTTCTTCTGTCTCTACACCAGTTTCTGCTGCGGCCTGTCGCAGCAGCTCAAGGATGGTTTCCACCGGAACAAGCCTGAAATTGAACTGCTGGCAGCGGCTCTTGATTGTTGCGGGAACTTTATGCGGCTCTGTCGTCGCAAAAATAAAAACGATATATGGCGGCGGTTCTTCGATTGTTTTGAGTAACGCATTGAAAGCGCTCATTGAGAGCATATGGACTTCGTCGATGATATAGATTTTGTATCGTCCGGAGTTGGGAGCGAACAGCACTTCGTCTTTTATCTGGCGAATGTTATCTACAGAGGTGTTTGAAGCGCCGTCGATTTCGATGACATCGAGCGAG
>Ga0228535_1003201_pt1 | contig 12540 bp, 12 predicted proteins | sample SJ1metagenome_FD_168457 | JGI IMG/M metagenome (GOLD analysis project Ga0228535, IMG submission 168457) | Enriched culture of PCE-dechlorinating microbial communities from Ithaca, New York, USA - SJ1 | ecosystem: Engineered > Modeled > Simulated communities (microbial... > Unclassified | place... | reverse complement strand
CGCGAGACGGTTGCCGGCGAAATCACGCTGGGCGACGCCGATCCGGTGATCATGCGCGTCAGCATCTCGGAAATTCACGGCTATCCGGGCGAAGAAAAAAGCATGATTGTCTTCCATGACGTCACACGGTTAAAGAAGCTCGAACGGATCCGCACGGATTTTGTCGCGAACGTCACCCATGAAATCCGCACGCCGCTGACGGCGATCATCGGTTACCTGGAAACCCTCCAGACCGGGGCGCTGGCGCATCCCCAGGACGCGCGGCGATTTGTCGACATCATGCTCAAACAGGCTCAGCGGCTCGACCGCCTGGTGGAAGACCTCCTGGTCATATCGCAGATTGAACTCGGTGAAATGCGCTTTCGCTTTGAAGAGGTGGCGCTGGCGGACGTGGTCGCCGGCGTGGTCAGCCTGATGGAAGCCAGAGCCGCGGCCAAACGCCTGCATATCGACAACCGCCTGCCGGGAGATTTGCCGCCGCTCAGGGGAGACCGCGACCGGCTGAGCCAGGTTTTCGTCAATGTGCTGGACAATGCCGTGAAGTTTACGCCGGACGGAGGGCGGGTAACGATCGACGCCGAAGTCTCATCCGATCAGGTGACCGTGACGATCGCGGACACCGGCACCGGCATTCCCCGCGAGGACATTGCCCGTCTCGGGGAGCGCTTTTACCGCGTGGACAAAACCCGTTCGCGCGAACTGGGCGGAACGGGCCTGGGCCTGTCGATCGTCAAGCACCTGCTGCATGCGCACGGCGGCAAGATGGAAATCGAGAGTCAGTCGGGGCGCGGCACAAAAGTTTCTTTATTTTTTCCGCGGCAGACCGTATAGTTTTTTTACTCTGCGCTGCGCGGGCGCACGCGGTCGGCCGCGCCGGAGGGGAATTTTATTGCGGAGGTTTGTCCATGGAAAGCCGGATTGCCAAAGCCATTCGCCTGTCTTATTTTCCGGTCGCTCTTTTGTGGTCGGAACAAAAGCCCCCGGGCGCGATGCAGTTTGCCGAAGGCAAGTGGGGATGCGTGATGTGGCTTGCGGCGGCGGCTGCGAAAGGCAAAACCGCCGCGGCGGACCGGAAAACTTTCGGCTGCGTCGGCGGCGGCGTAGGGCTCGGATTCGGCAATCAGTATCTCCATTTTCCCGGGGGTGAAGAGGGATTCTGCCATTTTCTGTCTTCGGGAAACGCCGGCCGCCCCGGCGGCGCGGAACTGGCTGAAAACATCAAACCGTTTATGACCAGAGAAAGTCACGAGAATTTTCTCAATGGCGAACGCTATATTGAAAATCCCGCCGGCGTCCGCCGGTTTCTTGCCGCTCTGCCCATGACGGATATTCCGGCGGCAACGGTCGTCTTCAAACCGCTGGATGCCGTCGACGGCGCAAATGAAACGCCGCAGGCGGTGATTTTCTTCGTTTCTCCCGACCAGCTTTCCGCGCTGACGGTGCTCGCCAATTACGCCCGTGGCGACAACGAAAACGTAATCATTCCTTACGCCGCCGGCTGCCAGACGATCGGCATCTATCCATACCGTGAAGCCGCGTCGGCCAGGCCCCGCGCCGTGGTCGGTCTCACGGATCTGTCCGCGCGCCTGTACGTCCGCAAACAGCTGGGCGATCCCCATCTGCTGACCTTCACCGTACCGTTTGCGCTTTTTGAGGAAATGGAGCGAAGCGTTCCGGGATCGTTTCTGGAGAGGCCTACCTGGCTCGCTTTGCGCGGCTGAGGTTATCTGGCGCCGAGCGCGCGGAAGATGAAATCCTCGAGCAGGTGGTCGACCTTTTTTCGGGAATACTTTCCCTCGAAGGTCCATCCGCGCAGCGCCGGGCTCGCCAGCAGACAGAAGAGCATACTGGAGGCGAAGAAAGGATCCTTCACCTGAAAGACGCCTTTTTTCACGCCCCGGCGGATGTAGTCCGCCGTTTTCCGGATCTGCATGAGCTCCTGCTTTTTGGCGCGCTCCAGAAATCTTTTCGGCAGGAGGTGGGACTCCCGGTACATCAGCATGATTTCGTTTTGGAAGTCATGAATGTTTTTGAGGGCGACGCGGATATTGGTTTGCATAAGCTCCTGCGGATCTTCAATGGCGGCGATTTCCGGCCCGTAGGACGACTCTTCGACGATTTCATGATAGGTGTCGAAGACCAGGCACAGAATGTCCTCTTTCTTGTTGATGTAGTCGTAGAGGTTCCCCATGGCCAGTCCGGTGGCCCGGGAAATTTCCCGGACGGTCGTCTGGGCGTAGCCTTTGCGCACGAACAGTTTAGCCGCTTTTTTCGCGATCAGCAGTTGCTTGTCCTTCACCCGTTCGGAATTTTTGATCCGGCTGAAGACAGCCGGCGGCTTGATCTTTTCGGCAGCTCCGACCGATTTCTTCCTGGCGCTCTTTATCCGGTTTGCCCTCGCCAAAGTCACGATGATCCCCCAAAGACGGAATTCCCTTCGCAGCGTGTTTTTTCTTAGCAGCTTCTCAAGATAAAATAAAGCCGATTTTTTTGTTGCACTCGGATACAAGGCATGATAAGCACTACGACGTTTTACAAAAGCGAGCGCCCGCTCTTTTCTGTTGTGTCTGGCGGGTGCCGGGACGGCATTGATTATCGGAACGTGGAGGCTGTCGATGTTCTACTGAAAAAAATGCGACGCAGGCATGAGGCCGTCCCGTCTTTGCTTTTGGAACGGCTGATCCTGGGCGGTTCCCGGCGGCAAAGCGACAAGCCGGCGGATAGCGGACCGGACAACCCGAAAAAAACAGCGCACATCATCATTCTTTCTTTTCTGCCGGAGGAGAAGAAAGACCGCAGGCCTGTTTGGGGTGTCCCAAGGATTCTCTGCCCGTAGGCGATTTTTTTCGCAAGTACATCTTGGTGGTAAATCGCAGAGGGCGATTCGGGCACAGGTCATCATTCTCCCCTCCTTCCGCTTCATCGTCCGTAGTTTGGCAGTGATTGCCTGTTTTCTTGTTCAGGCGTTTTTCCGACGACACCAACCGTCCGCTTGAGGCTGCGGCCGGGTGTTTGAATTCAAATCAGTGAAGGAGATGTCTATGGATCCAATGGTATCGATGTACATATCCCAGGGGATACACGGGATAGCGTACGGGATGATATTGTTCTTGATTGCTTCGGGGTTGAACATCATCTTCGGGATGATGGGCATCCTGAACATGGCGCACACGGCGTTTTTCATGCTGGCGGCTTACTTTTGCTACGTCGTGGTGGGCATCACGGGGAACTTCTGGCTGGGCCTGGTGTTTGCTCCGCTGTTCACGGCGGTTCTCGGCGTGGTGATGGAGCGGGTGTTTCTGCGGAAGGCGGTCGGCCACATGGGCGAGTTGATCCTGACGATGGGGATTTCGTTTGTGATTGTGGCGGCGATCAAGAAAATCTGGGGAACGGAAAGCCTGCCCCTGCAGATGCCGGAGATTTTGAGCGGGATGGTGAACATCGTGGGCGTGTCGTATCCGGTCTACCGGTTGTTCGTGATCGGCCTGGCCCTGGTCATTCTGGTTTTCATGATGCTTCTGCTTTACCGGACGCGGCTGGGCAAGATCGTCCGGGCGGCGGTGTCGGACCGGGACATGGTGAATGCCCTGGGGATCAATATCAACATGGTATTCATGTTTGTTTTCGGCGTGGGCACGTGGATGGCGGGGCTCGCCGGTGTGGCGATCGCGCCGATTCTGACGGTGTTTCCGGGCCTGGCGGATCAGGTGGGAATGGACGCGTTTATCGTAGTCGTGACCGGCGGATTCGGTTCTCTGGCCGGCGCTTTCATCGTATCGATCATTTTCGGGTTGCTGAGCTCTTACGGCGTCCAGTTCGTGTCGCAGTTTGCGCCTGTGCTGATGGTGGTGTTCATGGCGATCGTCCTGGCGTTTCGTCCTAACGGCTTATTCGGGGTGAAGGAATGATGAAGAACAAATTAAACGTGGTATGGTGGGTGATCGGGCTCTTATTTTTTGCCTTTTTCCCGAAGATCTTCGGTATTTATTACACCAACGTCATGGTGACGCTGGCGATCTTCTCCGTTTTTGCCCTTTCCGTGAATATGCTCCTGGGCTACACGGGGCTTCTGAGCTTCGGGCAGGCTATGTTTTTCGGCTTCGGCGGATACGGAACGGCGCTGGCGCTGACGCACATTCCCGGCATCGGCGTGCTGCCGGCGATCGGTCTGGGCGTTCTGGCGGCGGTCGTGCTGGCTTTGATTCTGTCGCCGCTGGTGGTCCGGGTGAGCGGGACGGCGTTTGCCATGCTGCACCTGGCGTTCGGTCAGTTGATGTACGTCCTGGCTTTGAAGCTTTACAACATCACGGGCGGCGAGGACGGCATCGCCAACTTTCCCGTACCGGGGCTGTTTACGGAGAGCCTGAAGAGCTCACCGGAGCATTTTTACTATCTGGCCATGGTGATTCTGGGGATCAGCACCTGGCTCATGTGGTATGTGACCAAAACGCCGTTCGGGCAGATTCAGGTGGGCATCCGGGACAACGCCAAGCGCATTGATTATCTGGGGTACAGGGTTCCGCAGTCGAAGGCCGTGATTTACGTTTTGTCGGCTTTTTTTGCGGGCGTGGCCGGATCGATTTACGGTCTGTTTCATAATCTGGTGTCGGCGGACGGATCGCTGGGCATCGGGATGTCCTTTGCGCCGATCATCTCGGTCATGATCGGCGGCGTGGGGAGCTTTTTCGGCCCCATCCTGGGCGTTGCCATTTTCCAGTTGGTTGATGAGTTGATTCTGCGATACACGGAGAGCACGGAACTGGTGATGGGTGTGATCCTGATCGTGGTGGTCATGTTCATGCCGACGGGTTTTGTGGGCCTGTACAGAATGCTGCGGCAGAAGATTTCGGCCCGGCGGACCCCGGAAGCAAAGAAGGAGAAGGCGTGATGAATATACTGGAGACAAAAGACTTAAAGCACAGTTTCGGTCCCCTGGCCGTCTTGTTCGGGGTCGATCTGCAAATTGAAGAAGGAGAGCGGCACGCCGTGATCGGCCCCAACGGGGCGGGAAAGACCACGCTGTTCAACACCATTACGGGGACCTATCACCCCACGAGCGGAAAGGTGTTTTTCAAAGGGAAGGACATCACAGGCTACAAACCGCACAAGCTGGCGCGGATCGGCATCGGCCGATCGTTCCAGATCACCAGCACCTTCATGAATCTGACGGCGTTCCAGAATATCCGTCTGGCGATCCTGTCCAAAGACGGAGTGCGGTTCAATCTGCTGCGCCGGGTGGATAAGATGCAAAGGATTACGCAGGAGACCGACGAGATGCTCAAGCGGATCAATCTTTATGAAGACCGCAATACACCGGCCTCGGCCCTGTCTTACGGGAAGTCCCGGGCGCTGGAGATCAGCATGGCGCTCGCGACCAATCCGGAGCTGGTGCTGCTCGACGAGTTTGCGGCGGGAATGTCCAAGGAGGAGACGGCCGACGCGGTGGCGCTGATCCGGAAGCTCACGGAAGGCAAGACGGTCGTCATCATCGAACACGACATGGATGTGGTGTTTTCGCTGGCGGACCGGATCACCGTTTTACACTACGGAAAGATTCTGGCGACAGGCAAACCGGAAGAGATCCGCAACAATCAGGCGGTGAAAGACGCCTACTTAGGCGACTTGGAGGTATAGAGCATATGTTACTTGAAGTGAAAGATCTAAACACCCACTACGGGCCGAGCCACGTGCTGCAAGGCGTCCATCTGGAAATCGGCGAAGGGGAACTGGTGGCGCTTCTGGGACGAAACGGCATGGGCAAAAGCACGACGCTCAAAAGCATCATGGGGATGGTGAAGCCCACCTCCGGGTCGGTCAAGTTCGAGGGTCAGGAAATTGTGGGTCTGCCTCCTTACAAGGTGGCCAGAGCGGGGATCGGCTATGTCCCCGAGGAAAGAAGAATCTTTCCCGAGCTCAGCGTGCTGGACAATCTGATGCTGGGGATCAAAGACGGGAAAATCAGGAACCCGAACGATCCGAATACCTGGACGATCGAGCGGATTTTCCACCATTTTCCGAAGCTGGCGGAGCGGACGCACCAGGCGGGCGGAAGGCTTTCCGGCGGCGAGCAGCAGATGCTGTCGATCGGGCGGTCGCTGATGGGGAACCCGAAGCTGCTCCTGGTGGACGAACCTTCCGAGGGGCTTTCGCCGATCATGGTTCAGGAGGTGCGCAACGTTCTGGAAGAGATCAACAAGGCGGGGGTTTCGGTGCTTCTGGTGGAGCACAACCTGAAGGTGGCCCTGTCTTTGGCCAAACGGGTTTACCTGATGTCGAAGGCCTGCATCGGCTGCCAGGCCAGCGCCCAGGAAGTGCGAAGCAACCACGAACTGCGCGCAAAATATCTCGAAGCGTAAAGCGCCGCGGCGCATTTCATAAAACGGGGAGGTTTGCATGGCGGCTGAAATCAGCAAGGTGATGAGTGTTCGTGACGCCATATCCAAATTTGTTCACGACGGCGATGAATTGGTAATCGGAAATTATACGGTCGGCAGTTGTGCGGAGCTCGTTTACGAAGTCGTCCGCCAGGGACGCAAGGGCCTCACGCTCTATTCGCAGTCCGGCATTTTTGACGTGGAAGTGCTGGTCGGCGCCGGTTCTGCCGCGCGGCTGGTCAGCACCTATGTGCTCCGGGCCGGCGGCAAGAAAGGCGGTTCGGCTGTGGAGCGGGCCATGAATGCGGGCACCCTGGAAGTCGAGGATTACACGAACTTTCAGTACAACGCCCGGCTGGTGGCCGGCATGCACGGCTTTTCCTATATCCAGGTGCTCGAAGGCGCGATGGCCACGGATCTTTTCCGCAAACGCAGCTTTCTGGGCGAAAACAAGTACCGTGTCATCAAATGCCCCTATACCGGCAAGGATCAGTTGACAGTGCCGGCGGCCAATCCCGATGTGTGCATCGTGCATGTGCAGCGGGCCGACAAGTTCGGCAACGCCCAGTACTGGGGTGCTCTGGGCAGCGTCGCCGCGGCGGCGCTGGCGAGCAAGCGGATTGTCGTTTCCTGCGAGGAAATCGTCGAACACGACGTCATTCAGTCCAGCCCCCATCTGACGATCATCCCCGCCTACCGGGTGGACGCGGTGTGTGAGGTGCCCTGGGGCGCCAATCCCACGGAGGTTCTGGGATACTACAACATTGACCAGTTCATGTACGGTCTGTTCCTGATGATGGATGGAACAGCCGACGGCCTGAAGGCCTGGATGGACGAGTGGGTCTACGGCTGCGAAAACCGCGCCGCCTATATCGATCACTACGTCCAGAAGTTCGGCAGCAAGAATCTCGACGGCATCCGCTGCAAGCCCTACTATTCGGCGCCGGCCAACTACGGATCGGCCTTTACTTCGCGCTGGGACAAGGACGGACGGGAGCGGGCCATCGGGATGACGCTGGCCGAATTCGAACAGACCTTGAAGGAAAGGGGGAAACTCTATGAGTAAACCGTATACGCTGCAAGAGCTGCTGGTGATCGCCGTCGCCAAGGAAATTCACGACCACGAGAACGTGATTCTGGGCGTCGGACTGCCGACGACGGCCGGCGCGCTGGCCAAGGCCCTTTACGCCCCCCATGCGACGCTCATGATGGAATCCGGCATCATCGATTTCGAGCCGCTTTTGCCGCTCAATCACATCGCCGACGCCCATTCCTGCCGGGGGTTTTCCTACGCCACCGATCTGTTTTCCGCGTTTACGATGACGTACCGCGGCTTTGTCGACGTCTGTTTCCTGGGCGTCGGACAGGTCGACAAGTACGGCAATCTCAATACCACCTGTATCGGCGACTATTACAAGCCGACCATGCGCCTGCCGGGTTCCGGCGGCGCCGCCGATTTTATTTCCTATGCCAAACGCACGGTGCTTACCATGCTGGGCGGCAATTTCGTAGAGAAACTCGATTACTTCACCTCGCCCGGTTACCTCGACGGCGGCAACAGCCGTGACGAATCGGGGCTGTTTCCCAAGGGGTCGGGTCCGACGATGCTCCTCTCGACAAAAGGGGTTTTCCGGTTCGATCCGGTGACCAAGGAAATCTATCTGGCCCAGATTCATCCCCGGGTGACGGTTGAGGACGTGAAGAAGGATGTTCCGTGGGATTTGAAAATCGCGTCGGATCTGTCGGAAACGCCTCGTCCCACGGATGAGGAAATCGACTTCATCCGGTGTTTTGCTCCGGCCATGTCGGCCGGAAGGGAGCTGGCGATGGAACTGATGATCGCCAATTTGATGAAGCAGAGCAAAGGGTGATGCCTCCAGCGGAAATCGTTGTTTTTCGGAAGCGTTCTAAGGGAACAGCGCGATGTCGAGGGACATCAACTCAGTCGGCCTGTTCCGCAGATGAATAACTCTAGATCAGGAAAGGTGGAAGAAAAATGAGAAGGACAGGAAAAATTTTTTTCATGGTTTTGATGAGTCTTCTGCTGATCGGCGCCGGGACGGTTGCCCTGGCGGCCAAGGAACAGAAGGCATCGAAAGCCAAAGCCGCTGCCAAGACGCAGCAGGCTCCCGCAACAAAGGCGGCGTTTGACGCGAGCAAGATGGGCAACATGGCCGGCTGGGATCCCGCTAACTGGGTGAATCCCGAAGGCGACACGATCCGGATTGCGGTCGTCTGGCCCCATTCGGGACCGGGTGCGTTGAACGGCCAGATGGGCTGGCTTTGCGCCACGTTTGTCGCCTACGATATCAACGCGCGCGGCGGCATTATGGTTGACGGCAAGAAGAAGAAAATCGCTCTGTTCAAGGCCGACAGCCAGTCCAGACCGGATGCGGCGAAAAAGATCCTGGAGCGGATGATTCTCCAGGAAAAAGTACATTTCCTGATCGGGACATCGGGCAGCAACATCCAGAAGATTTCCAACGAAATGGCGGGCAGATACAAAATCATCAGTCTGAACGTTGCCGCTCTGGCCGATGATCTGCAGGACGCGACCAATTTCAACCGGTACTCTTTTATGACGTCCGATACAACGGATTCGGTCGGCCGCGGCGTCGCGTATTTTTACGGCCAGGTCCGCAAGAAAGAAAAGAAATTCTATATTCTTTGCCAGGATTACTCCTTCGGGCGCGGTCTGGCTGACGGATTCAAGAAGGGACTTAAAGAATACTATCCGGAGGCCGAGATCGTCGGCGAAGATTATCACAAGCTTTTCCTCACGGATTTTGCCCCCTATCTGACAAAGATCAAGGCATCGGGCGCCGAAGTGGTCTATACCGGCGACTGGACGCCGGATGCGGGCAACCTGCTCAAGCAATCGCGGCATATGGGCGTCATGATTCCCTTTGCGAATATCTTCATGGATGAACCGGGCATGCTTGCCGAAGTCGGTATTGAAGGCACAAAAGGCCTGATGAACATCAAGCACTTCGATACGGCCGGACCGGCCTTTAATGATCCGGGCATGAGGAAGTACTACACGGCCTGGAACACGGAATGGAAAAAATTCAAGACGGCGCCGTTCAACAGCGTCACGTTCACCTGGCCGTGGGGCACGTTCGGCTTCTGGACACAGCAGATGTACTGGTTTTTAAGCGTTGTAGAACGCGCCGGAACCACTAATGCGGAAAAAATCATTCCCGTTTTTGAAGGCGACACCTACCGGTTCGTGTCCGGCCGCGTTGTTAAAATGCGCGCTTGCGACCATAAGGCGATTCAGGGATTCCGGATGTGCGAATACGTGCCGCCGGAGCAGCAGAAAATCTCGATGAACATGCCTCCTTATTACTGGATGAAGGACAACTCCGGCTGCGGCCCCTCCTGGGAAATTCCGGCGGACAAGGTTCTGCCCCTCATGGATGAGAATCTGGATCGCTGCAAGGGGAAAAGCCCCGCTGAATAATCTCCAGACGCGATCAACGGAGAGAACTCAAAAGGCCCGTTCCGGTCAGGAACGGGCCTTATTTTTGGGGCGAGGCGGCTTGTCTCGAAATTCCGCGCTGGTGATTTTGCAGAAAAAAGCGTAGATTACCTTTCCGTGCGACGACAGGATTGCGTGACGTTAACGGGAAAATGAATTTCGACCGGAAAGGAGAGTTTCATGAATTATCTGCTGCAGCCGAAAAAGTATCAAACCCTGATGGCCGACGCGGGCTCGCGGGCCATTATGGACAAAACCATCGCCTTCTTCGAAAAGATGGGCAAAACGCGCATCACGGAAGATTTCAACAAGAAAATCTGGTACCGGGAGTTTGTCGATTTCATCGGCCGGGAACAGATTTTCGCCAAACTGCTCACGCCCAGCGCATACGGCGGCGGGGATCCGGACTGCCGCTGGGACACGGCCCGCAACAGTGAATACAGCGAGCTGCTCGCCTTTTACGGTCTGGGCTACTGGTACTGCTTTCAGGTCACCATTCTGGGGCTGGGGCCCATCTGGATGAGCCCCAATGAACAAGCCAAAAAGAAGGCCGCCGATCTGCTGAAAAAAGGGGCGATCTTCGCTTTCGGCCTTTCCGAACGGACGCATGGCGCGGACATCTATTCCACCGAAACGGCGCTCGTGCCGAAGCCGGACGGCACTTGGGTGGCCAACGGCGAAAAGTATTACATCGGCAACGGCAATGAGGCGGAGATGGTCTCCACGCTGGGTAAGATCAAGGACGGCACGGATGACTACGCCTTCTTTGTCACCAATTTCCATCACAAGGCCTATGAACTGAAGAAGAACGTCGTTTCCCACCAGCAGTACGTCTCAAATTTTGCGCTGCATGACTATCCGATTGCCGCGGACGACATCCTTTCCCGGGGGGCGCACGCCTGGGATTCGGCGCTCAATACCGTCAACATCGGCAAGTTCAACATCGGCCCGGCATCCATCGGCGTGGCCGAACACTGCTTTTACGAGGCCATCACGCACGCGGCCAACCGCATCCTTTACGGCATTCCGGTGACCCGCATGCCGCACGTGCAGAAAAATTTCATGGATGCCTGGCTGCGTCTCGTGGGGATGAAGCTCTACCAGCGCCGCGCCACCGATTATTTCCGCAATGCCGACGCCCGGGATCGCCGCTATCTCCTGTACAATCCCACGAGCAAGATGAAGGTCACGCTTCAGGCGGAGGACGTCATCAACCTGCTGTGGGATGTGATCGCCGCCAAAGGCTTTGAGAAGGACACCTATTTTTCCATCGGCGCCTCCGACATCCGGGGACCGTCCAAGCTGGAAGGCACCGTCCACGTCAATGTCCAGTTGATCCGCAAGTTTATGAAGAATTATTTCTTCAACCCGGCCTCCTATCCGCCGGTGGCGCCGGACTTCTCGGTCAAAGACGACCTGTTCCTGTTTAACCAGGGCCCCACGAAGGGTCTCGGCTCTGTGCAGTTCCACGACTATCAGCCGGTCTTCGAAGCCAACCGGCATCTGCCGAACGTGGCGATCTTCATGAAGCAGATCGTCCTGTTCAAGACGCTTTTGGAGAAGGCGGGGCCGGACGCCGCCCAGGATATGGATCCGTCATTCTCCCTGCCGCTGGGCGAGATGTTTTCCATCGTCGTGTACGGGCAGTTGATCCTGGAACAGGCGAAATTCGACAACGTCGATCCGGATATTTTAAACCAGATCTTTGATTTCATGGTGCGCGACTTCGCACGCTTTGCGCTTGCCATTTACGGCATGCACAACACCAAGGACGAGCAGCGCGCCTACTGTCAGGACATCATGCTGATCAAGGCCGAAGGCGACGAGGCCCAGTATCAGCGCGTCTGGAAAAAATACGTGCTTGCCTTGAAGGGCGAATACGAAATGACCGCATGAGAATGCCCTTCCGGTAAGCCCCAAAAGGCAATCATGCTTCGCCATCTGCCAGACGGGGCCGCCTGCCTGAAGCAGGCGGCCCCGTTGTCGTAAAAAAGGGACTTCCGCCGCCCTTGTCTGGGGCGGCGGACGCAAAAGAATCTCCTGCAGCGGGGAAATGGCCTTCGCGCCGCTTCGTTCACCGGGGCGGAAAAGAAAAATCCCCTGAGTTTAATGTTTCAAACGTTCGATCAGTTCCGCCATGAAGGTTTCTCGCTCCTTGAGCTCCCGGCGAAACTCCTTGCGGTCCGTGTTGGCGATTTCCTGTTTGAGGTCCGGCAGATATCTTTCCAGGATCATCAAAAGCTCGCCTTCCTCCTGCTGCGTCAGATGCAGTCTGTCCATACCCCCTCTCCTTTCTTGATCCATGTTTCGGCTGTTTAATGAAAAAACGTTGTTTCGCATACGGTTATCCGCCCCGCCGATCGGGTGGCCGGTTGCAATGAACGGCGCGGACACGCTCCGGAGAGAGAAAAACAGGCGCTTGAGACGAAGCCGGCAGACGGGAGTTTCATACGGAGAGAAACACAAATTGGCACGACAATACTTGAGGCAGAGGGAAGAAACCCGATCATTTTTTTTTCAGGACGGATGGATGTTTTTTCTTTACCTCCTCCTTGTCCTGCGTTTCATGCCGAATAAATGACCGTTAAACAAAAACCGTTTCCGATACCTTTTCTTCTATTTTCATCATTTTAGCGATGCTTGTCAAGATGAGAAATGATGAGAAATGATCCGGGGCCGGCCGGT
>Ga0228535_1003200_pt1 | contig 12551 bp, 11 predicted proteins | sample SJ1metagenome_FD_168457 | JGI IMG/M metagenome (GOLD analysis project Ga0228535, IMG submission 168457) | Enriched culture of PCE-dechlorinating microbial communities from Ithaca, New York, USA - SJ1 | ecosystem: Engineered > Modeled > Simulated communities (microbial... > Unclassified | place... | reverse complement strand
GGACATCCAGCCCTCCACCAAATGGGTGAAACGTTCATGACGTAGTGACTGGATGTGATTGTAAACAAAAACAAGGCGATATGCCAACTTTGATGTTGTGTCAGGCTGGAAAATCGCTCAGGTTAGGGTTTTTTTAGGCTAACAATTCCCCCTTCCCAATGGTGTGAGGCTTTGCCTTATAAGTATGACACAATCATAAATATAGAACAATACGAAATTTCAGATCTGTTACTATGCGGCTGAAGAACCACACTGGCCATATCTAACTTTGAATGTGTTTTTTCACAAAACAACGTATTGATGGATGTATGCTGAAATGAGTCAAACTAAAGTGTTGATGCTTTGTGACAAAGGCAATAGACTTGTCGACACCGCTGTCGAGTATTTTCGTTGCATGCTTGGTGAAGATCTTACTGTTTATAGAGGCCGACCTGGAAACAATTTACCAGAAGATATTGGTTGGCAGGAATGTGATTATTTAATTTCTTTTTTTTCGCCATGGATCATTCCTGCTTTTTTGATAAAAAAAGCTTCTCGTGGTGCTATCGGATTTCATCCCGGTCCTCCTGAGTACACCGGAGTAGGGTGTTTAAATTTCGCTTTATATGAAAACGCGAGCACCTATGGTGTTACATGTCATTTTTTAAACAACACTACATATGGCAGTATTATATCTGTAAAAAGATTTAAAGTGCATTCAAAAGATACTGTCGCGACGCTGCTGGAAAGGACATCAACTTACATGCTATCACTCTTTTATGATATAGCTGAGCTAATTCTAACACAGAAAGAATTACCTTTAGCCGATAAAGAACAATGGACGGGCAAATCAACAACTAGAAAAGATTTTGACAACCTGTGTGAACTCTCGCTTAATATGAATAAGGAGGAAGTTGAACGACGTATCCGGGCGACATTCTCCACTGGTGTATCTAATCCTAAAATATACCTTCATGGGTATCCATTTGATTTTGTTGCACATTAATGAGCCCTATACAGTGGGTTCTTCTATTTCTTTTTTGATTAGACAACCAATTATAGATAAGAAATGACAACTTTGAAATCAAGCAACCGTCGATTTACTAATAAAAAGAATTTTTATTGTGGAGTTGGATACACTTTTTCTTTCTCTACCCCTGGGGTATAATATTCTAATTGGGTATAGATAGATTATGTGTTATTCAGACCATTTTCAAACAATTTGTTAAAGCATAACGAGTTGATGGTGTACCTCGTGAATGATAAAATGCATGTACTGATTATCGGATACGGGTCTATCGGAGCCCGCCATGCACGGTTGCTCGCCGCAACCGGGGTACATGTGGTTTGCGTGACCGGAAACAGCGGCTGCCCGTTCACCAAAGCCTCCTCCATCGCGCAGGCCGTCGCGTCCCATTCTTTTGATCTTATTATTATTTCCAATACGACAGCGCATCACAAGGACTCGCTTGAAGAGGTCTTGGCTGCGGGGTGTAAAGGGAAAATTCTTGTGGAAAAACCTCTGTTTGAAGCGTCGTACGACATGCCTATCGAAGTAGATAGACCAATATTCGTCGCTTATAATCTCCGATTTCACCCCCTGGCCCAGCGGGCCTTTGCCCTGTTGAAGGGCGAGGCGGCCATCTCCGCCGAATTCTTCGTGGGCCAGTATCTGCCCGACTGGCGGCCGGGAACGGATTACCGGAAGGGCTATTCCGCCATCAAGGCGCAGGGGGGCGGCGTCCTGCGGGACCTGTCCCACGAGTTGGATCTCGTGTTGTGGATGCTCGGCGGATGGACCGCCGTCACCGCGATCGGCGGGCATTTCAGCCGGCTGGAAATTTCTTCGGACGACTCCTATTCCCTGCTGTTGAAGACCGAACGCTGCCGGGCCGTGTCCGTCCATCTCGATTACCTCAACTTCGGCATACGGCGCGGGTTCAACATCATCACCGAGGATCTCACCCTGACCGGCGACTTCATAGCGAATACGCTGCTCGTCAACGGGGAGCAGGAATCCTTTGCCACCGACCAGGATACGACATACAAAGGCCAACTTGAAGCGCTCCTCGGTTCAGGGCAGGGCCATCCCTGCACCTATGCGCAGGGGGTCGAGGTGGTCGCGCTCGTGGACGCTGCCGAAGACGCGGCAAGACGTCAGGCGTGGGTGACCGCTTCCTAAACGAGGCGGGTTCATTCGTCGGATATAATGCGAAAAACCATTCCGCCAGTTTCGACTGGTGTAAACGTCAAACGAGCAGATATCTTGAAAAGCAACAAAGAACTTATGAACCTCACTGGCCGAGTGGCGCTGGTGACCGGCGGTGCAGGCTACATCGGAAGAACCTTCTGCGAAACCCTGGCCGAGGCCGGGGCGGGCGTCGTGGTGCTGGACATCCATCCCGAACGGGTCGAAGAGGTGGCACTCGACATCGCCGACAGCTACGGCGTGCCCACCCTGGGGCTGGCCGTGGACCTCGCCGTGCAGGACGAGGTCCTCGCCGTGCCGGGACGCATCGAAGAGGCTCTCGGCGGACTGAACATCCTGGTCAACTGCGCGGGATTCGTCGGCACTTCTGAACTGCCCGGCTGGGGATGCGGCTTCGAGGAACAGAGCGTGGACACCTGGCGGCTGGTGACCGAGGTGAACATGACCGCGCCCTTCGAGCTGATCCAGGCGTCCACCGAGCTGTTGCGCCGGTCCGGTCGCGGGGCTGTGATCAACATCGGCTCCATCTACGCTGTGTCCGGGCCGGACATGTCCCTCTACGAGGGGACGAGCATGGGCAACGACGCCGCCTATGCGGCCAGCAAGGGCGGACTCATCCAGCTCACCCGCTGGCTGTCCACAGTGCTCGCCCCCGAAATCCGCGTGAACGGCATCTGCCCTGGCGGCGTTTTCCGAAATCAGGACCCGAAGTTCGTGAAGCGGTACGAGACGCGCACCCCCCTCAAGCGCATGGGGACCGAGGAGGACATGAAGGGGGCCCTGCTCTTCCTGGCCAGCGACCTCTCGGCCTACGTCACCGGACAGAACATCATGGTCGATGGCGGGTGGACGGCTTGGTAGCCGAATCGGTTCCGCCTCTTCGGCGCACCCCCTGTTGCGCGGAATACGCATGATTCATCTTCTTCGGCGAGTCGACCCCGCATCCCTGCCGCCCGTTTCGGGCGGCGGCGTGAAGAAGTGGACGCCCCCGTGCTCCAGCGCGTGCTTCGCGTCCACGGGCCGCTCCCTGGTCGCCTCCCTGGTCGGCAGGCTCGGCCTTTCGTCCGACCACACCTGCCTCATCCCGGCCTATGTGCCCGAAGGCGTGATCCAGCCGCTCAGGATGAGCGGCGTCCGCGTCGGTTTCTACCGCGTGGACCACAGGCTCTTTGCCGATCCGGAAGGGTTGAGGTGCCAGGTGGAGGAAGACCCCTCGGTCCGGCTGGTCGTCCTCATCCACCCCTTCGGATTCGAGCAGCCCATACGCCCGGTCCGCGCGATGCTGTCGGGACGGGGGATCGCCATTCTTGAGGACTGTGCCCAGGCCCTGTTAAGTAGCACCGAGGCCGGGGATATGCTTGGGCAGGAAGGGGATTTTTCCCTATTCTCCTTCAACAAGTTTCTTCCGGTCCCAGATGGTGCCATACTGCAAAGCCACTGCCGGGGGACCTCGGTGGATTGCGGGAAGCTTCCCCGCGGGCCCGGAGAGTGGAGGGAGTCGATCCTGGCCTACGAGGAACACCTGCGGCTGAACTATGCCCTGCTGACCTCCGCCTCGCCGGATCGGGACCTGCTGGAAGAGACCGGGGAGGCGTACGAGCGGTATTACGCCTTCGTCAACAGGGAGCTGGGGCTCTTCGCCCCCTCCGACCTCACCCTCGACCGGTTGCGTCGATTCGAGCCCCGGGGTATGGCCGAGGCTCGGCGCGGGAACTGCGCCCTGCTGTACGCCGGGCTGAAGCAATCGACCTTCCGGTTCGTGTACCCGCACTGGGACTACCGCACTGTTCCCATGGCCGTGCCCGTGCTGGTCGAGCCGGGGCAACGGGAGCGAATTGCGGACCGGCTTTTCGAGAGGAACATCCTGCTGTCCACCCTGGTGGACAAATGGAATTTCATCCCCCCGGGCAGGGAGTCGGAGTTCCCGGCGGAATCCGAATTCATGGCTTCGCACCTGCTTGTCCCGGTCAGCGAATTCCTCTCCCCCGCAGAGATGGAATATGTGATCTCGGCCATGAATGAGCTGTAGGGCACTGGAAACGATAAGGAATTCAAGATGAATTACAACGAATTCATGCAAAGGGCGGACGCGGACCTGTTTATCATCGGCGAGGCCGGGGTCAACCACAACGGCGACCTGGACGTGGCCAGGAAACTGGTTGACGTGGCCAGGAGCTGCGGCTGCGACGCCGTCAAGTTCCAGACGTGGAAGACCGAGAAGGTCTACTGCCGCGAACGCTCGGTCAAGCCGGAGTATCAACAGGCGGTCACCTGCCAGGACGAAAGCGAATACGACACTATCAAGAAGCTGGAGCTTTCCTTCGACGCCTTCCGAGAGCTGAAGGCGTATTGCGATGAGCGGGGAATCGTTTTTCTCTCCACGCCCGATGAGCAAGAAAGCGCGGACTTCCTGGTTCACGAATTGCGTGTTCCTATGATGAAGACAGCCTCGCAGGACGTAACTAACCTTCCATTCCTGCGCCACCTCGCCCGAAAGGGCATCCCGCTGATATTCTCCACCGGGGCCTCCACTCTGGACGAGGTGCTGGAGGGAGTCGACACCATCACGAAGGAAACGCGGGAACTGGTCCTGCTCCATTGCCTATCCTCCTACCCGGCCCCCTTGGAGGACCTTAACCTGAACGTCATCCCGGAGCTGGGCCGCCTGACGGGGCTGCCCGTGGGGTTTTCCGACCACACCGTGGGCGTGGAGGCGGCCTGCGCCGCCCTCGCCCTGGGAGCCAGGGTCTTTGAAAAGCACTTCACCCTCTCGCACGACCAGGACGGCCCGGACCACCAAGCGTCTTTGACACCACAAGGCCTGGAGTGCTATGTCAAGACTCTTCGGAATCTCCGGAACGCCCTGGGCGACGGGCGCAAAAGGGTGATGCCTTCCGAAGAGGGCAACCGGGGTGCGTTCCGCCGCTACCTCGTCTTCGGGCGGGATGTCGTTGAAGGGCAGGTCCTTGCCCCGGACGACTTTTTGTTCAAGAAGGTGTCCGAAGGAATCAAGCCCAAATATTTGGATGAAATAGTCGGCAGAGTCGCGGCAAAGGATATCGCCGAGGGAGATCTCTTCGAGTGGGGCCAACTCCTGCCGCTGCCCGAGGACGCATAACCATCAGCCGCATGTCCAGTACATGCCTTTTGACCCAATTTATTGACCCCAAGAGACATACATGAGCCATACAAACGAGTTGAAGACGAAGTTCAACGCCTCTGATAACGAGCGTTCCATCCGAGCCGACCTGAAGGACCTGTACAAGGCCTGCCCGATTGTCGAGGACGAACTCTTTATGAACCTGCCCCTGTTCACCAACCGGCAGAACCTCTCCCACATCCTGTACATGAACGAGCTGTACCGGCAGATCGTCGATGTCCACGGCGTCATTTTCGAGCTGGGGGTGCGTTGGGGGCGGAACATGGCCCTGTACGAGTCCTTCCGGGGCATCTACGAGCCTTTCAACCACAACCGGAAGATCATCGGTTTCGACACGTTCTGCGGTTTTCCGTCCGTGGACGCTAAGGACGGCCGCTCCGACGCCGTCAAGGTCGGTGCCTACTCCGTGACCAGCGAATACGACCAGTACCTGGACAAGATCCTTTCGTATCACGAAAAGGAAAGCCCCATTCCGCACATCAAGAAGTTCGAGTTGCGCAAGGGGGACGCCGTCGTCGAGGTGGCCAAGTACCTGGAGGAACACCCGGAAACCATCGTCTCCCTGGCCTATTTCGATTTCGACATCTACGAGCCGACCAAGGCGTGCCTCGAATTGATCCGGGACCGCCTCACCCGGGGCAGCATCCTGGCCTTCGACGAGCTGAACTGCGCGGACTATCCCGGCGAGACCCGGGCGGTCATGGAGGTCCTCGGCCTCAATCGGTACAAGATCAACCACTCCAGGTTCAGCCCCACGCAGTCGTATATCGTCATCGATGGTTAGCCGACGCCGAGGCGTCAGGATCTGTTTCGCGTCAGCTGGATGGTCAGGCTGGCAAAGGGGGAGCCATGGCTTTCGACCAGCATTGGGAAACCATCTTTTCCAGCGGTGGCTGGGGCCGATATCCCAGCGAAGAGGTTGTCCGTTTCACCGCCCGGAATTTCAGGGACAAGCAGGCCAGGAAGAACATCCGCATCCTCGACCTGGGCTGCGGGGGCGGTGCCACGTGCTGGTATCTGGCACGCGAGGGGTTCGACGTCCACGGCGTGGACGGAAGCCCTTCCGCCATCCGGCAGGCGTCGGCGTATCTGGCCGCGGAGAATCTGGCGGCGGCCTTCTCCGTGGGCGACATCGTCAGCCTGGAGCACGAGTCGAACTTCTTCGACGCGGTCTACGAGATCGGGGCCGTACAACACAATCGCATGGCCGACATCCGAATCATTTACAAGGAAATCCTGCGTGTTCTGAAGCCCGGTGGCCTTTTCTTTTCCATTGCCATCAACGAGGAAACCTCGGGCAGGGAGAGGGCGGACGAGGTGGAGGAAAACACGTTCCTCCATCTGGACGGCATCAACCGGGACGTGCTGGTGCATCTGTTCTCGAAGGCAGAGCTTGAGGACCTCACTGCCCCGTTCGACGATGTCGTCATCGAGTCCGTGGTGCGCACTTCGGAACAGGGCGCGCGAAGACTTGGGCACTATCTGATTTCCGCCAGAAAAAAGGTTTGCAATGAGCACGATGGTTAAATGGCTGGGCATGGAAGAGGCCGACGTCTGGAAAGACTGCCTGCGGGCCCTGCCGGACGAACTGAACGACGTCTATCTTCTCCCGGAATATGTCGACCTCTACGGACGTGAAGAGGCGTTCCCCCGGTGCTTCCTGTTCAGGAAGGACGGGGAAATTTTCCTCTATCCGTTTCTCCAGCAAAAGACGCCGTTCCTTGACGGCTATTACGACATCTCCACGGCATACGGTTATGGAGGCCCGGTGTACTCCACGCCGGACCCGTCCTTCCTCGCCGAGGCCCTTGCCGCATTCGACATCATGGCCGAGGAACGAAACATCGTGGCCGAACTCATCAAGTTCAATCCCCTGCTTGGTACGCACCGGGGCCTCGGGCCGGTATACCGGGGGGAGATCATACCGGTGTGCAACACGGTTTTCGTGGAGATCGACATGGACGAGGAATACCGCTGGACCAAGGCGTATACGGCGGCCAACCGCAAGGGGATCAAGAAGTCCCTGCGCGCGGAGGGCGAGGTGGAGTTCTCCGGCTCTCCCGAAGCATGGACGCGGTTTGAGGAGCTTTATTCCGGCACCATGCGGCACAACAAGGCGGCCGGCTTCTATTATTTTTCCGAGGCCTATTTCCGGGCCATCCGGAAACGGCTGCCGGACAACCACACCCTGGCCTCCGCCGTCATCGGCGGCACCATCGGCGCAGGCATGATCCTGCTCCACGGGAAACGTTACGCCTACTGCCATCTGATCGGGACCGACCCGGAATTCCAGCGGGTCGGGATAAACAATTTCCTGCACCACCAATGCATCCTGTGGTGCAAGGAGAACGGGATCAAGCGGCTGCTCATCGGGGGCGGGCGCACGCGCGGGGACGATGATCCCCTGCTGAAGTTCAAAAAAAATTTTTCAAAGGAATTTAGCATGTTCCATGTCGGCGAACGGGTGCTCGACCAGTCCGTGTACGACAGGCTTGTGGACATGCGCAACAGCTCGAACCCGGAACCGGCTGACAGCGGCAAGCTCTTCAAGTACAGATTCTGACATGAGCAAAAGAAAAATCTGCATCGTCACCGGGGCGCGCTCCGAGTACAGCGCGTCCAAATGGCTCATGTTCGAGCTGCTTGGCGATCCCGGCGTGGAATTGCAGGTGGTGGTCACGGGATCGCACCTGGAACCCCGGTTCGGCTTCACGGTGGGCGAGATCGAGCGGGACGGGATTCCCATCGCGGCCAGGGTGCCCATGGGATGCGGCGACGATGATCCGCGTTCCGTGGCCGAGGCCATGGGCCGGTGCGCGGCAGGCATGGCCGAAACCCTGGCCGACCTGAGCCCGGACATCCTGGTGGTTCTCGGCGACCGCTATGAGCTGCTGCCCGTCTGCGGGGCGGCGACCATGCTGAACATTCCCATCGCCCACGTCTCCGGCGGGGACGTCACCGAAGGCGCCGTGGATGACGCCATTCGCCACGCGGTGACCAAGCTCGCGCATCTCCATTTTCCGGGCACGGAATATTCCGCCGAAGTGCTCCGTCAGTTAGGCGAGGCCGATGGTCGCATCTTCGTGGTCGGGGAGCCCGGGCTCGACAACTTCAACCGCCTGGAGTGCCTGAGCAGGGAGGCCCTGGCCCGGAACCTGGGCATGGACCCGGACAGGAAGTGGGTCCTGTTCACCCAGCATCCCGAGACCCGCACCGGCGCGGATGACGGCGTCATCCTGGAGAACATGTTTCATGCCCTGGACCAAGTGGAAGGCGTCCAGGTCCTGATGACCTACCCGAACGCGGACCCGGGGGCCGCCCGCATAGTCGACTTCCTCCAGGAGAGGCATGCCGCGCGGCCGAATCGCTACCGGCTGGAGAAGAACCTGGGGCAGCTGCGTTTCGTCAGCTTCCTGAAGCAGGCATGGTGCATGGTCGGCAATTCTTCCAGCATCCTGTTCGAGGCCCCCAGCGCCAAGCTTCCGGCCGTCCTGGTCGGCGACAGGCAGCAGGGACGCCTGATCCCGGCGAACGTCATTCCCGCAGCCGGGAATCCGGAGTCGCTGGAGCGTGCCTTGGCTATGGCCGGGGACGCCGGATTCCGGGACGGCCTGCACGATCTGATCAACCCATATGGAGACGGAAACACCGCGCCCCGGGTCGCCGCCATATTGAAGAAGGTGGAGCTTGCAGCCCTGCTCCGCAAACCGTTTGTACGGCGTGGCTGCTGACCCTTCCGTGGGGTTGTCCGTGATGAAAAACCTCAGGGGCGGAGAGAAGAATATGCTGTGCGCCATTCCCATGGAGACAGCGGCCCGTGAACTGGACGGCGTACTGTACCTCGCCTTGAACCTCGTCAAACGTTCCACCCCCTGCCTGATTGGGGAACGCATGGTCAATCGCATCGTCAGGACGCATCCGGAGCCCGTCATCTATTTCGACATCGACCATGACAAGGAGTTCTCCCGCCAGGTCCTCGACAAGGGAGGCAAGGTCATCAACCTGCATCCCGAGGGGATCAACATGTTCGACGCCCCGTCCATTCTCTCCTCCTTCATCGACAACATCGACTCCGCCTCGGCGATGTGCGTCTGGGGCCAGGCCCAAGCGGACCTCGTCGCCGAGAACGTCGAGGAGCAATACCGAGCCAGGGTGCAGGCCACGGGCTACCCCTCTTTCGATCTGGCTTCGAGCCGGTTCGCCGGCTACTACCAGAATCGGGAAATCGTCGACAAATACGGGCGCGACTATATCCTGATCAACACCAATTTCACCTACGGCAACAATTCCATGGGCCTGGAACGGTGGCTGGACGTGGTTTGCCGGGCCGACAACCTAGGGTATTTCCAGCAGGAACAGCATCGGAAATTTGTGTACGACCTCGCTCAATACCAGACCACCCTGGTCAGTGCTTTTGTGGAAATGGCCAGGACGCTCTCAGAGCGTTTCCCGGACAAATGGATCATTTTTCGTCCGCATCCATCCGAGAATGTCAGGTTCTATTCCGAGGCTTTTGCCGCCGCCGGCAACATAGCCGTCACGAACCAGGGATCGGTCCGTTCCTGGCTCGCCACCTCCGGGCCGGTCATTCATCATGACTGCACCACGGGCGTCGAGGCGCTGTTGATGGACAAATACGTCATCAACTACAGGCCGATCTTCCAGCCGGGCGTCGCCGCCCCCATTCCGGCGCTGGTCGGCGCCGTGGCCGAAACCCCGGCCCGCGTCATCGAGTTGATCGAGGCGGGAGCCCCCTCGCCCGATTTCATCAGGGAACAACTGCAAACCGTCGCGCCCTATTTCGCCACGGTAAACGGCAACGCCTCCCGAACCCTGGCCGAACTTGTCGCCAACCTTGGGGGCGGAGTCCCCGCGTCCTTGCCCACCCCTCCCGCACCCCGTGTCCGGTTCGATAATTGGTCGAAATACGTCGGCAGGACGATCAAGTCACGGCTCCCGGACGGGTGCTGCGACGACCGGAAGCGCAGGGCCCGAACCGCGCTCGGGAAATTCCCCAGGATCGAACGGAAACAGGTGCTCGCCCTTTTCGAAAGGCTGCGTCGGATAGAGCCGGATCTGCCGCAAGCCCACGTCAGGAAATTGTGTCTGAACACCTTCCTGATCACCGGGGCCTGAGGCCGCTCGCGCACGGCGGCGTCTGGGTTGGGATTTTTCCTGTCGCTTGTTGCTGGAACCAGGGCTGGCACCCCGGTTCACGGCAGAGGGTGATCGTTCCTGTTCAACCGGCCGAGCTTGATGTCCTTGCCGATGCAGCGCAGGATCGTCTTGTTGAGTGATTTCCTGTCCGTGCGCGACGACAGCCCGCAACCAAAGATGAGGACCCTGAGCAATGGCCGGGCAAGGGAGAGCAACATGCGCTTCCGCCCCGTGGCGGCGGATATCTTCAGGTCAAGATGACGCCCCTTCAGCTCCATGTAGAGGGGAAAGGGGGTTGCCCCCAGCCCCTGGAGCCAGGCCGCGTTCAGGTTGAAGAACAACCGGTGCCGATCCTCGGCTGACAGCCGTTTCGGTTCGCCCAGGGTATGCAGGTTAGAGAGATCGAACAGTTCTTCACGACCGAAATACCGGCGAGCCACCCAGCGGTTTCCTTCGTGAAGGCGCTCCATGAAAGCGACACGCTCCGCACCGGTGAAATATTTCGTCTCGGTCCCTTCCAACGTGGCAGCTCCGACGTACTGTATTAGCTCCTTGAATTCCCGCAGTTCGCCGTCCAGGGACGGCATGGTCGCATTTGCGGCGAGCAGTATGTCCGTCAGCCGGGCGTCGACGCTCGGGTTTTCGGTTTTGGGCGGTACGGTGAAGCCGACCTGCCAGTCGAGCCCCACGGCGTGGCAAAAATCGTTGGCCAGGAAGCCCCCGCTGAAATTGTTGCGGTCGTACACCCGCAGGATCACGTTTTCCCGTCCGAAACCGGCTTCCAGCGCCCGGACTTGGGCCGCGTAATCATAGTAGCCAGCCGAGATCATTTCGACGATGGCTTCCGGCCCGAAGGGAGTCGTCACCGGTTCGGCGCGCACCCATTGCCGGTACAACGACTCGAAGTGCAGATCCTGCCTGCGCAGGTAGTAGACGATCTTGACGGCGGCGGGAGCCAGCATGGCCTTGAGTTCCGGAACGCACTTCGGATTGACGAGGACGGCATCGCTGATCGCCTCGTTGCTAAGGATGAAATCCTTGTTCGATGCTCGGAGTTCCTTCTGAATGCAGTTCCAAGCGTCGCGGCTGGCCGCCTCCTGCCCCGAAACATCACTCCATATCCAACTGAGCAGATGGCTCTTGCGGGGATAGACGTATCCCTGTTGCGCAAGAAGGTCCCTGTTGGCCTTGAGAAACGTCTGGATGGCCGAGGTGCCAGTTTTCGGTTGTCCAATGTGTACGTATACGGTTTGGGTGCTCATGTAGCGCCGACTGTGCCAGTTTTATTATTCATGGGCGAAGTAAGAATATCTCGCCGCAGTCTATTATGCTTATCGCCAAGGTGGGTTGCTAATAGTGCCTATGGGTTAACGTCTCATCGTGTGGGAACATGACGAACACCTCTTATCGTTAACATTTGAGTTAGGAAATTCTTATAAGGGAGGCAAGACGGACGGCTTCCTCTCTGCCTGGTTGTGAAGACAAGGATTCAGGATCTCACAGGCCTTGCTAATTGATTCGGTTCGGACAGTTTGGTGTAAAATTGGAGGGGAATGGTATGTGCCATACCACCTAGCGGACCCTCCATCTAAAATTGTCTTTATGTCCCGCGCGCATGGAATCAATATATACTTATTTTCTGTTTCTCGTCAAAAACTTAATTCTGCGGGCCAATCGTAAATGTCAACCATCTTTCGTCAATGATCTAGTAAGGTTCAGCTTGTGCTATCATCTGTACCCTCCATCCCTTGAGCGGATTCGTGCCCTCAGGAAAACGCATAGCCCCAGTCAGCAAGCCTTAGCTGAGAAGGAAGGCATCAGTTACAAATACTTGGGAGAGATAGAACGTGGTCAGGTCAACCTGTCTGTCGAGGTGAGAAGTGGGTCCGGTTTTTGGACCACTCGGCGGCAAAACTAAGGCCTAAATCGAGCGGAGGGGGCCCATTGAAGCCTTCCTCGGCAGAAACCGGGAGAAGATTGACTCCAAAAATGGTGCGAATGGGGACAGCTTGATCGCTGAAGCGTGATAATGCTGCTCGTTTCGGT
>Ga0228535_1003199_pt1 | contig 12552 bp, 9 predicted proteins | sample SJ1metagenome_FD_168457 | JGI IMG/M metagenome (GOLD analysis project Ga0228535, IMG submission 168457) | Enriched culture of PCE-dechlorinating microbial communities from Ithaca, New York, USA - SJ1 | ecosystem: Engineered > Modeled > Simulated communities (microbial... > Unclassified | place... | reverse complement strand
GCGCTTGAAGGCGATGACGAGACGCCCGCCGTCCGCCTTCCGGAACGGCTCGCCGTTCGTCGAGTATTCGAAATGGGAAAACCCGCTCTTGTCGGACTCCAGGGACAGGACGGCTCCCACTCCGTCCGGCAGGCGCTCTATGGATCTTACGGCCACGTCCTCGAGCCGCGGGTAGAGCTCCCTCTCGTTGGACTGAAGCACGACGTTTTCCGCGCCCGCGGCGCCGCCCCCTTCCCGGGGCCGGGGCAGGGCCGCGGCCGTGACGGCCGCCGCCAGGATCCCCGCCGCCGCGAACAACGCCGTTCTTGCCCGGCTGGTTTTCATCGCCGCCTTGATCATCCGTTCCTCCTTCCGGTCAATCCCCTGCGCGGTCATCCGCGGATGTCAGTCCGCCGAGGGACGACGAGACCCCGCTCCGGGGACAGGCGCTTCCGCGCCCGCAGTTATCAGATCCCACGAACCTAAGTTCGCGGAGCTTCGGTCGCCGGCATTTCGTTTCAGCCGCGCGGGAAAAACCGCCGCCCCCGCGTCGAATTCGACTCATCGCGTTTCCCGAATAATATTTCACGGCGTCGCCGGATGTCAACACGCTTCGACAAGCCTCTTCGGTTTAGCGGCCGCCGGGGGGAGGATGGGCCGGCTTCCCGCTGGATCCGGCCGGCGAAGCCGCGGATATTTTTCGAAGTGGAATCCCGTTTCCCCGGCGCAGGCTCAGTTTTCCACGGAGGGAGAACGAAGGCTTTCCAACCCCCCGGATTCAACCGCCGTGACGGCGTAGGCATACTTGTCATGGGCGCCCAGAAAGCGGTCCAGGAATTCGATGACGCCGGCTTTCACGCCGCCGATCAACTGATAGTATTGATCGCCTTCGCCGGGGAATTTCCGGTAGATTCGATATTCAGTGATGTCGAAGCTTTCGTTGTCGGGATTTGGCTTCCATGCGATTCTGTTTATGGTTTCGCGGAGAAAAAGACTCCTGTTGATCAGCCTCTGCAATGCGACATCCAGCGGCGGTCTGGGTTTGAGCCGAAGGGGCGTCTTGTAGAGATGAAGGATTTTACGGGGGGTCGGCGTCTCCCAGGGAGATTCGATCTCGATGAGAAGCAGCAAATCGTCGGCCAGGCGGACGGACTGGGTGTATGCCGCCGCGGGGATTTCTTCCACCAATTCAATCTGATCGGCGCCGAACTCAAAAACGTCGAACTTCTGATAAGACAGGCTCGGCCCCCCCTGAGCGATATATATTTGATTGGAAAGGGCTTGCACGGACTTGGCGTAGAGCTTTCCCTCCGCCCAATCGAACATGGACACTCTTTTTAGATTTGCCGGATCCGACATGTCCAGAACCCAGATCCCTCCCCAGTAAGCTGCGCAATAAATCTTGTCGCCGGATTCTGAGATGTCGACGATATTCCCCGGGTAATCAGATGCCCATTGGCCGAGAAAAACCGGAGTCGCGGGCTTGCTCATGTCCAGGCAGTCGATTTTCGCCGAATCATTCCCCGATCGAGGCGTCCGGGCGAGAAAGACGATGCCGGAAGCCGTGACGTGGAATCCGGGATCGATCAGGTCGGTCAGGTAACTCCCGACGGCCGTCGGTGGGTCGGTGGAAATATCGAAGGCATATACGCCTCCATTCTGGCCGATGCTGCTGGCCGCGCAGGCGTAAAGGTATCTATCGCGAATCTCGAGATGTTGTATGTAGGGGATATACCCGAAATTCGCGAGAAAGAAGGGTTTCGAGGGGTCCGTGATATCCAGCAGGGCGATGGTTTTTTGATCAGGGGTCGCGACATAAGCGCGGTTTCCCCGCGCGGCGACGGCGCCGGCCTGGCCCCGGAGTTCCTGATGGTTCAGGCGGGACAGGAAAACGGGCGTCCGCGGGTCGCTGATATCGTAGATGGCCAATCCAGGGTAGCCAAGCGGTATAAAAAGCTTTTTGCCGGCGACGAAAACCCCGGCCTCCGATCCCCAGGCCCAGGCGGGCTCTTCGATCTTGCTGAGAGGCTCGGAGGCCGACGGTCGATAATCCAGGGCCTCCGCCGCCGGGGGAAAAAGCGAAATGAAAAAGACCGAAAGGAATAGCGCGGAACCCGGATAAAAGAACGGCCGCCCGCGGCCGAAAGACCGCTTAAGCCCGGAAAGCCCTTCCTTGAACATCTGACTCCCCCCAAACGCCGATTCTGTTAATTCATCTATAAGCCGGATGGCCCGGCCTGTCAATAGGCGCATGGGCGGGCCTTTCCAGAGGATACGCGGATATCCGGAAAGCATCCCGCTGATCCGGCGGCCGATGACGCTGGCCGAGGCCGCGCCGCCGGCCGCCCTTTCCTCAGCGAATACGTCCGAGGCCGGGAGCGCACGATGAGGCGGGGGATGATTCCGCCTGCCGCGGGGCAAAGGTAGCGGCTGTCGGAATGACATTACGGCCTATGCGGTGGTTTTTAAAACTGCGCTTTTTCTCGCGAGCCCCGGTTCCCGGAAAGCTAGAATTTTAATGTTGCCATGAAATTCCATTTTGTTATAGAATGACGACACCTTAAAAAAAGGAGGGGATGTCATGAAAATGTGTTTCTGCCGGTTCTTGTTGGCCGCGGCCATCGTCGTTCTGGCCATTTTCTGGTGGCCGGTTTCGTGGGCCAAATGGGTGATCATAGTGGCCGCCGCGATTCTTGCCATCATGGCTCTTTTCTATCAGACGTGTTGCTGCCGGGGCAAGAAGAAGGTTGAGCCAGGGCCGGGAGCCGAGAAAGCCTAAATCCGAAGAGTCTCACCGCACGCTTTTTAAAAGGCGAAGGGAGAAGTTCATCCCGTTTCCATAAATTCGATATCACAAAATCAATATTTTCCCGTGGACGCGGGCGGACGGTGTTTTGTGCCCGTTTTCGTCTTGGGGGCATGAAAACGGGCGAGGCGCCCGGTTTCCGGAGAGGGGTTTAATCGTCGCGCGGCCCCTGCGGCCGGACGCACGGGAAGTCCGCTTCGGGAACCCGGGGTTTCTTGCCGCCCAAGGGCGCTGAGCCGCGGCGGACGGACGCAAAACGCTTTATTTTTCGAAAACAATGATAATGTCCCTCCACGGCTCCTTTTTATGCTTGAGGATATTGAAGTCCAGGCTTTTGAGAAACTTCTCGACAATCTCCCAGGTCAGAAAACGGAAGCGATCAAAATTCTTGCCGCCGCCCCTGTTGAGAGGAACTTCGGCGACGAACTTCTTCCAGCCGTCGGACGAATTCAGATTGGCAAAATGAAGCAGGCCCCGCCCGGCATCCTTGAGGACCCGATGGATTTCCTGAACGTACGAATACGCGTCCTCCATGTCGATGTGAACGAAGACGTCGAATGAGAAAACATAATCGAAAGATGAGTCCGCGAACTGGCCAAGATCATAGCCGTTGAGAACCTCGTAAGAGACGTTGTCTTTATGAGACAACCTGGCCTTTGTCCGCTGAACCATTTTCTCGGAGACGTCCGAACAAACAAGCTTTCTATGGAGATGTGCGAGCCATTCGCTGTATTTCCCCCCGCCGCAACCGATTTCGAGCGCCGTTCCATCGGGCACAAGGAAGGGAATGACGAATTCCTGGATGATGCCCTCCGTCAGTTCTCCGGATCCCCATTCGTCCCCGAGATACTTCATCTCCTCGCTTTTGACGGCTGTTTCCCATTGATCCGAATAGGCGCTCCATCCTTCATCATACGGGTTTTTCGGATGGCCTGCCGAGACCCCGGGGTCTTCGGCTGGCCGTTTTTTTAACTTAAAGAATGGCCCCATATCTTCTCCTGCCGCTGATCGGCGTTCCTCATTCGGCACAATAATCCAAATTGAAGACTTAGTCAAACCTTCCGTTGAGCGGGCCGCATCCATCAGGGATGCCGTCATCGTCCGTCGGGCATTCGCCGATGGGATGCGCGGAGCATGTCAAGGTCCCTGCGCCGCGCGCTTCTCAAGCGCTTTCTTATGCGCGCTCCCATAATCCCGGCGGAGAAAGCCTTCTTTCGCACACGCGGACACCGGGATTTTCTTGATGGATGCGGCACGACGCCGCGGCTGAACGGCTAATCGAAAGCGGTGATTTTTAAACAAAATAAATCATCTCGGGGAATTATTGACAATAGATCATCGTTTGGTTTATCATTAACCAAAAAAGCGAGGGAACCGTCAAGGATTGTTTATACGGGGAGCAAAACAGAGCTATAAAAAAGGGAAAGAATCCGTTGAGGACGGAAGGGGGGGGATCTGATTAATGGATAATCATTTAAAAATGGGAGTCGACATCCCGGGATTGCGCCGATCCTGCTGGGGATCAAGGGACGGATTTACGCTCATTGAGTCCCTCGTCGTCCTTGGCATTATCGGAATTCTTATCCTAGCCGGCACGCCGAACATCCTAGGCACCCTCGAGGAAAGGGCTCTGGAATCCACCGCCCGGCAGATTCAAACGGCCTTTCAACAGGCCAAATTCCTGGCCGTCAACTCAAAAGTTCCATATAGAGTCCTATTCACGGAATCAGGAAGCCGCTGGACTTACGCGATGGAGAAGGAAAAAAGCCCGGGCTCCTGGGAAGCCCTTCCGGCCCACGAGCGGCAAAGCATCCCCCCGAAGTTCATCGTGTCCATAAACCTTCCTTTGGAAGGTTCGGTCCGGGGTGTCGTCTATTCACCGCTCGGCATGATCGATAATTATTCCGTCGACCAGAACACGGTCGTTCTTCGAAGCGCTAAACTCGACAGACCCGGAGTGGAAGACGAGAGGCTTCTCCGGCTTTTCATCGGAGGAGCCATCCAATATCTCAAGCAAAAGAGCTCTTGATGACGGAAAAAAACGGACGACACCCGCGGAAAGATCATGAAGCCGGCTTCACCCTGGTGGAGGCGGTTATAGGAATATTCCTCATCTCCGTCGCCGTCCTCGGTCTCGCCCAACTTTTCTTGATCACGGTCCTGAACAACATGAAATCGGCGCAAATATCGAACGCCACATACTTGGCGCAGGAACAGATCGAGCATCTGCGCGTATTGACGGAGTTCGAGCTTTCCGCAATAGCGATGTCTCCTCTCTCTTCCCGTGACGAGCTCCTCGACATCAATCGGGACGGAACGCCGGATTATCGTCGCGTCACTGATATGCAGGATTTGAGTTCCGGCTTCGAAGTCCGCGTCCTCGTTTTTTCGGCTGAAAAGATCCATGTACCGGATCCGGCCGATCTCGTTGCCGAGCCTGAGCGCCACAGGGTCCGTGCCCTCATCACGACCGTGATCACACGATAAAGGAATTCACGTGAAATACGAAAAAAGGCAGTCGAAGGATAGCGAGAGAGGTTTCACTCTCGTTGAGCTCCTCGTCGGATCGGCCGTCATGCTTGTCATCGTCCTGGGAGCTCTGGCCATCTATTCCAAAAGCAACAGGGTCTCGGTCAACGAGCAGATGTTTTCGGAAGTGCAAAGCAGCGTTCGCTCGGCGATGTTTTTTATCTGCCGGGATCTTCGCATGGCGGGCGTCGGAATACCGCCCGAATTCTCGGCCCATATCCTGGAAGGGAAGGACAACGAGGATCAGGGAAGCGAAGTCGCGCCTGACCGTCTCACGCTCATGGGGAACATAGACGATTTCATGGTTATGCGCATTCAGGACTATCAGGGATCGGCCGCCGTCCTGAGCGTCGATGATTTCAGCTTTGAACAGTATCACTACCCCGACGCTTTTTACGCGGACAAGCTTGCCCTCATTCTGCCGAACCGCGATTCGGGATGCCCGTCGGGCCAAATACGCAGGATCACTCATGTCACGCACGCCGAAGGCGGGACGAATGAAAAATTCAACTTTTCGCCCGGCTTGGCTCCGGGCGTGAATCCTCCCGGCGGCCTTTCGGGCTTCTGCCCCGATTCCGACGATTATGACGGAGGAAGCATCTGCTTCGTCAACGTCAAGGAATTCTGGCTGGACACGACCGGCAACCAGTCCGGACTGGCCGCCGGAGAAAACGGCTACATCGGAGGCGGGCAAAAGGGAATCCTTTATATGACCTTGAATTCCCATCATACGCCGTTGGCCGATAAAATCGAAAACCTACAATTCGAGTATTGCGGCGATTTTGACGAAGACGGAGTTCTGGACGGCTGGTTCCCTTGGGACAATGCCTGGACACCGGAGATGATCGGCCGGATCAACCAAGTCCGGATCTGGCTTTTGGGCCGGACCCCCCAGTCCTCGCACTCGTCGGCGCAGAAGGTTCCGGGGGATATCCATATTTACCGCCGGCCCCAGGTCTCCAACAGCTCCGCGGCGGACGCCAATGACGGACACAAGCGTTTCTTGCTGGAATCCGGATCCGCCATCAGAAATACGAATCTCAATATTTACAATGTGGGCCAGAGGTGAGGAAGGCGCCATGAACACAGCCTCAAAACGGTCTCAACGGGGCGCAGGGCTTATCGTCGTCATTCTCGTCTCGGCTTTCATGCTGGTCATGGCGACGGCCCTGATAACCCTTACCATGACCAACGTCAAGATCTCGGACAACATCCGCCTTCAGCACATGGCTTTCGATGCCGCGGACGCGGGATTCGACGCCGCTTGGAAAAGCCTCAATCTCGATTTTTCCAATTCGACGTCGGCCAGCTTCGCCGGACTCTATCGATCCTCCTATAAGGGGGAAGAAGGATTGGACGATCCGCTGAGCCCGCATTATTTCAGAAAGCTCACGGACGAGGAGATCCTCGCCGATCTGGCCGATGATCCGGTCAACGCCCTTTTTGTCGACGAACCTCTTCCCTCCGACAAGCGGTGTTCATATTCCGTTTTCCTGGTCAACGATGAAGCGCCCGGGACGGTCTCCCGGGACGATAACGATTGTCTCATGATCTGCATCGGAAAAGGACCGCGAAAAACCTATAAGCGCCTGGAGATCCTCATCGAAGCGGGGACATGAATTCAAGGAGAAACGGCATGAAAGGGAATCGTGTCTGGGCCATCGGCCGAATCACGCTTTTTATGGGGGTTCTCCTCGCCGCCCGCCTGGGCGGCCAGCTCTGCGACCCGCACGAAGGGCCGTCCGTAGTCGGATATAGAGGGGGGGACGCGTCGACTCTGCCCAAGCTCAACGGCATCGTCAATGACACGTCCGAGCTTGTCCTCCGCCTGAGGAACAAGGGGGCGAACTTCGTCCCTTCCAGCAATTATCCGGTGACGACCAATTACCGGATGACGGGGGCAGCGGCCGATTTCAACAACGACGGATTCATCGATCTCGCCGAGGGCGGACGCGGCTGCGATAACAACTCCAATCGCCAAGACACGAACCTTTCCCTCTTTATCAGCAAAGGCCAGGATCCGGCCGATCCCACGAAGTTCCTGTTCGGCGGGCCTTTCTATATTGATTATCTTTCCTCCTTCAAGAGTTACGAAATCATGAGCCTCGGCGCCGGCGACTACGACGGCGACGGAGACAACGATATCTGCGCCTTGAGCTGGAGGGGTGTTTGTTGGATTTTCTGGAACAGGTTCGTGGAGGACGGCCTTCCGGAAGGAGCCGATCCCGTCTTTGATCCTGTGCCTACGCCTGTTCTGAACTCGGTCGGCGCTTCGGATTTCGTCAATGACGGATACGGTGAATTCGGGAGCGGAAGCTCTCATTGGAGATGGGAGAGCAACATCGAATCGATAGATTTCGACGGCGACGGCGATCTCGACCTTTTCGTCGCCATGCCGACTCGCTGGGCGACGACAAGGTACGGCCAGGTCGTCGTTCTCGTCAATGACGGAAAGGGACACTTCTCCAGGCTGATCACCAATTCCAAAAAATATATAAATCCTTTTCCCAACAATTCGAATTATATTTACGGAGTGTGCGGTATCGCCTGCGGGGATTTTGACGGCGACAAAAAAATCGATTTTCTCGTTGGCTCGGCGAATTCCCGCTCCATCTACTTTTACAAGGGAGACGGACTCGGAACCTTCACGCAGATCAGTTCCAACACGCTTACGATCCCCGCGTCCCGGGGCACCTGCACCTACCTGAGAGCCGGCGATCTGGAGGGCGACGGGGACCCTGATGTTGTCCTGGCCACGGACGGCCACAACGGCAACGCTCCAGGCGGTTATGTCTTCTGGTACGAGAACCTCGCGAACGGGTCATTCATCCGTCACCCGGTCCCCTCGGACGGCAGTCGGGTTTCGTCGTCGAAAGATCTCGATTCCGGGGCTCTGGGGGATTTCGACGGGGATGGGGATTTGGATTTCTTCGTGGCCGACGGGAACGATTCCCATAACTGCTATTTTTTCATGAACGAAATTTATCCTCTCTATATCGACCATGGAACGGTCGAATCGCGGAATTTGCTTCCCTGCAGTTTCATCACCGGCGACAACGCCATAATCTCCGCCACCCTGACCTCTTCCCATACTCTATACGGCGGCACGTCCATCGCCTATTATCTGTCCAATTCCAACGATGAGCATGGCCATCCCAAGTGGGAAGGCCCGGTTACGCCGGGCGTCGAGTTCTTTTTCTCCGAACCGGGCGATTTCTTGCGCTGGATGGCCGATATCCGTTCGAGGGACGAACGGGTCACTCCGAAAATCTCATGGGTCGATCTCAGCTATAAATACATCACCCGGCGCGAGTATTCGCGGACGTCGAACGCCGTCGCCGATGTGGAGATCGATTCTTTCTGTGAGGGCGACGAGGAGGTCCTTTACGCGTCCTCATTTGAGTTCCCGAAATGGCGGGGACACTTAAGGGCCTGGAACGTCACGAATCTTCAGCTGGCCTACACCCGCGATGCCGAGCTTGCCGATATCGTCGATGTCGGAAGCGGCTTCATCACGGATGCCGGCGTTCTTCTCCGCGATAGACCCGCGTTTGCTCGATCCATCTACACCGCCTATGACATGGAAAACGACGACCTGATGAACGACCGCCTGGATTTCGATGTGTCCCAGTCCGCCGTGCTCGACGATTTTCTTGGCCTGGGCGAGGAAAGCCCCGAAGTGGAACCGCTCATTGAGTTTGTCCGGGGCAAAGACAGGGCCTGGAAGCTCGGCGACATCAACCATTCCTCCCCGCAGGCGGTCGGCCCGCCGGACGGCAATCCGGCCCGGATGGGAACCGGCTACGAGGACTTTAAAACCGCATACGCCGGGCGCAGGAAGGTCGTGTTGGCCGGCGCCAACGACGGGATGCTTCACTGTTTCGACGCCCAAACCCTGGAGGAGCTCTGGGCTTTCATCCCCAACAACCTTCTTTCCAAGCTCAAGAAAATGAAAATAGTCGATCCCGAGTGCGGAGCGTACCTATCCCATGAATTCTTCGTAGACGGGACTCCCGCCATCCAGGATGTTTATTACGGCGGCGGCTGGCACACGGTGCTCGTCTGCGGCCAAGGGGCGGGCTGGGGGAGGGACGGCAAGTGCTACTATTTCGCCTTGGACATCACGGAAGTCGAAAATCCCATCCCGCTCTGGGAATACACCGACATCGAGACCATGGGCGAAACGTGGTCGGTTCCGGCGATCGCGAGAATCAGATCCATCGATGCCTGGGCCGCTCTGTTCGGCTCCGGCTACGACACGGACTCCTCCCGGACTCTTGGCAATTCGTTTTATGCGCTGAATATAGCGACCGGGGAGGTCCTCTTCAAAAAAGAAATCAGGGAAGCCGAAGAGCCCGCGAGCCCTTTCGGCATCCAGAACACCCTGCCCGGCTCTCCTTCTCCGGCCGATGCCGATAGGGACGGATTCCACGAGTGCGTGTATTTTGGGGACCTGCTCGGACGCCTGTGGAAAATCGACCTCTCCGGCAAACCTAACAAGTGGATCCCGGAGGTCATTTACGCCGATCCATACCGGCAGCCCATTGTCACAAAGCCGGCCGTCGAGGTGACGTCGGCCGACCAGGGGATCCATATTTATTTTGGAACCGGCGGCGACGAGAAGGCGTCTTCCTCGGCCTATTATTCGTTCGTCGCCGTCAAGCAAGGAGCCGTCGTCGAGGTGGAATGGTACCTTGGTCCCGAGGATCTGGCGGCACAGCTCGGCGTCAGCCCGCTTCTTTGCAAAGGCTCATTCAGTGAAGGGGATAAGGTCTGGGCGGATCCCGTGATCTCCGATCAACTCGTCTATATAGCCACGCTTCAAGGGAATATTGAAAGTATCAATCCCTGCCTGAACGCGGAAGGGGGGGGCAAGATATACGTCCGGCACACGTCGGGGACGAATCGGGGGAGGACGGCTCTGGGCGGCACCGAGGGATCCATGATCGAAAACGTGGGGACGGCCCAGAAAGTGCGTTCCGCCGCCACGGTCGGGAAGACACAGCGCGTCACGGAAGAGGGGAAGACGGCGCTTCAGAAACGCAAAGTTTATGTGCAGAGCTTCACGCGCCTCGAGGAGAACCCTCCTCAGCCGCCGACCGAGGTGCTGGCCATCTCGGTCAAGACGTCCAAGCTGGTCATCCGATCATGGAGGGAAGTCTATCGAATCGTCCGCTGAAAATCGTCTTGGACCGGATTCTTGCAGAAAAGCGGGATTCCCGGTTCCGGTCGAATGCGAAAGCACAAGGAAAAACGGCTCCAAAAAACCCGGCGCTGGTGCTAAAAGATGACAGCCTGAAGAGAAACGCTAGGCCCTTTTCTTGAAAGCACGGCGGTTCATCCCCCGGTTATCGATAAAAAAGCTCGATTAGGAAAAAGCGCCGTTACTATCGTCGCAGGCGACGATGTCTCTTCGTCTCGGGCCCTCTCCGCATCTTCCGGAAAGGCTTCCTGAAGTCGATCCTCCGCCGATGGAACTCATTCGGGTTCCGGCGGCGCGGAGGATCGCCCGTGCCCCCGTAGCCGCGCGGGACGCGTTTGGTATATAATCGTGACCGGACGCGCCGGGAGCATCGCCGCATCCCGTCGTCGAGAGGACAGGCCTTGGATGCGGCAGCCGCGAGACGTTACGATTCCATGAATAAGGAGCCCCGAAATGTGGTGGGACGGTAAGATACAGAGGACATTCCGCTGCCGGCTGGAGCAGAAGCCGGGCAGCCTCGGCAGGCTGCTCGCGGCCTTGGGAGACCAGGGCGGGCTTATAGGGGAAATCCAGACCATCCACATGGGCGGCTCGGTGGTCGACCGCGATATCACGATCTACGCCGACGACCTTCATCATCTCGACCGGCTCATCGCGACCGTCAACGCGACAGGGGGGATCCAACTCCTCGAGGTCCGGGACGAAGTCCTGGAAATGCATCAGGGCGGAAAGATCGCCATCCGCAGCCGGTACGACATCTCCTCGCTGGGCAATCTTCGGCGCGTCTACACGCCGGGCGTCGCCGAGGTCAGCCTCAAGATCAAGGACAATCCCTCCCTGGCCCGCCGCTACACATCCATCCGTCACCTCGTCGCCATCGTCACGGACGGCACGGCCGTGCTCGGCCTCGGCGACATCGGGCCCAAGGCGGCCATGCCGGTCATGGAGGGCAAGGCAAGCCTTCTCGAGACCCTGACCGGCCTTTCGGGGATGCCCATCCTCCTCGACACCAAGGACCCGGACGAGATCGTCGAGACGGTCGTCCACATGTCCCCGACCTTCGCCGCCATCCAGCTCGAGGACATCTCGGCGCCCCGCTGTTTCGCCATAGAGGAACGGATCCAGGACCGGCTCGACATCCCGGTCATGCACGACGACCAGCACGGCACGGCCGTCGTCGTCACGGCTACGCTCATCAACGCGGCCAAGGCGATCGGTACGGACCTGGCCGGAAGTTCCATCGGCGTCGTCGGGCTGGGCGCGGCCGGGCTCGCCCTGGCCAAGATGCTGATGTTCCGGTTCAAGCGCCCGGTCCTCGGCGCGGACATCGCCCCGGATGCACTGGACCGCCTGAGGGACGCCGGCGGCCGGCCTTCCGACCTGGCCGGGATCATGGCCGGCTGCGACGTCGTCGTCGCCACCACCGGGGTCGCGGGCCTGATCAAAAAGGAGATGGTCCGCCGCGGCCAGATCGTCCTGGCGCTGTCCAATCCCAATCCCGAGATCGATCCGGAGCTGGCCCTCGGCGCGGGGGCGGCGTTCGCCGCCGACGGGAGAACGGTCAACAACGTCCTCGGCTTTCCGGGTATTTTCCGCGGGGCGGTCGACGCCAACGTCCCGCGCATAACCCGGGAGATGCTGACCGCGGCGGCCTACGCCATCGCCGCCGCCGCTCCCTCGGGCGAGATTCTCCCCAATCCGCTCGACAAAGCCCTCCACAAGTCGGTCGCAAGGGCTGTCGCCCGGGTCGCCCTCGAGCAGGGGCTCAACAGGGACGACCTGACCGGGTATTTCGATTGACGGCGGGGCCCGCGGCCGGGCGATATGGGGACCGGGGCTTGAGGGAAGTCCGACCGTCGACGGATTGGTCGGTCATTCGAGCACCCGGCGGTATCGGGGCTTTCCGGCCGAGTCCATGGGGCATGCGGCAAACCCGGAATACTGACATCCAGACGATTCCGATATTCGATTGCGGGCCCGCGATCACTCCGAGCCGGCGGTCTCTATGGCCGGCTTCGACGTTGACAAATCGGGT
>Ga0228535_1003198_pt1 | contig 12553 bp, 11 predicted proteins | sample SJ1metagenome_FD_168457 | JGI IMG/M metagenome (GOLD analysis project Ga0228535, IMG submission 168457) | Enriched culture of PCE-dechlorinating microbial communities from Ithaca, New York, USA - SJ1 | ecosystem: Engineered > Modeled > Simulated communities (microbial... > Unclassified | place... | reverse complement strand
TATCAAGGGGTTCGATCTTATCGGCGAAGTTATCGAAGGCATCGTTTTCAAAGACGGCGTTCGGGATAAAGATCAGCCAGACAGGGACGCCGCTTGAGACCCCATACACCAGATTTGACAATAACTCCAAATGCGCTGTCCTAGATGTTTTGCAAAAGAATTTTAACTATAAACCTTATCCCTACAAGCATTACGAATCTATTTTCACACGCTTTTATCAGGGTTACATTCTTCCAGAGAAGTTTAACGTTGACAAAAGAAAACTACACCTCTCCACTTTGGTAATTAGCGGACAGATGACACGGCATGAGGCCTTAAGTTCGTTAGAGAGTAATCCTTACCCTTCTGAAAAGGATTTGGAGCAGGATAAACGTTATTTTCTTAAAAAGATTGGATGGTCGGAGGAACAACTGGAGAAATATCTTGAAAGATCAGCAATACCACATGCTTCATACCCCTCAGAAAAGACAGTACGAACCTGTTGTCGGAAAATTTACAAATTTTTTGTCAAATAGCTTTTCTAAGCCTTGACAAAAAAGACTGTGAATGCCCTGCAAATGACCAATATATAACAGCGGTTATGTGTTCATCAACAAGCGAACTCAGTAACAGGTTCCTTCACCTCTTTTCTTTGAAACCCAAAAGAACAAAAGGAAATGGAAAACAGGGTTTGATAAAAGACTGGTCACAGTCAATCCAACAGCAAGATAAGCGATAAACATTAAAGAATAGGAAATAGTAAGAAAAGAATCTTTTGGTTCTTTCCATAAACGGGATAATGCAACAAGTAACAATAAAAGATATGGCAGGCTTCCAAAAAGTCCGTATTGGGACAATAAATCCATTAATAAATGATGAGCATTTGACCCAGGGTTTTCATAAGCAAATTGTCCAAAAATAAGATTTTCTTTCCAGACTTCTTCAGCTTTTTGAAAAAGTCGGATTCTTGCAGTGTCAAAATAATCTCCTTCGGTAAAGCTAGACCATCTACTTTTTGCCGTTTCAAATGTGTTTTTTAGAGTGTTGCTCCTTCCCATTGCCAATCCTACTGGTTGTAGTGAAGCTAAGAAAACTATCAAGAGAAACAAAGCAAGTGTCAGAGTCCGGGTTCTTTTTTTCGACAGGGTGATCGAGATAGCTGCTTTCTTGCATATCGATAATGGGAGCATCCAGAAGAACCAGAGCAGAAAGACAACGAGAGTGATGTATACGACGGATTGGCGAGTCGAGAGCAGGAACACGTTAATTGGTGCGACAATGGAAGCAAATGAGAAAAGCCATATTTTCTTCCTTAACAGAGACGAAGCCAATACCAGGATCCATAGATTTGCGAAAGAGTAGGACAGACCTATCGCACTTGCTTCTGTTCCTGCCCGGAAATGAGCAAGGGTTGTTTCCGAGTAGTATCGGAAAATGAACAAATTCCCGATCACGAGTAATAAAATGCTTAGGCGGAATAGAGTTCTCTCTTTTATTAGATCTTTTTGAAAAACCAGGCCCCAAAGACCAGGAACGAAAGCATAAGGTATTATCATTAAGAACTTCCTTATCGCGTCCGGTTCCGCGGAATTGATCTTCTGGGAAAGCAAGATGGGGGTCAACAAAGAAAGAACAAATCCCAAAAACAATATTATGTCGCTTCGGCTTAGTGATAGGGTAGGCCCGGAAAGGAATATTGCCAAAATAGCTAAGACGATAATGGCACCTGTGAAGATGCCGTAAAATCCATCAAACCAGAACCCTTGGGTACGGGATACGAAAAGGAAAATCTGTCCTCCTCCAAATAGCCAGAGGATAGTGAAAATATTTACAGAACTGGCAATCCCGCTTAAACAGGGGCGAAGGAATAAGTGCCTTCTTCCAAAATTATCCATGTTTTTCTTTTACCCCATTTACTATCATGCGCATTAGTTCCTGCCCTCTTTTTTCCCAGGTGTTTTCTGACGCAATCCAGGTTCTCTTGCTTGTGAATTCTTGAGTATCTTTTTTAAATGCTTCAAAAATTTTGCTTAGGAAATCTTCTTTGCTTTCAGCCTTTCTAAGTACGTAGTCGGGAAGATCAAGAAGAAAAGGCATATTTGAAGACACGATCGGCCTACCTGCCGCAATGTATTGGAACATCTTGTTTGGTGCAGTGCAGGCGATCACGGTTTTGTTTAGTACGTAAGGCATCGTGAGAACGTCACAGGAGGAAAGGAAATCAAAGAGTTCTTTTCCTTCCAAAGGTGGTTTGAAAATAACACCATGGGCTTGCAGGTCTTTAGTGATTTCGTCGTCTAAACAATTAGGCCCAACGAGGAAGTAGTCGATCCCTTTTTGTGAAGATACGTGTTTGATCCACTCCAGGTCAAGTCGGCCATCAATGTAGCCCATGAAAGCAACTTTAATCCTTCTATCCCTCTGTCGGGGATAAAAGTTGGTGCTTTCAATCGCCGTCTCTCCAAAACTATGTCCAGGCAAAAACAAACGGGAATTGACATTCACGCTTTTTACCTGTTCCAATAGCGGCGTGGACACTGCGAGGCAAAAATCAGCCTTATTTGCAGTTTTGTCCTGCAGCCGCTTCGCAAGATGGTAAATCAAGAGGTTAGGTGCCTTGTTGATGAAGTCGTCATTCAACAAAAAAACAGATAATTTAAATAGGTTGGGATCATGGAAAACATAATTAGAATAGGTAAAATTGATCAAAATTGGGTTTACCGCGTTGAGATTTACCAGTGACTCATGTATTTTTGTTAAATGGTTTTTTTGAAGACCCTCTGATAGAAATGGTATAAGAACATGTCCGTTTTTTGGTAATACAAGTGAGCGGGGTAATCGCAATGCAAAAATGTTGTCTTCAACCTGCCTTATCCCGATTGGGGTACTGTTTTCAAAGTTATAACGAAGATGTCTGGGGGCCTCGACAAACAAGACCTTCCTGAAATATTTTTTCATCTCACGGGCAACCTGATGCCTAATTCTAGGGGGTTCTTCCCATCTCGTTCCGCTGGTCAGTACCAAGGTGTCAAAGTAGTCTGCCAAAAAAAGCACTCCCTGTTTTTTTATTTGGATCACTGGTTTAATCAAAAAATCTGATTTCCCCCAGTTTATTCTTGTTTAATCCAGGGCCATTCTTTAACCCTTCCAGGAAGCGACCTAACTTGACCTCTTTATTGTTTCCAAGACTGTTATTGGGAAAAAACGGGTTTTCATCATTTGATTCTAAAAAATTACTCTCGAATGGAATGATTATGGTCGGGGATATCGCTGACCTTTCTTCATTCACCAAATCATTTCTCCTCATGCCAGGTCTTTCTCATAACGTAATCTTGATAGCTCAGGATAACCCTTGCGACCTTTTCTGAAACAAAGGGGGCTCCATAATCTGCCACCACCTGTATGGATCGTTTCTCCCCGCGGGTTTGGTTTTCAAGTATCTTCAGACCCTGCCTCACTCGCTCTGGATCCAGCCCCGTCATTATGACGGCCCCTTCTTCCATCCCTTCCGGCCTTTCGTGGGATTCGCGGATGTTGAGGGCGGGGAAGTTCAGTATTGAAGACTCCTCCGTGATGGTTCCGCTGTCAGAAAGCGTTGCCTTTGCGTGCACCTGCAGGTGGACATAGTCGATGAAACCAAGGGGTTTCATCATGCGGATGTTCTTTGGTAGGGATATGTTCTTCTCCTCTACCTTCTTTCGGGTCCTGGGGTGGGTGGAGAAGATGACTGGCAGACCGAACTCGGAGTCAAGCATCTGCAGCGTTTCAACAAGGCCGTTGAAGTTCCGTTCGGAATCAATGTTCTCCTCCCTGTGAGCGCTTACAACGAAGAATTTTTGGTCTTCCAGGTTTAATCTTTTCAGAACATCCGATGCCTCGATCTTTGGCATGTAGTGGTGGAGAACCTCGTACATGGGGCTGCCGGTCTTGATGATGCGGTCAGCCGGGAATCCTTCCGCAAGGAGGTACTCCCTGGCGATGGAGCTGTAGGGCATGTTGATGTCGCTTACGTGATCCACTATACGCCGGTTGATCTCCTCGGGCACGCGGAAATCGAAGCACCTGTTGCCTGCCTCCATGTGGAAGATGGGTATCTTCCTCCTTTTGGCTGGAATGACGCATAGGCAGCTGTTGGTGTCGCCCAGGACAAGCATGGCGTCGGGCTTTTCCTTCTCCAATACAGGGTCAATGGCGATGATTGTCTTCCCGATGGTCTCCGCAGGGGTAGCCCCGGCGGCGTCGAGGTAGTGGTCTGGCCTGCGGAGCTCCAGTTCTTCAAAGAAGATCTCGTTGAGTTCGTAGTCGTAGTTCTGCCCTGTATGGACCAGGACATGGTCGAAGTATTCGTCCAGTTTCGGGATGACACGGGAGAGGCGGATTATTTCCGGTCTCGTACCTACCACGGTCATTACCTTGAGACGCTTCATGCTTTCTCCACCTCCAGGTGGTAGGTGTCGGGGTTTTCGGGATCAAAGCATTCGTTGACCCACATTATAGTTACCAGGTCGGTGTCGCCAGTGTTGACCAGAGAGTGGGTGTAGCCCGTGGAAATATCCACAACTTCCAATTTTTCACCGCTGACCTTGTATTCGATGATCCTCTCTTCTCCGGGTTTGCGGAAGCGTACCAGCCCTTTGCCTGAGACCACAAGGAATTTTTCATTCTTTGTGTGGTGCCAGTGGTTGCCCTTTGTAATGCCCGGTTTTGAGACGTTGACTGATACCTGGCCCCTTTCAGGGGTCCTGATGAACTCGGTGAAGGAGCCCCTGTTGTCGCTATGAGAGACAAGGGGGTATGAGAAGTTGTCTTCTGGAAGGTATGAGAGATAAGTGGCATAAAGGCATTTGTCCAGCATGTCCGAACTGTCGGGAAGAGTCAGGTTGTTCCTGCTTTCCCGGTAAGACCTGAGCCGTTTTTCGAGTTCTGCCAGGGTGACCTGGAATGTGACAGGCACTGTCCCGAAGCCGTCAGCGTCGATCGTGGGGTTACCCTTAAGGGCTTTTACTATCTCCGAAATAACGTGGTCGATATACACAAGATTCATGGTTTTGCCAGGGTTGTCGATCCTGATCGGTTCGTCCCTTGCGATGGCATGGCACCATGTGGCTACCACCGAATTGTAGTTGGGGCGGCACCATTTTCCGAAGACGTTCGGAAATCGGTATACGTACACACGAACGTTGTTCCGTTTACCCCAATCGAATACTGCCTGTTCAGCAAGGCGCTTGCTCTTGCCGTAGGGGTTGTCAAGTTCGGCCTGGGTGGAGGAGGCCAGCAGTACCGGAACAGGGTGACCCAGTTCTTCCAGAATTCCCAGCAGTACCTCCGTCAGGCCGCGGTTTACAGTGTCGTGATCTTCTTCGCTTGGGGGGCGGTTCACCCCGGCAAGGTGGACCACGAAATCGGCCTCCCTGCACAGCGCTTTGAGGTCATCAAGGGTGTCCTGGCGGTAATATTTTAGAACCTCGTAACCCTCCATGTTCTCCAGGGTCACGCAGAGGTTCTTGCCGATAAAGCCGTTGGCTCCGGTGACAAGTACCTTCATCTCTTTGCCCCTTCCATTTGTTCCAGTTCCCTCCGGATCATGGGCATCTTTTTCAGTTCTTCCTTTGTCTCCTCCAGCGACAGGCGCCGGGTGTTGTGGGAGGTGTACTCCCAGCCCTGGCTCAGGGTTTCGCTGCCTGCATCAAAATACTTGCCGTAGTTGAGGTCCCGGGTGTCGGCCGGGATGCGGTAGTGGTTCCCCAGGTCCTCGGCCTGGGCCATCTCTTCCCGGGTAAGGAGTGTTTCGTACAATTTCTCCCCGTGGCGGGTGCCGATGATGTGAATAGGGGAGTCGCTGTTGAAGAGTTCCTTCATTGCCTGGGCAAGGGTTCCTATGGTTGAAGCCGGGGCCTTCTGGACGAAGATATCCCCCTGGCTGGCCTTCTGGAAAGCGTAGAGGACGAGTTCCACGGCCTCTTCGATGAACATGAGGTAGCGGGTCATCTCAGGGTCTGTTACCGTAAGTGGCTGTTCTGCCTTTATCTGCTGCAGGAAGAGGGGTATTACCGAGCCCCTTGAGCCCATGACGTTGCCGTACCGGGTGCCGCATATCAGGGTCTTGTCCGGATCCACGGTACGGGACTTTGCCACGAAGACCTTTTCCATCATTGCCTTGGACATCCCCATCGCGTTTATGGGGTAGACGGCCTTGTCCGTTGAAAGGCAGATCACCTTTTTTACCCCGTAATGAATGGCGGCGTTGAGCATGTTCTCGGTGCCGAGGATGTTGGTCTTTACGGCCTCCAGGGGGAAGAACTCGCACGATGGTACCTGCTTCAACGCGGCGGCATGGAAGACATAGTCCACCCCGTGCATGGCAGAAGCAATGCTTCCCGGGTCGCGCACGTCGCCGATGAAGAACTTGAGTTTGGGGTTTGAGTATTTTTTGCGCATGTCGTCCTGCTTCTTCTCGTCACGGGAGAAGATGCGTATCTCGGAGATCTCCGTATTCAGGAATCTGTCGACGACAGCGGTTCCGAAGGACCCTGTGCCGCCGGTGATTAGAAGCGTTTCACCCTTGAACATTTGACTCACCTTCAAAAAAGTGTTTCAGGATAATATCTGCTGCTTTGGAAACAGTGTAGTGTTCCAGCAGGTATTGTCTTGCTTTTAGTCCCATTTCCTGTCTTAGCTTCCGGCTCTTACAGAGAGTATCAATGTGAAAATTGAATGTGTCCAGGTCTCCGCTTTCACACCAGAAACCGAATCCGCCTTCAGTTATGACTTTCCCTATGTCCGTACTTGTATCAGTAGCTGCTATGACAGGCTTCGAACCCTCCATGTAAGCCAGTAGTCTTGATGGAAAATTCGGTATTGTAAAATTCGGGTCGAGAAAGATCAAACCAACGTCGCAAGCCTGAAGCAAAAAATCGTAATCCTTCTTTGGAAGGCTAGGGTAAAGGGCGATGTTGCCTGCTTCCAATTGGTCAACCGTTTTTCTTAACCGCTCATATTCCGTGCCGGATCCGACTATCAGGAAATAGGCGTTTCCCCTGTTTTTGTTTGCGTCAAGAGCCTTTTCCAGGAATCTTATTCCCTGGGGCTTACCAAGGTTGCCGCCATAAATAAAGGCAACAGCATCTCCGGGTATATTGTAACGGGCTCTAATGGCCTTTTTGTTCTTTTCCGAAAGAAACAGTTCTTTTGGCCGTATGCTATTGGGGCAGACCTCGATCCTTTCGTCGGGAATGTATGAAGCCTTGTCTTTTAGATAATCAACGTTAGCCTGGGACATGCATCCAATATAGTCGGAAAGCATGTAAAGCTTTTTTTCTCTTGTTGAGAAATATTTGTGGAGTATGCTTCCCTTTTTTATAAGGCCAATATCTACAGCGTTTTGTGGAAATATGTCCTTTAGAAGCAAATAGCTTTTTGCTCGGTCTCTTTTTTTAATGTACCGAACTACTCCGTCCAGAGTTATGGGTGGGGTCGAATAAAGAACCATACCAAAAGTTTTCAGAGGCCAAAATTTGACAATCGCTTTACGGAATTGTCTATCTATAATTAGAGTTCCAATCCCTTTCTCAATAGGATTCTTTGTCCCTTTCAGATTGAAAGTTTGAACCCTGAGTACCTCGATTCCTTTCTCTTCTTCCAGTCTGGTCTCTTTGCCGAAACGCCGTTCGCTTGATGTTATTACATGTACACTGTGTCCCCTATCCCTTAGTTCTTCCATAAGGTCGGTATAGATGTTGCGTTGTTCCATGTTTTCGGGAAAAGCGATTGTCGCAAAAAGAATATTCATAAAATCACAGTGTTTCCTTAATTAAAGAGATCACGACATTCTGCTCATTTATTGAGAGATTTGTCCCTGACGGCAAACACAGACCTGTCTCAAAGGCGACCTCCCCGAAGGGTTTGTCTTTCTCTGCCGTGTAGAACGGGTACTTCTCGAACACCGGCTGCAGGTGCATGGGTTTCCACACAGGGCGGGATTCGATGTTGTGTTCTTCCAGTTTTGTGATTATATCCATCGGCTTCAAACCCGTTATTTCAGGGTCGACCGTCATGACAGTCAGCCAGCGGTTTGCACGGCCGTAGGGGGCCTCAGGCATGAAGTCGATGCCGGGGATCGAGCCAAGGGCTTTTTCGTACCTGTCAAATATTTCGCGCCTTTTCTGGACGCGGGATTCTACTTCTTCAAGCTGGGGTCTGCCCACAGCCGCCAGGATATTGCTGAGGCGGTAGTTGTAGCCGATCTCGCTGTGCTGGTAGTGGGGGGCAGGGTCGCGGGCCTGGGTTGCCCAGAAGCGCGCCTTGGCAAGCATCTCCTCGTCATCGGAGAGGAGCATCCCCCCACCGGAGGTGGTGATGATCTTGTTGCCATTGAAGGAGAGGGCGGCTAGTTTTCCCAGGGAACCGCACTTTTTGTTCTTGTACGTCGCCCCCAAGGCTTCCGTTGCGTCGGAAAGAATCGGCACTCCGTAATGGTCACAGATCTCGATGATGGGGTCGTAGTCGGCGCTCTGTCCGTATAGGTCCACAACAATGGCGGCCTTTGGCAGCTTGCCTTCTTTTTTTGAAGTTTCCAGGGCCAATTCCAGCGCCTTGGGGGACATGTTCCAGTTTTGAGGATCGGAGTCGATGAAGACAGGTGTAGCTCCAACGTAAGCTATGGGGTTGGCGCTTGCGGAAAAGGTGAGGGAGGAGCACAAGACAGTGTCTCCCGGCTCCACGCCCAGGAGTTTGAGTCCAAGGTGAATGGCGGCTGTGCCGGATGAGAGGGCAAGGGCTCCCTTAATACCAATATAGGCAGCCATCTCGTGCTCAAAGGCATCCACGTGGGGACCCAGCGGCGCTATCCAGTTGGATTCGAAAACATCCCTGACAAAATCCATCTCCCGCCCAGTCATGTGGGGAGGAGAGAGGTAGATGCGGTTATTGTTTGTTTTGTCAAGAGATTTGCTCTTCATAATTTACCCTTTCTTTCTGATAACCCTTGAGGGAACTCCGGCAACTACCGTGTTTGGTTCAACGTTGTTAATTACAACTGCACCAGCTCCTACCAAAGCATTCTCACCTACATATTCGACTCCAGTAGTAATGTTGCAAGACATCCCTAAAAATGCATCTTGCCTGATTTCGATATTTGCGCCGATAGCCGAACTCGTTGATACAAGACAACCATTTTGAAGAACCGAATGATGGGCAATGACAACATTAGGGCTGATAATACAGTCATTTCCTATACAAACACTTGTCCAGACCACGACATGAGGCTGAATATAAACACCTTGTCCTATCCGCGAAAACTTGCTGACGACAGAAGTCGGGTGAATGAGTGTAGGTGTAGCCCCACCTTCTGACCTTATCCTCTCCATAATTTTTCTCCGTGTTGTGTTATCTCCTATAGCAACCAGGAAATTTTCACCGCTAATATTTGAATCAAAAATCCTATGAATTGGACCATTTATTTTGACTCCGAGTATTTCCGTCCCTGCCTTTAACGAATCATCGTCCAATATCTCAACAACTTGATACCCACATTCCGTTGCCAGGTCTATCATCGCAGCGCAATAAGAGCCAGCGCCCAATACTACTATTCTCTTGGTCATATTTCTTCGCCTCTATTCAATTGGGTCTTGTCCGTTTCATCTCTCCCTACAAATTCTACAGTCGAGACATGTCCTTTCTGGGAAATACCTTCTCTTTTCACTACCTTTATTAGCGTAAGACAGAGAATTTTTATATCGAAAAGGGGTGAATTAGTATCAACATATTGAACATCCATTTTAAACCTGTCTTCCCAGGAAAGGGCGTTGCGTCCGTTGACCTGGGCCCAGCCAGTCATGCCCGGTCTTATTTCGAGACGTCTTTTCTGCTCGGCTGAATACCGCTCAATGTATCGGATATGAAGAGGCCTCGGTCCCACAAGGCTCATTTCGCCCTTGAGTACGTTCCAGAGTTCCGGCAGTTCATCGATGCTGGTGCTCCTCAGGAAAGCCCCGAATCTGGTCAGGCGCTTTTCGTCGGGGAGCAGGTTGCCGTTTTCGTCACGTTCGTCGGTCATGGTGCGGAATTTGCAGATAATAAAAGGCTTGCCGTCCTTCCCGGCCCGTTCCTGCCTGAATACTACCGGGGTCCCAAGTCTGTTCTTGACTAGCAGACCTGTTATCAGGAACAGGGGGCTCAGGAAGATGAGCCCGAACAGGGCCCCGAATATGTCCATTGCTCTTTTCAGGAAAAGGTAGATCCCTTTTCTCACGAAGGTTCCCCTTTGTCCAAAGTCGTTACGTTTTTCGACATCAGCCGTTCGCTCATGAAGGCTGGGACCATCTGCTTGATGGTGCGGAATATTTCGTCGCGGTCGTTCTTCGCCGCGGTCTTCAGCAAGTGCTCGAGTTGGAGGGAAAAGTCCTCGCCGATCTCACCCTGGTCGGCGACGTAGATCTTGGAGTGGGTGGTGGCAGTGGTGCCCCCCTCGGCGGTGAAGATCTCCTCGAAGAGTTTCTCTCCCGGGCGAAGACCAGTATAGACTATGTCGATGTCATCGTAGGGCTGGTAGCCCGAGAGGTGGATAAGGTCTTCGGCCAGGTCCTTTATCCTGACGGGTTTGCCCATGTCGAGGACGAAGACTGTGCCGTTGTTGGTCAGGGAGCCTGCCTGCAGCACGAGCTGGGCGGCCTCGGGTATGGTCATGAAGTAGCGCTTCATGTCGGGGTGGGTGATGGTGACGGGACCGCCCATGGCTATCTGCTGTTTGAAGACGGGTATGACGCTTCCCCTGCTTCCCAGGACGTTGCCGAAGCGTACCGATACGAAGGACTGGTTCTCACCCGCACGGGAGGCGCACTGGCGGACGATCATCTCGGCTATGCGTTTTGAGGCCCCCATGATGGAGGTGGGGTTGACTGCCTTGTCGGTGGAGATATTGACGAAGTGCTCGACTCCGTTTTCAAGGGCCAGTTCGGCCACGTTGCGGGTGCCCCCCACGTTGTTGATGATGGCCTGGTCGGCGTTGGCCTCCATGAGGGGAACGTGCTTGTGCGCGGCGGCGTGGAAGATCACCTGGGGGCTGTGTCCCCTTATTATGCGCTCTATCTTTGCCCGGTTCTGAACGTCGGCCACCAGGAGGTGGCGACCGATGCCGGGACAGGTGTTCTTAATCTCCTGTTCCAGTTCGAAGAGGCTGTTCTCCCCACGGCCGACAAGGATGAGTTCTTCGGGTAAGAACCGGCAGAGCTGCCGTACGATCTCCGACCCTATGGAACCTCCCGCACCGGTGACCATTATCCTTTTGCCCGAGAGATATCTTGTGATGGCATCCACGTCGAGGGTGACCTGCTCGCGGCCCAGGAGGTCGGCCACGTCTACGTCGCGGATGTGGCTTATAATGACCGCGCCGGAGAGTACCTCGTAGATGCCGGGGATGATCCGGTGGGGGACCTTGGCCTTTCGGGAGAGTTCGACAATGCGCCTGACCAGGGCTCCGCTTGCGGAGGGTATGGCGATGAGAACCTCTTCTATCTGGTGGCTTTCAACGATTGTCGGGAGGTCGTCGATGCTGCCGCAGACGGGGATGCCGGCGAATACGGCCCGCCTCTTTGAGGGGTCGTCGTCGACGAAGCCCTGGGGCTGCAGTCCCGCCTCGGGGTGGCGGGTCATCTCGCGGGCGATCATTACACCGGCCTCACCGGCCCCCACGATGAGGACGCGCTTTGCATTTATGTAGTGGGGCTTGACGGAGTTCCTCTCAGAAAAGGCGCGGGTGGCCATGCGCATGCCGCCCAGGACCATGAAGGTCAGGGCGGGGTCTAACAGGGCTACGCTGCGGGGAACCCGGTAATCGCTGCCGAAGAGGAACATGAGGGCCCCTACGATGGCGCCGTAGACGAAGACGGCCTTGAAAAGGTGGATAAGGTCGCTCATGCTGCTGGAGCGCCACGAGCGCCGGGGCAGGCGGAAGAAGATCTCCACGGCGAGGAGCACGAAGGTGGAGATGATGGCGTAGGTGAGGACGGAGGGAAGGAATACTCCGAGGAGGGTGTCGAGGCGCAGGGCATAGGCCAGCAGCGCGGCGAAGAAGCCGCCGAAGGTCAGATCCAATATTAGTTTGCTCACCAGGGTTCGACTAAAATGTTTCAAGGTTAGCCTCCGTTGGGTCCGGGATGCTTAGGCGTCAGGCTACAGGCGACAGGCTGCAGGAAAACCTATAAACCTAGGCGTCAGGCTACAGGCTGCAGGCTGCAGGAAAACCTTAAAACCAAGGCGTCAGGCGACAGGCGTCAGGCTACAGGAAAACCTATAAACCAAGGCGTCAGGCTACAGGCGACAGGAAGAACTAAAACCGAGAACTCGATGCCTGGGATTTCCTAAAACTGAAGCCCGTATAAAGCCTGAACCTGAACCCTGAAACCCGAACCTGAAAACCTTAGAGCCTGAAAATTTGAGAGCCTTTAAACCGAAGCCGATGCCTGACTCCTGTCGCCTCGTTCTTCGCCCTTCCTGATGCCTGATTCCTGACTCCTGTCGCCTCGCTCTTCGCCCTTCCTGATGCCTGATTCCTGACTCCTTTCGCCTCGTTCTTCGC
>Ga0228535_1003196_pt1 | contig 12566 bp, 10 predicted proteins | sample SJ1metagenome_FD_168457 | JGI IMG/M metagenome (GOLD analysis project Ga0228535, IMG submission 168457) | Enriched culture of PCE-dechlorinating microbial communities from Ithaca, New York, USA - SJ1 | ecosystem: Engineered > Modeled > Simulated communities (microbial... > Unclassified | place... | reverse complement strand
GAACCATCCGGAACGCGAGGAGCGCCTCCTGTACACCCAGGACCAGGTCTTCGAGGAAGGACTGCTCGACTTCGAGAACGTCATCGAGTACAAGCCCGGATTGGCCACCGCCGAGGACATCAACCGCGCCCACATCTGCGTCCCCGACGCGTCCAGCGTCGTCACCGAGTCCCACCTCATCTCGGCGGGGGGCGCCATCACCGCGGCGCAGAAGGTCCTCTCCGGCGAGGTGGACAACGCCTTCGCGCTGGTCCGGCCGCCGGGCCACCACGCGATGCTCGTCGTCCACGGCGCCCGGGGCTTCTGCAACGTCAACATCGAAGCGATCATGATCGAGTACATCCGGCACCACTACGGCCACAAGCGGATCGCCGTCGTGGACACGGACTGCCATCACGGGGACGGCACCCAGGACATCTATTGGAACGATCCGGACACCCTTTGCATCTCCATCCACCAGGACGGCCGGACCCTCTACCCCGGGACCGGCTTCAGGGACGAATTCGGCGGACCCAACGCCCTGGGCACCACGCTCAACATTCCGCTGCCGCCGCAGACCTCGGACGAGGGGTTCCTCATGGTCCTGGAGAGGGTCATCCTGCCGGTCCTGGACGAGTTCAAGCCAGACATCGTCATCAACTCCGCCGGCCAGGACAACCACTACAGCGACCCCATCACCAACATGCGCTTTTCCGCCCAGGGCTACGCCCTGCTCAACGAAAAGCTCGCCCCCGACATCGCCGTCCTGGAGGGCGGCTACTCCATCGAGAAGGCCCTTCCCTACGTCAACCTGGGGATCATCCTGGCCATGGCGGGCCTCGATTACAGCCGCGTCCGGGAACCCGACTACGACCCGGCCATGCTGCGACAGTCCCTCGACATCACGCAGGCCATCGAATCGGAGACCCGGGAGGTGATGGCGCTCTGGAACGCCCGGAAGGCCCTGAAGGAGCGGCTTTTCGGAGACGCCCGCTACGTCAAGCGCAAGAAGTTCATCTACTACGACACGGCCGGGATCAGCGAGCAGCAGGAGGAGACGGTCCGCATCTGTCCGGACTGCGGCGGCCTGGTCATGATCGAATCGGTGGCCGACACGGGAAACCGCATCTTTGCCGTCATCCTCCCGGGCCGGTGCTGTCCGGAGTGCCGGTCCAACGGGGAGGGCTTCTTCGAACGGACCAACCGGGGCAAGCACAACCGGATCTACTTTCAGGACCGGGAGCGGGGCATTTTCCTGGTCAAGTGACGCCCGGCCCCGTCCCAGGAAGCACGGGGACGAATCCGGCCTCCGGCAAGGAAGGGCGGCGGACCTAATGGAATAATCATGAGGAGAATGGGATGACTGACGATATCGATCGAAAAACGCGGGAAACGGCCAAGAAGCTCTTTGACGGCGGGATCAAGATGGATCCCCCCTACCTGCTCTGGAAGGCCTTTGACCGGGAGCTGGCCAAGGAATTCTCCCGCTTCATCACAGGGAACCTTTACTCCCATGAGGTCCTGACACTCCCCGAACGGCAGATGGTCGCCTGCGCCGCCCTGGCCGCCCTGCGGGCTCACGGGGAGTTGAAGCTCCACGTGAACGCAGCCCTCAACGTGGGCTGCGACCCCCGCAAGCTCGCGGAGGCCTTCTTCCAGATCGCCCCCTACGCCGGGATGCCCGCCGTCAACGAGGCCCTGACCATCACCCGCGACGTCCTGGCCGAGCGCGGCCAGTGGCCCCTTCCGGATTGACGGCCCTCCGGGTAGAGGCAATCCTACGGCCGTCCGGGAAGGGGGAACGGTCTGCGTGCTGGGGCTGAGCAACGAAGCCACCCCGGTCCTGTTCAAAAACCTGATCTGGAAAGAGGCCCGGATCGTCTCATCGAGGGTCACCCACGATGAATTCGAGGAGACGGTCCGCCATCTGGTCAAGGGGGATCTGAACCCCGAGGCCCTGATTTCCGACGTGGCCCCCGCAAGCCGGGCGCAGGAGGCCTTCGAAATGCTCGAAGAAGACCCCGAGAACCCCCAGAAGATCCTCCTGCAGTTCTGATATTAGAAAGACAGGAGTTAGCGGGCGTCCTTTAATTCTGATAGACCTACATCATTTCAATCGGATATGAGTGACGATCACCACCCATCGGTGACATTAACAAGCCGGACAGACTCTGTGCTACAAAACCGGGCAATCCTATATTGCTCTTGACATCAATAAGGTTTCCCAAGGTTTTCCTTTGACTACTCCTTTTTCCTTTGACTACTTCTTATGAAGAGTATAATAGCGAACAAATTTGATTTAACATGTGTTGGAGAAAATTATGAAAATGAGAACGATCATCAGCGTAGCCGGACTTGTTTTTTTTGTTTTCGCCGTCTCCATTACGGCTTTTCATTTAAGCACTTCCAAGATGGTCTGGGCGGCTCAAGGTGTTTTTTTAGCTGATAAGCATAAGAACTTCGGGTTGGATTGCTCTAGCTGTCACAATGAAACTCCCCCTAAAAGTGAAGTATCTATGGATAGTTGCACGAAATGCCATGGGGATTATATAAAAATAGCAGAAAAAACAATAAGTGTTAAACCGAATCCTCACGATTCCCATTTAGGGGACATCGACTGCGACTCCTGTCATCATGGACATAAGCCCTCCATAGACTATTGTCAAAATTGTCACAGCTTCGGACATAAAGTCCCCTGATTCCCCCTCGCTCCGCTCGGGGAGAACCAGGAGTCGAGACCGATGGCTGTGCGGACCACGGATCAAACCCGCATTATCTTTAGGCTATTGTGGGTTGAATTTATGAAACCGTTCAGAAAGGAAATGTCTTATGCAAAACAAGAGAGAGTGTGCATCGAGTCGGCGCGATTTTATCAAAGGGACAGCAGCCGGAATAGGGGCAGTCGCGTTAGCAGGGTTCAATCCGAAAGAAGCCAATGCCATCATTGCAGTTCCTGTTCCGGAGAAATGGGACTATACGGCAGACGTGCTTATTATCGGAGCTGGAATTGGCGGAAGAATGGCGGCCATTGAAGCCCATAATGCAGGGGCAAAAGTCTTACTTGTTGATAGAGTCAAAATGCCGACGTGCGGAGGCGCTTCATCTGTTTGCGGAGGCCTTATGGGTATAGCCGGAACGTCAGCCCAGGCAAAAGAAGGTATCCAGGATACACCCGACTTACTCTATGAAGACATGATGAAGACCGGTAGGTACTCCAATATTCCCGAGCTGGTCCGCCTCTATGTGGATAATGCAGCAGAAGCATATGATCATCTTTTGAGCTATGGAGCGAAGCTGATGGGGATTGAAGAATTCGGCGGCATGAGTCGAAAACGATCCCATCAATTTAAAAACACGCAGGTCTTGGATGCGTTGTATGCAGAGATTCAAAAAAGGAAAATTTCCACCTTATCGAACACCCGTGGAAAAAGTCTTATCGAGGATCCAAAAACGGGAAGGGTTCTCGGGGTTGAAGCCGAAGGTCCGGGGGGAAAGAAAGTATATCTCAAAGGGAAAGTGACCATTTTGGCAACAGGCGGGTTTTGTGGTAGTCCTGAAATGATCGACAAGTACGTGCCCCGTGCTAGAGGAGCATTGGCTTGTGGGTTGACCCCCTCGTCCGTAGGGGATGGTTTTAAAATGGCTTTGGCCATAGGAGCCGACGCGACCCATCCCTACTCTGTGACGACTTATCCTCATGGTTATCCGCTGCATGGTCGGATGGGTTCCCGTTGGGCAATTGGTAGTAATAATATATGGCCGAGAGGGGCCATTTCTGTGAATAAAGAAGGAAAACGATACGTGAGCGAGATGCTGGCCCCGTGCGATGTAGGCGAATCAATGCTCGTACAGCCAGACAAGTTGGCATTCACTATTGCTGATGACAAGATATGGAAAAACACATTGGAATTTGCCAAAAAAGCCAGACAATGGGAAGTGAAACTCTTTGAAGAAAAAAAGATTCCCAATGTATGGTTTGCTGATACACTCGATGCCTTGGCAGCAAAAATTGGCGTAGATCCAAGGGGTTTGGAAAAGACGGTGGCCCAATACAACAGCTTTGTAGAAAAAGGAATCGACGAAGCGTTCAACCGTCCTAAGGAGTCTATGAAAAGTAAAATAGAAAATCCACCGTATATGGCTGTGAAGCTGTGCCTTGTTATTCTGCATGGTTCGGGTGGATTACGAGCAAACACCAAACTTCAGGTGTTAGATGTTTATGATCGTCCGATTCCCGGTCTTTATGCCGTGGGAGAAGTTCTTGGTGGCACTTCGGGCGAGGTTTATCTATCCACCACCCATTATCCCGTTGCCATGACTTTTGGCTATTTAGCGGGCAAAAAGTTTGCAGTTCAGGAAGCAATGAAGGCTTAACACTTCTTGGGAAAAGTTTTGTCTCCAGAAGAGAAGGGGAATTCCAATTCAGATCAGATTGGATTCCCCTTCTCTGTTTATGGTAAAAATTCCTCCCCTTCTGACTGGGATTGATTCTTAATGTATTTCTGCTGTCCACAGTGACAACGAATTTTTACGTCATTTCAATCGCTTATTATCAGCAACGAGATTTTTCGGAATCATTTGCTTGTAGGTGAAAGAGACATCCTCATTAATTTGATAATGTGTACCATTAAATTCTATCATCGTTAAGCATGAACTGTTCAATCAAACTTCATCTGATTTATGGGTCAAAAAATCCCCCTGTAAAGCACTCGTAAAGCATCGTGTAAGTCAGTTATCGCGATTTTCACTACTTAGTTATCACCCCCTTGGACATGATATCTTTGCCCTTGACAGGGGAGGGGCTTCCCACTATATATCACCACAAGTTTCCGTTTTTCTGCTCGTTGTCGCGGATTTCCCGCCGCGATTCCTCTTCCCGGCCCGGTATCGTGGCTTCCCGTCACGGGCGCCGGACGACGCCCTGGTTCCCAGGCGCTTCGGGAAGGACGATATCCAATCATCCCTGGTGAGGTGCCCCATGCTCAGCAAGACCGCCGTCGATCATCTCCGCAGCAAAGTGGGAGCCGAAAACGTCTACACCGAAAAAGAGGACCTGCTCGTCTACGGCTACGACGCCACCCCGGAACTCCACGGCTACCCGGAGGTCGCCGTCTTCCCGAAGGACCGGGAGGCCCTGCGGGCCGCGCTGGATCTGGCCCGCCAGGAGGGCCTGACCCTCATCCCCCGGGGCGCCGCCACGGGCCTGTCCGGCGGCAGCATCCCGACCGCAGGCGGGATGGTGATCGGAATGACCCGGATGAACCGCATCCTCGAGATCGACGAGGAGAACCTGACCGCCACGGCCGAGGCGGGCGTCATCACCGTCGACCTGTTCAACGCCGTGGCCGCGAAGGGGCTTTTCTATCCGCCCGACCCGGGCTCACAGAACGTCTCCACGCTGGGGGGCAACGTGGCGGAAAACGCCGGCGGGCTCCGGGGGCTCAAATACGGCGTCACCCGGAACTACGTAATGGCCCTTCAGGGCTTCCTGCCCGACGGCACGGAGTTCAGCACCGGCTGCAAATGCGTCAAGGACGTGGCCGGCTATTCCCTGCGCGACCTCCTGGTGGGCAGCGAGGGGACCCTGGGGCTCATCACCGAGGTGACGGTCCGCCTGATCACCCCGCCCAGGGACAAGCGGACGCTACTGGCCTACTTCCGCGACATCCGGACCGCCGGCCAGGTGGTCTCCCGGATCATCGCCTCCCGGATCATCCCCGCGACCCTGGAGATCATGGACCAGACCACGATCAACTGCGTCGAGGACTACGCCGGCATCGGCCTCCCCCGCCAGATGGCGGCCCTTCTTTTGATCGAGGTGGACGGCCACCCCGCCGTGGTCGCCGAGGAGGCCGAGGGGGTCCGGAAGATCCTCGCCGAGGCCCCGGCCGACGAGGTCCACGAGGCGAGAAACGCCCAGGAGGCGGCCGGGCTCGCCGCGGCACGCCGCACCGCCCTGTCGGCGGTGGCCCGCGTGTCGCCCACCACCATCCTCGAGGACACCACGGTGCCGCGGAGCCACCTGGCCGAGACCTTCGCGGAGATCGAGCGGCTCAAGGCCAAATACCAGGTCCGCGTCGCCACCTTCGGCCACGCCGGCGACGGGAACCTCCATCCCACGGCCGTCACCGACGAGCGCAACACCAAGGAGATCGAGAACGTCCACGCCTTCTTCGCGGAGCTCTACGAAAAGGTCCTGGCGATCGGCGGAACGGTCTCGGGCGAGCACGGCATCGGCATCGCCAAGAAGGGATACCTGCTGCGCCAGTTCGGCGAGGGGGGCCTGGGCGTCATGCGCCGGATCAAGGACGCCTTCGACCCGGGCGGCCGTCTCAACCCCGGGAAGATCTTCCAGGAGAAGGCCTCCCCATCGACGGTCCGGTTCCAGGGGGAAGGCCATGACTGAAAACCTTTCGACCGGCCATTTCCATCCCGAGGACGCCCCGGGCTACGAATCGATCCTCCAGTGCATGCGCTGCGGCTTCTGCCTGGCCGTCTGCCCCACCTACGCCCTGACGAACCGGGAACGGTCGAGCCCCCGGGGCCGGGCCGCCCTGGCCAGGGCCGTGGCCGAGGGAAAGCTGGAATTCACCAAGGCCGTCGGCGAGGAGGCCTTCTTCTGCCTGGACTGCAAGGCCTGCTCCACGGCCTGCCCCTCCGGCGTCCGGGTCGGGACGATCATGGAGTTCTGCCGGAGCCAGGAGCAGCATTTCCATCCCCCCTCCCTGCCCGCCGGGCTCCTGCGGGACTTCATCCTCAAGAGGATGCTCCCCTCCCCGGCCCTGATGGAAAACTCGCTCCTGCCGGCCCGCCTCTACCAGCGCATCGGCCTCCAGTGGGTCGTGCGGAACCTGGGGGTCAACCGGCTCTTCCCGGGGCTGCTGGCCAAGATGGAGGGGATCCTCCCGACCCTGGGGACGCCGCTCCGCCTGGAGATCCCCGAGCTCATCCCGGCCCAGGGCGCAAAGCGGGGCCGCGTCGCCTTCTTCCTCGGCTGCGCCATGAGCCTGGTCTTCCCCGAGGTGTCGCGCCAGACGGCCCGGATCCTGGCCCAGCAGGGATTCGACGTGGTCACGCCCAAGGAGGTCAAGTGCTGCGGGGCGCCCCACCTGGCCGAGGGGGACCGGGAAACGGCCCGGCAACTGGCCCGGATCAACCTGGATCTGTTCAACGGCCTGGACGTGGACGCCATCGTCACCGACTGTGCCGGATGCGGCTGCGCCCTCAAGGAGTACGAGGAGATCCTGGATGGAAAGGCCTCCCACGCGGAGCTCACGCGCTTCCGCTCCAAGGTCCGCGACGTCTCCGAATTCCTGGCCGGCGCGGGCATCCGCGCCGAGGGGCTCCGGCCGGTGCCGATGAGCGTCACCTACCACGAGCCCTGCCACCTGGTCCACGGCCAGGGCCTCGCAAAGCCGCCGCGGGAGGTGATCCGGTCGATCCCCGGCGTCGAGCTCCGGGAGATGAAGGAGTCGAACTGGTGCTGCGGCATGGCCGGCTCCTTTGCCCTCAAGGAGCTGGAGACGAGCCGGCGGCTTCTCGAACGGAAGCTCGGCAACGTCCGCGCGACCGAGGCCGACGCCCTGGTCACGGCCAACCCCGGCTGCCACCTCCAGTTGGCCTGGGGGGTGCGGGAGCTGGGGCTCAAACAGCCGGTCCTGCACGTCGTGGAACTGATGGGGCGCGCCCTGCCGTCATGAACGACCGCCGCGCAGAGAGGGACGCGCCCTTGAAATCCGACCCCGCAAAGATTGAGGAAGGCCTCCGTGCCCTGGTCGAGCTGATCGCCCGGCTCCGCTCTCCGGAGGGATGCCCCTGGGACCGCGCCCAGAAACGGGAGGATATCGGCCGTTACCTGATCGAGGAGGCCTACGAAGTCCTCGAGGCGCTCGAGAGTCCCTTGCCGGAGGCCCTCCAGGAGGAACTGGGGGACCTGCTCTTCCATATCCTCTTCCTGGCCGAGATGGCCCGGGAATCCGGGGACTTCGATCTGGAGGGGGTCCTGGAGGCGATCCGAGCCAAGATGATCCGCCGCCATCCCCATGTCTTCGGCGACACCCGGATCAATGGCGTGGACGATGTCCGCCGGAACTGGGAGGAGATCAAAAAGGACGAGGGAAAGGTGGAGCGGGGGGGATCCCTCATGGCCGGCCTGCCCCGCAGCCTCGCCACCCTGGCCAGGGTCCAGCGGGTCACCGGCCGGGCCTCGGAGCAGGGGTTCGACTGGCCCGACACCGCCGGGGTGATCGAAAAACTGGAGGAGGAGATCGCCGAATTCAGGGGCGCCCTCAAGGCCGGGGACGCCGGCAGGATGGCCGAAGAGGCGGGTGACATCCTCTTCACGGCGGTCAACCTCTGCCGCTTCGCCGGCGCCGATGCCGAGGCGTCGCTCCGCGCCGCCCTTCAGAGGTTCACCGACAGGTTCTCCCATATGGAAAAGGCCCTGGCCGGCCAGGGGAAGAGGCCCGTCGACGCATCCCCGGAAGAGCTGGACCGTCTCTGGAACGAGGCCAAAAAGAAAGGATCGTCCCCCAAGCGATGAAGGATTTCCTCTGCGTCCTGGGCCTGGTCTTCATCATCGAAGGCCTGCCCTACTTCGCCTTCCCCGACAAACTCAAGACCTACCTCGTCAAGATGGCCGAGCTTTCCGACAGGACCCTCCGGATCCTGGGGTTCGTCCTGCTCGTGGCCGGCCTCGGTCTCCTCTACCTCGGAAGAAGCTGAAAGGGCATTGACTTTCGCCCCCTTGTGTGATTATCTGCCGCCCTTCCGCCGGTATGCAAAGGGCCGGTATGCAAAGGGATGGGTATGGAACTGGATGAATTCGACTACGATCTGCCCGAGGAACTGATCGCCCAGGAGCCCGCCGAGGCCAGGGACCGTTCCCGGATGATGGTGGTCCACCGAAAAACAGGGCTTTGCGAGCTTCGCACCTTCAGCGACCTGCCGGACTACACGGGTCCGGGCGACGTCCTGGTCGTCAACGACTCCCGGGTCTTTCCGGCGCGCCTGATCGGCCGCAAACAGACCGGCGCCCTGATCGAACTGCTCCTGATCGCCCGGCGCCAGGCCCCGGGAGAAGCGGGCGAGACCTGGGAGGTCCTCCTGCGCCCGGCCAAGCGCGTCGCGGTCGGGATGCCCGTCCGGCTGGACGGGGACGGCCAGGCGACGATCGCCTCCCGCCTGGACGACAAGCGGTGGCTCGTGGATTTCCGGACGCCCCTGCCCTTCGACGCCTTTCTCGACCGGTTCGGGCGGGCTCCCCTGCCGCCCTACATCAAGCGGCAAAAGGATCAGGGGCGCTCCCAGAGGGACCTGGAGCGGTATCAGACGGTCTACGCCCGCGTGCGGGGCTCCGTCGCGGCGCCGACGGCGGGCCTCCACTTCACCGGGGAGGTCCTCGACCGCCTGCGCGGACGGGGGGTCCGGATCGCCCCCCTCACGCTCCACGTGGGTTATGGAACCTTCCTTCCCATCGAGACACGGCGCGTCGAGGACCATCTCATGGAGGAGGAGCATTTCAGCCTCACGGAGGAAACCGCCGGGATGATCAACGGGGCCAAACGGGTGATTGCCGTGGGGACGACCTCGACCCGCGTCCTGGAGTCCCTGTCCAGGGACGGCGGCCCCCTCGAAGCCGTCGAGGATTCGACGCGCCTCTATATCTACCCGGGCTACCGTTTCCGCCGCGTCGATGCCCTGCTGACGAACTTCCACCTTCCGAAGTCCTCCCTGTTCCTGCTGGTCTGCGCCTTTGCCGGCCGTGAACTGATGCGGGAGGCTTACGGGAAGGCGATTGAAAACCGTTTCCGATTCTACAGTTACGGAGACTGCATGCTGATCCTTTAAATTTTCGACGACTGTCTGAGCGCCAGGCGCAAGTTTCGTCCCTGCAGCAAAGCGGGGAGGTGCCGGGTCGAAAAAAGTCCGGCGCGCGGAGGGATCACGATTCACAAGGGCTTTATATGGACTTTACATTGATCGCACAGGACCCCGGCTGCGGGGCCAGGACGGGAAGGATCGCCACGCCGCACGGCGACATCCTGACGCCTGCCTTCATGCCCGTGGGGACCCAGGGCACCGTCAAGGCCCTCACGCCCGAACGGGTCGCCTCCCTGGGGGCTCAGATCATCCTCGGCAACACCTACCACCTCTATCTGAGGCCGGGCCACCGGCTGATCCGGGAGATGGGGGGGCTCCACCGCTTCATGAACTGGCACCGCCCCATCCTCACCGACAGCGGCGGGTTCCAGATCTACAGCCTCGGCGCCCTGCGCACCATCACGGAGGAGGGAGCCCAGTTCCAGTCCCACATCGACGGGTCCCGTCATTTCCTCAGCCCCGAGACGGCCGTGGAGATCCAGGAGGCCCTGGGCAGCGACATCATGATGTGCCTGGACGAGTGCATCGCCTATCCCGCCGGCCGGCAGGATGTCCAAAGGGCGCTGGAACGGACCTCCCGCTGGGCGCTCCGTTCCAGGAAGAGCCGGAGGAACGAGTCCCAGGCCCTCTTCGGGATCGTCCAGGGCGGCGTCTATCCGGACCTCAGGCGGCGTTCCCTGGAGGACCTCCTGGCGGTCGGGTTCGACGGCTACGCCCTGGGAGGATTGAGCGTGGGGGAACCCAAGGAACTGATGATGGAGAACCTGGCGGCCACGGCCCCCCTGCTCCCCGCGGACCGGCCCCGATACCTGATGGGCGTTGGAACTCCAGAGGACCTCGTGGAGGGCGTTTACCAGGGAATCGACATGTTCGACTGCGTGATGCCTACCCGCTCGGCCCGAAACGGATTGTTGTTTACAAACGGCCAAAAGGTTGTTATAAAAAACGCCCGTTACCGGGAGGATGATTCGCCTGTCGACAGGACATGTGATTGTTATACCTGTCAAAATTACTCGCGGGCCTATCTGCGGCACCTTTACGTCGCCGGGGAGATCCTGGCCATGGTGCTCAACACGATCCACAACCTCCGGTATTACCTGCACCTCATGGAGAGGATCCGGGAGGCCGTCGGCAACGGCCGCTACAGCGAATTTCGGAAGGTCTTTCTCGAAGAGCGGAAAGCTGCCGAGGGGGAAGATGCCGCAGGATCGGCATAGATGAAAACAGTCTTAAATAAAACAGTCTCGAATAAAGGGAGGAACTGATCGTGACGAATCTGGCTTATGCAATGGGTGTCCCGGGTGGGGGAGGTGGCGCTGCCGGCGGCGACTTCAGCTTCATCATCATGATGGCCGTCCTTTTCGGCATCTTTTACTTCCTGCTGATCCGTCCCCAGCAGAAGAAGCAGAAGGAAATGAAAAACATGATCGCCACCCTCGGCCACGGGGATACGGTCATGACCTCGGGGGGAATCCAGGGCAAGGTGGTCGGGCTCACCGACACGGTGGTGACCCTCGAAATCGCCGACAAGGTCAGGATCAAGGTGGCCAGGAACTTCATCGGGGCCGTCGTCCAGAAGGCGCCCAAGGAATAAGCCGGAAAGGGGCAAATCATGTTTAAGAGTATCCGAATCAGGGCCGCCGTCACGATCATCCTGTGTCTGGCCGCGCTCGTCTATCTGATGCCTTCCCTGACGTCCAACCTTCCCGATGCCTGGAAACAGTACCTGCCGACCGAAAAGATTCATCTCGGCCTCGACCTGCAGGGGGGCATGCATCTGGTTCTCGAGGTGGACACGGCCAAGGCGGTGGAGAGCACCCTGCAGAGGACGACTGCCGATCTGAAGGAAAACCTGATGGAAAACCGGATACGGTTCCGGACCCGCGATCAGGTCAAGGGCGGCGGGGCCGCCTTCGAGCTTCCCGACACAGCCTCCCGCGAGGCCTTCGACAAGCTCCTCAAGAACCAGTATCCGGACCTGGAGGCGGACTCCCAGGTGACCGATGGCAAGGCCCTGGTGACCCTCCGGATCAAGGAGAAGCGGGCGGCGGACATCAAGAAGATGGCCGTCGAGCAGTCCCTGGAAACCATCCGGAACCGCGTCGACCAGTTCGGCATCTCCGAGCCTGAGATCATCCCCCAGGGGACGGACCGGATCATCGTCCAGCTCCCGGGGGTCAAGGACCCCGCCCGGGCCAAGAACCTGATCGGCCGGACGGCCCTGCTGGAATTCAAACTCGTCGACGAGGAACACAGCCTCGACGAGGCCCTCAAGGGCAACATCCCCGAGGGGAGCATGATCGCCTATGAATCGCGCCTGGACCGCAGTTCCGGGCGGCGCTCCGAGATCCCCCTCCTGCTCAAGAACAAGTCCCTGCTCACCGGCGATGCCCTGGAAAGCGCCAAGGTCCAGATCGGCGACCGCTTCGGGGAGCCCCACGTCTCGATCAAGTTCAACGCCCAGGGGGCCAAGGACTTCGATAGGATCACGGCGGAGAACGTGAAGAAACGCCTGGCCATCATCCTGGACGGCGTGGTCCACTCGGCCCCGGTGATCCAGGAACGCATCTCGGGCGGTCAGGCCCAGATCACCGGCTCCTTCACGATGGAGGAGGCCAGCGACCTGGCCATCGTCCTTCGGGCCGGCGCCCTGCCCGCCCCGGTGAACTTCCTCGAAGAGCGGACGGTCGGTCCCTCCCTTGGGC
>Ga0228535_1003193_pt1 | contig 12575 bp, 12 predicted proteins | sample SJ1metagenome_FD_168457 | JGI IMG/M metagenome (GOLD analysis project Ga0228535, IMG submission 168457) | Enriched culture of PCE-dechlorinating microbial communities from Ithaca, New York, USA - SJ1 | ecosystem: Engineered > Modeled > Simulated communities (microbial... > Unclassified | place... | reverse complement strand
AGAGGATAAACGCTTGGATCAGTTGAGGCTGCTGGAATAGCCGCCTTTAGGCGGCTCAAGATTTTCAACCGCTTTGAGCGGTTCATAAAACCAAGCCCCCACCTTTGGTGGGGGTCTGTGACTATTTCACTCTGGACCTGGTTAAAAAAATGCAGTACACTTTCTTCCGCAGATTTTTCTGCCTCTCCGGAACGAAAGGTGACAGGAAAAAAGAGAGGTCTCTGTTTTTGACGTCCGGTTTCTGTTCTGCCCGCATCTTCGCCGCCGCCGAAGAATTCATGGAATTTGAAAGAAGGTCTTATAATGAAAAATGTACCGTCTGACATCAGAGGATTCGCCGCTCTCGAACCGTGGTGGCGCACAAGCGTTCCTACCGGGGTGCTCTGTTCCGGAAACGGTATGGAAGATCTTCTTGGAAAGATAAAGCAGGAGGATCGTAAGGCCTTTTTCCTTATCGATTCGGTTTTGGAAAAACAGCCGATATGTGCACCCCTTTTCAGAGAGCAGTCAAAGATACTCTTTAACGCGTCTGCCTCTGAACCAAGAACGGGTGACGTCGATCAGATCGTTGAATTCCTGAGATCACGTGATTCTCTTCCGGATGTTATCATCGGGGTAGGCGGCGGCAGTACCATGGATCTTGCCAAGGCTGTCGGGATTTGTCTGGCAAACCCGGGAAAGGCCCGGGATTACCAGGGATATGGCATGGATTTGAAGAAGGGGCCCCCTGTCTGGGTCCTTCCCACTCTAAATGGTACCGGCGCGGAGATAACCCCGATCGCGGTTCTCCGCGGACCCGAGAAAAAACTCGGAATAAATCACCCGTACGCTGCACCTGCTGCGGCGGTGATCGATCCGCGGTTTTCAGCCGGGGCAAAGCCTTTCAACAGGTTTTTCACCATGATGGACTGCTATTTTCACCACTACGAGATTGTCAAAAGCACGACCAGTTCAGAGGATGCCGTGCAGGATGCCCGTGACGGGCTGGAACTCGCACGGGAGGTCCTCGATTCAGGCGTTCATGAATATGATCTCGGAAATGCCATTAAATCGGCCATGGCATCCATACTCGGCGGAAGCAGCACGATCGGCGGCAGGGTAGGGGCGGTCCACGCCATTTCCTACGGGCTCAGCAATTCAGCTCCGGCTCTTCCGCACAGCGTTGCGGTCACCATATCCATGCTTGCGCTTCAGGAACTGTATCCTGACGGATACGAAGACACGGTGCGCTTTCTTGAAGGAAGCGGGCTTCCCATGCCGAAGGCTTCCGAATACGGAATCGGTGATGGAGAGATCGAAAAAATGACCTCCGTTGCCCTGGGGATGGAAAAGCTGTGGCAGAGCTGTTTCGGAGAAGGATGGGCAGAGAAGGGGTCCAGGGGATTTGTTCATGATATTTACAAGAAGATAGTCAATGGCTGAAATTTGCGATGATTCACGTGAAGGGGGAAGGGAAAATGGCAGGAACTGAAATTTTCGGAACCGAAGAGATCAGGGCAGTGAACGATGTAATCGAACGCAGGATGATACACCGGTACGGTTCCCATCATTTACGGAACGGGATTTACCGGGTCGAGGAATTCGAAAACAGGGCGAAAAAAATCACGGGTTCCGGCTATGCCCTTGGGGTAGCAAACGGTACCGCAGCCCTGATTGTCGCTTTAAAGGGCATCGGGATCCAGCCGGGTGATGAAATCATCACGACTCCGTTTTCATTTATAGCTACCGTGGAGGCGATCGTGGCCTGCAACGCGGTGCCCGTCCTTGGTGAAATCGATGGGACCCTAGGGCTGGACCCTGACTCGACGGAAAGACTGATCTCGGGGAGGACGCGTGCGATAATGCCTGTACATATGTTCGGGGCCGCAGCCGATATGGATCGTTTCGCGGAACTCGGGAAGAAATACAACCTGCCTGTAATTGAGGATGCATGTGAAGTGGTGGGGGGGACATACAAGGGAAGGTACCTGGGCAGCCTGGGCACGTGCGGCACGTGGAGCTTCGATCCGAACAAGACGTTGACGGTCGGCGAAGGAGGAATCGTCTTTACGGACAGTGAAGAAGTGTATTTCAGGATGGACTGCTATCACGATCATGGCCACATCCACAGCAAGGAACATGACAGAGGAGCGGAAGGGAAATCGGGGCTCGGCGTGAATTATCGGCTGAGCGAGGTGCAGGGAGCCCTGGGAATCGCAGCCCTTGAAAAAATGCCATCAGCGCTGGGGATGCTGAGGGCAGCGAAGAAAAAAATAATCGCTGCAGCTCTTGATGCGGGACTGCAGCCCAGGCCGGTGCATGACGAGGAGGGAGATACAGCAAGTCACGTCGTCTTCATTCTCCCTACCGCAGAGGAGGCAAAAAGATTCAAGGCGGCCGCGAACCATGCAGGAGGGAGTTTCGGCATCATTGCCGACAATACCTGGCATTACGCGAAGCACTGGAAGGCGCTGGAAGAGATGGGGGAGAAGGATTACTTCGGCAACAGGACCCCGTCCTATGCGCCGGTTTCAATGGCAAAGAGCGATGCGGTGCTTTCTTGCGCTGTAATGGCTGGGCTGAACACATGCATGGATGAGAGTGCCGTCAAAAAAATGATAGACGCTGTCCGCGCCGGGGCACAAGGCGCCCTTCAGCGCTAAAGCCGCTTTTTGAGTATACGTAAAAAAGGACCTGCACCCGGTTCTTCCGGGGGCAAGGTCCTTCGATATTTTCTTATGCTACTCAGTGAACAACACCATCTCCGTTCACTGCAAGATATCGTTCCAGGGCTTCAATGTCCCTGGGAGTGTCGATCTCGATAGTATCCCTTTCTACGGGAACACACTTTATGGAATGTCCTTTTTCGAGCACCCTGAGCATCTCCAGGCTCTCCGTCTTTTCCAGGGGGGTCTGCTCCCAGGAGAAAAACTCCAGCAGAAAGTCCCTGCGCCAGCAGTAAGGCCCTATGTGCTTGTAGAAGACCGCTCCGCTGTTTCTCTCAAAGGGGATCGGAGATCGGCTGAAGTAGAGTGCGCGGCCTGCCTGGTCAAAGACCATCTTGACGATGTCAGGGGAGCATAGTTCTTCTATTTTTTCGATGCGTTTCGCCAGCAGAGCAAGCTGTGTATCCCGATTTGAAAATGCTGCGACCAGGGGATCGATCATGTCGTGGCCGACGAGAGGATCGTCAACCTGTACATTCAGCACTATTTCCGACGGAATTCTCTGGGAAACCCATGCAACCCTGTCGCCGCCGCTTGGAAGTTCCGGAGGAGTGAGCAGACATTCCCCGCCGGCCTTTCTCACAGTTTCAGCGATCCTTTCATCATCAGCCGCGACAATGACCCGGTCCACGGAAAGGCATCGCTGCATCTGCCGAAGCACTCGAACGACAAGGGGCACTCCCGCTATGGAAACAAGCGGTTTTCCCGGAAGTCTCGTGCTGGAAAGCCTGGCAGGAATCACTGCGAGTGTTTTCATGAAAGCACCTTCTCTGCACCGAAAAAATCAGCTTTTGTGTATCTGTGTTCCGGCTTTTCCCTCAAGGGCTTCAAGTGCATCTTCAAGGCTTGCAATGACAGCCCTGTCTCCCCCGTTCCGAACGAAACGGACGGCTGCCCTGACTTTCGGCCCCATGGAGCCTGTCTTGAAGTGCCCTTCTTTTTCCATTTGCTCCATCTCTAAAACCGTCACGTTTTCGAGCCACTTCTGATTCGGGGAGTTGTAATGAATCGCTACCCTCGGAACATCTGTCAAAATCATTAAAAGATCGGCATTTACCGCCGCTGCGAGACGCTCGCCCGCCAGGTCCTTATCGATAACAGCCTCGACTCCCTGGTACGTGCCGTCCTGTTTCCGTATTACCGGGATACCGCCGCCCCCGGACGCGATAACGATGAACCCCTTTTCGAGAAGAGCGTTTATCACGTTTTTTTCCACAATACTTTTGGGATCAGGGGAGGGAACGACTCTCCTCCAGCCTCTTCCTGCATCGTCGATCCATGTTTCCCCGGTCAAATCCATTCTTTTTCTGGCCGCCTCTTCAGTGTAAAAGGGGCCGACCGGCTTTGTCGGGTGTGCGAAAGCGGGATCGGAGGGATCGACCTGGACCTGCGTGACAAGGCACACAGGTTCATGAGTATGTATTCCCTCAGCGGCAAGGGTGTTGTGGAAACTCTGGCAGAACATGTACCCGATGAGCCCCTGGCTCTCGGCTCCGCAGACATCCATTGGCATTGCAGGTACCGAAGAGCTCCCAAGTTCGTTCTGGATTAAAATTGCACCTACCTGTGGTCCGTTGCCGTGTGTGACGACGACCTCGTGTCCGGCTCGGATCATCCTGACGATCTGGGTCACTGTCTTTTGTACATTCTCACGCTGTTCCGCAGCATTTCCCTTCTGTCCCCGCTGAAGAATAGCATTACCGCCCAGGGCTACCAGCACTCTCATCTCTTTCTTTTCCCCTCCTGAATGTTAATGCAAATGCGTTTATTCTATTAGATGCGGTTTATTTCAGCAAGTCGCGAAGAAAAGGGGGAAGAACAAACGCCGCCGTATGGATCTCTTCCGAGTAGTAACGGACATTTTCGGGAATTTCCCTTTTCGGTGTCGATGGGTCGTGGATTTTTGACCCTATGGTGTAGGTCCACATACCGCTCGGATAGGTCGGCATCGCTCCCCAGTACATCCTGGTCACCGGGAAAACGCTTTCCATCTCCCTGAACGCCGACCTGACCACTGAAGTATCGGTGAAAGGGGATTCTGTCTGGGCGACCGCCATTCCGTCGTCCTTCAGGGCGGTATATATATCACGGTAAAAGGCAGATTCGAAAAGCCCGGCCGCAAAATCCACCGGGTCGGTACTGTCAATTATGGCAACGTCGAACTCTTTTTTTGCCGCCTTGATGTAGACCATTGCATCCATGGGCCTGACGTCCGCCCGGGGATCACCGTGGGCTGTATTGATGGTAGGAAGAAAGTTTTTCGAAGCGTTGATGACTTCTTCGTCAATATCGATCAGCGTTGCCTTTTCCACGGATTCATGTCTGAGCACTTCCCTGAGTACGGCGCCGTCACCCCCGCCTACGATAAGGACGCGCCGTGGGTCCGGGTGTGAACAGAGTGCTACGTGTGCCATCATCTCCGAGTAGCAGAACTCGTCCCTTTCAGTGATCTGGATAGCACCGTCCAGGATCAGCGTGCGTCCGTATTCTTCCGTCTCAACGAGAAGGATGTCCTGGTAGGGACTTTTCACGTTGAGCAACACGTTCGAGACCCTGAGGCTGAGTCTCATGTTTACACTCTGCTCTTCGGTGACCCACAGTTCATTATATCGTTTCGGCCGTGTTTCCATTATTCAGTCTCCTTTCAGGCATAATAAAAAGGGGACGGCTTTTCACCATCCCCTCCGCCGGTCTTTTAGTCAAGTATAGGGGGTACAGGTTTAATCTTCAAGTACATACGCCTTGAGGGGGGGAAAACCGTTGAAGTTCACCGAGGAATAGCTTTGGGTGTAGGCACCGGTGGTAAAGAAATAGAGACGGTCTCCTTCAGTAAGGGAAGCCGGGAGTTCGTATTTTTCATTTTCATAGAGTATGTCCATACTGTCACATGTTGGTCCTGCAAGGATTGTCTCCTGAACCGGGCCTGTTTTCTCTGAATAAATGGGATACTTGATGGACTCGTCGAGGGTTTCGATGAGACCTCCGAATTTGCCCGCATCGAGGTATACCCAGCTGTATTGGTTTGCCTCTGATTTTCTCGAGATCAGGACAACCTCGGTTATAAGAACGCCTGCGTCCCCGGCCATGAAACGCCCAGGTTCAAGAAGCACTTCAGGGAGATTCTCACCGAAATCTTCCTTCAGGAAACGGATGATTTCGGAGCCGTATACAGACGTTTCTTTCGTCGGCGCAATATACGTGGCGGGAAAGCCGCCGCCCAGGTTGATCATCTTGAGTTCCACACCTTCAGCTTTCGCAGCATCGAAGAGATATCTGCATGTGGCGATGGCGTTATCCCACTGGCCGATATCCCGCTGCTGGGAACCAACGTGGAAGGAAATGCCGTAGGGGACCAGTCCCATTTCCGGAGCCTGCAGAATCAGCCTGTAAATGGTATCGGGGTGAGCTCCGAACTTTCTGGAAAGCGGCCAGTCTGCGCCGCTGCCGTCTGTAAGGATGCGGAAAAAAACCCGGGATCCGGGAGCATTTTTCGCGATTTTTATGAGATCGTTCTCTGAATCCGTTGCAAAGAGGCGGACCCCCTTGGAGTATGCGTAGGCAATATCCTTTGATTTTTTTATCGTGTTGCCATAGCTAATCTTTTCCGGCGCTGCACCAAGGGCAAGAATATGGTCCAGTTCGTAGACGGACGCAATATCAAAAGAACTGCCCTTCTTTACGAGCATGCGAATGACTGCTTCATGGGGATTTGCTTTCACAGCGTAGTAAATTTTAGCGAACGGTAGGGTGTCCAGCAATTCATCATATTTCTGTTCGACCTTTTTCAGGTCTATTACAAGAAAGGGTGTTTCTTTGCCTTCTGAAAATTTTTTGATGCGGGAGAACTGTTCCCTGGAAATATACCTTTCAAGGTCGAACTGAAACTGGTTTTCCACGTCTCTACCTCCTAAACGAATATTTTTGCATGATGCAGTTTACGGCTTGCGATGGATAATTGCAAGGGGAAAATCATGGGGGAAAATCATGGAAATTACGTATACTTTTTATCTGTCATCTGTCTGACCTGCAAAAAATCCATGATAGAATCATTTCTGTCTTTATAAAAGAAACCGCTGGAGATTCCGGAGACAAATGGACCGGTTCCCGGTTCCGGCATATCCGGAAACGCGATTCCCCGGGCTTTGTCCGACGGAAATGAAGGGCATCGCCTTTTTTGATAACAGTTGATGGAAACGATATAACCTGCGAGGAGGCTCCTCCATGTTTTACCACAAAAGAGAATTCCCAGAATGGGCAAAATGGGCAGGCATTGTCCTGCTGATTATCGCCGCATTTGCAACGGGTTACGGAGGTTATTCGCTGTACCTGGACATGAGGACTCCCGGCCCTGAAGAACCTGCAGTGCAGCCTCCCCCTGAAACAGTGCCGGTATTCCCGGTCCGTCCTGAAACGGAGCAACCGAAAACGGGTGAACAGCCTGAAAAACAGGAAGAACCGGTACCTCCGCCTGCTCCTGAAAGGATCAGGGGCAATCAGCCCTGGCTTCACGTGGTCAAAGGATCGTACCGCATGTATTATTACCGGGGCGACAGGCTTGAGCGGACCTACAGGGTGGCAGTGGGGGCGAACGGAGGCCAGAAGCGGCGCGTGGGAGACAGCAGAACGCCAACGGGCAGCTTTACAGTGCAGCAGGTTCAGAATTCAAGCAAGTGGACCTATGACTTCGGTGATGGAAGAGGGCAGACGCCGGGAGCATACGGCCCATGGTTTATCCGGCTCAAAACCCCGGGATGGTCAGGCATAGGCATCCATGGAACTCACGATCCTGACTCCATCGGCAGAATGGTTACCCAGGGCTGCATCCGCATGAAAAATTCTGACCTGGATGACCTGAAGAAAAAAGTATTTGTTGGCATGAAAGTCGTTATAACTGAAAACTAGGAGAGATACCATGAAATACGTAAACATTGATTTGCCGGTGAAAAAACGGGGATTCCGACGATTCATCTCCTCGTGGCTTGTGAGGGACGAAAAGAAGGATAGGACGTACCTTGTGGATACAGGGCCTGCCTCTACATGGCAGATTGTACAAAACGCCGTGGAAACGCATGGAGGAGGGCGTGTGGACGCAGTGCTTCTCACCCATGTTCACCTTGATCATGCCGGAGGCGCAGGACTTGCGGTCAGTGAATATGGTGCGCGAATTGCGGCATCTCCCAGGGGCGTACCCCATTTGCTCGAACCTTCAGCACTCTGGAAGGGCAGTGTTGATACTCTCGGAGATACAGCCTTTCTCTACGGGGAACCGGTTCCTGTTCCCGGGGACTCTCTATTCGCACCGGGAGTGCTTCCTGAAGGTTTCTCTTCTATAGACACCCCGGGGCACGCCTCCCACCACCAGTCATTCATCCTGGACGAAGGAAAAAATGGCGAAAGAGTACTTTTCGCAGGAGAGGCAGCCGGTATCTTCCTTGAAGGAGAGGAGCCTTTTCCGTACCTGAGGCCTGCAACTCCTCCCCGTTTTTTCCCGGACGTAACACTGGATTCGATCGAACGCCTCATGAAGGCAGACTGCACGAGGATCTGCTATTCCCATTTCGGGGCTGCAGACGGGGCGAGAGATATGCTCCGGCTTGCGAAGGATCAGATTTTGTTCTGGAAAGATGTGGTGATTGCCCTTTTCAGAAAGGGCGTCTCACCTGCGGATGAAGAAACTGTTTTCCGGGAGCTTCTTGAACGGGATCCTTTCCTAGCGGCATGGCGGAACCTGGAGCCTGACATCAGGGACCGGGAGCGGCAATTCATAGGAAACAGCATAAGGGGATTCTGCGGAGCGTTCGGAGCTGAACAATGACGGTTTGAAAAACAAATGGAGCCATACGGCTCCATTTATTTTTGAGCATCTTTTTTTACGGGTCATCCTTTTTTTTTTCAACGGATCCTGTTATTTCTTCCCGGAATACCTGTATGTGATCCCTTCGAATGATTCAGGGAGAACCCTGCTCGATATGGTGAGACTGTTTTCGTCGTAGGATATGGAATGCAGCCTGAGGGGAAAAACAAACTTTCCAAGGTCCAGGAGCGGTTGAATTTCACTGACTGCTTTGTCGGTTATGAACTGGGGTACGTCGACACAGTTGACCTTCAGCGTATAGTCATCGAGCCAGACTTCCTTCCTGTCGACTATCTTGAACCTGCTGAAGATCTCGATCAGTATATCGAGGCGGAACAGCACGGTCACAAGATAGTACCCCCTGGCATAAATCCCTTCAGGACGCATATCCACCTGCAGGTCATGCCAGTGGTCGTCGTCGCCGAATTCTTTCGACAGCAGATTATTATTCAGATCTTTCTCGAGGATCCTGGCGAGGGCATGAACGTTAAGTATTTCCTTTGCATCCAGTCCATCCCGGTCCCATTCCGCGGGAGAGTTCATCTGTACCCCCGTTGCCCGGAGCGTAAGTGAATCGATTCGCACGCCCCCTATGGAGCATCCCGTGATATCGAGGTAAATGTCCCGGACATACCCTTTTTCATTGGGTTCTTCATCAATGGTCATTGTAATTTCTTCAGGTGCAAATTCCTTTACGAAGTGATCAAGGAGTTTTTTGCCCCGTGTTTCCGCCCATAAGGGCGAAGCTGCAGAAATAATAAAGAGGAGCAGAATTGCAGCCGGGAAAAATATCCAGGGAAAATGTTTTTTTTCGTACATGATCTTTCCTCCTTTTTCGGCTGCAGTAATTCAGCCTGTTTTTTCGATCTCCTCGATCTCTGCCATCAGTTTTTCCCAGTCTGACAGGAGCGCCCCCAGTTTCTGCTTTGTTTCGCTTCTTTCTATAAGAAGCCGTGTCACCTTCCCGGAATCGGCAAGAAAAACAGGGTCTGCAAGCAGGGCGTCTCTTTCAGACTGCTCTTTTTCCAGCTCTTCTATACCGCGCTCAATTGGTTCCAGCCTTTCGAGAACCTTTCTTTTTTTCCTGTAAAGCAGGTTCCTTTTTTCTGCTTCAGCTCTTTTTCTCTCCTTTGTGCCGTCTTCCTTAAAAACCGGCGAAAGTGCGCCCTCTTCACTTCCGGAAGATGACAACCTTCGTTTTTCTATGAATTCAGAGTAATTGCCGGGGTAGTCGATAAGACTGCCGGATGCTATTTCCACTATACGGGTTGCGAGATTATCCAGAAAGTACCTGTCGTGTGATACGATCACCAGTGTTCCGTCGTACTCAAGAAGTGCTCTCTGGAAAAGGTCTTTTGTCTGCATATCCAAATGGTTTGTCGGTTCGTCAAGTATGAGGAAATTGGCATCCTCCATCAGGATTTTCAGGAGTGAAAGACGGGATTTTTCACCGCCTGAGAGAACCTGGACAGGCTTGTAAATATCCTCGCCGCTGAAAAGGAAGGCTCCCAGCAGGTTCCTTTTCTCCTGTGCGGACCAGTCGTGGTTTCTGCCTGAAAGACTTTCCCAGACTGTTTTCAAGTAATCAAGGTTGTCAGCAGTCTGCTGGGAATAAAACGCCGTTGTTACGTTGTACCCGAATTTCACTGAGCCCCTGCTGAGAGGCTCTGCTCCGCTGAGCATTCTCGAAAGAGTGGATTTGCCGGCACCGTTGACTCCCACGAGGGCAATTTTTTCTCCACGCTGTATTTTCAGTGAAGCGTTGCTGAACACAACAGTGTCTCCGTACCGTTTTTCCCCATCTTCCATTATGAGAACGTCGAGTCCGCTCCGGGTACACGGAGGAAAATGGAAGGATACCCTCCGGGTGTTTTCTTCCACTTCGATCCGGCTGATCTTTTTAAGGCGCTTTATCCTGCTCTGTACGGATGACGCCTTCGAGGCTTTGTACCTGAAACGTTCGATGAATTCTTCCATGCGGGCTATTTCTTCTTTTTGCACTTTCTGCTGTTTCTTGAGTTCTTCGATGCGTCTTTCCCGTTCCTCAAGGTATTTTGAGAAATTGCCCTGGTAGGCTGTTATTGTCCCTGATGAAAGGTCAGCGATAGATGTACAGATCCTGTCGAGGAAAAGACGGTCATGAGAAACGGCCACGATGGTACCGCTGTATGAGGAGAGCCATCCTTCGAGCCACTCCATGCTTTCCGTGTCAAGGTGGTTCGTCGGCTCGTCAAGCAGCAGGACGTCGGGAACCGTCAGAAGGAGCGATGCCAGATGAATGCGCATCTTCCAGCCGCCGGAGAAAATACCGGTTCTTTTCTTCAGGTCAAGAGTCGAAAAACCCAGGCCGGATAGTGTTTTTGCGGCGATGGCTTCAAACGTATAGCCTTCAAGGGCCTCGTACTTTTTTGACAGGCTGTCGTGGAGCAGAAGCGCTTCCCTGTGGTCTGCAGAGTCCGGAGCACATTGTGAGAGCTTTTCATTGCACCGTGAGAGCGCCTGCTCAAGTTCTGCGAGCCCTGCGGATTTCTTCAAAAAATCAAGGATCTCCATATCGGGCAGCTCTACGATGTCCTGCGGAAGATAGCCTATACTGAGCCTTCCGGGCATAATGACCGAACCCGAATCTAAAGGGATTTCTCCCTTCAGTATTCGAAGCAGGGTAGTCTTTCCGGCTCCATTGTTTCCCACCAGTCCTGTCCTGGCCTTCGGAAGGATAGTCCAGGATAAGCCGTGGAAAAGAAACCGTTCGCCGAGCTGCAGTGTGATGTCGGAAATGCGGATCACGTAGTCTTGTACCCCCTAGCGTTCTATGAAGACAGAAAGAATTATAATAGGAAAACTCTATTGGAAAAAGGGGGAAAAAGCTGTTCAATGGTATTATAAATCTTTATTCATACAATAAGCTGTTTTTGCAGGTGGAAGGAGAAGGTCGTCCAGAATGGAAATGATACCAGTCGGAGAAACAGGGGAGAGAAAAGGGGAAGAACTTCGAAAAGTCCTCAGCTACCGGTGGGTGGTATGGGGCATAATGGTTTTTGCGTTTATGGTTGTTTTCTTCCACCGTTTCGCGGCCGCAGTGGTAAAGGATGAACTGACCCGGGATATCGCCTTCAGTGCTGCATCGTTCGGCACGGTGGCCTCCATGTATTTCTACGCCTATATGATAATGCAGATACCTGTAGGGTTTCTTGCAGATTCCCTCGGGGCGAGAATTACTGTTTCTCTTGGAATGTTCCTTGCAGGGACCGGATCGATCCTTTTCGGGTTCGCTCCTACGGCCCTCTGCTTTTTATCGGTCGTTTCCTCGTGGGAATAGGTGTTTCGACCGTTTTTGTCTCTATCATGAAAGTCCAGTCACAATGGTTCAGGGAACGTGAATTTGCGACCATATCCGGGGCGACCACCCTGGTAGGTAATGCCGGAGGCATTATTTCCCAGGGGCTTCTTGCATTTCTTATTTCAATCGTTTCATGGCGCCTGGGATTTGTCGGGATAGGATTTTTTACCCTTTTCATTGCAGTTCTGTGCGCGATATATATAAGGAATCGCCCCCAGGATATGGGCCTGCCTCCGCTGAACGAACGGGAGATTGCTGTCGCCTCACTGCTTCCGGTTAAATAAAAAAGGTAATCCCCCGCCTATGGCGGGGGACCCCCTGAGTTTGACGATTCCGGGAATATGAGTGACTCTCCCTCTGTGAACCGCTCGAAGTTCCCGGAGGAGGAGACGCTCGATGGACGGCATAGCCAGTCTATGTCACAGCGTATGGGGTTGCAAGTACCATGTGGTATGGATACCGAAATACCGTCGCAAGGTTTTGTTCGGTCAAATACGGAAGGAACTTGGAGAAGTGTTTCACCGGTTGGTGGAACAGAAGGGCGGCCGGATACACGAAGGCCATCCGGCGCCGGATCATGTGCATATGTACGTGTCGATTCCGCCGAAGTATGCTGTGGCGCGGATGGTTGGTTTTGTGAAGGGCAAGAGCGCGATCCATATAGCGAGGATGTATG
>Ga0228535_1003192_pt1 | contig 12587 bp, 13 predicted proteins | sample SJ1metagenome_FD_168457 | JGI IMG/M metagenome (GOLD analysis project Ga0228535, IMG submission 168457) | Enriched culture of PCE-dechlorinating microbial communities from Ithaca, New York, USA - SJ1 | ecosystem: Engineered > Modeled > Simulated communities (microbial... > Unclassified | place... | reverse complement strand
AGTGTTTCGTCAAGATGTGCGCCGGTGAGGGCCGTCTCCAGTTCGTCACGGCGCAAAAGATAAAACAGCGGCCGGCCGGCAACGACCCGCCGGATGACCACGGCGCTGGTGCGGCGGTTTTCGAAAAGGACAAGCGTTTCCCCTGCTGTGAAGGAGGCGGGAAGGCAGATGAAATCCGTTGCAATGCCGCCGGGCAGAAAATGGCCGACCACCCGGTCAAGACCGGCCGGCGGTTGAAAATCCGGTTGTTTCATTTTTCCCTCCTTCATCTTCTTCCCTACCAGGTGAGGCCCCGGCGCTGCAAAGCCTGCTGCGCGGGAAGATAGCCCTGTGTTGCCGCCCGGCGAAACCAGCGGACGGCTTCCGCGTCATTTTGCGCCACGCCGCGCCCGGCGGCGTACATCAGCCCCACCTGGTACTGGGCCTGGCTGTTGCTCTGCCGGGCGGACCTCATGAACCATTTGAGCGCTTCCCTGTCGTTTTTTGCCACGGTCTCCCCCCGGGCATAAAGAGTTCCCAGACGCAACTGGGCGTCCGCGTCGCCTTGTTCGGCGAGGTTCCGGATTTGCCCGACAGCGTCTGTCTCTTCCGCCTGCGGCCTCGGGAAGGGACGGGGCGTGATCGTCGGCCTCTCCGGCGTGAGGTGGATATACAGGAGGATCAGCGCTGCCGCGACGGCGCAAACGATGAAGAGCTCCAGCCTGTCTTGCGAAAAAGGCAGGCTGAAGACGGCGGACGCTTCTCCGGCGGGCGAGCGCAAAACAAAGGCCCGGTATTTCCCGCCCTCCGGCGTGATCTTGATATCGAAATCGAGGTAATGCAGTCGTTCCATGGCCATACCCCTTCGGTATTTTTAGCCTGGCCGTTTCTTGACGTAAGGAATGAATGAGAAGGAGATTCTTTTGCGATGGACGGATTATAGAAAAAAAACCGTGCAAAAGTCAAAGAAAATTTCCCGGGCGCGCCTGCAGGGCGGGGGTGATTTGCGCAAAAAAATCATGAACGAACGGGCCGGTTGTGGTAAACATTTCCATCCGGTGAAGAATAAGGGGAACAAAAACCTTGCGCTGGTTGTCTAAAAGGGAAGAAGGCGAAAAAAAAACGTCCGCCGACGACGATGCGGCGTACGTTGCGGCCTGCCGGAAGGGCGATCCGGAGGCGTTTGCCGTCCTGGTGCGGCGGCACTCGTCCAAAATGCTCACGGTCGCCTGCCGCCTGCTTGGCGATTACGACGAAGCGTGCGACGTGACCCAGGAGGCGTTTTTGGCCGCTTACCGCTCGCTCGGCAGCTTTCGGGCCGACGCGGCGTTTTCGACCTGGCTGTACCGGATCGTGGTAAACTGCGCGAAAAACAGGCTCAAAAAGATCCGGATCCTGTCCGGGCGCGAAAGCGGGCCGCCTGACGAAGCGGAAGGCGGCGGGTGCGCGGGCCTTGCCTGCTCTGCGTTTTCCGATGCAAACGACCCGGAGCGGGCGCTGGAAGAGCGCGAGATCAACGCCCAGGTGGAAAAATGTCTGGCGGCGCTGGAGGAAGACCAGCGGGAAGTCCTGGTGCTGCGCGATGTCCGGGGCTTTTCTTACGGTGAAATCCGCGAGGTTCTGAAGATACCGGAAGGCACGGTGAAATCCCGGCTGGCCCGCGCGCGGCTGGCGATGAAGGACTGCCTGAAAAAAGCCATGGGGACGCTATGAAAACCTGTTCCGACATTGAAAATCTTCTGCCGCTTTACGAGGAGGGCGTTTTGTCCGACGCGGAAAAGCGATTGGTGGAGGAGCATCTGGCGCACTGCGACGCCTGTTTTCGCGAGCTGGCGGATTTGCGCAAGGCGGCCGCGCTGGTGCGCGGACTGCCCGAGGCGGCCCTGCCGCCCTGGTTCGAACAGAAAATCATGGCGCAGGTGCGCAGGGAGGCAGAAAGCCGGGCGAAAAACTGGTTTTGGCCGTTGCGGTTCAAAATTCCTGTTTCGATTGCCGCCACCCTTGTCATCGCCGTGCTGGCCGTTTTTATTTACCGCGCAGGCGAAGAGCCGGTCCAATCCGTTTTGCCCGGGGCGCCGCCGCCCGCCGCACTGGAAACGATGCGACAGACGGTCCCCGCTCCGCCGCCGGAAAGCGCAAAAAAAGAAGCGCCCGCGCCGCGGAAAAAAGCGCCTGCTTTGCCGCGGCCGGAAGAAGGCAGCAAAGCCGTTTCCGCGGAAAATCTTGCCGATGTCGCGGCGCCGGCCGCCGCCCCCGCCCCCGCCGCGATTCCGGAGGCCGTGGAAACGGGGAAAGACAAGGCTCTCGATATTTTTTCCGCCGGGCAGAAGGGTATCGGTTCCGGCGAAAAGAGAAGCGAAATGCGGGAAAGAAGTCCGGACCGGGTGCCGGCCGCACCGGCGGCCGTTTTGCCCTCTCCGGTCCGGCTGACCCTTCGTGTGGAAAATCCCGCTGCCGCGGCGGCGGACGTGGAAAAGATTTTCCGTCAGGCGGGCGCCCGAAACATTACGCAGCGTCCGGGAGGAGAGGGAATGGCCGTTTCCGCCGATCTGTCCGCGGAAAAATGGAAAACCGTCCGCGCCGCCCTCGGGAAAATCGGGCCGGCCGTTGAAAGCTCCGGAGCCGCGGATGAAGCGTCCGGCGGCATCGCCGCGACGGTTGTTCTGACGAGCCGGTGACAAACGGCGCCCGTCAAAAGCCGTTGCCTGGGGCGGCCCGCAAAAAAGGAAATCCTTACTTGAAAAGGATCGGAATGGACTTGCAAAACGCAAAAATAGTACGCCGGGCGGCCGGCCGTCTGATGCTCGCGGCGCTGGCGGTTTTATGGATGGCTTCCTGCGGCGAACCGGACCGTCCATCTGCTGTGGCCGACCGCGCCCTGGCGCACATGCTTCATCTTTCGGAAGCGATCGGGCAGAGAGTCACGGGAACGCCAAACGAAGCAAAGGCGCTCGACTATGTCCGGCAGACCTTTCTCGCCATGGGCTACGAGCCGGCCGTTCAGCCGTTTGGCTTTGCTGAAGAGGGAGGCGGGGTTGTTTTTTCGGGCAACGTCATTGCGGTGCTGCCGGGAGACTCGCCCCTGGAAATCATCGTCGGCGCGCATTACGACTCCGTGGACGTCGGCCGGGGGTTTGCCGACAACGCATCGGGCGTGGGATTGTTGCTCGCCATGGCCGGGCGGCTTCGCAACAGCCGCCCGCCCTGTACCGTCCGCTTTATCGTTTTCGGGGCCGAGGAGCCGGGGTTTATCGGTTCCCGCTTTTATGTTGCAGGCATGTCCGAAGCCGAAATCGGCAAAACGGTGGGAATGATCAATCTCGATACGCTCGCCTGCGGCGACATGATCTACGTTTACGGCGGGGAAGGAGAGGCAGGCTGGATGAGACAGCAGGCGCTGGACATCGCCGCGCAGCTGGGAATCGACCTGAAAACAAATCCCGGCTGGAATCCTCACTATCCTGCGGGCACGGCCGGGGACTGGAGCGACCATGCGCCTTTCCGGCAGGCGGGCATCGACTATCTGTACTGCGAAGCCACCAACTGGGAGATCGGGGATTTGGACGGCTCCCTGCAAACCGAAAAATTCGGAGAGATTATTCACACGCCCAGAGACAACTTCTCTTTTCTGGCCCGGAACTTTCCCGGACGGGTCCGCGGTCAGCTCGGAGACTTTGCGCGGGTCCTGGAAACGTTTCTTTTGTCCGTCACGGCCGAAGACGCGGCGGCGCGCATCGACGCGCGTGCGAAAGATGAAGGGGATGCCCGACCGGCTGTTTACCTGCGTCGGGACGGTTCCGTGCGGAGACTTCCGCCGGAAACACCGGGAAGCCCGCTGCGGCTGCGAGACGAGCGCTAGGCGCCGGGCGGATTTTTCTTCGCTTGAGCAAGAAGGCGCCGGGTGAAGCGGGCAAGGCGACGGCCGAGGGGCAGTGATTCGTGAATGCTCTCCAGGGACTTGCGGGCGGCTTCCTCGCCGATCCGCACCAGGTCGGAAGCGCGGCTGAAGTCCGTCCAGTGCAGATTGCCCACGGCGGGGCGGATGACGACGTCCGCGTTTTTCAACTCCGTTTCTTCCAGGGCATTGGCCGTGATTTCACCCGCCCGGTAAAGGACGTCCCTGGCCGTTTCGATGCTGACGTCCGGCGGCAGTTCGCGGTCCACCATGACGGCGATGACGACGTCCGCGCCCGCGTTGCGCGCGGCGTGAACGGGAACGAGGCTGGTGACGCCGCCGTCGGCCAGCAGCCATTCGCCCATCCGTGTGGGCTCCACTGCGCCGGGAACGGAACTGCTCGCCAGCACCACCTGGCGCAACGATCCTTCGCTCAGCACCACCTGCCGGCCGGTGATCAGATCCGTTGTGACGGCGGCAAAGGGAATGCGCATGTGGCGGATGTCGATGTCGGGAAGCAGGTAATTGATCAGCGACTGGAAATCCTCGGCGGGCAGGATGGACGGGCTGATGAGCGCGCGGATCAGGTAGTACTGGTTTTTGGTGAAAATCTGCATTTTCTGCAGCAGCGTTTTGGGGCCGGGCGAAAACGTCATGCCGATGGACTTGATGGCCGATTCGGCAAACTCGGGGCTTTTCAGATAGGCGGTCACCTTGGCCGTGATTTCCTTTGTGGTCATGCCCGAGGCGTAAGCGCCGCCGACGAGCGCGCCGGCGCTGGTTCCCACGATCAGGTCAACGGCGATTTCCTCCTCTTCGAGGACGTTGAGAACTCCGATGTGCGCCAGCCCGCGGACGCCGCCGCCGCCCAGCGCCAGGCCGACTTTTTTTCCGGTCCATTTCATGATGGGGCGCTCCGTTAAGAGATGCGGAATCTTAGCAAGACGCCTTCCGTCTGTCAACCGGCGCGACAGGCGACACCGGCGCGACAGGCGCCTGTCCCAGCCAAAGACGGTTTGTATCGGTGTCCGGCAGGAATAAAAAAAGCCGCCGTTTCAAAACGGCGGCTTACATTAGACACGCGCTCTGCGGCAAAAAATGCGCCGGCGCTATTTCATGCGCTCAAAACACACGACCCCGTCCGTGCCGACTTTATTGCCCGTCGTGTATTCGGAGATGTAGATGACTTTCCAGCCGTCGAATTTCTTAAAGACGGCGTCCATTTCCGACTGAGACCGCATGTCCACGCGTTCACACCGCGTCTGGGCCTTGTCGCCCGCAAGGCCGGAGTCCCATTTGACGGATGTTACAACTGCCGGCTGACAGCCGACCATGACCAGACACACCAGGAGAAATAAAGCAAAACAGATATTTTTCATGCCACGCTCCTTTCTGTCGAAATTTAATGGGAGCATTTTACTCCAACAGAAGAATGTTTTTCAATAGCGGACAACTATTTTTTCACGGCCGCCCGGAATTCCACCTGTTATCGACAGAAGTACCGGCCGGGCGCGGCGCTTCCCTGCGTCCGCGTCCGGGCCCAAACAACCGGACCTGCGGCTTCAGGGCTTGCGGCCGTTTAAAACCACGAGCGCGTCGACGATCACCGGCTGGCTGCCGCGGATGATGACCGGATTGATGTCGATTTCAGCGATTTCGTTGAGGCGGCAGCCGAGCTTTCCGATTTCCACCAGCGCGTCGGCCAGCGCCCGGCGGTTCACGGCGGGGCTGCCGCGGAAAGCGTCGAGGAGCTTCGCCAGGCGGATTTCATCGAGCATTTCCTCCGCGTCCTCCACAGTCAGGGGCGCCACGCGGAACGTGACGTCCCGGATCGCTTCCGTGAAAACGCCGCCCACGCCGAACATGACGCAGGGGCCGAACTGCGGATCGCGGGTGAGCCCCAGAACGAATTCCCGGCTCCCCGAAACCATTTCCTGCACCAGGACGCCGTCGAGACCGGCCGCCCGGTCCACGATTTCGGCGTAGGCAGAGGCGACCTCCGCTGCGTCTTTCAGGCCGAGCTTGACCAGGCCCATTTCCGTTTTATGGGTTGCCTTGTCCGAGCAGCCCTTGAGCACGACGGGGTAGCCGATTTCCGAAGCGGCGAGCACCGCCTCTTCCTGGGACTGGGCGAGTTTTTCCTGCGTAATCGGAAGGCCGACCGCGCCGAGCACCTGTTTGGAGTCATATTCCGAAAGCGTTTTCTGGCCGCGCCGGACGGCCTGTTTAATGAGCTGATCCACGTTTTTTCTCCTTTTTCTGCAAATAGTGAAACTGCTGGTGCGACACCACCAGCGCCCGCACCGCCTCTTCCATCGTGCTGAACAGCGGGAGATTTTTTTCGGCGCGGGCCGCCTGCACCCGTTTCATGCCGTTGAAGCAAAATAAAGCGGCCGGTTTCCGGTGGTGGCGGCACAGCTCGACCAGTTCGCTCATCACGTCGGCCACGTAATCGCGCCACATGCCCACGACGTGCAGAAGACCGTCCACGCCGGGATCGGAAAGCAGAATGTCGTAAATCTGCAGATACACTTCCGGCAGGGCCGGCCCGATGTCCACCGGATTGCCCGCGTTGAAGACGCCGGGCAGCCGGCTGAGGCTTTCCCTGGTCCGGGAAGTGAAGCGCGCCATCACCAGCGGCGTTTCCGCGAGCAGGTCGGCGCCGATGCTGCCGAAGGCGCCCGAGTTGGTAAAGACGGCGATGCGTTTCCCCGCCAGGAGCGGCATGTCGATAAACATCTTCGGCAGCGCGTGCAGTTCCTCCGGCGAACGCAGGCGGATGAGGCCCGCCTGCCGGCAGGCGCCCTCGAAGACCGCGTCGTTGTTGGCCATGCCGGCCGTGTGCGACAGGGCGGCGGCCGAACCGGCTTCGCTCACGCCCGACTTGTAGACGAGGATCGGTTTCGGGCAGCGCAGGGACGCCGCCATCAGTTTGGCGCCGCGCTGGACGTTTTCGAGGTACAGGCCGATCACTTCGGTGCCGTCCGTGGTGAAGTAGTCGATGAAGTCGGATTCATCCACGTCCGACTTGTTGCCGATGCACACCATCTTGTTGACGCCCGGCAGATCTTCCATCAGGCGCTCGACCACCAGTCCGCCCACGCCGCCGCTCTGAATGACGTAGGACACGGTGCCCGGCTTTTGCACCGTTTTCTGCACCAGTTGGTTGGCGCCGTACAGGCAGGAAAAGCGGTTGCGGTTATCCAGAATTCCCAGACAGTTGGGTCCGATGATGCGCATGGAATGGCGCCGGGCCGCATCGGCAATTTCGGCCTGCAGCCTCCGGCCGTCCGTGCCCTGCTCCGAGAAGCCTGAGCTCTCGATCACGATATTGCGGATGCCGTTTTCGCCGCAGTCCCGGACGAAACCGGGAACGACGGCCGCAGGCGCAAGGATGACCGCGAGGTCGACCGGTCGGCCGATGTCCCCCACCGATTTAAAGCCCGGCGCGCCGTGAACGTCTTCTCCGCCGCGGTTGACCGCAAACACGTCTCCCGAAAAGGCGATGTCTTCCCTGAGCGTTTTGCAGATGGTGGCGCCCAGATTGAAAGCGGCATTCGAAGCGCCGATGACCACGACGGAGGAGGGATTGAAGAATTTTTCCAGATTTGCGTTATTACCAGTTGTATCCATAGCAGTGTCTCCTGTGTCTGTAAACGTCGTTTACATACAGAAACACCGTTACTATGTCAAGTCTTTTGTTAGGATTGGACTGCGGGAGGGGAAGTTGATATTTTTCTCAATAAACTTGATAGGTTTTGCGCGATTCGCTGCCTGTGCATCAGCACCTGCTCCATATTTTTTTCGGGATGATTCCGAAAGGTCGCGACAATTCCGGTGAGGGCGGCAAAGAGCGTGTGGGAATGACGGCGGACGTTTCCCTCCGCGTTCATTTTGATGAAGATGAGGTCGAAGTGGCCGAGAATTTCCCGTTCGATGCGGGTGAGCTTTTCAAACAGGGTCGGATCCACCGATCCGCCGAGGAAGAAGTTCATCATCATCTGGAAGTACTGGTCGTTGCGCGTGAAATATTCGATGAAATCCGCAACGATCTGCTCGATGGCGCCATCGGACGACCGGTCGATCGTGACGAAGATTTTATCGAAGATGCCGCTGATCCCCCGCATGAAGGCTTCGGCAAACAGGGACTGCTGATCCGGAAAATGGCGGTAGATGAGGGCGGGCGAGACGCCGGCGCGTTTGGCGATGTCCCGCATGGTCACTTTGGGAAAGGGTTTGGTGGTGAATTCCTTTTCCGCGGCCGCAATAATGATGTCGCGGCGGGCCAGTTTTTCTTTTTCCTTCAAGTCGGACAAAACCGTGTTCGTTTTCATGCGAAAGTCCGGGTAAGCGATTTTTTTTGTGCTGTGAACGGCTTTTAAATACCATTGATGGGACGGCCTGTCAAATCCGAAGGAACACAAGAAGGGAGAGCCTTTTTCGGCAGGCGCATTCCGAACGAAATGCGCCTGCCGGTGAGTTGTTCGCGACGCGGCTTCGGCAAGCCGGCACGTTTCTCAGGCGGAGGTGTGAATATTTTTGTGCGCGAGCGCCGACAGGACCGTGGCGCCGATGCCGGCCAGCGGGGCCGCCGGCGCGTTTTCAAGGGCCTCGAGAAACGGCTGGAGGCTTTGTTGAACCGACGCGGCCGTCTGCTGAATTTTTGCGTTGGCAGCGGCGATCATTGCCTTCAGATCGGAATCCATGAGGGCGGAGAGCGAAGAAGCGGCGGAAGAACGGGACGCTTCCAGCGCCTGCCGATAAGCGGCCAGCGCGTCTTTGATGTCGGCGCTGAGCTTTTCATTGGCGGCCTGAATGGCTTCCTTGTCGCCCGCCCGGACGGCCTGGGCCAGCGTTTTCAGGTCCGCGAGAATGATGCGGGTCTGCTCGTTTTCGGGCAGAACGTTTTTGATGTCGGCGCTGAGCTTTTCATTGGCGGCCTGAATGGCTTCCTTGTCGCCGGCCCGGACGGCCTGGGCCAGCGTTTTCAGGTCCGCGAGAATGGTCCGGGTCTGCTCGTTTACGGGCAGAGCGTTTTTGATCTCGGCGCTGAGCTTTTCGTTGGCGGCCTTAATGGCCGCCTTGTCGCCGGAACGGATGGCGTCCTGCAGTGCTTTGATGGCCGCGGCGAACGGTTTTTCGTCTTTCCGGGAATCGGCGGCTGCCGAAGAAGCGCCCGACGATGATAAAAGCGATAAGAATGTCTTGTTGGGCGCGCGTGCGCCGGCGGCTTCGAGAACGCCGGACAGCTCCGCATAAGCGTTTTGACGCTGCCGAATCCGGTTGGTCAGGGATTCGGCCGAATAGGGGAGAGATACACCCGCGGGAAGGGAAACAGACATAAACAACCTCCTTTTTCTATCTGTTAGAAAACAATGTCGGACGGATCCTTTGCCGATGCCGCCGCTGATATATCGGAAACCCTGGAAATTTTTTCCGGCCAACGCCTTGTGTCCTGCAAAGATTGCCGGAAAAAATCCTTTTTCCCAGGTCCGCTGACAGTAAAGCATGCCCCGTGCCAGCGCCGCGGCGCGGTCGGACGGCGCGCGGCGCGGCGCCGGGATAATGTGTTGACACTCCTGCGGTTTGCTCTTATAGTTTTTTCAGACCTGAGAGGTTGCATGTCGCGTCTTGCCGAAGACGGACGTCGCCTGAAGATACCACCCATCCGGACCGCGCGTCTTTTGCGGCCCGACAAGACAGGAGGATTCAACATGTCTGAACGATTTGCCTATCTGAAAGAGGCCTGGCGCGATGAAGCGCTCAAGAGACTTCAGTCGGAACTGACACCGGAAAAAATGAACAACGTCACCACGTCCATGTCCAACATTTATAAAAACTGTCCCGGCGGCGAGGAGCAGTTTCTTTTTGTCGAATGCAGGGACGGGAAAGTCACCCGCGTCGAAACGGGCTCGGGCGAACCGCCGCAGGCGGAGTTCCGGATCATCGGGGATTACGAGACTTTTGCGAAAATTTCCCGCGCGGAGCTGGGCTCGCAAAAGGCCCTCATGACCGGCAAGCTCAAGCTCAAGGGCAACCTGGCCCGCGCGCTCAAACTGGCCGCCGTCGCCGACCGCCTCAACAAGGTGCTCGCGAAGATTCCAACGCAGTACTAGAAGGGAGATTGCATCATGACCAGAATACTGGACCCCACGGATAAATATTACATCGACAATCCCGGCCGCGTAAAGGCGATCCAGGCGGAAATGGCCCGGCGCGGCATCGACGTTTATCTCGGCTCGCGCATCCGCACCATGAGCTTTGTGCTGGATACGTTTTGCCCCTGGCGCAGCTATGTGATCATTCCGCCCGAAGGGCAGCCCACCTATTTTACGTTTGTCGTGGACGCGCTGCGCGTCGGCGACGAAACCTGGCTCGATTCCGACCACGTCCGCGCCTACGGCCCGATGGGCGGCATGGACCAGGTCTCCGCCATCACGGATTTTATCAAGGAGGAGCTCGGCATCCGGAAAGGGCGCCTGGGCTTTGAAGACGGCATTTCCACCTACACGGCCGAGGGAAATCTCTCGCACTGGGAGTACACGCATTTCAAGGACGCGCTGGCCGGTTTTGAATGGGAAAACGCGCACGACATCGTGGACGCCCTGTCGCTGATCAAGGACCAGGGCACGATCGAGCGCTTCCGCACCGCGTCGCTGATCGTCGATGAAGGCCACAAGGCGGCCCGCGCCGCGCTTATAAACGGCGGCTACAAGGGCATGACGGAAACCGTGATCGCCGGCATCGCCGCGCTGGCGATGCGCCGTGCCGGCAGCGTTTCCGAGTGGAACTTCGCGGGGCTCAACGAGATCTCCAGCGGCTACCGGACGGGGCTGGGCGCCTGCACGCCGCCCACGACCAAGGAAATCGGCGCGGGCGAGCCGCTGATGCTCGATTTTCACGCCATGTTCAAACTGGCGCTGGGCGACCATTCGCACAACTACCTCATCGGGCCGGCGACCAAACGCCAGCGCTGGCATGCGGACAACTTTGTCGCCATCATTCAGACCGTCATCGACCACTACCGCGCGGGAACGACGCCCGGCACGCTGGCCGCGATCATGATGGACTTTGCCGAATCGCGCGGCTGCGGCGATTTCATCCAGCCCGCCTGCGAACACGGCATCGGGCTTTTCGGCGACGAGTGGCGCATCGGCGCCGTCGTCAATCCCGCGCTGCCCTACTGGACGGATCAGGACCACGTCTACCAGGAAAACGAAATGGTCGTCTGCGCGATGCAGTACGCCGCGCCGGAGGAGAACATCGGCTTCCGCTACGAAAACGACATCGTCATCACGAAAGACGGTTGCGAGGTGCTCTCGAAGTATCCGCTGGGGATCGAGGAGATCTCGTAAATCGGGCAGGATGCGCACACAATGAAAGGCATCCGTCTTCCCTGGCCGATCGATCTGGCGGGTTTTTACTGGCGGCGGAAAATTTACGGGCAGCGCGTTCCGCTGCTGGCGAGCTTCAAGGTGACGTACCGCTGCAATTTATCCTGCCGCGCCTGCCCGTTTCATCTGCGCGCCGGGGAGGAAGGCGATACGCTCTCCTGGCGGCAGGCCGTGGATGCGCTTCAGGCGCTTCGGCGCGCGGGAACGCGCCTGGTGGTTTTTGAAGGCGGAGAACCGCTGCTGTGGAAAGATCAGACGCGCCGCCTGCACGACCTGGTGGCCTATGCCCGCCGGCATTTCCTGCGCGTGGCGGTGACCACCAACGGCACGCTGCCGCTGGACGTTCCCGCGCATGCGCTCTGGGTGAGCCTCGACGGTCTTCGCGAAACGCACGACGCGCTGCGCAGCGGCTCCTTCGACCGCGTTCAGGCCAACCTGGCGGCCACCCGGCATCCCCGCGTGTTCGTGCACTGCACGCTCAACCGTCGCAACTGGCGGGAAATCGATGCGCTTTGCCGGTGGGTGCGCGAGGCGCCGGCCGTTCGGGGCATGACCGTCCAGTTTTTCTATCCTTATCTTCAGGGAGAAGAAGACCTGGCCCTGGCGGAAGACGAGCGCCGGGAGGCCGTGGCCAGACTGCTGGAGCTGAAAAAGAAGGGCGTCCCCATTTTAAACTCCGCGGGAAGGCTTGCGGCCATGGCGCACAACCGCTGGCGCTGCCACGATGACATTCTGATCAACGTCGATCCGGACGGTGCGATTACCCGGGGCTGTTATGTGAAAAGCCGCGGGCGGATCGCCTGCCGTGCGTGCGGCTTCACGCCGATGGCGGAGGCCTCCGGCGCGCTGGACCTGATTCCCGGCTCTCTGTGGGCGGGCTGGAAACTGTTTCTGAAAAGCTGAATGTTTTGCCGCAGCCGGAAAAGGCGCGGGCAAGGGCGGTTGCGAAAACGATAAATCCAAGGGGGAGAAGGCATGAGCGGTCAAAAGGAAAAGACGTTGCCTAAAAACGCGACGGAAGCGCAGGGACTCTTAATCAAGGCGGTGTATGAAAAGTACGGCAGCGAGGCCCTGCCCCTCATCGAAGAGGCTCTGGGCCGCCAGGGGCGGGCGCTGGGGCTCAGGGCAAAAAGCAAGTTGCCGGACAACCGGCTTTCTTCGGTTGGAGCGGCCTTTGCCAAAAACTTCGATCCTTCCACGGTCGATGTGGTCGCGCTTTCCGACGACTTCTTTCACATCCGGGGGAAAAGCTGTCCGTTCGGTCTGGAAAATACGTCGCGCGAGCTTTGCGAGGCGGTGATGGCGATCGACCGCGAATA
>Ga0228535_1003191_pt1 | contig 12596 bp, 12 predicted proteins | sample SJ1metagenome_FD_168457 | JGI IMG/M metagenome (GOLD analysis project Ga0228535, IMG submission 168457) | Enriched culture of PCE-dechlorinating microbial communities from Ithaca, New York, USA - SJ1 | ecosystem: Engineered > Modeled > Simulated communities (microbial... > Unclassified | place... | reverse complement strand
TGGACGTTATTTTCGGCTCGATTACCGTCAACGTAGTGGCTTTTTTTATCATTATGCTCTGTGCTGTTACATTATTTCAAAACAATCTTACCATTAATACGGCCAAAGACGCCGCTCTGGCCCTGGCGCCGCTGGCCGGTAATTATTGTTCCTGGTTGTTTGCTTTCGGTCTGCTCAATGCTTCGCTTTTTGCAGCTTCCATCCTGCCTCTTTCCACGGCGTATACGATTTGCGAGGCGTTTGGCTGGGAATCCAGTTTGAATACAAAATTTGTGGAAGCGCCCCAGTTTTACGGCCTTTATTCCCTGATGATTCTTCTGGGAGCGGGGATAATACTTCTACCCGATGTGCCGCTTATTGCCATTATGTATTACTCGCAGGTTGTAAACGGAATTCTGCTGCCTTTTATTTTAATCTTTATGCTGTTTCTGATTAACGACAGACGAATTATGGGTAATTATGTGAACGGCCGGCTGATGAATGTTGTTTCCTGGGTGACTGTTGCTGTTTTAATCGGGTTGTCGATAGTGATGGTAATATCCGCCTTCTTCTGATTCCAATTCTAAATCAAAACACCATCTTTGTTGGCAGAGCTTGTCCGGCACTTGCCTGGATTGCAGGCTCCTTGACCGGCGCATGCCGGTTCCTCAACGTATTAGTAATACGCCTCGTCGCCTTCTCCTAGCCGCCGCGGTATCATCTTGATCATGTGCCCTTTAGGGTATTGAAAATAGAATAACACCTTATAGAATAAATCAGTTTCAGGGATCGAAAGCCGTTTTCTTTTAGTTCAACAGATTCCCGATGCGTTGCCAGCGGAGGTTTTTGTCTTCGCTGTTCCATGACCAGTAAATAATCAGAGCTTTTCCTTCGACGTCTTTTAAATCCACAAAACCCCAGTAACGGCTGTCAGCGCTTTCATCGCGGTTGTCGCCCATCACGAAAAGCGATTCTTTTGGTACGGTGACAGGGCCGAAGTTGTCCCGGGGTTGAATTGATGACGGATAGATGACGTTATCGCTGTAAATTCCGTAAGAATCCGTGTATTCTTTTCCGTTGAGAAATATTTTTTTGTTTTTAATTTCAATTTTATCACCGGCAACACCGATGACGCGCTTGATAAAATCCTTGGAACGGTCATTGGGATAAATGAAAACAATAATGTCGCCTCTTTTGGGGTCGGTAATCGGAAGAAGAGTATTGCGCAGAAACGGTATTTTGATGCCGTAGATAAATTTGTTGACCAGCAGATGATCACCGACGAGCAGTGTAGGTACCATGGACCGGGATGGTATTTTATAAGCCTGAACAATAAATGTACGGACGAACACGGCGATTAAAACGGCAATGATTATTGCTTCGATATATTCCTGAATTTTTGATTTTTCTTTTTTCTTGGAAGCGTCTTTGGCCATGTCAATTAAATCCTTTATGAATAGATATTGGATAAGGAAAAGGCAATCATGGCGAGAGAAATAAGTCCTTTAGCCATTTTCCCCCCGATCATGGTAAGAATAGCCCGGCCGGATGCCTTAAAAGGGGACTGCAATTTTGTCTGACGGATAAATTCGACAATCAGAATTCCGGCAAAGCATCCTAAAAAAAATCCTCCAAAGGTACCCAATCCCAGGAGGACCGGTGTTAAAATACATGTACCGGCTATAGAGCCGATTGCCGATCCCCAGAATAGTTTTTTAGACGGCATGGGTTGCAGTGCCCCGTTCATACCCATCAGGAATTCAAGCATTTCGGCGATTAGAGAAAAAAGCAGAAGAAGCAAAATAACCGTAAAACCGATCCGGTCAAAACCGGAAGCGACGGCATAGACAAAAACATCCAAAAAAATGACGACTGTTCCGGGCAAACCGAATAAAGACAGGTAAATGCCGATAAACAGAATCAAAATAAAAACAGCAAAGCCAACTGCAGCGAAGGTCGACAATTTATTTCTTCCTCTTCAATCTGGAAAGCTGGAGGTGCTCAAAAAACAGCACAATGGGGCTGGCGATGAATATTGAAGAATACGTGCCGATGATTATGCCGACCAGCAACGCAAAAGCGAAATCATGGATGACCGGACCGCCCAGGAAGAAGAGAGCAATCAGCACGAGGAAAACAGTTAAAGAGGTTAAAATCGTTCTGCTCAGGGTTTCGTTTATACTTGCGTTAATGACGTCCGAAAGCTTTCGTTTTAAATCTTTTTTCCGGTTCTCTCGGATCCGGTCGAATACAACAATCGTGTCATTGATGGAGTAACCGATTACGGTAAGCAGGGCGGCAACAATAGTCAGGGTGAATTCCTTGTTGAACAGCGAAAGGGCTCCGATGGTAATAATCGTATCGTGTATGAGAGCTATGATGGCACCCAACGCATAACGGAATTCAAACCGCCAGGAAATATAAATCAACATGCCGATCCAGGCAAAAATAATGGCTAAGGCGGCCTTGTTGGTTAAGTCCTTGCCTACTTTAGGGCCGACAAATTCAATACGGCGTATTTCAAAATTGCCGCTGCCGAATTGCTTGTTCATGGCTTCATCGGTTTTTGCTTTTAATTCCTGAGTCATCGGATGATTGGTGCGCACGATAATTTCGTTTTTTCCGATTTCCTGAATAATGGCGTCAGTGACGTTGATTCCCTGAAAAGTTTTACGGATGCTGTCGGCAGGAACAGTTGAAGTAAATTTTATTTGAATAATTGTTCCACCGGCAAAATCAATTCCGAAATTTAAACCACCGTGCCAGACAACAGATAGAATACTGATGATAATCAATGCCACGGAAATTCCGATGGCAATTTTCATTTTCCCCACAAAATCGAAATGAGTTCCCGGTTTGATAAATTCCATTATCTTCTCCTCGTATAAAGACTCTGATTTTCCTAAATACTGATAGTCCGAATGCTTCTGTTCCAGACGAAGTAGTCAAAAATCAAACGTGTAACGAAAATAGCGGTAAACATGCTTACAACAATACCGATACTCAGTGTCAGGGCAAAGCCCTTAACCGGTCCCGTACCGAAGGCGAATAAAAACAATGCGGCGATCAGGGTGGTGACATTGGAATCCAGAATCGTCAGAAAGGCCTTGGAATAACCGGCGTCTATTGCCGCCCGCGGCGGTTTTCCCAGCCGTAATTCTTCGCGAATACGTTCAAAGATCAGAACATTGGCATCAACGGCGATACCTACGGTAAGAACGATGCCGGCAATGCCGGGCAGAGTGAGAGTGGCTTTAAATGCCGCGAGCACTCCCAACAATACAATAATGTTGAGAATGAGAACGGAATCGGCAACCAGCCCGGAAAAGCGGTAATAAATGACCATAAATAATATGACCAGAATGGAGCCGATAATTGTGGCCATAATTCCCTGCCGGATGGAATCGGTGCCCAACGAAGGACCAACGGTTCTTTCTTCCAGAATATTAACCGGTGCCGGCAACGCACCGGCTCGGAGAACGATGGCCAGGTCGCGTGCTTCTTCCATGGTAAAAGTACCGGTAATTTGCGCCTGTCCGCCGGAGATTCGCTCCTGAATGACGGGTGCGGAATGGACGATACCGTCTAAAACAATAGCCAGACGTTTACGGATATTTTCACCGGTGATCCGCTCAAAATCGGCGGCACCCTGGGAATTGAATTTTATGGAAACATTCGGTTCTCCGTAACGGTCGGCAATTTGTACTTTTGCCGTTTCCAGGGAAGCGCCGGTAAGAAGAGTCTTGTTTTTCAGAAGATAAGGTACCTGTGCTCTTTGTCCGGTAGTGCCGCCGTCGCGCGTGCCGTAAGCGACTATTGATCCTTCCGGAACATTGCCGCGCAGTGCTTCATCAAGAGAACCCTCATCATCGACAAGTTTGAACTCCAGAAGGGCGGTTTTGCCGATAATACTTTTAGCTCTTTCCGGATCTTTAATGCCGGGCAACTGAACCATAATGCGATTATCGCCTTCCGGAATAATTTCCGGTTCGGCTACGCCAAACTGGTCAATTCTGTTGCGGATGGTTTCCACACTGTGCTCAATGGTCAACTTTTTGAGCTCCACTGCTCTTTTTTCTTTGATTTTCAGACTGACCGCATGTCCGCCGTCACGCGGCGTTGATGAGGTAATCTCCAGATCATAATACTGGTCGTTGAGAATTTTTTCCAGGGCGGCTTTACCTGCAGTTTCCGTCAATTCCAGATAAATAATATCGCCTTTTGTCTTTTCAATTTTCCGGAACCGGACTTTATTTTCCATTAATGATTCCTTGAGATCGAAGGACATTCTTTCGACCATTGATTCCAGAGCCCGGTCGGCGTCAACTTCCAGAATCAGGTGCATTCCGCCCTGCAAATCAAGTCCCAAATGAATTTTATCCTTGGGAAAATAATCGTTCCAGGGAGAGGGAATCGGGGTGACGAGGGTCGGCATTAAAAAATACAGCGCAACAAGACAAACAACTGCCGTAATTCCTAACCTGATTTTTAAAGATTTGATCATGAAATTGCCCCTTTCTAATTTATTCCTTCGGTGCCGGTGCTCCCGCTTTGTTGATTATTGTTCCAATGGCTGCACGGGAGACCTTTATCCGTACCTTGTCGGCAATTTCCAGAGTCACTACGGTTTCGGCCAGACCGCTTACTTTTCCGTAAATACCTCCGGTGGTCATTACCGAATCTCCATAAGCAAGATTACTCAGCATGGCTTTCTGTTCTTTTTGTTTCTTTTGCTGCGGCCGGATCATCAGGAAATAGAAAATCGCGAAAATAACCACCATGGTAATAATGAAACCCCAGTCGCCGCCACCGGCTCCACCGGCCCCACTCGGGCTGCCGCCCATTGCGTATGCTAAAGATGTCACTTTAAGTCCCTCCTTTTTGATTCAAAAATGTATTTCTAAATTTCAAAAAACTGTTATTTTCCAATGCCGCGCGAATTTGTTCCAGAAGGCGCATGTAATAGCGGACATTGTGAATGGTGTTTAATACCATAGCTAGTATTTCCCCGGCAACAAAAAGATGACGTAAATAGCTCCGGGAGAAATTTTTACAGGCATAACAATCGCATGTTTTATCAATCGGATCATTATCTTCCCGCCAGCGGGCGTTTTTTATAACAATCTTTTCGGAATTTGTAAACAATAATCCGTGACGGGCCGAGCGAGTTGGTATAACGCAGTCAAAAAGATCAATTCCGCAGGAAACACCGAAGACAATATCTTCCGGAGTACCGACACCCATGAGATAACGAGGTTTGTTTTCCGGAAGTGTTGGTGTGACGGACTCGGCAATGGCATACATTACTTCCTTCGGTTCGCCGACGCTTACTCCGCCCAGAGCGTAACCGTCAAAACCAATCGGTACGATTTCATCAACCGCCTGCCTGCGCAAGTCCGGATAGGTGCCGCCCTGAATAATGCCGAACATCGCTTGTTCCTCGTTTGTTTTAGCCTTTTTGCATAATTTGGCCCATTGCACGGTTAGAGCCAGTGATTTTCGAGCTGCGGCCGGTGTTGCGGGATAAGGCGTGCATTCATCCAGGCACATCATAATATCAGAACCCAGAGCTTCCTGAATTGCAACGGCTTTAGCGGGAGTCAGAAAATGTTTGGATCCGTCGATGTGAGAACGGAAAATTACTCCGTCGTTGGTAATTTTTCTCAGTGCGCCCAGAGAGTAAACCTGAAATCCGCCGCTGTCCGTGAGAATGGGGTGGGGCCAGTTCATGAATTCATGCAAACCACCCAGTTTTTGCACCGTTTCATGACCGGGGCGCAAATACAGATGGTAAGTATTGCCTAAAATTATACCGGTGCCGCAGCTTTCAATTTGTTCCGGAGTCATTGCCTTAACAGTCCCTTGTGTTCCTACCGGCATGAAAGCGGGCGTATTTACAATACCGTGCGGAGTGATCATTTTTCCCAGGCGGGCCTGTGAATCCGGGTCTTTTTTTATAAGATCAAACGAGAAAGGCATTGTCCCTACCTCAAATAATCAGCATGCAATCGCCGTAGCTGTAAAACATATAACGGTTGTCGACGGCATGCCGGTAAGCTTTTTTTATAAAATCCGTTCCGGCAAAAGCACAGACCAGTAAAAACAGTGATGATTCGGGCAAGTGAAGATTGGTTATGAGGCCGTTTACTCTGCGGAACTGATGTCCCGGATAAATAAAGAGATTGGTAAAACCGCTTTGTGCTTTGATCAATCCTTTTTCATTGGCAATGCTCTCCAGTGTCCGGGTTGCCGTTGTTCCTACGGCAATAACCCGCCTGGCGTTGTTGATGATTTCCACCGCTTCCGGGTTGATTTCATAATATTCCGGTTCCATGACATGATCTTCTACCGAACTCACCGTGATCGGCAGGAAAGTGCCGTAGCCGACATGCAGGGTAACGGGTGCAATTTGAACACTTTTTTTCCGCAGTGCCTGCAGAACTTCTTCGGAAAAGTGCAGACCGGCGGTCGGTGCGGCGATGGAACCCGGGCTTTTCGCGTAAATTGTCTGATAACGTTTCAAATCGTCCACAAATTGATCATCATTATTTTTACGCTTGATATAAGGTGGCAAGGGCGCCCGGCCGTGATTGTTTAAATAATTTTCAAAGCTCCCGGTACAATTAAAGCAAAGCAGCCATTTTTTCTCGGATATACGGGTGAGAACCTTGGCTTCGCAATCAGTGCTCAAAGCAATAACATCATTTTCTCTGATTCTTTTAGCCGGCCGCAACAGTACTTCCCATACCGATGAAGTATCGGTTTCTTCTCTTTTGGTTAAAAGCAGTATTTCCAGAGAGGCTCCGGTCGGTTTTTTGCCGTAAAGACGGGCGGGAATAACCCGGGAATTATTGATAACCAGAACATCGTCTTTTTGCAGAAACTCGGGCAATTGGAAAAAACTGTAATCACCTATCCGTTCGCTTTTTCGCTCCAGCCGCATCATGCGGGAACGATCCCTTTCCGGATAAGGATGCTGGGCGATTAGTTCTTCCGGCAGAAAATAAGAAAAATCTTTTAATTCCATAATGTTTTAATGATAAATACAAGGTGGCGGCAAGTAATCAGAATAATGAAGTTATGTCAATGGAATAAATTACCGGCGGCCGAAGTAAAGCAGGATCAGGCCGGCAATCATGGCGGATATGCCCAGAAAACGCAATTTTGCTGCCGGCAGGTCGACTATTTTCAGCATATAAATCTTGAGCTTTTCCGGAAAAAGGAAATAAGGCAAACCTTCGATAACGAAAACAAGACCTAAAACACAAAGGAAATAATCCATTCTAAATCCCATTCTTTTTGGCCTGTTCCCACAGTTCGTCCATTTCCGCGAGGTCTGTCTGATCGGGAGTTTTCCCCCGGGCAGTCAGTTGAGAATCAATGTAGGAAAAGCGCTGTAAAAATTTGTTGGTTGTTTTGGATAAAGCGGTTTCCGCATCAACTTTAACAAAGCGGCTTAAATTAACCAGTGTAAAGATCAAATCGCCCAGCTCTTCTTCGATTTTATTCTGGTCGTTACTTTCCATAGCTCCATGAAATTCATTCAGTTCTTCCTCGATTTTTTTGAATACATCGGTTGTCTTCGGCCAGTCAAATCCGTAAACAGCTGCTGTTGCCGTAATTTTTTGCGCCCGTTGCAAAGCGGGCAGTGAGCGCGGTATGCCGGAGAATAAACTTTCGCCATTCTTTTTTTGAGAGCGTTCTTTCTTTTTAATCTGCTGCCAGTTATCCTTTACTTCCTCAGCTGAATTCACTTTTATATCTCCGAATATGTGCGGATGCCTCCGGATCATCTTTTTTCGAATCCCTTTCATTACATCCGTTAGAGCAAACTCTCCGGATTCCTCACCGATTTCGGCAAGAAACATTATCTGGAAAAGCAAATCACCAAGTTCTTCGGGCAGATTGGACCGGTCTTTGGTTTCTAAAGATTCGATTACTTCATAAGCTTCTTCCAGGATATACTTGCCGATATCTTCCCTTTTCTGCTTTCTGTCCCAGGGACATCCATCCGGTGCCCGTAATTTTTTTATGAGGAATATCAGCTGATTTAATTCCTGATTAATCTTGTTTGTTTCAATCATGAATATATGATCCGGTTGTTTTAATATTGCGTTGACTAACACAGATCAAAGAAGCCCGCAATATGTTCTCGCTATGTTTTTCCGTACAACAATCTGGAATTGTATAATTTCAAGCAATAGTGAATGATATTATTCAGCAAGATATAAGTGGTCAATTCTATGGAGGCTTTATCCTTTTCTGTTTCATGATTACCTGAAATTGACTGAAAAGTATTGTATAAAATTCAGCACGGCAATAACGGCAAACCGGCATTTATTTAAAATAATCTTATTAAATTATCAGCTTAGCGGAGAGCATGCTTTCGGCATGCTTAATGCTTCTTTGTAAGCCCGCAATAGAGAAAAACCATCCTGCAAAAGAGGAGGCAAAAGTGATTATCCGTTCACCTGCTGTCCTGATTTAAGGAATGCGGCAAAATACGATAAAGGAAGGGAGAAGGTAAAATATATGTTTGTAAGTAAAGAAAATCTGGATTTCATGCTTTATGACGTTTTTGATGCGGAATCGCTGCTTAAGTACCCTTATTACGCGGAACATTCACGGGAAACTTTTGATATGATTTCCGAGACGGCTATGAAGATAGGTACAAATCTACTGCGGCCGGTGCTTACTGAAATGGATAAAAATCCTCCTGAACTGACCGGCGGCAAAGTAAAGGTTCTTCCCATTGTCAAAGATATTATGAAGGAATATGGCGAGGGAGGATGGATTTCCGCCATTGCCCCGATGGAAACAGGTGGTCAGCAGCTTCCTTATCTGGTCAATGTTGTTCCCAATTTTATTTTTGCGGCGGCTAATTATTCGGCCAGTGTTTATTTAATACTTACCGCCGAAGCAGCCCATCTCATCGAGTCTTTTGGCACAGCAGAAATGAAGGAAACATATATTCCCCATATGTTTGCCGGAAAATGGCAGGGGACTATGGCGCTTACCGAGCCTCAGGCGGGGACATCGCTTGCGGATATTGCCACCTCGGCCGAACCGACATCAGAAGGATACTATAAAATCAAGGGACAAAAAATATTCATATCCGCATCGGAACATGACGGAGTGGAAAACGTGGTCAATCTGCTCTTAGCCAGAATCAAAGGCGCTCCCGCCGGTGTAAAGGGAATTTCCCTGTTTGTTGTTCCCAATAAAAGGATTAATGCAGACGGTACGCTGATTCCGAATGATGTCAATATTGCTGGCACCTATCATAAACTGGGCTATAAGGGCTGCCCGATTAATCAGTTAAGTCTGGGCGAAGAAGAGAATTGCCGCGGTTACCTGGTTGGTGAACCCAACAAAGGGCTTGCCTATATGTTTCAGATGATGAATGCGGCAAGGCTTTCTGTGGGTCTTGGTGCTACGGCCATTGCTTCCGCTGCGTATTATGCTTCTCTGGAATATGCCAAAGAACGGCCACAGGGCAGGTCTATGGGAGAAAAGAATATTAATGCTCCGCAAATACCGATTGTTGAGCATGCCGATGTAAAGCGGATGTTGCTTTTTCAGCGGGCGGTTGTGGAAGGTTCCCTGTCTCTGCTTCTCCAGTGCAACAAGTATAATGATTTAACGAAAGTTCTCACAGGGGAAGAGCGGGAAAAATATGCCCTGCTGCTGGATCTTCTGACGCCGGTTGCCAAAAGTTATCCTTCGGAAATGGGTATTTTATCCGTGAGTCAGGGACTGCAGATTTTAGGGGGCTACGGCTACTGTGACGAATTCCCTCTGGAGCAATTTTACCGGGATGTTCGCATTCATCCCATTCATGAAGGGACTACCGGTATTCACGGAATAACCATACTCGGCAGAAATATAACCATGAGTGACGGACGGGCTTTTAAGATATATCTGGAGGAACTGCAAAACGTCATAAAAGAAGCAAAATGTCTGACCCTATTGGAACCGCAAGCTCTTGAGCTTGCGGCCGCTCTTCAGAAACTTCAGGAAGTTTCCGCACATTTATTGAAACTCTCGAAGGAAAAAGGCCGGGAAATTTTTCTGGCCGATGCAACTCTTTATCTGGAGTTATTCGGAATTATTGCCATTGCCTGGCAATGGCTGCTGCAGGCCGTGGCTGTTCAGAAAATATTAAAAACGAAAAATAATCTTTCTGTGGCCGATACCAATTTTTATTCGGGTAAAATGTATACATTCAGGTATTTCTTTGGTTATGAATTGCCAAAAATCGACGGATTGTGCAGACGACTTTTGAATACGGACGGAGTGACTGTAGAAGCGAAAGCGGATTTCTTTTGAAAAAAAATTTTATCGTTGAAAAATACCCCGGTGGTGGAAAGTATCGGGGTATTTTTTACCGGCTTTTTGCTTCCTGATTCGTTTTGGCCAGGCGGGAACTGTATGATTTCAGACAACAGTGAACAATATTATTCATTGCTTTATAAACCAGCGATACGATGACGGCTTTCTTGTGACGAGCCGCAGTATTCCCGCAAATTGTCTTAAAAGAAATGTATGATATTCATCAATATCGATTACGGCTCCTCAGCCTGTCGGTAAAATAGTCTATTGAAATTAATTGCTTGAAAGAATATCTGCCTGCGGCATGGTTCGTGCAAAACATAACGGGCAGGAACGGATATAATATCGCAGGCGCAATTGCGGCTAATAAATAATTCAGCAAGGAGGATAAATTCATGAAGGTGTCCAAGGTCATGACAGCCAAAGAAGCGGTAGCAAAGTTTATCGGTGACGGAATGACGGTTTTAGTAGGCGGTTTCTTTCACTCAATAGCTTACGACATAACCCATGAAATTTTGCGTCAGAAGAAAAAGCATCTGACCATTTGCACGCCCAGTTTCAATGAGCACGCCGACCAGATGATCGGATCAGGCTGTGTTGACCGGATAGTGTCGTCTTACGTCTGGATGGAAGTATTCGGACCTTTATATTCTTTTCGCCGAGCAATGGAAAAGGGCATTCCTCATAAAATTGAAATGGAGGATTACACCAATTTTTCCATGATGGCCAGACTCGTTGCCGGTGCTCTGGGAATTCCCTATGTTCCCGTTCATTCCCTCAAAGGCAGTGACATGATGAAGTATTCGGCCTGGATGGGAGATAATAAAGTGAAACTTATGAAGGATCCTTTCGGTTCCGGTGTTGAGCATGCTGTTGTTCCGGCACTCAATCCGGATATCGGCTACATTCATGCCCAGCGTGCTGATGAGGAAGGCAATATTCAAATGTGGGGAATTATGGGAGATGCTCCCTTCAGTATGCGGGCCTGCAAGCAGGTTATAGTTTCCGTAGAGGAGATAGTCAGCCGTGAAGTTATCGGCCGTGATCCGAACAGAACAATTATGCCCGCTTACAAGGTTGTCGCCGTTGTCGAGTCGCCTTATGGCTCTCACCCCAAAAATGCTCAGGGATATTACAACGTCGACAGGGATTTTATATTCAAATATATCCAGGAATCACGCACCGAGGAAGGATGGAAGAAATTCATGGATGAGTGGGTATATGGCGTGGCCGATCGTACGGAATATCTGAAAAAATATATTGATACTTTCGGGATGAAGAAATTCATGAGCCTGAAGGCTAAAGACATGAGTTCCGGCTCTGTCAATTATGGTTTTTAAGGAGGTTGATCATGGCTGATAAATACACTGATTTTACATTGCAGGAACTTATGGCCGTTGCAGCGGCAAGAGAAATTAAAGACGGTGAAAAGGTGATCATCGGAACGGGCCTTCCGCTGATCGGGGCGTTTCTGGCTCAGAAAACGCATGCCCCCAATATAGTGGCGATTTATGAATCCGGTGCCATCGATTGCAAACCGATATTTACGCCGTTTTCCGTGGCCGATCCGGTGCTGGTACCGGGCGCCGCCATGCAGGGAGGTTTGGTGGAAGGATTGGGCGTCGTTCATGCGGGTGATCTGGATGTCGGTTTCTTAGGCGGAGCTCAGATCGACAAGTACGGCAATCTCAATGCTCATGTCATCGGTGACTACCGCAACCCGAAAGTACGTTTTGCCGGCAGCGGCGGATCAAATGACATCGGTGCCGGATGCAAAAGAACCATTGTGATGATGCTGCATCAGAAACAGCGGTTTTCCGAGAAAGTTGATTTTGTAACAACACCAGGATATCTGGGAGGCGGCAAAGAAAGAGAGAAAATGGGATTTCCGGGGGGCGGCCCCAGCGTTGTCGTCTCGACAATGGCTATTTTACGTTTTCATCCGGAAACAAAAGAAATGTACCTTGCTTCCTATCATCCCGGCTTAACCGTGGAAGATGTCAAGGCCAATACGGGCTGGGATTTGAAAGTTGCCTCTGATGTAAAGGAAACCGAACGGCCGGCTCCGGAACTGATCAGGATTCTGAGAGAGGAATTGGATCCGACGGGCATATTTCTGAAGAAAAAATAACGGGAGGATAAAAATCTTATGGCAGAACAAGTAGTGCTTTACGAAAAGAAGGAAAATATTGCAATCATCACCTTTAATCGTCCGGGCGCTTTAAATGCATTGAATACGGAAGTCAATTTGAAACTTATTGAACTTTTGCTTACGGCCGAAAATG
>Ga0228535_1003188_pt1 | contig 12605 bp, 17 predicted proteins | sample SJ1metagenome_FD_168457 | JGI IMG/M metagenome (GOLD analysis project Ga0228535, IMG submission 168457) | Enriched culture of PCE-dechlorinating microbial communities from Ithaca, New York, USA - SJ1 | ecosystem: Engineered > Modeled > Simulated communities (microbial... > Unclassified | place... | reverse complement strand
TAAGCTCCTTCCATGGCATGGCGTTCATCTCCTCCGCGATTACTTGTCCATGCCTAAATTGTATCGGATACTGTAAGCTATGTCTCCGAACATTTGTCAACCATGTACCCGGTCTATACACCGCATCTAGCAATTATGTCAGCAGTGAAACACAGTACTTACGCGCCTACCTAGTAAGAACGACTCGTAAGGGTGGGCGACCCTGTTAACTCTCATTATCCCATTCGTTCCTTCCGTACCCCATATGCACACACGGCCCGGGCGCAAGCAACCTTTAGTGAGAATCGTGCCGTGTCCGGTGAGGGCGAAGGTTGAAGACGGGGACGAGCCACGGAGGGCGAGGCGACAATCGAGCCATGGATGGCGAGTTTGTCGGATACCCCGTCTGAAACCGAGACTGAGACGATGACACGGCCGAGGCGAAACTTTGTCGCTAAGGCCGGACCGTAGAAAAACCATCCAGAGAATAAAGCCGAAATTCTCGTTCCTGGTCCACCCCTCGTACCATTGAACAGGCAACTCTAGGCAGTAACCCATTTACTATGGAAGCTGGCGGCTATCCGGGCCGTAGAAAAAATCATCCTGTGAAACAATGCCGCAAATCCTGCCCTTAATTTGTCTTCCGATACGAACACTCCCGCATATCGCAAGCTTGACATCCCCGACCATCCTCGCACCCTTCCCCGGCGCGGACCCACCCGATCACGGCAGTCACCGTCTTGCGCGGCAGGAGCATCGCCGCCGGATTGACCGTCACCCCGATTCGCTCCGCCTCCACGGCGGCGAGCAGTTCGCTCTGAACTTGAATATCCCAGTCGCCGTACCCGGGGCTGAACCGAGTTACGGTAGCGAAACCGGCTGCCCCGGCTGCCGCGTTGATTACCCGGTTTACCGCTGCCGCCGCGCCTTCCGCCGCCTCGGAGCCGACCGCGTCCAGAATCACCGCCCGGCTGTACTCACCGGCTGCAAACAGGGCCTGAACTTCCGTTTCCAACGCCGATCCGACCGTCGCTGCAAAGAGAGTGACTTGCACTGCCCGCCGCAGGTGGCCGGCAATGGCTTTCCCGTTCAGGACGAGCCCGGCGGACGGCAGCGTCACGGCTGCCACGGTAACGGTCCCGACCTCCAGGGTGGCATAAACCGCCCGGGGCGAAATCAGACGACGGGCGCCGGTGATTTCTCGCTCTACCATTTCCCGCACTGGCTCCGCCGAGGCCCTGCGACCGGGCCCGCGACCGAGATAGCGCAGTACTTCCTCCGGGTTAATCTCGATAGGAAAATCCGTCATTACTTCCGCCATACGCTGCCGCCTTCCCGGACAAAATCAGATAATATCCGACCATAAACGACAAAACTCTCCCAATAATGGAAGAGTAGTTTCGGAGTCATCTCTCATCTCCCAGAATTGTCTTCTGCAGGATTTAGCACCGTTGTAGTCACCTACCGGTTGCCGGGCTTCCTCGGGCCAGTCCCTCCGCCGCTCTTGATAAGAGTTTCTTTATTCAGTTAGATACTAAGGAAAATCTTAGCACACACCCGGCTTTGCTGTCAAGCGAAATCTTATTCGGACGCATCCTCCCGGCCGTAGCTGTCGCTGACCCGCACCACATCGTTTACCTGCGGCGTGGAGACTTCGAAGATGACGAGGTCGGTCTCGGCAATCACGCGATGCAGCGTTCCCGGCGTAATTGTGACCGAAGTTCCGGTCTCGATCGCCCGCGTTTCCTTCCCAAGCACCAGCTGGCCGCGGCCGGAGTAGAACAGCATCGTTTCCGTCTTTTCCTGGTGGTATTGCAGGCTGAGCGAATTGCCGGCTTTGACTTCAATGATTTTTCCTACATAATATTCGGTCAATGCCCACCATGTTTCTCTTCCCCAGGGTTTTTCCACGATTTCCATGTCCTATTCTCCCTTCGGCTGTGAGTATCGGCTGCGACAGATAAGAATAGTCTTATTTTATCGAAAACAGTCGGATTGTGCAATCCGGCCAAGTTGGAAAAATCCCGGCTCAAACCACCGGCCGGGGCCAATTTGCCGCTTTCCGCCCGTTTCTGCCGGCACATAAAAAACTCGCATGACAGCACACTATACATAGAGAAAGCTTTGAGGAGGTGAGAAGATGGGCCGATTGGTGAAAGTGACCTTTCAGGGGCCGTGGGCGGGTTACCGAACCCCGCAGTACCAGTTTTTCAACGGTACGAGTTACGTCATGCCCGAAGGCGAAGCGGACTTTTTCCGCGGCTTTCCCGGTTTCATCCTGCAAGATATCGACCCGCGCGGTTTTGCCGCCGGTGACCGGGACATGCATCCGTACGCCGAGCCGCCCGCTGCCGTTAACTATCCGGAGCCGCCCACCCTGTACGATACCGGCGGCGCGGATGGGCAACCTTAGATATTGGCAGCTGCGACCGGTCTTATTCCGCCGGCTTTGTCCCGGCCCCGGCGAACCGGTGGCGCCGTAAATACCGTACCAAAGGAACCCCAAGCAAAAAAATGACGCCGGCTTCCCCGACCGCGATGCTGCCGGCCGTAATCCAATAAGGCGCACCGAAGATCCGACTGAGATAAAGGCTGACCAGTAAAGCGTTCAAAATAACCGGCGAAAGATAAGCGACAACGCTGCCGCGGTAAAAATACGTTACCAGAGCGGCAAGCAGAGTAACCGCGCTGCCGCCAAAAACATCCCATACGCCTAAGCCGCCGATAATGTTGCTCAGCAGGCAGCCGACATAGATACCGAGAATTGCTTCCGGATATAGAATCGGCAGGACCGTCAAAGCTTCCGCCGCCCGGAACTGAACCAGCCCAAAGCTCAGCGGCAGCAGCAGATAGCTGATAACGACATAGACGGCGGCAATGACCGCCGCCCGGACCATCGGTTGTATTTTCCACCGCATTCCGCTCACCCTTCCGTCCGGCCGGCCGCCGGACTAATCAAAATTCGCCGCCGTTGTTCCAACTCCTGCCGGGATAATAACGGGAAGCAAAGAAACGTCTCATCCGGACGGAGAGACGTTTCTCGAATACCTTTACTGCAGGTTGCTTTCCGCTATCTCAATCAGCTTTTTCACCATATTGCCACCGATTTTGCCGCCAATCCGGCCGCCGACGGCACCGCACTCGCGGGCAGTCATGTTGCCCCAGCCGACCGACTGAATCCGGCTGTCCAAGCCCAACTCCTGAGCCGCTTCCATTTTCATTTGCTCCAGAGCCTGTTTGTAATTGCCCGAATTAACCGCGCCGACCCCGGTCTCCTGCCCAAAGGCCAACTCATTGGCAACTTCCATCTTCAGGCTCTCCAGGGATGCTCCGGCCGAAGGAATGACATAATCGTCGGTGAAACCTTTTCGGCGACTGAAGAAATCGTTTCTGCGCATTTTATCACCTCCGCAATTTTAATTTGCCCGACCGCCGGCAAATTAATCGCGGTAAATTTTGCGCACCAATCAAGGTTTTGTAACATCCGCTGTCGTGCCGTCAAATTTAAACCGGTATTGGACGAGCGGCGCCGTCAGCTCCAGGATTTCCTTGACGCCCGCCAGCACTTCCCCGGTCAGGCACCGCACCGGCCGTAAAAACTCCGTAATCCGGGTGAATTCGGGCGCCAACATTTCCATCACCAAACCGTTGGACAAATCCTCGACATATTCGTTGTCCGCCGCTACCCCGTGCTCGGCGAAAACAAGACCGATGCCGACCATTTGTCCGAACTCGTGCGGACTTAACTCCTTGCCCGGCGTCAGACGCTCGTTAAAGAACGCCGCCAGGCGGCTGAACAGGTAACCCTGCAGATAACAATCCAGGTCGGCGGCCCTCTTCTCGCGGTATATCTCATACACTCCGCGCAGGGCCAGCACTTCCGCCACCAGGATGAACGGTCGGATTAAGGCATAATCGAAGGCAGCCGGCTCCGCCCGGACGAAATCCCGGGCGTGGACGGCTTCGTGCAGAACCGCGTGAACAAATTGCTGCTCCGGCGTACAGGCCGCTGTTCCGTCCGCCGGGGTCCGGACTTGGTTCAGCCGGGCGAGGTTGAGGGCAATGTTGACAGCAACCGGATCGACGCGACTGACAAACGTCTCCGCCTCGGCATAGCGGATAATCCGCTCGGTTGCGGCAAGCTCGCGCGCTTGCTCGGCCGGGGCAAGCTCATCCCAGCGCGGGAAGCGGCCGCCCGGCCGGAAAAAAACGCGCTCCCGGGTGATGTACCGGCCAAAATCCTCCGGCCGGGCAAATAGTTTTATTTCATTGACGTAACCGTCCAGACCGTAAGTTCGAACGACTTCCCAGGCCTGTGCTTCCGTTTCCGGCACCCTCAGCACCCCTTTCTGCGACTACATTGCTACTGCCTTTTCCTGTCACCCTAAGCCTTTCCTTTTGTCAGCCTGAGCGAAGCGAAGGATCTCATCCTTTCCGGCTCGAACGGCATTTTTCTAGTCTTGTCGGGAAGCACGCTCCCGTAACTACAGTTAGGTTTATTGTATCAATAAGTTCCGGGTATTACCCCTTTTCTGCTCTTTTGATCCCCGGAAGCTGCCCACGCCCCAACTCTCTTCCGGCCGTCTGCTATTGAGATGCATTCCCGCGCTACGTCTCGCACACCGTTTCCTTCCCATTTTCCTTCCACTTCTCGTCTTTCAACTTTTGACTCGCCCGGTAATCCTACCCGGAAGGATTACCAGACGAATTGGTCTAATAATGTAGGCAAAGGAGGGAGACAGATGGCGACAGAGCGATTGTATTACAGTGACCCGTATCGGCGCGAATTCACCGCCGATATCATCCGGACGGCAATGGTGGGCGACAAATACCATGTCGTCTTGGACCGGACGGCATTTTATCCCGAAGCCGGCGGGCAGTTGTGCGATACGGGGTGGATCAACGGCATTCCCGTGGAAAGCGTGTTGGAACAGGGAGATGATATCGTCCACATCCTGCCGGAGCATCCGGGTCAAACGTTCGCTGCCGCCACGCTGGACTGGCCTGTCCGCTTCGACCACATGCAACAGCACGCCGGTCAGCACATCCTTTCTCAGGCCATCCTGCGGGTGGCCGGCGGGGAGACAACCAGCTTCCACATGGGGCAGGACATTTCCTCGATTGATATTGCCGGCACCGATCTGCCCCCGACTGTCGCCACTGCGGCGGAGGACGCGGCGAACGGCGTCGTTTTCGGCGGCGGCGTTATCCGTACCCTCTGGGTAACGGAAAGCGACCTGCCCAAGTACCACCTGCGCAAACCGCCGGAACGGACCGGCCCCATCCGCCTCATCGATATCGCCGCCTTCGATATTTGCGCCTGCGGCGGGACTCACCCGGCCACGTGCGGAGAGATCGGCCTGATTAAGATCCGCAGAACGGAAAAAGTTCGCGGCAATACCCGCGTCCACTTCTATTGCGGCTGGCGGGCGCTCGCCGATTACCGCTGGAAAAACGATCTGGTCAATACGGTAAGTGCCGCTCTGACCGTCAAAGACCGGGAACTGGGCGACGCTTTCGGTCGGCTGGCGGAAACAAACCGGGCCTTGCAAGGCGAGGCAAACCTCCTGCGCCGTCAGATGCACGAGTATCAGGCAGCCGAACTCTGGGCAGCGGCCGCAGTCCATAACGGCGTCCGGATTGTCCGACAGGTTCTCCCGGCGGAAACCCTGAGCGGCATCAAGGAAATTGCCGCCTTGCTCGCCGCCCGGCCGGCTACCGTCGCCCTTCTCGGTACCGCCGGAGCGGGTGCGCACTTAGCCTTCGCCAAGTCGGAAGATGCCGGCGGCGACATGGGCCGCCTGCTCAAGACCGCCGCTGCCGCTGTCGCCGGAAAAGGCGGCGGCAACGCCCGCGCCGCCCAGGGCGGCGGCAGCCGGCCGGAAGGTCTGGCGGCAGCACTCGCGGCCGCCGAAGCGGAGTTAAGAAAGGAGATATCCTGAACGGATATCTCCTTGGGCTTAGATATAATCTTCGAACGCATAACTCATAATCGCTTTCAGGCGGAGCGGCGGCAGCACGACCGACTCGCCGGTGACGACCACCGCGCCGTTTTGCCGTCGGCAGGTTGTCTGTAAGGTAACCCGGTTCTTCGTCCGGTCAATGGCAACAATCTCCACCTCGGTCGTAATCATCTCGTTCCAGCGCACCGGCGCCAAGAAATTGAACTGCTGGGAAACCGTAATCGTACCCTGCCCGGGCAGTTCGTTGCTGATGGTGGCGACAATGAGACCGGCCAGAATGATGCCGGGAACAATCGGCTCTTTGAAATGGGTCCGGCTGGCGTAATTCCGATCGATATAAATCGGATTCATATCGCCGGTCACTCCCATGTACAGGTGGACATCCCGGTCGTTGATCTTCTTCGAAAACTTCGCCTTATCCCCCACCTGCAGGTCGTCGATCATTTTCCCAAGTTTTCGCTTAGTTGTCTCCTGATACACGCGATCCACCTCCGTTTTCTCGACAGTCCCTTACCGTTCTCTATTTAATATCTAGTACTAAGACTTAGCTATAGAATATTCGCCGTGCCGAGAAATATTCCTCCTTTTCCGTCTTTACACGAAAAAGTTCTTCCGGCCGGCCGGTAAAACACACAAGGCGGAGAGGGTAAACCCTCTCCGCCTTGCCGCCGATAGAATATTCTTACTTGACGGCCGCTGCTCCGGCTTCAAGCGCCTGGCGGTTGACCGGCAGCAAGTGGTGGTGCCGTTTCGGCAGGTGCTCTTCGAGCGCCTTCATGACCGCATCCGGCGACACTACCTTCGTCTTCTCCAGCATGGCTCCGAGGATAATCATGTTCGCTACCCGGGAGTTCCCGAGCTTCTCGGCGATTTCGTTGCCGGGAACATTGTAAATCTCGATGTCCGTCCGCGTCGGTTTCCGGTCGACGAGCGTGCTGTTGATGAACAGCTTGCCGCCCGGTTTCACTGTGGACTCGAATTTCAGCAGGGACGGATTGTTCATTACCACAACCACATCCGGCTTGCCGATTACCGGAGAGCCGATTTCTTCGTTGTCGATTACTACCTGGCAGTTCGCGGTGCCGCCGCGCATTTCCGCCCCGTAGGACGGGAACCAGGAAACGAATTTACCTTCGTCAAGGCCGGCGTAGCACATTACCTGACCCATCACCATGATCCCCTGGCCGCCGAAGCCGGCCAACTGAAATTCCATTGCCATTTAAGCCACCTCCTCTGGTACTTTCATTTCGCCGAGTTTGTAATAGGCTGCAACTTCCTTTTCCACCCGTTTCGCCGATTCAATCGGAGTCAGACCCCAGTTGGTCGGGCAGGTGGAAAGGACTTCGACGAACGTAAAGCCGGCGCCGGCGATCTGAAGTTCAAAAGCCTTCTTGATTGACCGTTTTGCTTTGGCGATATTGGCATTGTCGTGAACCGAAACCCGGGCGACATAAGCCGCCCCATCCAGCAAGGCCAGCATTTCGGCCATCCGTATCGGCATACCGTCCCGTTCGGCCTGACGGCCGTCCTGAGTGGTAGTGGTTCTCTGGCCCAGCAGAGTCGTCGCCGACTTCTGGCCGCCGGTCATCGCGAAGTTCGTGTTGTTCGCCATGATAACGGTGATCTTCTCACCCCGGGCGGCAGCGTGAATAACCTCATTCCCGCCTATCGTTGTGCAATCACCGTCTCCCTGATAAGTGAAGACGACCATATCCGGTCTGGCTCTTTTTACACCGCTGGCGGTGGCCGGTGCCCGCCCGTGTGCGGAACCGATATTGTCAACATCGAAGAAGCGGCAACTCGAACAGCCGATACCGCCAACCCCTACGGTTTTATCCTGGATGCCCAGTTCGTCAATCGTCTCGGCAACGAGCCGCTGGATGATGCCGTGGCTGCAGCCGGGGCAGAAGGAAAGGGGAACATCAATAAACGATTTTGGTCGACCAAATACCTTTTCCATTACCAGAGCACCTCCTTGCCGGTTCCCAGTTTTTCGATCATGGACATGACTTCTTCGGTCGTGGGCATCAGACTGCCATAGGTCGGCTCGAAGTAAACCGGGAATTTGCCTTTCACAGTCTGGATGACATCGTCAACCATCTGACCGCCGTTCGCCTCGATGACCATAATCCCCTTGACGGTGTCGGGAATCTTCGCAAAACCTTCCTTCGGGAACGGCCAGATCGTAATCGGCCGGATGAAGCCGATTTTCTTGCCGGTCGCCTTGCGAATTCTGTCCACAGCGGTGGCAGCAATACGGCCGACGGTGCCGAAGGCAGCAACGACATATTCGGCGTCTTCCAGATCCTTATCAACCCAGCGCTGTTCCTCGGCCTCGATTTTCTTATATTTGTCGAAGTTCAGGTACATGAACTTCTCTTCCGACACGCCGGAGGTAACGATGTTCCTTTCTCTTCCGCCCTTGCCGGTCAGCGCCCAGTCTTTCTGCGGCAGCTTCTCAACGTCAATCATTTCCGGCAATTCCAACGGTTCCATAACCTGACCGATCAGTCCGTCGGCATAAATGTAAACCGGATTGCGCCATTTGTCCGCGAGGTCGAATGCGTCAACCATCAGATTCGCCGCTTCCTGGACCGAGCCGGGGCTGAGGACGATGCAGCGGTAACCGCCGTGGCCGCCGCCTTTGGTGGCCTGGCGATAACTGGACTGGGTCGGTTGCAGACCGCCGATGCCGGGGCCGCGCCGGGACATGTCAACGATAACGCAGGGAACTTCCGCCGCCGCGATATAGGAGATGCCTTCAGACTTCAGGCTGATGCCGCAGCTCGAAGAGGAAGTCATGCAACGCTTGCCGGTAGCGGCGCCACCGTATAACTGATAGGACGCAGCCAATTCGCTTTCCGCTTGCAGGAATACGCCGCCAACTTCCGGCAGCCGCTTGGAAAGATACTCAGGAATTTCGTTCTGGGGGGTGATCGGGTAACCAAAGAAATAACGGCAGCCCGCCCGTACTGCGGCTTCGGCTACGGCTTCATTACCCTTCATTAGAATTCTCTTACCTGCCATCTTTTCCACTCCTTTCTCACTTATTTACCGGTACACTTCAATCGCACAATCAGGACAGGTCCGGGCGCACATGGCACAGCTGATGCATTCCGCATCATTGGTGCAGGTAGCCGTGTGGTAACCGGCGGCGTTGATCGATCCCGACAGCGCCATCAGCCCTTTGGGGCAAGCGACCGTGCAAAGTTCACAGCCCTTGCATCTCTCCTCGTTCACCACCACTTTTGGCATAGCTTGGCCTCCTTCCTCGCTTATTTTGTTGGATAATCATACCGAAACAATTTATATGCCACGCCGAGCGCGATATGCGGGTTTTCTGGGGCTGTCTCCGGACAGCCCCTTAGACTATAATTCGACGCTATTTCGCCCGGTTCCTTTTATTTGCGCCGCAGAAAACGCTTTTACGTGAAAAAAGCCATCCGGCTTGCCTTGCGATGCAAGCAAGCCGGATGGCTTTTCAACTTCGCTCTTTGCCTTTCTTCTGACGGAAGGGCTGCCGGTTAAGGCAGCCCTTCTTGCCACATGTTTAGCGACCGCTCAGTTGCCGCTCCGCGTGCTGTATCGCAAGCTTGACGATATTGCCGCAGTCCCGGGATGAGACATTGCCCCAGTTCCCGTCCCGCACCTTATCGGCAACCCCGAGTTCCTGGGCCAATCGCTGCTTCAATTGTTCGGACATGATGCTGCGCCCTTTGCTTGCCATCCGTTCTTCACCCCTTATTCTGCATAATTGTGTGGCAGTATTATTTTTTCCGGTTTTCGCCGGAATAACCGCTCAAATAAGCAGTGGATAATCGGATGACAAAATGTCCAGAATAATTGGCAGAAGGGAGACGACACCATGCTGTCAGGCAACAGCCGGCCGCACCGGCTTTATCTTTCGATTAACAAACTGTCAAATTGTCGAATGGATTATCCGGAGGAAGAGGACGAGGCAGACACATTTTGTCCCGAACCGGCGGAAGTCCTGGCCAGCCTTGCCACCGAAGCCGTCGCCCTGATTGAAGACGGAAACAGTATGGAAACCGTCATTTACAGCGCGTTGGAAAGCGCCTTCAACTTCGGATGCAAAATTGCCGGTGAAGCTCAGGATCTCCCGGAAGTTCCGGAATGAAAAGGGAAGCCGCCAAGCTCATCCCGGCCGCCTGACTGCCCGGAAGTCCCCGGCCCGCAAAATCGCGACCAGTTTCGTTTCATCGCGGGGCCAGCCCGGGACTTCCGTACAACAGCGGCCGATTTCATGGAAGCGGTGGGCGTCACTCCCGCCCGTGCCCGGCAACCCCAACTCTCCGGCGAGCAAAGCCGCCGCCCGGTTATCGTCTTCGCTGCAGACTCCGTTGCAGACTTCAATGCCGACTATTGCCGGATAAGCGGGAAGCAGCTGTGAACCGTAAAACTGGTAGCCTGATTTGCACGGGTGCGCCGCCACCACCACCCCGCCGACGCCGGTGACGGCCTGCAAAACAGCTTCCCCCGGCAGCCGCCCCCAATACCGCCGGGTAACCCAGCCGTCATCCTTCAACCCGTACACCAGCAGATGCCCTAGCGTGGTCGAGATTTCCGCTCCCCGGAACACGGGAAAATTCAATTCCGCCGCCACCGCCAGTACCGGAGCCGATTTTTCGTAGGAATTATGCTCGGTGATACAAAGGGCGTCCAGGCCGAGTTCTTTCGCCCGCGTGATCAGGTGGCGCGGGTCAAGGTCGTTGTCGCCCGAATAGACTGTGTGCACGTGCAGATCGATCAACATAGTATCTTCACCACCCCTACCGGAAAGCGGCCGCCGCTTTCCGCGCCCAACTCGGGTCGGCGAGCAGGGCATGCCCGATGCCGACCAGATCGGCTTTCCCTGACCGGATAATCCGGTCGGCGTAATCCGGCTCACTGATACCGCCGGTGACCAGAACAGGAATGGTCACCGCCGACTTTAACTTCGCCGCCAAATCCACGAAATACCCCTTCCCCGCTTTCTCCGGCCGGTAGCCGCCGAGCCCGCCGGAGACGTCCAGCAAATCGATTCCCGCTTCCTCCAGCCGCTGTGCCGCGTACACCGCGTCTTCGCCGCCCAGTCCGCCCGGCATCATGTCGTCCGCGCCCAGACGATACAACAGCGGATAGTTCCTCCCGACTGCTTCCTTTACGGCCATGACAACCTGCAACGGCAGGTTCAATCGCTTTTCCCGGCTGCCGCCGTACCCATCCGCCCGGTGATTCGTCAGCGGGGAATAAAACTGGTTCAGCAAATAGCCGTGGGCGCCGTGGACCTCAACCGCGTCAAATCCCGCTTGTTTGGCCCGGTCGGCCGCCACCGCAAATGCGCCGACGATATCCGTGATTTCCGGCAGTGTAAGCTCCCGCGGTATTTCCCCGCCGTCCCGCTTCGGGTGCGGCACCGGCGAAGCACCGGCCGGCCGGCTGCCCAGAATTTCCGCTGTCGCATTGCTTCCCGCGTGGGTGATTTGAATCACCGCGGCCGCACCGGACGTCTTAATTGTCTGCGCCAGTTGCCGCAGTCCGGGCAGCAGTTCATCGCGGTCGATCGCCGGTTGCTTCGGGTGCGCCCGGCCGGACGGCAGGACAAAACTGTGCTCGACGACGACCATTCCCACGCCGGATTGCGCCCGCTCCGTGTAGTGCCCAAGCATTTCCCCGGTAACCGCGCCTGCCTCCGTTGCCAGGTTGTTCGCCATCGGCGGCAGCACGATCCGGTTTGCAAGCAACATTCCCCGGATGGTTAACGGCGAGAACAAATCGGCCACAGCGAATTCCCCCTTTTTAGCTTGCTATCAAAAAACGGCTAATATCCGAGGGATATTAACCGCTCTGCTGCGTTCGTCTCATCCGAAACAGATTAATGCGTATAGTCAATAATTCTAACGTTTTCCCCAACCTTTTTCTGAATAGCCTCTTTCATTTTCTCCGCGTGCGGGCAGGCGAAACCAATCGGATTGCCTCGCGTAATACAGGACGCCAACACGATCGTATCGGCCCCGCGTCCGACCATCTCGGCCGCCCTCGTTACCGCCTTCTTCCCCGGGCAGCCGCCGCAGGTATTAAATCCAATTACTTCAATTTCTCCTTCTACTCCTTCAAAAGCACATTTCTTTTCCCGCATCACCTTGAAATCAGTCGTCGCCGGACACATATCTTCCGTCTGCATGCACCGGATCAAACCAACTTTCATCCCGGATCCTCCTCCGTGTGGTATTTCGGTGACCGGATATAACTTCGTCTCCGCAGTCCGGCTTCCTTCATTTTTTGACCTTTGGCTTTCGACTCGTACCGGTAGGGGTGTCCGGCGGCGAAGGCTCGACCCGAACCGTTCTCCGTTCTCCTGTAGGGGACGCCGCCCACGGCGTCCCGGCCTAAATGCCTACCCTCACCCCCGACCCCTCTCCTGTAGCATTGTATAGACCGGGGAGATAGCTTACAGTTGTTCGGGGACATCGTTTACACTTTCATAATCTAAAGATAACTCTTTTAGGCTGAGGTCAGCAAGATGATTTGTCCCAAAGTTGACGGAAAAGACACCGTCCTCTTCTGTGGGCTTGATCCCGATAGCTGTGTATCTGAAAGCTTTACCGAGACGAAATATCTTGTTCTTGAAGTAGAATTTCCCGCTCTCATCAACCTTACGGA
>Ga0228535_1003187_pt1 | contig 12610 bp, 12 predicted proteins | sample SJ1metagenome_FD_168457 | JGI IMG/M metagenome (GOLD analysis project Ga0228535, IMG submission 168457) | Enriched culture of PCE-dechlorinating microbial communities from Ithaca, New York, USA - SJ1 | ecosystem: Engineered > Modeled > Simulated communities (microbial... > Unclassified | place... | reverse complement strand
AGGCAGCCCATAGGCGTGAAACAGTCTGCTTTTCCCGCAATGTCGCCAATATGCTCAATCGGTTCTGCGTCTACATGGCTTGGCACAACTACGTAAAGCCCTTCCGGATCAAAGCGAACCTAAAGGCGCGTATGACCCATGCAGAAGCTGCAGGCATACCTCGCCAGCTCGTGGCCACGGGGCGCTCATGGATGTTCCGTGAACGGGCATTCTTAAGCAGGCTCTCGCTCGATCTGCTGGATCAGAAGCTCTGGAAGCGCGAATTTCCTACGCCTCTGAAAACGTCTGCCGAGTATCTGCCGCGCTATGCCCTTGCATAAGTTTTATCGCATGACCTTCTGCAAGGTTCGTAACACTATTCATGCATACTCTATCAGGAACCGAGCATTTTGCACGCAACGCGCAAGCTGCCGCTGCAGAACCCAGCTTTATGCACGCTTCCAAAGGCCAGCCCAGAGTTCTTCCGTAGAGAAACGCACCCGCAAAAGCATCCCCCGCGCCAAGATCATCGACTACAGGGCCACGGGGCGCCTCCTCATGAACCGAGCCACCTTGAAAGTAGCAATCGACGCCCTCTTTATCAGCCTTGACAATCCAGGCAATATCGGGACGCATGCGCGCGATATCTGCGCCCAGCGCCTCGAATTCAGCCTTGGTACAGAACACATAATCGACAAAGCGCTCGATAAGATTGAGAATGGGCGCGCGGTAGCGGCGGGCCATCTCTGCCGACACAAGGTCAATGGAAACAGCGAGGCCCTTCGCCTTCGCGCTTTGGAAGACCTCTTCGAGTAAGCCCTCGCGATCAGCAAGAAGGCCTTCTGCATGCACGACTCCGGAGCCTTCGGGCATGAACGATGCGAGGGGCATTTCGCGAATTTTGCGCGCGCCTGCGGGAGAGGCGAGGATGATGGGCGGGGCTTCTGGCTTGGAATCCTCGCTGCGGTCCCCATGCCGAACCGTGCAGAAAACCCCGGTGTGCTCCCCTTCCCGGCGTTCGACCAGGCTTCGGACGCCCCTGGCTTCGATATCATTCACAATTATGTCGCCGAGGGCATCAGCCCCGATGCAACCCGCAAATGATGCCTTCGCGCCAAGCATCGAAGCTGCCCGAACCGCATTGAGCGCAGAGCCGCCTGCGGAATAGACGAGATCTGCATGCCCCTCCCCAGCGAGCTTTTCGATAAAGACAAGCGCCTTCAGCGCCGCTTCGATATCGATATGGTGCGGCCTGCAACTCGCAGAAAAACCAAAGACCTTTTCAAAAGCTGCCCAGCCCTCATCATCGAGACGTGCGCTCACATCGCACATAGCATGCCCGATCCCAAACAGAAAACCCCTTGATTCTGCCTTCACTTGACCCATTTCCTTAAATTGTGATAATCTCAGCCCGATTTGCACGGGCGCTTGGCTCAGCTGGTCAGAGCGGCTGGTTTACACCCAGTAGGTCGGCGGTTCAAATCCGTCAGCGCCCATAATCAATCACATAATAGCAAAGCGCAAAGGCTGCTGCTTTTGCCTCATTTTTGTTACCAGGATGAGGCAGCTATGGGCAGTATAGCCGCCGAGCATTTCTTAGCAAGTCGCAAAAAGCAGCGTAAATGATTTTGATCAGCGTAATAAGAATGCTTGCTTGCGGCGCTATTTTCCCCCTTGCCCATTTTTCCCCGCCCCCCCTAATACCCCAGCATCTGCGAATAGGGGCGCGGCTCCAGGTTTGCGCGAGGGATGCCACAGCGGTCGATTACCTCGTAGAGGCGGCATTTGGCCTCGTCCAGCGCTTCGCTATCGAGCTGTTCGCAGACGCATTCGACTTCGAGGAACAGGCCGAGAGGCTCGACTTCGACGACTTCGGCGACGAGGCTTTCAGCGGACTCCCAGCGGGTGCCAATTTTTCGTTTGGCGTAGACAAAGCGGGCTTCGAGTTTTTCCATGAATTTTCTGAAGACTGCTTCGTTATCGACTGAGAATTCTGATTCGCGGTTTATCTCGATGTTGCCATCGAAGGTTTTTTCTTTGAATGTGACGGTTGTGCGGGCGGGTTCGGCGCGGATGCGGAATCTGAACGCGGCAGGGGCCAGAGGGTTCCAGCCTGACACTTCCCAGTATTCGTCGCGCTTGTCGATATCGCCTGCAAAACGCATAAAGCTGGCAAGCTGCACTTCGACAGCTTTTCTGTCAGCAATGCGCGCCTTGAGCTCGATTTCAACCATGTGCGCTCTGTCAGGCTGGTCCATCAGCATGCTTCTCCGATTATCTTGCGGCGCGTTCTCGCCTCCATGGTGCGCTTTCTTGTTACATCTCCAGCACCGAGGGATCGTAATCCGCTGGCGGCTCGTAGCCCAAAAGCTCGATGCAGGTCGCAGCCAAGCTTGAAATGCCGAGCCCACTCCGCAGCGCTGTTTTATATTCGCCCTTGTATTCGGGGTCGTAGATGACACAGGGAACGGGATTGAGCGAGTGGCTTGTTTTGACCTTTGGCCCGCCATTTGCATCGAGGGTGACTTTGCCGGTTTTCTTGTCGTGCTCAAACATGTCATCCGAGTTGCCGTGGTCTGCGGTCAGGATGAGGATGCCTCCTGCCTTTTCGACTGCTTCCTTGATGCGCCCGATCTGCAAATCCATGCCTTCGAGGCCGCAGACGACCGCCTGGAACACGCCTGTATGTCCGACCATGTCGCCGTTCGGGAAGTTGAGCCTGATGAATGAGTATTTGCCGCTTCCGATTGCATCGAGCACATAGTCAGCGATTTCGGCGCATTTCATCCAGGGGCGCTGTTCGAAGGGAACGCGGTCGCTCTTGATTTCGACATAGTCTTCGAGCTCATCGGAGAATTTTCCGGAGCGGTTGCCGTTGAAAAAGTAAGTGACGTGGCCGAATTTCTGGGTTTCGGAAATTGCGAGGGTTTTGAGGCCTGTGGCAGCGATATATTCGCCGACGGTCCTGTCGATGGCAGGCGGCGAGACGAGGTAATTCTTGGGAACCATGAGGTCGCCGTCATACTGCATCATGCCGGCATAGTAGACCTTGGGGCGCCGTACCCTGTCGAACTTGTCGAAATTGTCCTGCTCGAAGGCAGCGGTGATTTCGATTGCCCTGTCGCCGCGGAAATTGAAGAATATGACGCTGTCGCCGTCTTCGATGGTGCCGACTGGGCCTTTTTCATCCGCAATGACAAATTCGGGCACGTCCTGGTCGATGACGCCGGGGATTTCCTTGCGATAGGTGGTGATGGCTTCTTCTGCGCTCGAAAAGCGCCTTCCTAAGCCGAGCACATGGCAGTCCCATCCGCGCTTGACCTGCTTCCAGTTTGCGCCATAGCGGTCCATGGTGATGTACTGGCGCCCGCCGCCCGACGCGATGCGGTAATCGACGCCTTTTGTGCGCAGCTCAGCAAGAAATGCTTCGAAAGGTATGACATAGTCGAGGGCGCTCTGTGAGCCGACATCGCGGCCATCGAGGAGGATATGGATTCTGGCGCGCTGTACGCCTTCCTTTTGGGCTTGGATGAGCATAGCCTTTAGGTGCTCGATATGGGAATGCACGTTGCCATCGGAAAATAGCCCGATAAAGTGGAGAGCGCCGCTGCTATTTTTAACATTGGCGACAAGCTCGCGCCAGACTCTGCCCTGGAACATGGCGCCTGTTTCGATCGACAGGTTGACAAGGCGGGCTCCCTGGGCAAACACGCGGCCGCAGCCGATTGCGTTGTGGCCGACTTCCGAGTTGCCCATGTCGTCGTCGGAAGGCAGGCCTACCGCTGTACCGTGCGCTTTCAGCTTGGTGACGGGGCAGCTTGCCTCGAGCTTTCTGAAGTGCAGCATGTCAGCAGCCTGCACCGCATCACCCTCTTTATATTCGCCATATCCGACGCCGTCCATGATAACGAGGACGAGAGGCCCTCGCCTGCCCTTCCACTGAGGATTCTTTTTCAGAGCTGCAACCATTGATATCTCCAGTTCATATAATAACTTAAATTATGCTTAGCGCCCTGAGCGACTAGCCTGAGGCGCACTACGTGCAATCAGCTTCCGGAGCGCCAGGCACAGCCAGCTTCCCGCGCGCCGCTATTCACCAAAGTACTCGATGAGCGTATCGACGCCAATGTCTTTTATCTTTTCTCCATAGTTGAGAAACGGCAGACCAACGACGGAAAACGCACGAACAGGCACCGCCCCGCTTCGCGTGATCATGTCGCAGGTCGCGTTGATGGTGCCGCCGGTTGCAATGAGGTCATCGACGATAAGAAAGCGCGCACCCGGCTGTATGTCTTCTACATGCATTTCCAGTATGGCTGAGCCATATTCGAGCTCATAGGAACAAGAAATGGTTTTGCCAGGCAATTTGCCTTTCTTGCGCACAAGAAGCAGCGGGATGCCGCGTTTGTAGCAGAAGGGAGCTGCAAACACAAAGCCGCGCGATTCGATGGCGGCGACCGCATCTATCTCCATATCTTTATACAGCTTGAGCATGGAATCGACGCAGTACTGGAATGCATCGGGATTCGCGAGGATGCTGGTAATATCGTAGAACAGTATGCCAGGCTTAGGGAAATCCGGCACCTTTCGGATTGCGTCGTCGAGGTTGAATCCTTCATCCTCTTCATGGATTGCGCTGTCATTCGCCATACGCTTCGCCTCTTCTGCTGAAGGGAATCGCGCTACCTTTTCAGAAAGGTTGCGGCATAGTATACCGAAAAAGGCCTCAAATGTATATCACTTGAGGATCGCGCTCAAAATGCCAAAGCCAATACTGAGACCTGCGGAGATGCCGAGCTTGAGCCACATTTCGCTGTTGGTAAGCGCAACCGAGTTCTGGGTCTTGAAAGGCCAGGGGGCATAGGCGGTGTCAAAGTTGTTCGAGATAAAGCGCGTTACATCGAGCACAAAGCCTGTATAGAAATAACTGAATGGGAAAACACCAATTGAAAGGATGAGGGCGCGCCCGGCTATGCTTTCCTTCGTGGTCTTGTAGGAAAAGCTCGGCAAGGTCACGGTTGGGGGTTTGGCTTGAGTACCCTCCGCCTGCCCGCCCTCGGTTTGGGGGAAGGCGCCGGTGGTATCTTCAGTCTGTGGAATTGTTTCCTGAGTCGGGTTAGTCTGGTCCTCAGGGAGGACTTCCTGCATATCCTGCGCGAATGAGAAAGCGGAGCCCACAAAAAATACAATAACGAGGAAGGCGACACACCGCAGCAAAGGCCATCGCATGCTATGCCCTTTCGCCAAACAGCGCAGTGCCGATTCTCACAAGGGTTGAGCCTTCTTCGATCGCTATCTCGAAATCGTTGCTCATCCCCATGGAGAGCTCTGTAAAGTGCACAAAATCGAAGCGCTGGGCAACTTCTGCTTTCGCTGCTGCCAGCATTCTGAACGAATGGCGTATCGCGCGCTCGTCAGTGGTGAATGGCGCCATGGTCATAAGCCCTCGCAGCACAACCAGCCTGCCCTCTTCTCGGTTTTCCGCTGCAAAGCTGGCAAGCAGATCGCAAGCTCGCAAAAGCTCATCCAATGAAGGAAAGCCTGCTTTCGATTCCTCTCCAGTATGGAGCTCGAAAAAGAGTTCGATGGGCTCTGTGCGGCTGCTAAGCCTTGCAAGGATGGCTTCGAGCACTTCGACGCTGTCGATTCCCTCCAGCGCATCAAAAATGCCGAGCGCTTTGTTAATTTTGTTTTTCTGGAGCGTGCCGATCATATGCAGGCGCGAACCTACAAGGGAGTCCCGCAAGGGCGGGTATTTTGTCTGCGCTTCCTGTACCCTGTTTTCCCCGAAAAGACGGATTCCTGCATGGTAGGCATCGAGAATTGCTTCTGCGGGATGAAATTTCGTGACAGCCATCAACGCAATAGATTGGGGGGCTCTGCCTGCCCGCTCAGCGGCGCGAAGGATTCGCTCCTGTATTCGGGCGATATTGTCAGAAATCTGTGAATCATTCATCGGCATATGCACAATCTACCAGCGAAACAGGTCAAGGGCAAGCTTCAGCCCGCCAAGCTTCAATTGACCATGAGGCTCGCTTTCAAGATACTCTGGTTCCCTGCATAATCACTTACTTGGACTTCGATTTCGTGCTGGCCTCGCTGCAAAGGAATCCTGCCAACACGGTAGGCTCCATTTTCCAGTATCGCTTTGCTCGATGGCGCGGGATTACCCAGGAAAGAAAGCCCTTCACTTTTGCATGTTGCAGCGATGAATGAGGTGTCGATACTCGTTTTCCCGTCCAGCATGATGACGATCTTGTAGGGTGCGGAAAATGACCTCGAGCCAGGGATAATCGAATCGATGGCTGCGACCGAAACCTCATATGTGGCTTGCTGACACTCAATGTATTTTCCTTTTGGTGCGGTTGTTTTGAGCTCTATCGGCGTATTCCCTCGCATATTTTCATTAGTGAGCCAGACATTCTGAATGACAGGCGCAGTGCGATCCTGAAGCCATGAAGCGAGAAACAATGGATTGATCCACAGCGAATTCTTTATATCGATAAGCCGCAATCCAAAATATCGTTCCGGATAGATGCCTGATCCTATTGCCTGCCCCATGCTTATACCCTTTTTCACACTATTCTCCTGCCCCTTTCCTGCCTGATTGAAAATTACAGTATCGAGAGCGAGGCCTGAAACAAGGCTGATGTAGCTTTCCGGATGCAGGATCGCAACGGTTCCTCCGAGGGGAAAGGAAAAAACTGAGGCAACCGGAGATTCTCGCTGCGAATATATGACAGTACCGCTCGATGGCGCTTTGATTTCCGGATATTCAGTTTTCAGTGCTATATCGCTTCGCGGTACAAATCCCGGCTTTGTTTTTTGAAGCTCTTTCGCATTGGATGAGCCCTGAGTGGCAAGGATCGTCCCGAAACCAGCGATATCTGTCGCAGCGGGAACTTGAAAGTCGATAGCGCCCAGGGGGCCCAGGAAAGCAACAGAAAAGAGAAAGCATATGGCAATCAGTTTCGTGGATTTCATTGCTGCCAGCCTTTCACAATTTCAACACCATCCCTGAATACAATTATAAGCGCCCCTTTCCCCGCGGATGCAGAAACAGCTCCGGGTTCCTCTCTTTCAATAATTCCATGCTTCAGTATCAACACTTTCGTTGTTGGCGGGTTCTGGCTTTGCACTTGAAGCACTGCAATGGTATTTCCACCCGTAGGCCCCAGCACAAAATGCTGTACGAATGCCCCTGAAGCTACATTACTTGAAGCTGCGCCATTTGCCAATTTCCGAACATAATTCTTTTTGGTATTATAATATATAAGCTGTTCACCCTGTGCGATTACTACATGGGAACCGTCTTCAGCGTAGCACATTGTAGCCTGCAGAGGCGCCCCACTAGGCAGCTCACGCTCGGAAGATTTGACAAACCCTGTTCCTGCGCGCCGATATGACTCAATTTTCTGAGGAGATATGCCACGAAGCACTGCAGTATACCTTCCATCGCCGGATAGCGCGATTCCATACACGGTTCGTATGTGCTGGGAATCTTGCTGGGAATCGTGCGGCTCAGAATACAGATTCTGCGCCTTTTTCTCCAAAAAGCGGATTGATCCATCAAGAAAACCGATTCCTAGAGTGGTGGGTGTCGCATCGATGGCCGTTATTGGCATTGGAAATTCTCTTTCCCAGACAATGGAGCCGTCTGTATGCATCTCGGCAATTCCCATCTGATCAGCCCGTATCAAAAAACGCCTTGACGACTTGAACCAAGGATACCCATATCCTGCGATAGTCGATGGCTTTGAACCCAAAGAGAAGGCTTGAAGGGCTGTCGCAAGCCGGTCATAGGAAATCCAGCCACTAGAGTCTATCGCAGCGCGATCAGAAAATTGCGCTGCATAGAGCTGGTTGTTTGCACTATCGATATAGCCGAGGTACCCATCCCCAAGAAAAGAAATAAGCGATGGACTTGGATTCTGGCGCGAAATGCTTGCAGGATCAAGCGCACTTGAAAATGGCAGGAAGATTGCTTCGGAAATTTGCTCCTGCTTTTTTGTCCCCCGCACAGATAAAAGCACAAACAAAACCGCTGCGACGATAAATGCAAAGATGTGGAATCGCCTCTTCTTCATTTCATTTCGATGGTGCATGAGCTGGCACTATCAGTCAATACAGAGCCGCGCTTTTCCAAAAGCCAAATTTCCGATATATTAAAAAAGAGGTACATATTGCATGCAACCGGAATATTCATCGCTTTTCGACCTCGCTCTTGAAGCTTGCGAACATAGTTACGCCCCCTACTCAAAATTCCGCGTGGGCGCAGCCCTCCTCTGTGAAGATGGAAGCGTCATTACCGGCGTAAATGTCGAAAACCGCAGCTACGGATTGACAATCTGCGCTGAACGCAATGCCATCGCAGCAGCGATTACCGCTGGCAAGAAAAAGTTCAAGGCCCTTGTGATCGCTACGCCGGATGCGGATTACCCGGTGAGCCCTTGTGGCGCGTGCCGACAGGTCATTTCAGAATTCATGCCGCCATCCGCTCCTGTGGTATTCGGAAACAGCCAGAATTCGTATATGACTTCCAGTGTCGGTGAATTGTTGCCACACGATGCATTGCACGAGCTTTCTGGCGAGCTCGGTGATTAATCTATTGCTCTTTCGCTGGCTTTGCGCGCCTGCATAGTTATAAAAAAGATGTGTGCAGGTCTTATTGCTGAATCTGCGCTTTGCTGAGCAGCTCCGCAGCATGCGAGCGGGATACATCGCTTTCCGCAGAACCGGAAAGCATGCGCGCAATTTCCGCCTCGCGCTCATCTCTCGAAAGATATCGGATTTCCGTACTTGTGCGCCCTTCCGAGATGTACTTCATGACTTTGCACTGCTGGTCAGCCCGCGCAGCGATCGTAGCAAGATGCGTTACGCAAAGCACTTGTCGATATTCACTCAGCTGTTTGAGGTATTCTCCGACTGCCACGCCGACCTGGCCGCCAATTCCTGTGTCGATTTCATCGAATACAAGCGTGTCGACGACGTCATGGGCTGCCAGCACAGCTTTGAGAGCAAGCGCAAAACGCGACAATTCGCCGCCTGATGCAATTCGTGAAAGAGGTCGATCCGGTTCTCCGGGGTTTGGAGCTATATAGAATTCTACTTCGTCAAAGCCAAAGGGGCCTGGTCGATAGGAGCCGCGATCATCCACAATCCTTGCAACGCGCACTATGCAGCGTGCATCCGGCATGCCAAGCCTTCTGACAATTGCTTCCATTGAAGATGACAAAGTGGCAGCTGCAGCCATGCGTTTTTCCGAGATCTCGGCTGCTGCCGACAACACTTTTTCCTTGAGAGCTTTCGTCCGCTTTTCAAGCTCGAGCGCATTTTCGTCCGCATGGGCAAGGGTATCGAGCGTCGAACGGGCACGATCGAAGCGCTGGAGCACATCTGCAAGTTCGGGTCCATATTTGCGCTTGAGCCTCTGTAGCTCGGCGAGCCTGTTCTGGATCGCTTCAAGTCTCCCTGGATCAAATCGCAGGCCTGAGCGGTACTCTGCAATTGATTCGGATATATCTTCTAGCTCGTAATATGCGGCCGCAAGCCTGTCCGCGAATGGTCCAAGCCGGGCATCGATTGCCCTCGCTGTTTCGAGATCGGCTCGTGCTCTTTTCAAAAGATGCAACGCATCAGCGCTGTCCCCTGCAGCCATTGAAGATGATGCTTCCGATATTGCTGCAAAGAGCTTTTCGTGCTGAGAGAGGATTTTCTCCTCTGCAGCGAGCTCGATATCTTCGCCTGCTCGTGGTTTCGCCGAGGCGATGTCTTTGATAACAAACTCGAGATAGTCCATCTCCTGGGTGCGCTTTGCTTTTTCCTCGAGAAGCGACTGATATGTTTTTACTGAATCCCGCCATTCCTGGTAGATTTTCTGATAGGCTTTGAGATCCTGGTCGAGGCTTGCGTAGGCATCCAGCATCTCGATATGAGTCGCGGGGTCGATGAGCCGCTGATGCTCATGCTGACCATGGATATCCACTAGAAACTGCGTGAATTCAACCAATTCTGCCCGCGAAACTTGCCGGTTCTGAATCCATGCGAGGCTTCTGCCATTCTGCTTCAAGGTTCTTCTGATGAGAATGGAGCTCTCGGATTCGTCGTTGATGCCTCTCTCTTCAAGCCAGCGCTGCACTTCTGGGTTGTCCCGTATAGAGAAAAGCCCTGACACTGTGCAGTCAGCAGCGCCTTCTCGAATAATCGAATTGTCTGCTTTTGCTCCGAGAAGAAAGCCGAGCGCATCGACAATGAGCGATTTCCCCGCGCCCGTCTCTCCCGAAAAAACTGTCATTCCGCGAGAAAGATCGATATCGACCTGTTCGATAATCGCAAAATTCTGCACCGAAAGCTGCTCAAGCATCGTTATCTCCAGACCAGCCCAGTTTTGTCCGTAATGCAGAGAAAAATGCATTCCCGGGAGGAACCACCAGTAATGCATGCTTTTCGTACTTTTCGATTTTTGCAACGTCGCCTTTTTTCAAAGGAGTCATATCATGGCCATCGACGGTCAGAAGAGCGCCAGATTTCCTTGTCTCATCGATCACAATTTCGACCGGGAGCTTTCCTGGAATGACAAGGGGCCTCGAAGCAAGAGTAAATGGACAGATCGGATTGATAATGATGGCGCTAATTTCAGGATGGACTGCCGGGCCGCCAGCAGCCAGGTTGTAAGCAGTCGAGCCAGTCGGTGTGGAAACAATGAGCCCGTCTGCGCGGTAATGTCCGAAGCGATCGTTGTTGACATAGAGGCACATCCTGATCATGCGGGCATTGCCTTCCGATGATACGACAATATCATTGAGCGCAATGCCATTGTAGAGCAGCTCGTTTTCTCGATACGCACGGACGCGCAGCATAAGGCGCTTCGATACTTCAAAAGAGCCGCTGCACCAGCCATCGAAGGTTGCGGCCCAAGTGTCGATTTTGTTTGCTGCAATAAATCCAAGCGTTCCCAGGTTAATGGGAAGTATAGGAAGACCGAGCGGGACCGCAAAACTCGCTGCATAGAGCAAGGTGCCATCGCCTCCAAGGCTCACAAGTAGGGCATACCGCGAGAAATCCGGTCGTTCGCCAATCGAGCCGCGGAAACCCAAAATATCGGCTTGCCAGCCCCGTTCAAGCAAGCCTTTCTTTATAACCAGAGCGGCATTGCCCGCGTCGTCTTTGTTGAGATTTGCAAAAATGAGCGCAGATTTGCTTTCTTGCATGAAGTTCTCCTATGGCAACGTCGCGACAATCTTGCCAATCTGATCAACTTGCTGGTTAGAAAGTTTATGATGCATAGGAAAGAGGACACATCTCAGCGCGATCGAGCGGGCGACAGGGAAGCATGCGCCGGCATCGTCGCCCATAATCGCAGGGCTTGATGAAAAAGCAAGTTCTGCCTGCACACCGTGTTTCTTTGCATACTCGATAATTTCTTTTGAGCTTCCTTCGGCAAACACAGCAAAGGCATATATTGGTGCGGCTTCGCTTTCGGCAATTTTCAGGCCAGCATGGCGTGTTCTAGCGAGCTGCCTGCTCAATATTTCTTGTATTGCTTTGCGGCGCTCTACCATCTGGGAAACGCTTTTCAGCTGAGATACGCCAAGGGCTGCATTATAGTCAGTCATTCTCAATTCGGAAGGGAGCGATTCTTCCATCGAACGGAGTATCTGGCCATCCCTTTTGCCTCTTGCACATAGCAGCGCTCCGCCGCCGGTTGCTATAGGGGAATCATTTTCAAGCCCCCATACCGCAAAATAGGCAAATGTATTTGAGGACGTGCTTTCTGCGATATTGCCTGAAACTTGAGAAATATCTTCTATGACAGGGAACCCTAGGCTTTGCAGCAGACTTGATGGCGGCATCTTTCCGAGCGCGTCAAATAGAAGCACAGTAGAAGGGTTTGCTGATTCAATGGCTTCTTTTGAAGGATGGAGGGTTTCTTCTTCAACATCGAGGACAATAGGCACATATCCTGCATCTTCTACTGCAGCGAGGTGCCAAGAAGGCGCGAGCGCTGAAATTGCAACTTTGCTTCCCTGACCAAGCCCGCATATTTTGAAAGCTCTTTGCACGGCTGTGTACGGGCTTCTCAGGGCAACGGCATATTCAAACCCGAACTGGTCTTTAATGGCTTTTGCAAACCGGCTGTTAAAGTCGCCCGGGCCAACTGCATCCTCAACCATTCTGCTGAGCACAAGATCCATGTCTTTGCGGGTGATGTAGGATGAAAAAACGCGTATCATTGCAATAATACTATCATTTCGGCCAGTGGGCGGCAAGGCGGAGAATAGCGCGAGCACCAGCGCGACGGGCCAGTGCACTGAAGCCCTGCGCGGGGCTGGCTGCTGACTGGCGCGGGGCTGATTGCGGCCGGCTCAAGGCCGAGAAAATAAAAAAACCTGGCGACGACCTACTCTTCCACCGGTTGGCAGTACCATCGGCGTTGGAGGGCTTAACTTCCGTGTTCGGAATGGGAACGGGTGTGGCCCCTCCACAATAGTCACCAGGTTATTGTTTGCTTCTACAGTGCGCACAGGGCGGCCTGCCGCCCCGAGGGAATCTTCGTGCGCGAGGATAAGGCATTCGTAGGCAGCGCTTGTTCGTCGCGCCACTTTCCAAGAGTGAAGGATAATATGGTCAA
>Ga0228535_1003182_pt1 | contig 12628 bp, 9 predicted proteins | sample SJ1metagenome_FD_168457 | JGI IMG/M metagenome (GOLD analysis project Ga0228535, IMG submission 168457) | Enriched culture of PCE-dechlorinating microbial communities from Ithaca, New York, USA - SJ1 | ecosystem: Engineered > Modeled > Simulated communities (microbial... > Unclassified | place... | reverse complement strand
TGACGGATACAAGGCAGAATTTTGAAAACGACTTGATATACGAGGCAATTTCGCGTACGCCCCGCTTGGAGGAGGGGTCCCAGGGGCGATACCTGGTTCCCGCGGGAAAGACGAGGATCATTTTCCCGCTTCTCTTGGCACCTTCCAGCGCTTTCATCGCGGCGTGGTTGATCGAGATGCTGCGCCTCATCTCCTGATACAGCTCTTTGGGATCCTTGAATTTTTCCTTTATGATCTGCAGCGAGCGCGAAGGATAGATGACGATGCGCGTGTACGCGCGGGCGAAGGCGTGGACGGCGGGATTCTCTTCGTTGAGCTTGATCCCCGCGATGGCCGCGATGCTGGACGCGATCGACTCGCCGGAGGCATCGCCATGGGCGTCCGATTTCCTCAGCAGGTAGTGGAAAACCGGCAGGTCGAAGTTCGAATAGTGTTCCATGAGAATGAGTGTCGATTCGCCCTTCTGCGCATGGGCATAGAGTGCCTCGAGGTTTTCGGCCCCTTCTATTGCCGAGCAGTCGTCGAGATAATCGCGGATGATGGTGTCGATGTAGGGCAGGATCGAGGCGATGCCTTCCTGGTACACATTGATCTCCGAGACCTGCGCTTCCTGAGGCACCCGGGCGATAAGTTCACCGACAAGACGAGCATATTTGCTCTTGATGGTCTCTGTCATTTTCTTGGATAATCACTATAGGCGGTTTGGCGGAAGGTGTCAATTTATGGCAATAGTGGTCAGCGCGAGCAGGCGCAGCGATATCCCGTCGTTCTATTCCGAATGGTTCTATGAGCGCCTGAAGGCGGGCTCTGTCGATGTGGCGAACCCCTACAATCCCGGGCAGGTCAGGCACGTAAGCCTTAGGCCCGAGGACGTCGCATGCTTTGTGTTCTGGACGCGGGATGCGGGCCCGATGCTCGACGGCATCAGTGCCCTCGATGAGTATGCATTCTATTTTCACGTGACCATTACGGGCTATGGCCCGCCGCTTGAGCCCTCGGGCCCCGCGGCAGGGGAAGCAGTAGAGAAGCTTCAGGCTTTGGCCGCGAGGGTCGGCGCCCGCCGGGTAGTCTGGCGCTACGATCCGGTGCTGCTGGCCGGTCCATACGATACAGCCTGGCATGCCGAGAATTTCGGGAGGCTGGCGGACGGCATAGGGGGGAGCGTGCGGCACTGCGTCGTGAGCCTCTACGATTCATACCGGCATTCCGACGCCCGGCTTAGAAAGGCCGGGCTCATGCCCGCGCACGCGCCTGAGGAAAGATTGCCTCTGATGCATGGACCCTCTGCCGGGACCGAGGTGGTGCGGACATTGGCCGGGATTGCCGGGGCAAAGGGCCTGCCGATGGCCTTCTGCGCCGAGCCGGCGCTCGCAGGCGCCGTGCCTTCGGAGCGCATGGCGTGCATCGACGCACGCATCATCCGCGAACTCACGGCCCGGCCATTCCCGGAGCAAAAAGACAAAAATCAGCGGGCCGGCTGTACCTGCATCGAAAGCGTCGATATCGGGAGCTATGGGACATGCCCGCGCGGCTGCCTCTACTGCTACGCAAACCGCAGGCAAACTGTAAAGGGAAGATGACTGCTGCGCCGGCCGGGCTGTCAGGAAGCGCGGCGGTCCAAAAGTACCTGGGCGAATTCGGAGAAGCCCGCGCCGGACCTGCGCGACGTCACAAAACGGGGCAGATGCGCCACGAGTTCCCGGTATGTGAGCAGATTCGCAACGCCACATGCCATGGGAAAATGCGCGAACATCGGTTCATCGTTTGGGGAGTCGCCGACAAAGACGACCGAGGCCGCATCGTGCGCGTCATCATAGCCGAAGCGCTCCGCCAGATAATGGATTGCCATGGAGACCTTGTCGTACTCTCCAAGCCACGCGTTGACGTGGATTGAAGAAATTTTGGCATGGGCACCACCCTGCTCGAATATCGCCTTGATCTTCTGGGCGGTGGAGAGCGGCAGCACGGGCTCCTCTTCGGCAAAATCGATGGCGATATCGTAGAGCCGGGAAAACTGGTCGCGCGCAAGGCGGGCAGCCGGAACCCTGGCGAGCACTTGATCGCGCAGCGCGACAAGGCGCCGGTCGGAATTGGGAATTGCATCCGGATGCGTGAGCGCGGCGAGGCGGTGCCCCTCGCCCTCCCAGAACACAAAGGCGCCGTTTTCGCCCACGACACCGTCGACGGGCCATTCGCGCGCAATGAGGTCGCACCAGCCGGCGGGTCTGCCCGTCACGGGGATGACCACCAGGCCGGCCCCGTGGAGCTTCCAGAGGGCGGCATAGCTCTCCGCAGGCAGTTTGCCCTCCGTGGTGAGGGTGTCGTCGATGTCCATGAGGATGTAGCGGATCGTGCGGGCTTCTTCCGCAGAGAGCGAGGAGATTGGCTGAAGGGAGGCATTCGTAGTTGTGCTCATAAAACGAATGCATGATATGCGGGTAAACGCGCACCGTCAAGGCGAGCGTACCGGGGCCGGAGCACACTGCGCGGCGCCTGCAGCGGAGCCAGCCGGACTGCGTAGGTAACACTGAGGGCGCCTGCCGCCGGGTGGCGCTCAATTTGCGCGCGGAACTGTGGTAGAGTAGATCATGCGCATACAAAGAGAGATCCGCGCGGTATTGTTGATGGTCCTGTTGGCCGGCGCTTCGGGCCGCGTCCAGGCCCAGCTCCTGGGCTCGCTGCAGCCCGTGCTGCACTTCCGGACAGATTCCTTCGATATCTATGCGCCGCCGAACCTGGAATCGCAGGCAGTGCGGCTTTCGGGTTTTGCGGATCGGACCTACGCGATGCTCTGCGGGTTCTTCGGAGTGAAGTCCTCTGCCGGCCGCATACCGGTGCTCCTCAGCGACATCCAGTATTCTCTGAATGGCTATACGACGCTGTACCCCTCCAATCGGATTGTCATTTTTCTCGCCTCGGCCGATCCGCGGAGCCAGCTCGCGACGATGCAGGATGAGCTCTACTCCGTTTTTTTGCATGAGCTCGTGCACTACGTGACGCTGAACGAGAGGGCGATGGGATGGCGGGCCCTGGCATGGCTCTGGGGCGACTGGGTGGCCCCGGAAGTCTGGATGATGCCCCAGGCCCTGGTGGAAGGTACGGCAGTGTGGGCCGAGAGCAGGCTTGGCGGGGATGAGGCCCTTCCTGACGTCTCCGGCTTGGGCCGGGCGGGGCGGCTCAATGACGCGGCGGCGCTTGAGGCCGTGAGGCTGGAGAGGGCAGGGGGACAGGCGAGGTCACTCTGGGATGCCTCCGGCCTTGCGGATTTCTATGGGGCGGGCAACCTGCCTTATCTGTATGGAGGGCTTTTTGCGGATTTTTTGAGCGAGCGGTACGGGCCGGATGTGCTTGCGCGGCTCTGGCGGGCGTCCGCGGGCGGCAATCTCTTCAGAGGTTTTGACGGAACGCTGACGAGCAGAGGCGTGTTGGAGCGCGAAACGGGAGCGGCGCCGCAGCAGCTTTGGCAGGAGTTTCTGGCATGGGTGGATGATGAGAGCACTATTCCCGGGACAGGCGGCGCCGCCGGGCCGAGAGAAGAGGTCTCCGGCGCCGCTTCTGGAGCTGGTGGGCCGGTGGAGCTCTTGTCGGGGTATGTCGGGGTAGCGGGCGCAGGGGAGGGTGTACTCTATTTCGTGGATCTCGAGCGGAGGGGGCTGTATGTGCTCCCGTTGGACGTCCAAAAGGGCAGTATGGGGGAAAAGGGCACGGAGGCTGCGAAGCCGGAGAGGCTTTTTGCCGTCGACGGAATGTTACGCAACATTTTTTTTAACGTAAAGTTTGGAGCCTTGGACCTCGACTGGATCCGCATCGATGCTCAGAACCAGGAAATCCCCGCGCGCTATCGCTATGACTTACAGAGCCGCAGGCTGACCTACGAGTACGACCTTCCCTCCGCGGAGCCCGGCAATGCGCTCCCCAGCCTTCAGGACAAGCCCGAACAGGGTATCTTCCTCTATGATTCCTGGGAGGATTCTGAAACTTCCATCCGCTATGGATTGGCGCGGATCGGCACCGCGGTACTCCCCGCACGCCAGTTGCCGGAAGGGCGCATCGAGGTGGCCGGTATCCCCGACATCCGGTGGCTTTCGCCAGGCTTCCGGGATCAATCCCAATCGGCAGATTCCGTACGCTTTGCGCTCAGCGCAATCCCGGACAATGGGCTCTCCCGTCTTGCCGTCCTGGAAGAAAAAGATGGTTCATGGCAGCTCTCAATGGCGGAAGATGTTCCTTCGGGCGGAGTGCATCAGCCTGTATTCACCGATACTGCCCACATCGTGTATCGGGAATCGAGAGAGAATGGTCAGACTGCCCTCTGCCTGCTCGACATTTCTGGCCGACTTTCGGCACCCGTCCCTGTGGAGTGGCTTTCGCCCCCGGAGTGGACCGCGCTCTATGCGCCAAAGGCGTCCGCTGGAAAAGACGACGGCCAGCCCGCGTCCGCCCGGAATACGGCGTCTCGCCTTCGTTCGCCCCTGTTCCCTGCGCTCTTTTCGACGAGTCGCATTCCGTACGCGAATGGTTCGCTTGTCGGCCTCGATATTGTCGCAAGCGACCTCACGGAACGCCTTGCGTGGTCAGCCTTTGCAGGATGGGATTTCTCGCCCCGGAGGCCGGCCCTCAGTACGGAAATTCAGCTGGCCGCAGGGGCATGGCAATTCAATGTATACGCGTCGGACCAGGGCGTTCTGACTTCTCCGGTTGCGCGCAAATCCACACTCGGGTCGACTTTTGCATGGACCCGTACACTGCTGCCCAGCTTCCGGAGCCTTTCAGCGAACCTGCATGCCGCATTTGCGGGAGTGCAGAACGATTATGCTGCCGACGGCTTTTTCAGTGTAGCCCCCGATTATTATGCGTGGGTGACGGGACTTGGCCTCGATTTCTTCAGCGCTTATGCTTCGCGCAGGCCGCCCTACGACACTCTCGGCTTCTCCCTGTCCGGCACTATAGAGTATGAGTCCGCCAGTGCGGCGGGTTTCGGCGGAATATCGCTGTCGGCCTCGGCGAGCCTGAGGGGGAGGCTGGGCGCATCAATCTACGGTGCTGTCGCCCCCGCGGGCGGCGTCGCGTTTGCCCCCGCAGTGCGGTATCTGGAATCCGGAGGCAGCTCCATGCTTTCGGCGGCAGACCTCCCTTATCCGGAATATCTGGAATATCAGAACTTTCTGAACCCTTCGACATGGTATGTGTTCGGAGAGACGCAGTACCGCCTCTTTTCGCTCGAGGCCGGATGGGTTCTGCGCCTGCCCTTTATGCCCTCACTCGCGCTCAGAAGAATTACCGGGAATCTCGGTCTTCGTGGAGCGGGGCTCGACATCAGCGGAAATCCTTCCCTGTTGAGCTCGGCCTTCGCCCAGGCGGATTTCGATTTTGCCCTGCTCGCGGGGCTTGCGGCGGAAACTCACACACACTTCACAGTCGAGGCCGCCTGGGCATTTCAGGCCGGCCAGACAGGAGTCGCGCCCCTGCACATTTCGATAGGACTTCAGACTTCGCTCTAGCGGATGCGGATACGCAAGGGCCCCCGCCGCCCCCAGCCCCCGGCATTCAGTCCATGAGCGCATATATGGCGCGGATATCCTCTTCGTCGTATCCGGGCACATCCCAGTATACGCTCAGCGCCAGTGCCTGCTCCGTGCATGCATCGATGTCGAGCGAGACAATGCCCGCCTCCCTCAGCCGCACTGGCGTATGGATGTGGCGATACCAGTTCTCAAGCTCCCCGATGACGATATCGGCGCCCTCGGACGGCGTCTTCCCCTCAAGCTTTTTGCCCAGACCCAGCACCCGCTCTCCGAAGAGGAGAATCCGGTGCGCAATCGAGGGCTTCATGTATTTGAGCCATGCGGGAATGACTATCGAGAGCCCCGCGCCGTGCGGCACATCGTAGAGACCGCTCAGGGGATGCTCGAGCATGTGATTCGGGATTGAAGCGCCTTCCACTCCCGACTTTAAGAGGCCATTCCATGCAAGCGCCGCAGCCCACATGATCGTCGAGCGTGCCTCCAGATTCCGCGGGGCTGTCAGCACGATCTCGAGGGCACCCATCACCGCCCGGCAGACGCCTTCGACGAGGCCATCCTGGAGGGGAAAATCGCCGCTCGCGGTGAAGTAGCCCTCCATGAGGTGGGAGAGAATGTCAGTACACGCATAGGCCGTGTATTGCACGGGGATATCGAGCGTCAGCGAGGGGGCGAGGAAAGAAACCTTGGGGTAGATGGCTTCGGATCGTATGGAGAATTTCTCATGCGTCGCGTTGTTCGTCATCACCGAAGCCCCGTTCAGCTCCGAGGAGGTCGCGGGGAGAGTCTGCACCGCGACGATCGGCAGCGCCCTATCAACAGATGCTTTTCGTATATAGAAGTCCCACAGGGGCTCCTCGTGGCACCCCGCGACCGCGATCGCCTTCGCCTCGTCGATGACACTCCCGCCGCCTGCCGCGACGATGACGTCGAGGTGGTTTTCCTTTATTTTGCGGGCCCCTTCTTCCGCGTGCGCAATCCGCGGATTAGGCTGCACTCCCCCATGCTCCACGAAAAAAATGCCCTCGTCCTTGAGTTGACGGACTACCGTATCGTACAGCCCGCTTTTTTTGATGCTCTCTTTGCCATATAGAAAAAGCGCCCGTTTTCCGAGCCCTGCGGTCTTCCTGCCCAGTTGTTCGAGAATCCCCGAGCCAAAGATCACTTTTGTCGGTGTCGCCCATTCGAAATTCTGCATTGCGTCCTCCGGAAATATTTTATATTGATTATAATGAATAAGGAACATATAAGGAGTCTCAGATGGATTCATTCAACTATTACATGCCGGCGCGGCTGATTTTCGGCGCCGGCAAGCTTGAAGAGCTCGCCACGACCCTCTACTTTCCCTGGAAGAAGGCTCTCGTGGTCATCGGTGCAGGCGGGGCCATGCGTCGTTCGGGTATTCTCTCCCGGGTACAGAATCTGCTCGCCTCCAGGGGCGTGGCCGCCATTGTCTATGACAGGATAAAACCGAACCCCGAGGTGGATCAGGTCGAGGAAGGGGCCCGTATCGCGAGGCAGGAGCGCTGTGGTGTCGTCGTCGGCCTCGGGGGAGGCTCGACCATCGATTCGGCCAAGAGCATCGCCATGCTCGCAAAAAATCCCGGCCATTACTGGGACTACATCATGTCCGGCACGGGAGGCGGAAAGCTGCCGAAAAATGGGGCGCTCCCCATTGTGGCGATCACGACGACCGCGGGCACGGGAACCGAGGCCGACCCCTGGACTGTCCAGAGCAACCCCGGTACCAGGGAGAAGATCGGCTGGGGAACGGACTGCACGTACCCGACCCTCTCGATCATCGACCCTGAGCTCATGATCTCCCTGCCGCCCAAACAGACTGCCTACACGGGGATGGATGCCTTTTTCCACTCGGTCGAGGCGTATCTCGCGACCTGTCATCAGCCGGCAAGCGATCTCTTCGCCCTCGATGCAGTATCGCGGCTGACAAAATGGCTTCCCGTCGCCGTGGCCGATGGCTCGAACATCGAGGCGAGGACCTCGGTGGCCTGGGCGAACACAGAGGCAGGAATCTGCGAATCCCTCTCATCCTGTATTTCGCACCATTCCCTCGAACACGCACTGAGCGCATTCTATCCGGAAGTGGCGCACGGCTGCGGCCTGACGATGCTGTCGGTCGCCTACTTCGGCGACGTGGCGGAGAGGAATCCAGAGCGGTTTGTGGACCTGGCCGGGGCCATGGGGGAGGATGTCGCTGCCCTGCCGGAAACCGAGCGTCCCTTCGCCTTCATCGGGGCTCTTCAGAACCTGATAGCGGCGGTCGGCCTCTCCGGAGAGACATTCTCCGCATATGGTGTCAAAAAGTCGGACATACCGGCCATGGCCCGGAACGCTCTTACGGCGATGGGCGGCCTTTTCGCCTGCACTCCCGTAAAACAGGAACAGGCCGATGTCGAGCGCATCTTCATGCGCGCATATCGCTGAAACGGCAGAGGAATGGGTTCTAAGATAAAACAAATGAAGTTTTGATCGTACATTCATAATTTCTGGCTATTGTGCACCCAAGGAGGAATCCTATGAGAAAGAGCGTATTGGTAGCGTTCTTTGTAGTTTTGGGTGCGACAAGCCAGCTGTTCGCCCTGAATATCTATCCGCTCGACAAGGCCCAGATCCTGGCCGGAGCGAAGTTCGATTTCAAAGTCGAGCTGGACGGCGTCCGCTCCGACGCGGCGGTCAAGGTTACGGTGAATTGGCAGAACTACGCCGCAGTCCTCGGCAAGAGCGCCTCGCTCGTGGAGGAAAAGGACGAGGCCGGGAAGTCGGCGTCCGCTCTCATTCTCCGGGATGTGAGCCTGCGCACCGCGGGCGATTATGTTGTCCGGGTGACGGACGGGGCTACGACAAAGCAGGTGACATGGACTGTATACTCCGCGGCGAATCAGCCCGTCGTCAAGAATGTGATCTTCCTCTTGGCCGACGGACTCTCGATAGGCCACAGGACCGCTGCCCGGCTCCTGTCCAAGGGGAACGTGGAAGGCACGGCCGCGGGGCCGCTCGCCATGGACCAGATGGACCACATGGGCCTCATGGGCACGAGCTCAGTGGACGCCATCACGGTGGACTCCGCCAACTCGATGAGCGCCTACATGACCGGCCACAAGTCCAGCATCAACGCCATGGGAGTCTACGCCGACCGCACGCCCAGCCCCTTCGACGATCCCAAGGTGGAGACGATAGCGGAGCTCGTCCGCCGCACCACCAAGAAATCCATAGGCATTATCTCGGACGCCGAGCTTGAGGACGCCACGCCGGCCGCGGTGGTCGCCCACACGCGCCGCAGAGACGAGAAGGCGGAGATCGTCAAGTCTTTCCTCTCCGTAAAGCCGGAGGTGCTCCTGGGCGGTGGTTCGGCCTATTTCCTGCCCAAATCCACACCCGGGTCCAAACGCAATGACAACACGAACTACGTGGACGAGTTCAGAAAGGCGGGCTATGCGCTGGTCACGACCAATAGCGAGCTGACCGCCCTCAGCGGCTCCGCCGCGCCCGATCGTCTCTTGGGCCTCTTCCACCCGGGCAACATGGACGGATCCCTGGATCGTCTGTTCCTGGGCAAGGGAACCGTGCCCAAGTATCCCGATCAGCCGGATCTGACCACCATGACGTCCGTGGCCCTGGACATTCTCTCCAGGAACCAGGAAGGCTTCTTCCTCATGGTCGAGGCTGCGCTGGTGGACAAATTCACACACCCCATGGACTGGGAGCGCGCGGTTTACGACACCATCATGTTTGACAAAGTGATAGCCATGGCCCAGGAGTTCATGAAGACACACCCCGATACCCTCCTTGTGGTCACGGGCGATCATACCCACTCCATCAGCGTATACGGCACCGTGAACGACGATAAACCCGGCACCTCCATCAGGGACAAGGTGGGCACCTATGCGGCCGCAGGCTTCCCCAACTACGAGGACGCCGACGGGGACGGCTACCCGGACACCCCCGACGTGAGCAAGCGTCTGGCGGTAGGCTATGGCAACCATCCGGACTACTGGGAAACCTTTAAGCCCAAGATGGACAACCCCTTCAACCCGACCATCCAGAACGAGAAGAAGCAGTACGTGGCGAACGATCAGTACAAGTCGGACGATGCGGTGTTCATCCAGGGGAACCTGGCCTATACGGAAGCCCAGGAGGTCCACTCCGTGGACGACCAGATCCTCTCCATGAGCGGCCCCGGAAGCGAAAAGGTCAAGGCCTATCAAGAGAATACGGCCCTGTTCCGCTATATAGTGGAAGCCCTTGGTCTGAAACCATAAACGACGCTGATCTAACTTCACCCAGGGACGGCGGCTTAAAGTCCGCCGTCCATTCTAGGTTCGCGGAGAGACATATGAGGGGGAAACGAGCACCCTCCCGCGATTCGCGCTCCGTACTGCTGCCACTTCTGGCCCTCATCGTTCTTTCCTTCGGAGTAGGGGCTTGCGCGGAAGGCTTGAGTTTTTCGGAATTGTATAAAGAGAGCATCCTGGGCCTGGAGTTCTCGGCCAAGGTAAAGTCCCTGGAAGGACATACCGTGGATGTCGTCGGGTATATGGCGCCGCCTCTCAAGGTGCGGGGAAATTTCTTCGTGCTGAGCAGGGAGCCCGTATCGCTCTGTCCCTATTGCAATACGGACGCCGATTGGCCTGCCGACATCCTGGTGGTCTATCTGAAAAAAGACGAGATTTTCCGGCAGCCCAATCGCTCTATCGTGGTCACGGGGCGCCTTGAGGTCGGGTCCTACACCGACCCCGATACGGGCTTTGTGAGCCTCCTGCGCCTCGTCAATGCGACATATAAGTAAACATATAGGTAAATAGGATAAATAGCATGGGTCACGCTTTAACTATAGAGAATCTGGAGTGGCGCTTCTCGGCGAATGAACCGGTCTTCCTGCGCATACCCAGTCTGAGTGTCTCCGCGGGAAGCATTGTGGCGCTTGTGGGCTCCTCGGGGGCGGGCAAGTCCACATTTCTTTTTCTGCTCGCGGGCATGGATAGAATTCCGCAGGGCAGAATAGCCTGGGGCGACCGCGACCTTTCGCGGATGACCGACAAGGAGAGGGACGCCTGGCGCAGGCAGACCCTTGGGTTTGTCTTTCAGGACTTCCAACTGGTGCCCGAGCTGAGCGCCCTGGAGAACGTCCTCCTCCCCGTCACCTTTGAGCGATGGTCCGTGCCCGCGAATCCCCGAAGCCGCGCCCTGGAGCTGCTGACCCGCCTGGGTGTCAAGCGCGTCTTTGCGCGGGCAAGCTCCCTCTCCCGGGGAGAGATGCAGCGGGTCTCCATAGCTCGGTCGCTCTTGGGTCGCCCCTCGGTCCTCTTGGCCGATGAGCCCACAGCCAGCCTGGACGCCGCGAATGAGGAGACCGTCTCCGCCCTCCTCCTCGAGGCCGCAAAAGAGGAGGGGGCCACGCTCGTCATAGCCACACACCACGGCGCGGTGCGCGACAGGGCCGACCAGGTCCTGGAGCTGTCCCACGGCACGCTCTCGGAGGGCGCCAAACAGGGAGGTGCTCTGTGAATCCATTCTGGATGGTCGTCGCCGATCTGCACAAGAATCGACTTTCAGGCCTGGGCACGCTTCTGCTCCTGGCCTTTGCCTTTTCCCTCAACGTGGCTGCAGGGTTCTTTGAACGGGGCGTCACCGAATCGGGCGCGGGCGCAGCCCAGGACTTCGACCTTGTGATAGGGGCCTCGGGCAGCAGGGTGGACCTGGTCCTCACCACTGTGTTTCTGCGCACCGACGAGGTTCTGCCCCTCATGGACTACAGGGTCGCAGAGGAGATTGAGCAGGACCCCGGGGTAGCCGTCAGTTCACCCTTTGTCCTCGCGGACAACTATCAGGGCATGCCCATAGTCGGCGTGGGGTCCGGTTTTTCCCAGATGAGACCCTCCCTCGTGCCCGAGACAGGGTCCTGGCCCAAGGCGAACTTCGAAGCGCTCGTCGGCGCTGAGGTTCCGCTCAAGGTGGGGGACAGCTTCGCGAGCGGCCATGGCATCGCGGAGAGCGAAGAAGAGGAAGAAGAGCACCACCATGAGAACATATCCTACCGCGTGGTAGGACGGCTCAAGGCCACGGGCACCCCCTGGGACAGGTCCATACTCACGCCTTACCAGAGCCTCTGGGAGATCCACGGCCATACCGAAGAGGAACGCCCCGGCATTTCCGCCCTCCTGGTGAAGCCCAGGGACATACCCTCGGCGTACGCACTCAGGGCGACGTACCGGGAGGGAAGGACCACCAGCGCCTTCCCCGGCGAGGTCCTGGCCAGCCTTTTCGGCCTCTTGGCCGATGTCAAGGTGGCGGTTTCCGCACTCGGCACCATGCTGGAGCTCCTTGTGTTCGCCGCCGTACTCCTGAGCCTTCTGGCCTCCCTGCCCTCCAAATACCGGTGGATAGGGCTTCTGAGAAGCCTGGGGGCCGGACGGCTCTATATCTTCCTGACCCTCTGGATTCAGTCGGCCGTGGTGTTCCTGCTGGCCGGCGGTGTGGGCCTGGTTATCGGGCGGCTTGCCGCGGGCATTCTGGCCTCGGTGATGGAGGCCAAGACGGGCCTCCGGATAGTTCTCACCTGGAATGCCTCCGACTTCATTCCCCTCCTGGTCTTCTGGCTCATCGGTCTGGTAGGAGCGCTCATCCCAGCCCTTGTCGGGTTCCGGGTCTCCGCGCGCAAGGCCATGTTGGGGCAGTAGGGGCGCGCGGGATTACGGCTTAGACTCCATAAAGCCGGAAGTGTTTTCAAAGAGCAGCGCCATGGCTTCTTCTTCCAGAGAGGCGATGGTCATCAATAGTGTGGATGCTTCCCTGAGCGGCTGCTCATTGGCACTTTCTCCCGCGCCGCAGATGAGTCTGGAGACCTGGGTCCACATTGGGGCGATTCTTGTGAACTTCAGATATGCTTCACGAAGCCCCAGCTCAGGGTAACGATCATCGCACTCTTTCAGAAAATCCCGATATATGTTCCTGAACAGAGCGCCGCCCGTGCCGGCTTCCTCCATTAGATAGCCTGCCTGGGCGATCATCTGCGGTGTCATGCCCGGCCTTTCAAACCACTTTGTAATGAGTTTTGCCGTTTTTTTGATCCCCTTAAACGATATGTT
>Ga0228535_1003178_pt1 | contig 12639 bp, 9 predicted proteins | sample SJ1metagenome_FD_168457 | JGI IMG/M metagenome (GOLD analysis project Ga0228535, IMG submission 168457) | Enriched culture of PCE-dechlorinating microbial communities from Ithaca, New York, USA - SJ1 | ecosystem: Engineered > Modeled > Simulated communities (microbial... > Unclassified | place... | reverse complement strand
AAAATTCTGTTCCATATTGTTATCTCCTCGCTTTTCGCCGTGCGGAAGGAATGTGCCTAATTACAAATATATACACTAGCGAAAAAGGGCGGTTTGCGCAAGGGCGGCGAGCTTTGGCAGGTCTGGAAGCTGAAGGGGGTGCCGGCTGGAGGTTCTTTCTCCAGAACATGGAGTGTGGTATCTTCATCAGTATGAAATTGCTGGTAACCGGCGCCTCAGGGCTTCTCGGACGCTCGCTTATGAAGCTGCTTGCGAGCTACCCGGATATAGAAACGAAGGGCGTGGCGTTTTCGCGCGCAAAGGCACCGCTCGAAAAGCTTGATTTGACAGAGGAGCGCTCGGTCGCGCTGTTTTTTGCGCATTTCAGGCCTGATGTGGTGATTCATCTGGCTGCGGAGCGACGACCCGATATTGTCGATACAGATTTAGAGCGAGCCAGGGCAATCAATGTCGATGCAACGCAGATTATTGCTCGGGAATGCGCAAAGCGCGGGGTGTTTCTGCTTTTGATATCGACAGACTATGTGTTTGATGGTTCGGCCCCTCCGTATTTCCCTAATTCTCCGGTACATCCGCTCAATGAATATGGCCGGATGAAGCTTGAAGCCGAAAGGGTTGCAGAAACTGCGCTTTCGGGTATTGTTCGGGCTTCCGGGGGACGGAGCGTGGGTGCGGTTTTGCGCATTCCCATTCTGTATGGTCCGGTAGGATATCTCGAAGAATCTTCGGTGACCGAGATCGCCCTTGCGCTCAAGTCGACCGAGCCGCGAAATATCGAGCATTGGGCGCACCGGTATCCTGCGCATGTCGATGATGTTTCGACAGCAATTATGGCTATTGTCGAAGCCTGCATGCAGCGCACGGCAGCGTGCGGTCCCTTTCCGCGTTTTCTGCTTTCTGGAAAGGAAGCATACACCAAATATGAAATGGCAAAGGCTATGGCTGCCGCCCTTGGTATCGATGCCAGCCATATCCGCCCCGATCCCTCGCCTCCAAAAGGCGCACCAAGACCGCGCGACTGCCGCATGGATACATCGCTCCTCGAATCACTCGGCTGGCGCCAGGAAAAGTATTTCAGCTCATCGATCGGAGATATCATAAAGCCATTTTTCAGCTGAGGCATATGCAGAAGAATTATTACTCTCCGACGCTCCGCGGAATGCCATTTTATAGGTTCGCTTTCGGCGTTCTCGCTCTACTTGCAACTATTTCAGCAATGGTGATCCTTGGCGGATGTGCGACCTCGCAGGGAGCAGGCAGCCTTGCGAATTCCGTTGGTCTTGTGAACTCCGTTAGCCTTGCGAACTCCGGTGCGGACAGCACACAGAGCATTGAGGCTTTTCTTGAATCGAATGGCTTTTCGCGAATTCAAACGAACGAGCCAATCATTCATTACAGCGCAGAATCGTGGAAAGCATCGCTGCTCAATACCATTGCTCAGGCCAAAAAATCTGTTTTTGTGCTTGTTTTTTTAGCGAACCGCAATGAATTCAATGCTGAAATCTATGATGCGCTCATTGCTAAGGCTGCTGAAGGGGTGCCTGTCTATTTCCTGTTCGATGCGACATCCTATGAGCGGGTTTTCCACAATCCGAAATGGAATGATGAAATAGTCGCGCCTTCGGAAGTGTTCCGGGGCACAAAGGTGAAATGGGCTGAATTCAATCCGCTGAGGCTCGAACGCATAGCCGCGCTGCCATGGCTTCTTGTGCGCGATCACCGCAAGATCGTCATGGTCGATGGAGAGATCATCTATGCAGGTGGATACAATCTGAACATCTATTCGTTTGCACCGCTCGATCAGAACGGAAACGAAGATGCGATGGTAGAAATCCAAAGTCCCGATGCGGGACGCGCCCTCGCTCCATCGCTTGCCGAAACATGGAATCAGTTTTCTGTAGAATCACTTAACTCGGAGGATATTGCGCCGAGTGTATCAGCCAGCCCGGAAGCTTCAGCCGGCAGCCAAACAGCTAGCACGGACTCAACGACCAGCCAAGATACCCCCCTTGCCTGCCCGCCAAATGCCAATAAAGGCGCTGTAAATGCGTGGCTGGGCAATCAAGTCATTGGGAAAACTCGGAGCATCGAAGCCCTCTATCGCGCCATATTCGATTATGCTCAAGAAGAGGTATGGCTCGTCCAGGCTTTTGCAATGCCGACAGAAACAATCATGCAGATGGTGAAGCAAGCATTACAGCGGGGCATTCAGGTCAACATCATGCTTTCTGAAGATCAAATAAGTTCTGCCATGGATAAAGCGGTGCACTACACCGTCCTGCCGCTTCTGGAGGCAGGGGCGCATGTTTTCATCTACAAATCAGCCGAGAATGCCCTCCTTCATTACAAGCTCGCTATGATGGACCGGAAGATAGTCGCACTGGGCAGCCCGAATTTCAATTATCGCTCTGTGCGGCTCTCGAATGAGATTGTGTTCGTGTTTGATAATGAGCGAACAATCGGTGTTGTGAGCCAGAATTTATCGGAATTGCAGAAACGGGCGCGTCCTGTCAGCATAGAAGAAGCTCAGAAATGGCGGGGTTTTTCGTATTTTATGAGTTATCTTCTTTCTGTGCCTGGAGGATGAGAATGGAGCGTTTGCTGAATATGAAGCATCCTATGCGCTTCGTGATTTTTATAATGCTTGTGTGCTATGTGGCAGCTAGCGCGGGTATGGTCTACGCTGCAGAGCCCTGGCATGTCGGAATTGTTGTAGGAACCGAGGGTTTTGCTGCAAAAGGCTTTGATAATGGCGAGTATATGCGCGCAGGGCTGCTATTTGACCCTTTCCCGCCGAAGGGGATTCAGCCGGCGTGGTTTTTGGGTGCGCTGGTGCCGGTCAATCCTCTGGACTTTTCTGGTTCGATGCTGAATATCGGGATTGAGCTTCGCTATATGGCAAGAACAGCTCATTCCTCGTTTTTTGTGCGCGAATGGAAATATGCGCCTGCGGTTTCGGCGGAAATGCTTATCGACCCCGCTGGCGGCCGCGAGGTGGGCTTTGTCGTTTCAGCGCAGCTTGTGAGGTTCTGGTTTGGCGAAAGCTATGTGTCCTTCCTGGGGACAGAGCTTGTGCTGGATTCGAAAGGTTTAGTGAGCGGGTGGGGGGCATCGCTGATCCGGCTTACTGCGTTTGTGCATTGAGGCGAGGAAGGGAGCAGGGCATGAAGGGTTTAAAAATGGAGGCTTCGGGGGTTTTCCGCTCAAGTGCAAGGCTTCGGGCGCTTATGCTGCTTGCGGTGCTTTTCATGTTTGCCCCATCAGCGCAGCCAGTTCATGCGCAGGATGTCTCCTTGAGCATCCAGCAGTGGAGTTTTTTCGCGGATACTGCTGGTGAGCGGATTTCCGGGCCAGGGCAGCATGTTTCGATCGGTTTAATAGGGGGTCTGACCCCCAGACTTGAATTGGATTTCAGTGCTGTAACCATGCTCACACCGAAGCCCGGCGATTCCCTGCTCGGGGCTGTCTCGCTCGGATATTCGTTGCTCGCAGAACGCTGGATCAACGATCGCGTGCCGCCTAATTGGGTGAGCATGCTCGCAGAAATAGGCTTTCTGGGCGGAGGGACGGAGCTTTGGGCGAGAGGATTTTCAGGCGCAACTCCGAAAGCCCAGGTGTTCGTGCGCTTTACGCCGCTCGTGCTGGGCAATTCATTCTATCGCAGGAGGGACCGTCTGCTTGCGCTCGGTTTTGCTTATGACCTTCTGAAACAGCGTGGCTCATTTTTCTTCAATTTCTTTGCGATCGACGCGAGTCTGCGGCGGTGATCCTGCTTTCAGTTGTCCTGGCCAGCGTGGCCCTGGCAGCCCCGGGCTGTTGCTGCCGGTTATGGTTCAGCCCATCCTGGCAATCAGCCGATTCCATTCTCCAGATCGAACATCTTGCCCGGATTCATGATGAGGTTCGGATCCCATGCGCGCTTGATTGCTTTTAAAAGCTCGAGCTCGACAGGGCTCATAAACCTTTTCATATATTCCTTGCGCTTGAGCCCGATGCCATGCTCGCCCGAGATTTTTCCGCCCAGCTTCGAAATTGCCTCATAGAGCGCCTCGAGAGCCTGCGGTTCGATTCTGTGCCAGTCTTCCATGGACATTTCCGGGTCCTTGACAAGTGTTGCGTGGAGATTCCCGTCGCCAGCATGCCCATAGCAGGGGATGGTGATGCCGAACTGCGCAGCGATGCGATCGAGCTCGGGGATCACCGCCGGTATCGATGCGGGCGGCACAACGATATCTTCAAGACTCTGGACTGGGCAGTACACCTTGAATGCTTCTGCGATGTTGCGTCGAATTGCCCACAGGCGTTCTTGCGTTGTACGGTTATCGGCTACATATACCTCAATAGCGCCCTGCTCCATGCACAGGTCGCCGACGGCCTCGGCTTCGCTCTCGACAAGCGCAGGGTCTCTGCCATCCATTTCGATGAGGAGCATCGCACCGCACTGCGCATAGGGCAGATTCTCGTTCAAGTACGCGCAGGACGTCTCGACCGAACGGCGATCCATGAATTCGATTGCGGTGGGGATGAGGCCTTTCGAAAGGATGACGGGAACGCAGGAAATTGCCTCCTGTGGGCTTCGGAAGAGCACGAGCAGGTCGGATTTGGCTGCAGGCAGTCCGATCAGCTTGATGATGGCCGCGGTTGCGATACCCAGCGTACCTTCAGACCCCACAATGAGATGCACAAGATCGTAGCCGGTCACATCCTTGGCCAGTTTGCCGCCCAGCCAGACTATGTCGCCTGCGGGCGTCACAAATTCGAGGCCCAGGATGTAGCGCGAGGTGACGCCATACTTGATTGCCTTGCCACCTCCTGCGTTCTCCGCGATGTTACCACCAAGCATGCATGTCTCAAGGCTCATGGGATAGCCGGCATAGAAAAGCCCCTTATCCTTGACAAGATTGTTGATTTCGTTCGTGACAATGCCGGTTTCGACCGTCATGGTGAGGTTTTCGTAATCGATTTCCCGCACGTGATTCATTTTTTCGAGCGAAATGACAATGCCTCCAAAGACGGGAATCGCGCCGCCGGAGAGGCCGCTTCCTGCTCCTCGCGGCGTGATGGGAATGTGCGCGCGGTTCGCAAGTTTGACGATTGCGGCCACAGCTACGGTCGATTCGGGGGTGACGACAACTTCCGGCATGTGCGCATATTCTTCTTTGGAGGTTTCGTCATGGGAATATGCTTCGAGCTTGGCGGGGTCGAGAAGGACATTGCGGGCACCGGCGATAACGGCGAGCTCCCGTATGATTTCTTCTGTAACGCGGTTATAGAGCATGATTGCCCTCCGTGGAGATGCCCGTCTTCGCGCTGCGAACGCGCTCCGCAAGGCGTGGCAGGATTTCGAACAGGTCTCCCACGACCGCGAGATCCGCGACTGCGTGGATGGGAGCCTCGGGATCGCTGTTGATTGAGATGATGGTTTTCGCGGTCCGAATTCCCGCCAGATGCTGGATCGCTCCTGAAATGCCGGCGCAAAGATAGATTTCGGGCGAAATAGTCTTGCCGCTTAAGCCCACCTGGTGCGGATACGAAATCCAGCCGCGATCGACAGCCTCGCGGCTCGCTCCGACGACAGCGCCAAGAGCATCGGCGAGTTCGCGCACAAGCTTGAAGTTCTCGGCTTTTTTAAGGCCGCGGCCACCAGAGACGACCATTCGCGCTCCTTCGAGGTTTTCAAAGCCTTTTGTATTGCGTTCCATGGAGAGTACTCGCGTTCGGACGGCGATTTGCTGTGTGCCCGCTCGGGATTCGGCTGGCTGCAGAGCCTGAGCTCGAAGCACCGTCCCCTTGCGCTCGAAATCCGGGGACAGAGGTTGAGCCGAATGAGGGCGGACCGTCGCCATCTGCGGCTTGTGCTTTGGCGTTTTGATTGTCGCCATGATATTGCCTCCAATGGCAGGCCGGGTCTGCAAAAGGAGTCCAGTTCCCTCTTCGATAGCAAGCTCCGTGCAGTCAGCCGTGAGGCCGGTGCCGAGCTTCGCAGCCAGGTAGGGCATAAGCGTTCGCCCTGTGGTTGTCGCCGCAGCGAGCACAATATCAGGCTTACGTTCCCTGGCGAGTGCAAAGAGAGCATCTGCCCAGGTCTCGCAGACAAAATCATCGAAATTGAGGCTTTCGAGCGCGATAACGCTATCCGCGCCATACGCGATCAAGGCTTGCGCTTCCTCATCGGCGAGGGACGGAGCTACAACAATAGCTGCAAGAGAGGTGTGCAACGCATCTGCAAGCGTGCGCGCCCGTGCGAGCAGTTCGAACGATACACTATCAAGGCCGACATGGCGCCGCTCGGCAATAATCCAGACTTCGGGTTTGGGAGTGGCGGATTTGGCGGCGCCAGGGCTGGAAGCAGAGAGTTCAGCAGATAAAGGGTCTGCGGGGGAAAGTTTTGCGGCAGAATGATTTCGCGCCGCCTCCTGATCTAGGCTCGCAAGCTCCAAATTCTCATGTGTGGCGCTCGCTTTGGAATAGAGCGAGGTTCGCTCTTGATGAGCAGTTGCGAGAGCAGCTTCAGGGACGGAGCTCAAGCAGCCCTTTTCCTCAAGCAGCGCAAAAATGCGATTCACCGCACGCGCAATTCCTTCTTCATCCCTGGCCACAAGGCGCTCGCCATCGCGCGAAACCTTAGGGTAGAAAATTTTCGTCACCCGCGTTGGAGAGCCCGGAAGGCCCGCATCCTCTGTCCCCAAGCCTAGCTCGCGCGCACCCCAGCGAAGTACCTGCGCACTTTTGGCAAATTTCTTTCCTCTCAAAGTTGGCAGACGAGGCGAGGCAATTTCCTTCACCACCGTAATAAGACAGGGCATTTCGGTTTCGAGAATCTGGTAGCCTTCTTCGGTGAGCCGGCGCGCACGCACAGTTGAGGGTGCGAAAGACACGCCGCCTCTCTCTGCGCCTGCAGACCCCAAATCGGCGAAAAGCTCAAGCCCGCTCGCATACGAAATCACCGGAATTCCGAGCCATGCAGCGAGCGCAGGCCCCACCTGCCCTGTGTCGCCGTCGGTCGCACGCTCGCCAGCCAAAATGATATCGAACGCACCGATTTTCTTGACAGCTTCAGCAAGAACGCGCGAAGTCGCCCATGTGTCGGAGCCAGCAAACACCCTGTCGGTGAGCAAGACCGCCTCATCGCATCCCATCGAGAGCGCTTCACGCAGTGCGCGCTCCGCATCGGGCGGGCCCATCGAAAGGACAGTAATTCGGGCTCCAAACCGCTCTTTCAGCACGAGCGCCTCTTCGATCGCATAAAGATCGAGCGGATTGACAATGCTCTCGAGCCCCGAGCGGACCATGGTACCTGTCTCGGGGTCCATTTTGACTTTGTCGGTTTCGGGGACCTGTTTAATAGTAACGATGATATGCACGTGGGTTCTCCATGAAATGAGTATCGCATAGTTGAAAAAAATTTTCCAGACTAGAGTAAAATTTGAAATTTAAATTCAATATTGCTTGTTTTGGGCTGAAGGATGTGCAGGAGGTACCAGGCATTCCGTCCCTCGCCCAATCAAATCGGTGCGGCCCAGCATTCGCAATGCCTCGCGGACCATCTCGTGGTTCTCGGGCTTGGAAAACTGCAAAAGTGCGCGCTGGAGCGCTCGTTCCTTGGCGCCGCGCGGCACATACACGGGGCTGCCATCGAGCGGGTTCATGCCGGCTCGCCACATTGCGGTCGAGAGAGTTCCCGGTGTCGGGTAGAAATCCTGGACCTGGTCGGGCACAAATCCGAAATCTTTAAGGTAGAGCGCGAGCTCGAGGGCGTCTTCGAGGCTTGCGCCAGGGTGAGCCGAAATAAAATATGGTACCAGATATTGCTTCTTGCCGAGTTCGGTATTGAGGCGGCGAAAGCTTTTCGCAAAGCGGTCGAACGTTGTGTGGGGCGGTTTCCCCATGAGATCGAGCACGCGGTCGGAAACGTGTTCTGGTGCTACTTTGAGCTGGCCGGAAATATGGTGCTCCACAAGATCGCGGAAAAAACCTCTGTCCCTGTCGAGCATGAGATAATCGAAGCGGATGCCGGAGCGGATAAACACTTTCTTGATCCCGGGCAGGGAGCGCAGGCGCTTCAAAAGTTCGCGATATTCGCTGTGGTCGACTTCGAGGTTGGGGCAGGGGATTGGGGCGAGGCAGCGCCGATCGATGCAGGCGCCTTTTTGAGCCATTTTGTCGCATGCCGGGGCGCGAAAGTTGGCGGTGGGACCTCCGACATCGTGGATATAGCCTTTGAAATCGGGCATTTTTGCAAAGCTTTGGGCTTCGCGCACAATCGAATCGATGCTTCGTGAAGTGACCACGCGGCCCTCATGAAAGGCGAGGGCGCAAAACGAGCAAGCTCCGAAGCAGCCGCGCGACGAGTTGAGCGAAAACTTGACTTCTGCGAGCGCGGGCACGCCGCCAAACGGGTCATACATAGGGTGCCATGCGCGCTGGTAAGGCAGTTCGTACACTTTGTCGAGCTCTTCGCGGCTTAATGGGAATTCGGGAGGTTCTTGGATAACGAACCGGTCGCCGCATGGCTCAATGAGGCGTTTTGCTGACCATGGGTCGGTGTTGCGGTACTGGATTTTGAATGAACGAGCAAAGGCGCGGCGGCCTTCGTCGGTGTCTGGCTGGATTTCTTCGAACGCGGGCAGAACCTCTGTCCCCGGCTGCGGGGCCGCCGCAATAGCCAGCTCGAACTTCGAGGCATGGACTGCCCACACTGTCCCGCGGATACCGCGCAAATCAATCTCTGTCCCCACAGCGCCCGACGCATGTCCGGTGGAGCTGTCCGCGTTGCTGGCTTGTGCAAGCTTTTCCATCACTTCCAGGATTTGCCGCTCCGCCATCCCGTAGAGCAAAAGATCTGCCTTCGCGTCGAGCAACATAGAGCGGCGCACAGTATCCGACCAATAATCGTAATGAGCGAGCCTCCGCAAGGACGCCTCGATTCCCCCCAAAATGATCGGAACGCCTTTATACGCCTGCCTGCACAAGTTCGAATACACAATTGCAGCCCGGTCAGGTCGCGTATTGACTCGCCCCAGCTTGCTTTTTCCTATCGTTCCATCGGCCCGCAGGCAGAGCGAGCGCTCGCCTCCTGGCGCATATTCATCGTGCGAGCGCGGTTTTTTATTTGCAGTATAAGAAGATACCATAGAGTCAAGCGCTCCGGCGGTCACCAGAAACGCGAGCCTGGGCTTGCCGAACATCCGAAACACTTCAGGATCATCGGGGTCGGGCCTGGCGAGTATGGCCACCTGGTAGCCGTGAGCCTCGAGCCAGCGTCCTATCAGCGCTGCCCCAAATGAAGGGTGGTCCACATAGGCGTCTCCGCTGACTATGACGGCATCGAAGGAGCCGGAAGCCAGCCCGCGCCTCTCCATATCTTTGGGCGATGCGACAAGAAAATCCATATATCAGCAGTATAATGAATTGGTACCTGTGTGTCTTGGATTGGAGGACGATGCGCCCGCCCGCCGCCGTCGATTCATGGCGGGAAGGCGCCCGCCGCCGTCGAGCTTTGGAAAAGCGCCCATTTTTTAAATGCTGAAAAACTACAGTTTTCCGGAAATTTTGAAGAGCCGGGTTTTCTTAGTATATTTGTATGTAAGAAATTGCCTTATGTCCGCCTTTGGCGGAGTCCGCTTTGAGCGGGCTACTATTTCGATTGCACTGGAGGAACAGCATGACCAAGAACATGGGTAAAACGGATAAAACCATCCGACTCATCGCCGCAATTGTCATTGCAATTTTGATTTTGGTCGGCACATTATCCGGCGTCTGGGCGTGGATTCTGGGTATTATCGCGGTGGTCTTTGCAGTGACGAGCGCGATCTCTTTCTGCCCGCTGTATACGATCTTCGGCATCTCAACCGCACCAAAGGAAGAAAAGAAAGAAGAGAAGAAATAAGCAAGTCAGAACTTCTTGCTTCTATTTTCCTTTATTTTGTTCAGGACTCGGGTTTTCGGCCTGTGCAGCTTCAGGGGTGGATGATTTTTCGTCTTCCTTTTGCTGCTTTTGGAATTCCCGGGTCTTCTTTTTTTGCACAGAGAGAGCTCGCATTCGCTTCCAAATCGAAGGGACAAGGATTAACATGCCAATCAGGATGCCTGCTCCTAAGGTGAGGACAAGGACAAGTGACATCGAGGCGGTCGCTGACCATCCAAAAAATGCAACAGTAATCGGCGCGCTATTCTGAACCGCAAAGATTACTGCGATGATCACCGCTGCAATCAGAATGATGATATAGACAACTCGCATATTCTATCCTCCTGCGGGAATTGATATTCCTGCGCTGCGCCAAACGCTGCGCCTCGCCAAACATCGCGCAGCGCTCCAGATACATCGCCCCGCCACCCTATATGCGCCAGACTCCCCGCTGCTTGCCTTAATCATCATACGACGATATCTCTACCTTTGCAAATTCCCAATGCTCGGGAGCGCGCCACAGACTCGAAATCATGAGCTCTTTTACAAATATAAGCTCTTTTGGCAGCCTGTCATACAGTTTCATGAACAATTCTTCATGCGAGAGAATTTCGCTCATCCATGCATCTCTTTCCACAGACATGAGTTCAGCCCATTTTTCTTCTGAGAATTCCAGTCCGTCCCAGCAGATGTCCTCGTAGCGGGGCATCCAGCCGATGGGACTTTCGACAGCCTTTCCGTGGTTATTTGCGCGGTCGACAATCCATTTGAGCACGCGAATATTTTCGCCGAAGCCGGGCCAGAGGTAGTTGCCTTCTTTATCTTTGCGGAACCAGTTCACTCCGAAAATTCGAGGGGGATTGCAACTCCATCGCCCAAATCTGAGCCAATAATTGAAATAGGAAGCCATGTTATAGCCGCAGAACGGGAGCATGGCAAAGGGATCGCGGCGTACATGTCCGACTGCGCTCGTCGAAGCGGCGGTCGTTTCCGAGCCCAGAGTCGCGGCAAGATATACGCCGTAAATCCAGTTGAATGACTGGTAGACGAGTGGGTACACCGTGCTGCGCCTGCCTCCGAAAATGAATGCCTTTATCGGAACGCCTTCAGGGTTTTCCCATTCAGGGTCGACTGAAGGACACTGGTAGAGAGGAGCGGTAAAGCGAGCATTGGGATGAGCTGCAGGCTTTCCGGAGGATGGATCCCAAGGCTTGCCTTGCCAGTCGATGAGGCCTTCGGGCGGGTTTGGTGTCATGCCTTCCCACCAGACATCGCCGTCTGGGGTGAGCGCTGTGTTGGTGAAGATAGTGTTTGCGCGGATGGTGGCCATTGCATTCGGGTTGGATTTTGCGGAAGTGCCCGGTGCGACACCGAAAAAGCCTGCTTCCGGATTGATGGCACGAACCTGGCCGTCTTTTCCCGGGCGAATCCATGCGATATCGTCACCTACGGTAGTCACCTTCCAGCCTTCGAAAGCCTTGGGCGGGATGAGCATGGCAAAATTGGTTTTGCCGCACGCGCTGGGAAATGCTGCAGCCACATAGGTTTTTTCGTGGTCCGGCGATTCGACGCCGAGAACGAGCATGTGCTCCGCGAGCCAGCCCTGATCGCGCGCAATAACCGACGCGATGCGGAGGGCGAAGCATTTCTTTCCGAGCAAAGCGTTTCCGCCATATCCTGAGCCATACGACCATATTTCCCGGGTCTCGGGGAAATGGACGATGTATTTGTTCTCCTTGTTGCATGGCCAGGGGACATCTTTCTGGCCGGGAGCGAGGGGCATGCCCACCGAGTGCATGGCCGGCACAAAATCGCCATTTTCTCCAAGGGCTTCGATAACCTTGCGCCCCATTCTTGTCATAATGCGCATGTTCGCGACAACATATGCCGAATCGGTGATTTCGACGCCAATATAGGACATGGGAGAGCCGATTGGCCCCATGGAGAAGGGGATGACGTACATCGTGCGTCCGCGCATGCAGCCGTCAAAAAGAGAGGTGAGGATAGACTTCATTTGTTTTGGGTCCATCCAGTTGTTGGTTGGACCAGCTTCTACCTTGCGGCGGCTGCAGATAAAGGTGCGGTCCTCGACGCGGGCCACGTCGCTTGGGTCCGAGCGTGCAAGGAAGGAGTTGGGGCGTTTTTCGGGGTTGAGGGGTATGAAGGTTCCCGAAGCGACGAGCGATTGGCAGATTGTGTTGTATTCTTCTTCGGAGCCGTCGCACCAATAGACAAAATCGGGCTTGCACAGATCTTTCATGCTGGAAACCCAGGACAATAGACGCGCATGTTTCACATACGAAGGGAATTGCATATTTGCTCCTGATAACCTGCTCACAATGACCCGTTGTTATGCTGAATCAGCAGATATTGCATTATAAAGCCGTTTTCCGGTTTTGTGGGTAAAAAATATAAGGCGCGGCAGTGCTTTCCGCGGCGGCATTTTCTGCAGAGCAGCGATGCGGTTCGGCTGGCTTTTCAGCAGAGCAGCAGCAGTCTATGCTGAATGCATGAATATTGAAGGTTTGCATGCTGGTTTGCAGGCGGGGCCGGCCATTATCGCGGCTCTTATAGTATTCTCGGCGCTGGTGATTGCAGCTGGGGTGCTCGCGTATCGGGCAGGGAGGCAGCGAGGTCTTCTTGAGGCGGAGTTGAGCGAGGAGGAAAGGATGGATCTCGCGCGCAAGGATGCAATAGAGCGCTCCCGCGCAGTGCTCTCCGGGCAGATTTCG
>Ga0228535_1003177_pt1 | contig 12651 bp, 9 predicted proteins | sample SJ1metagenome_FD_168457 | JGI IMG/M metagenome (GOLD analysis project Ga0228535, IMG submission 168457) | Enriched culture of PCE-dechlorinating microbial communities from Ithaca, New York, USA - SJ1 | ecosystem: Engineered > Modeled > Simulated communities (microbial... > Unclassified | place... | reverse complement strand
CAATCCGCAAATTTTTCACATTTTTTCGTTTCCGGAGGAGGTGCTTATGACGTCTGGCATGTGGACCGATGGCAGAAAACAGATGAAGGATCTGGTCGTCAATGTGGGAAAAGCCGTGGTGGGCAAGGACGCGGCGGTGGAGCTGATGCTGGTTGCCCTTATCTGTGAAGGTCATGTGCTTCTGGAGGACATGCCGGGCGTCGGGAAAACCCTTCTGGCCAGGACACTGGCGCACTCAATGGGTTTGGAATTCCGCCGTATTCAGTTTACTCCCGACCTGCTGCCGTCCGATGTCACCGGCTCGCTGATCTTTAATCAACAGCGTTCGGAATTCGAATTCCGGGCCGGCCCGATTTTCACCCAGATTGTTCTGGCCGACGAAATCAACCGCGCCACGCCGCGCACGCAATCGGCGCTGCTGGAAGCCATGGAGGAGTTTCAGGTGACCGCCGACGGCGTCACCCGTCCGCTGCCGCGCCCCTTCCTGGTGTTGGCCACACAAAATCCCGTGGAGCTGGAAGGCACCTTCCCGCTGCCTGAAGCGCAGCTGGACCGCTTTCTTTTGCGCATCCATCTGGGGTATCCGACCGCCGTTGAAGAAGAGCAGATTCTTCTTCGCTTCGCCGATCAGCCTGCAGACATTCATCCGGTTTTATCCACCGAAGACCTTTCCCGGATTCAAGCGCTCATGCCGGATATTCATCTTGCAGACGATATCCGCCGCTATCTCGTGGAGATTGTCCAGACCACGCGGGACTGGCCCGGCGTGATGCTCGGCGGTTCGCCGCGTGCAAGCCTCGCGTTGTACCGCGGCGCCCGCGCGCTGGCCTGTCTGCGCGGGAGGACCTACGTGTTGCCCGACGACATCAAACATCTCGCGCCGGCCGTTCTGGGGCACCGGATTTTGCTTTCGGCTCAGGCCCGGGCCACAGGCCAGAATCCGTCCGGTATTGTTTCCGAAATTCTCGAAAAAGTTCCTGTGCCCGTGGAAACCATTCCGGAAAGAAACGCCGCACATGCTTGACGCTTTATGGCTTTTGATCATTGCTGTGCTGGACGTCTGGGCCATCTGGACCGGCAACTCGCTTTTGATCCTGGTGACCTCCCTGACCTGGCTGCTCACCGTCTCGGTCTGGCTATGGAACCGCTGGAGTCTCGTCGGCGTGGAATTTTCACGCCGTCTCAGCGACGGGCGCGCCTATTTCGGCCAGCAGATCGACCTGTCGCTGATTCTGGTAAACCTGAAGCCCCTGCCTCTGCCCTGGCTTTTGGTGGAAGACGAAATCCCCCAACGCCTGACCGTGGAAAACGGCAAAATTGAAATCCGGCATGACGGTTTTTTCCGCTGCCTGCAAAACATTCTGCCGATGATGCCCTATGAACGCGTGGTGCGCCGCTTTCCGGTGATGTGCAGCCGTCGCGGAATCCACACCTTCGGCCCCGCCCATCTCGAATCGGGAGACTATCTGGGATTCCTTAAGAGCCATGCGGGCGTGTCTGCGACCGATACGCTGGTCGTTTTCCCCCGGATCGCGCCCGTCGCCATGGATCGTCTTTCCTCCAACACGATTATCGGACAGGATCCCATTCGTCGCATCCTGCACACCGATCCGGTGCGTACAGTAAGCGCCAGAGAATATATTGCAGGAGATCCCTATCGGATGATCGACTGGCGTACGACGGCCAGAACGGGAGGGCTGATGGTCCGGGTCTACGAACCGAGCACAACGCCGCTGGTGGATATTGTCCTCAATTTTTCCGTTCCCTCTTATATTTCGCGGGATGTCGAACCGGATGAAACCGAATTTATCATCAGCGTCGGCGCTTCGCTGGCGTCGCATGCCGCAGCCAGAGGCTGGGCGGTCGGGTTGCGCGCCAACGGCCGGAGCCGCCGGCGTCCCATTGCCGCCGCGCCTTCGGCCGCTCCCGCCCAACTGGGTGAAATCCTGGATATCCTGGCGCAGGCCTATACGGTCCCTACCGAATCCATCTTTTCCGTTTTAACCGCAACGCACCCGGCGCGGCCCGCCGGCGCCAGCGTTGTTTTGATTACAACCGTTTTGAATGAAAATATCACGGGAGCGCTGGAAAACCTCCAACGCCGGGGCCAGCCGGTAACGGTCGTCCATACGGCCGTGGAGCCGGAAGCTGAAGCGGACATTAAAAGCGCCGTACCTGTATGGCGCCTACCCTATGCGCCAAACTGGACAGAGCATGAAGCGTATATCGTTCATCGATGACATTATCCTCCCGGCCGCGCAGGCGGTATCAGAGGCAATCTGGCTTTATGCCGCGATCCTGGGAATATCCGCGATGAGCGCAAGCGGTGCTCAGTATGCGGGTTTCTTCTCCGTCCTGGCTTTGCTGACCGGCTCTGCTTGGATTACGCACCTGTCCAGGCTCATTGTCCGCCCCTTATTCAGCCGTTTTCTCCTCGGATGCATGGTGATGATTCTTCTGACGGCATGGTTATTCTGGACGTTTCGCATCGGGCTGAATACGGGCAGCGGAGGCTGCACGGACGTCGTGTGCCGGATTTGGAATTCTGGACGGGGGATTCATGACACATCCGTTTTCTTCACCTGGGTGATGGGATTCTATCTTGCCGGCAGAGGCGTCTGGATCGGCTTCTCCCCTCCCGGCGTCAAAACGCAGGCCCGCCGGCTGCTGGTCGGAACAGTGGTCTTTGTGCTGCTTTTTGCGGCCTGGCCAAACCTCCATCAGGCGCATCCATACCTCGGCCAGTTCCGCATTTTGGCCTCGGTTTATTTTCTGGTCGGTCTGATACTCCTGGCTTTTGTCAACGTCCGGAAGCTCGGACCCTTTACAGCCGGTCGGGGCAGTTCTACCTGGCTTGTCGCCATCAGCATCCCGACGCTCCTGGTTATTGCGCTGGGCCTGATTTTCACGGGTGGATTCTCATCGGCCCTGCGCTGGTTTTTTCAAGCCACTCTCCAGGCTATCAATGCCGCCGGAGGTTTTATGCTATGGATCGGCGCCTGGATTATGTATTTTTTTGCCTGGCTGTCGAGTCTCCTGCCGAAATCCGGACCCAGAATCACCCCGTCGTTTGACGACAAACCGGTCTTTATTCGGCGTTCTCTTCTCCAGGATTTCAGATTTGAAGACCTGCCGGGACCGGTTACCACATGGTCTATCTCCCTTGTGGTACTGATTCTGGCGGCAATAGCGATCGTTCTGTTTGTTTTCTTCCGCCGCCGAACCGGCAAGGATCTTCTCGCGCCCGTTTCCGAAGAACGAACATCTCTGTGGTCCTGTTTGCTGGTCTGGTATCAGATCAGGAAATTCCTGCTGAAGATCATCAAGCGCCTGGGATACATGGCGCAGACCACCCTTCCGTTTGGCCGTTGGTCGGAAAAGCGCGATCCAGAATGTAATCTCGCGGAAATTCGCAAAATCTACCAGCGTTTTCTAGAATGGTCGGCCGCCCGCCGGCAGCCGCGCCGCCCTGCGCAAACACCGCTGGAGCTGGCCCGGGAACTTTCGACGGCTTCCAGCTACGCGCCTCTCGCAATCCTTACGCAATGCTACCACGATGTCCGTTATGGGGATGTCACCGCTCCTCCTCCGGATATCGAAAAAGCGCGGCACGCCCTGCAACAGTTGGAACGGGAAGATCAGGCGCCCGCAAACACAGCACAGCCCGGAGAGGCCGACCGCCCGATTCTTTCCAAACTTTCATGATTTTGGGTGTTGCTTTCATAGTCATTGACAGAGACGCTGGATTTGGGTATTAAAAAACCATAGGGTATGCAAATCAAAATATCGTTTCTCCGGCTGAATATAAGCGTCCGACAATAGCGTCGCGAGGCGAACATGAACATTTTCAATATCTGTTGAAAACGGTATGTGTGCAAATCATTCTGTGGTTCCCGACAAGGAATATCAGGCGCACCTCGAACGAGCGGCAGGCTATATCCGGGATCATTATGCCGAAGAGTTGAGTCTTGATAAACTGGCCGCCATAGCGCATTATTCCAAGTATCATTTTCACCGTCTGTTTCATGAACACTTTGGCGAAACGGTTAATGACCGCGTCCGGCGCGTCCGTCTGGAGCAGGCCGCACGCAGGCTGATCAATGATTTCGATGCGTCCATTGATGAAGTTGCCGCCTCGTGCGGTTTTTCCAGCGCTCAATACTTTGCCAGGGAATTTAAATCGCATTTCGGCCATTCTCCGAGCTCGTTTCGCACAGGCTCCGGACGGGAAAATATTGCATCTTTATCCGATGATCCCGGCGAAAGCACACCGCTCCAGGTGAAGATAAAAGAATTACCGCCGTACCGTGTCGCCTACATCCGGGTTATCGGGCCTGACGACTCTGCCTTGCATGTTCAAGCCCTAAAGCGTCTGCTCACCTGGGCCGACACCAATGGGCTTTACAATGAACAAATCCAAGTGATCGGCGCAGGCTGGAGCGATTCCGAAAAGAGCCCGTCCGATCCATTTGTCTTTGATGTCTGCCTGGTTGTTTCTGAAGACGTCCAGGCGGAAGGCGAAATCGGCATCCAGTATTTTCCCGGCGGCCCGTATGCCGTTTTGTATTGTGAAGATGTTCTAGAAGCAAACAACCGGCAGGGACGGCGCCTCTATTACGAATGGATGCCGGCAAACGGATACAGAATGGGGGATTGGCCCTTTTTGATTTTTTACGGCAATGATCCCGAAGCCAACCCCCGCAAAATCGCCATTTGGGATATATGTCTGCCGATAAGACCTCTGTAGAATCTGGAGAACCGTGACCGGTGCATTCGTCTTCCCTTTTATCGGGCGTCGCTCAGGAACAGACGCATCTAAACCGGATGACCGCTTACCTTCGGGATCATTTTGCCGAAGGATTGAATCTCACGGATTTGGCCCGCCTGGCCGGTTTTTCCAAGTTTCACTTTCATCGTATTTTTAAGGCCCGCTATGGCGAAACACCCGGAGATTACCTGAAGCGGATTCGTTTGGAGCAAGCCGCCTGCAAACTGCTCGGGAACGGCAACGCCTCCATTACGGATATTGCTTATGAATGCGGCTTCTCCAGTTCTCAGCACTTTGCCAAGTCTTTCAAGGAGCATTACGGCGTTCCCCCCGGTTTGGTTCGCGACAGGTTTGATTGGCGGACCCTGCTGTTGAAAAAATTTCAAGTCATGGATAGCGCCCGTGGAAAAAAGCATTGCCTGCCGGCGGACGTCAGAAGAGAGGGAAGGTTCATAAAAATTCCATTGATCGCACCAGGCAGACTTAACGGGGAAGCATTCCTGGAGCTGGAGGTTACGGATCTTCCGTCTTATTCTGCGGCCTGTATCAGACTTCATACGGTTCCTTATTCGAAAGCTATCGACGCCGCCGGGCAGAAAATATTTCTTTGGTCGGTTTCTAAAAAACTTTTTTTACGCGGCGGCGGGCAGTCAATGCATGCGCTGGACATTATCCCGGATGAAGAAGGACGCTACGTTTATGATGTTTGCCGGACGGTTCCGGAAGGGATGGCCCTTGATGACGACGGGGAAATACGGATGCGCCGTCTGACCGGAGGGCAATATGGAATCTATCATGGAAAATTCAAAACGATAACGGCATCTGAAGCGGCCATTAAAAAAATACTGATCGGCTGGTGGCTGTCAAGTTATTTTCCCCGCGATCGAAGGCCTCTCTACGTCATCATATACAACCCCCTGGCTGAGGATGCATCACGAAACTGGCTGGTGGATTTTTGCTTTCCAATTACCACTCTTTCGTCAAATCATCCGAATCCAAAACCGCAAGATTTGGCACAACCATAGCAATCAGCCGCACGCAATCGGCTTCGGTTTCGTTATAGCTTATTGCAATCCTGTGCTGCGCAAAGACGAAACAGACAAAAATTCTGGAGGAATAGAATGGACGCCGATCATACCCGCGTTCCGTACCTGGATAATATCCGCAATGTCCTGGTCTACAATGTTGTTTTGCTGCACATTCTTCAAATGTTCGCCTATCCCCTGCTCTTCTGGTGGGCCGTTACCGATAAAAAGGGATCCTCCAGGTTTTATGAGACGAGTCTGGCCCCCATGGATGTTTATTTGATGCCTTGTCTGCTGTTTATTGCCGCTCTTTTCATCTTTCCCTCCCTGAAAAAAAATACTCCTCTGGAATACCTGAAAAAGCGGTTTTTGCGTCTGTGTATTCCGGCCGTCGTTTTTCTTTTTTGCGCGGGAGACATTTTCTTTCAGCTCCTCTTAAACCGTCTGAATCCTGTTCCTCAGGTCTATTGGGATACATTCCTTAATTACTGGCGCGCCTTTGCAGACCTTCCGGCAATCTATCTCTCCATGTCGCAGAAAACACTGAACACGATCACATTCAACATGCAGCATGTCTGGTTCCTGACGCTGCTCTTTTTCATCACGGGAGTTGTCATTTTATTGACCCTGCCTTTTAAAGAGAAAAACAGTGGACCGGTAAAAGTGGATGGCCGAAAAACCATTATCGTCAAGACAATCCTCTTTGCCGCAGCGTCAAGCATTGTCTGCGCCGCCGGCATGATTTGCTGCGTTAGACACGGCATCGATTTTGGCGCATGGCTGATTATCGGCAAAGTGGCGCAGGTGCAGATCGGAAAAATCCCGATCCTCCTTTTATTGTTTTTGTTCGGTCTGTATATGTATAAAAAAGAATGGCTCACCCGGGGCGACATTGGAAGCTGGAAGATATGGGGAGTCATGGCGTTAATTCTCATTGGAATATATGCTTTTTTATTCCATACCGGCATCCTGCCGGCGCTTGATGAAATACTCAAAGCCGTTGATCAAAACATGCAGTCTGTCGATCAAATGGCGATACCGGCCATAACGGATTCCCTGAGATTTGCATTTTTATGCACCTGGATTTTATCGCCGCCGATCTGCATCTTTCTTTTGATGTTTTTCCTTTCTTTTGCCAAACGCTTCTTCAATAAAACAAGTTCGGTCACCACCTTTTGTTCAAAGCATTCCATCAATGTGTACGTTCTTCACTATATTCCCGTACTTCTTTTGCAATACACTTTTTTGAACGTGCCCATCCCCTCGATGATCAAAATCATATTAATGGTGATTATCATTATTCCCGCGTGTCTGTGGCTGAGTCACCGACTGGTCTATCCGTATCCTAAAATCGCCATTGGATTCTTTGTCGCGCTGAAACTGGCCGCGCTGGCCGCCGGATTTACGTTTTACTACTTTGCGCTCCTGGCCCTGATTGGTATTTCCTTTGCCGGGGCGGTTTATGAAGCGGCAAGATATATGGCCAACCGAAAAGCCCATGTGGAAAACGCGACCTGAATTGAGTCACAAGGCGCGTTTACCCCATCCTGGTTTAACGGACATTTTCAGAAGCATCCGCCGGTGGGGCGCAGGCGCAGGATTTCGATCCGGCAGGCATGCCGGAGGGAAAGACGTAGCGTACGGCGCGCTCGTAGAGGAGATAGTCCCACGCCCAGTTCGTGAGCACCATGACGCGGTTGCGAAAGCCGATCAGATTGGCCAGGTGGATGACCAGCCACAGGATCCAGGCAAAAAATCCTTTAAACGTTCTTCTGCCGATGGCGACGCCCGCCGCCTTGCGGCCGATGGCGATCATCGATCCGCGGTCGGCGTAGGAAAACGGCTCGGGCGACCGGCCCGCGATCTGGCGCAGAATGTTCCGGGCGGCTTTCACACCCGACTGAATGGCCACCTGCGCGACCATCGGCAGGACGCGCGCGTCTTCGCGGATCGCCGCCAGATCGCCGATGACGTAAACATCCGGCCGGTTTACGACCTGAAGCGTCGGCTCCACCGGCACGCGGCCGTCGCGGCCGACCGGTATGCCGGACAGGCCGGGCAGCTCCTCACCGCGAACACCCGCCGTCCAGACGACGGTGTGCGTGGAAAGCGTCTCGCCGGACGTCGCCGAAAACGGCCGCGCCCCTTCCCTGCGTGAGTCAATGATCACCTTATCCTGAAGCACTTCGGCCACTGCCGTGCTCAGCCGGACGTCCACACCCATGGACTTTAGTTTTGTCGTCGTGTAGGCGCGGATGTCCGCGGGCATGGACGCCACGAGATGCGGGGCGGCTTCCAGCAAAATAATGCGAACCTCCGAAAAATCGATTCCCGGATAATCTTTCGCCAGCGGGCCGTGGACCAGTTCGGTCAGCGCCCCCGAATACTCCACGCCGGTCGCGCCGCCGCCCACGATGACAAAGGTCAGGAGAGCCTTTCTTTTTTCTTCGTCCGCTTCGCCCGCGGCCGCTTCAAAACAGCAAATGATATGGTTTTTAAGCGCAACGGCTTCTTCGAGCGTCTTGAGAAAGTAGGCCTGCTTTTCCACGCCGGCGACGCCGAAGGTGGAGGTGACGCTGCCGGTGGCCAGAATCAGGTAATCGTAATCGATGCTCCCCCGATCCGTCTCCACGCGGCGGCGCTCCGGATCGACGCGCCGCGCGTGCGCCAGTTCAAACCGGATATTGGCTTTATTCCAGAAGACGCTGCGCACCGGATAGGCAATGTCTTCGGCGTTGAGCTCCGCCGCGGCCACCTGGTACAAAAGCGCCAGGAAGGTATGATAGTTGTTGCGGTCGATGACAACAACGTCAACCGCCCGATCGGCAAGCATCCGCGCGGCCCACAGTCCGCCGAATCCCGCGCCGATGACGACGATCCTGGGCTTTTTAGAGTTCGTTTCCATTGCTGTATCCCCCACGATTCCGGCCGATCGTCATCAAAGGGAAGCCGTCTTGATCTCCGTTTAAATCCCTGCCGTCTTTCCGCCCGAAGACTGTGTCAGAATGATGAAAGGTTGTCGTACCTGCCGAGAGGGTGCAGTTTGCCGCCTCTCCCCGAAATCCCCTCCCGCGAAGGGAGGGGATAACCGGCATTACTTCTTTTTCGAAACCGGCTTGCGCAGCGTTGCCGGTTTTTTCCGTCGGGCCTTTGCCGCGGGCTTTACGTTTTTGGTCCCCGCCGCCTTTTTCGCCGCCCTGCCGGCCGGCTTTTCTTTGCCCGGCTCCAGGGCGAGCTTCAGGACATCCATCATGTCGCTCACAAAATGGAACGCGATTTGCTTTTGCACGTTGGCCGGGATGTCTTCGACGTCCTTCCGGTTCCACGCGGGCAGAATGAGGGTCTTGATGCCGGCGCGGTAAGCCGCGAGCACCTTTTCCTTGATGCCGCCCACAGGCAGCACCGCCCCGCGCAGCGTGATTTCGCCGGTCATGGCCAGCCTGGTTTTCACCTTGCGGCAGGTAAGCAGCGAGGTGAGCGCCGTCAGCATCGTCACGCCGGCCGACGGGCCGTCCTTCGGCGTCGCGCCCGCCGGAACGTGAATGTGGATATCCTTGTCCTCGAAGAAATCCGGATCCACGCCCAGCTCCTTCGCGTTGGTGCGGATGAAGCTCAGCGCCGCCGACACCGATTCCTTCATGACGTCGCCCAGCTGGCCGGTCAGCGTGAGGCCTTTCCTGCCTTTCATGGCCGTGGCTTCGATAAAAAGCATGTCGCCGCCCACCGGCGTCCAGGCCAGTCCGATCGCGATGCCGGGCTTGGTGATGCGCGCGTCGATGTCCGTCGGCACGCGCACCGGCCCCAGGTATTTGTGGACATCTTTTTCCGTCACGGTCTTGGAGGCGATGCCGCCTTCGGCGATCTGCGCCGCCACGCCGCGGCAGGCGTTGGCGATTTCCCGCTCCAGGTTGCGCACGCCCGCCTCCCGCGTGTAGCCGGTGATGATGGTGGAAAGCGCCTTGGCCGTCAGCCGAAACTGCGACGCGGTAAGGCCGTTTTCCGCAAGCTGACGCGGAATCAGGTACTTCTCGGCGATCTTCATTTTTTCTTCCTGGGTGTAGCCCGTGAGCTCGATCACCTCCAGCCGATCCAGGAGCGGCGGCGGAATCGTATCGAGCATATTGGCCGTCGCGATGAAAATCACCTTCGACAAATCGAACGGCACATCCAGGTAATGATCGGTAAACGAATTGTTCTGCTGCGGATCCAGCACCTCGAGCAGCGCCGAGGACGGATCGCCGCGGAAATCACTGCCGAGCTTGTCGATCTCGTCGAGCATGAACACGGGGTTGTTGGACTCCGCGCGCCGGAGGCCCTGAATGATGCGGCCCGGCAGAGCGCCGATGTAGGTCCGGCGATGGCCGCGGATTTCCGCCTCGTCGCGCACGCCGCCCAGCGCAATGCGGGCGAACTTGCGCCCCAGCGCCCGCCCGATGGAATGCCCCAGCGACGTCTTGCCCGTGCCCGGAGGCCCCACAAAGCAGAGGATCGGCCCCTTGGAATCCGGCTTGAGCTTGCGCACGGCCAGATACTCGATGATGCGCTTCTTGGGTTTCGAAAGCCCGTAGTGGTCCTCATCCAGAATGCGGCGCGCCTCGGCGATATCCAGGTTGTCGGTCGTGGCGTCGTTCCAGGGCAGCGCGGTCACCCAGTCGAGATAGGTGGACGAGACGGTGTATTCCGCGGAAGACGGATTCATGCGGCTTAAACGCTCCAGTTCGCGCAGGGCTTCAGCCTTCGCTTCTTCGGGAAGGTTTTTCTCCTCGATCTTTTTGCGGTACTCTTCCGTCTCCACTGCGTTTTCGTCCGTTTCGCCAAGCTCCTGCTTAATCGCCTTCAACTGCTGGCGCAGGTAATACTCGCGCTGGTTCTTGTCGATGTCGTCTTTCACCTTGGTCTGGATCTTGTTGCCCAGCTCGAGGACTTCCATCTGGTGATTGACCATCTTCGTCAGTTCCTTGAGGCGCAGCTTCACATCGGCGATATCGAGCACCTTTTGCTTTTCCTCCACCGGCGCGTTGATGACCGACGCGATCAGATCGGCGAGCGTACCGGCTTCCGCGATGGACTTGGCCATCGGGCCGAACTCCGGCGGAAGAAACGGTGAAAGCTTCAAAATGCGGTCGAAAAGGGCCAGCAGGTTGGACACGAGCGCTTCGGTTTCAATGTCCTTGACTTCCTGCTCCTCGATCAGCCGAATGCGGGCCTGCTGATAGGGCTTGCCTTCCACGAGCTCCTCGATGGAAAAACGGCTCACGCCCTGCAGCAGAAGCTGCGTGCGGTTCTCCGCCGTTTTGGCCATTTTCAGAATCACGGCGCAGGTGCCCACCGCGTACAGGTCTTCCTTTTTGTGCGTCTGGGGCGCCTCCGGCTCGTTTTTGGACATGATGAGCCCCACCAGGCGGTCCCTGGTCATGGCTTCATCCACCAGGACGGACGCGGCGCCCGAAACCTCCAGCGGAATCATGGTTTTGGGAAACACCAGCACGTTTTGCAGAGGAAGGATGGGAATCACTTCCGGAATATTAAAGGTATTTTTATTGTCCTTGACGTTTTGCTCCGTCATAATCACCTCCCGTTGGAATCATCGAAAGAGTATTTGCGGCCGCTGGCTATTTGGTGGAAATGACCGACACGCGGTGCGTTTTCATTACCGGCAGCTTTTTCATCCGCACGACCAGAATGCCGTCGGCGTAAGCGGCGGAGGCCGACTGGGCGTCCACCGGAGCCGGCAGGCCCACGCTTCTTTCAAAATAGCCGTGTGGAATTTCCGCCTGGCAGTAGCGGGCGTTTTGCAAAAGCTGAATCGCCTTGCGAATTCCGGCGATCTTGATCTTGTGCCGGCTCACTTCGATGTGCAACTCGTCCTTGTTGAGTCCCGCCATGTCGGCGAGCACAATGACCTCATCGACCGACTCGTAGACATCGACGTTGGGACGCCAGATGCATTCGTAGTTTTTAAAAGCCGGGCGCACCAGATGAAAAACCTCGTCTACCGCCTTTTGAAATTCATCCTCAAAATTACTGCCGAAATTAATTTTTATGTAAGTCATTGGAGCCGCCTTTTGGATCCTGGATTGTTGATTCCTTGCAAAATTATAGTGATTCGCCGGTCATTTGTAAAGGCCGGCGGGAAATTTAGCCCATGGCTCGTGGGGGATGGTGAATAGTTGATAGTGGATGGTGGATGGTGGATGGTGGAGAACGGGAAATCGGAAACCTGTAAAAAAAATCGCTGGTTTAATTGGCGATATTTTGCTATGGGGGAGCCCGTTTCATGGAAAAGACATCGTTTCAGGGATCTCCTGTCGGTTGCGATTCGTTTCACCGGAAGCCAAAATACATCCTGAAAACAGCAGAAAGAGGGATATGAAAAAAGAACACTTAAGAAATGTTGCGATCATCGCGCACGTTGACCACGGCAAAACCACGCTGCTCAACGCCATGCTCAAACAGACCGGCATTTTCCGCGCCAATCAGGCGGTGGAGGACCGCGTCATGGATTCCCTGGCGCTCGAAAAGGAGCGCGGCATCACGATTGCGGCCAAAAACACGGCCGTCGCGTACAACGGCGTCAAGATCAACATCGTCGACACGCCCGGCCACGCGGATTTCGGCGGAGAAGTGGAGCGCAGCCTCAACATGGTGGACGGCGCCATCCTGCTCGTGGACGCGAGCGAAGGCCCGCTGCCGCAGACCCGCTTCGTCCTGAAAAAAGCGCTGGCGCGCCGACTGCCGATCATTCTCGTCATCAACAAGATCGACCGGCCCGACGCGCGTATTGAAGAAGTCATTTCCGAAACCTACGACTTGTTCATCGATCTGGGCGCCGAAGAGCACCAGATCGAATTCCCCATT
>Ga0228535_1003175_pt1 | contig 12691 bp, 17 predicted proteins | sample SJ1metagenome_FD_168457 | JGI IMG/M metagenome (GOLD analysis project Ga0228535, IMG submission 168457) | Enriched culture of PCE-dechlorinating microbial communities from Ithaca, New York, USA - SJ1 | ecosystem: Engineered > Modeled > Simulated communities (microbial... > Unclassified | place... | reverse complement strand
ACGAGCAGAAGGCTGTGGTCATCCTGCTGACCCTGCTCCACCTGGGTATCAGGAACATCAAGCTGGGACCGAGCCTGCCTGCGTTCGTATCCCCCAACGTCCTCAACTTCCTGGTGGAGAACTTCAATATCGCCCCCATCTCCACTCCCGACCAGGACCTGAAGGCAATCCTAGGGTAACAAGAACGGTGAACAAAACCCCTTTGCAGGCGGGAAAGCTGATTTTTCCCCTGCAAAGGGACCCTCGGGAGGTGAAGCTCATGCAAAAGTCGAAACGTTGGCAGTGTCTGGTCTGCGGCTACATTCACGACGGCCCGGCGCCACCGAAGATATGCCCCGTGTGCAAAGTCGACAGTTCAAGGTTTATTCCGTATAAATAAAACACGAGTCAACGTCGCTGATGCCATAATGGCGACATCGACGTACTGATGTTCCTGTACAGAAAGAAGGAGAATATGTATGCATTTTCCAGTCACTGAAAACGTCTCCTGGGTCGGAAAGATCGATTGGGAGCTGCGGAAGTTCCACGGTGAAGAATACTCGACCCATAGAGGCTCGACGTACAATTCATACCTTGTCCGTGATGAAAAAACCGTGCTCATTGATACCGTGTGGAAACCCTTTGCCGGGGAATTCATCGAGAACCTGAAGCAGGAAATCGACCTGGAAAAGATCGACTTCGTGATCTTAAATCATGCCGAAAGCGACCACAGCGGCGCCTTGCCGGAACTGATGAAAATCATCCCGGACACGCCCGTTTATTGTACCGCCAATGCCGTCAGATCGCTGAAAGGCCACTATCACCAGGAATTGAATTTCCGTACCGTCAAAACCGGCGACCGGTTGAACATCGGATCGAAAGAGATCATCTTCATCGAGGCACCCATGCTCCACTGGCCCGACAGCATGTTCTGCTATCTTACCGGTGACAACATCCTGTTCTCCAACGATGCGTTCGGCCAGCACTATGCTTCTGAACTGCTGTTCAACGACCTGGTCGACCAGGCCGAACTGTTCCAGGAATGCATCAAGTATTATGCGAACATCCTGACACCGTTCAGCGCCATGGTGGACCGGAAGATCAAGGAAGTGACAGGGTTCGGCCTCCCGGTGGACATGATCTGCCCGAGCCACGGCGTCATCTGGCGGGACAATCCCCTGCAGATCGTTACCAAGTATGCGGAGTGGGCCGCCAACTACCGTGAAAACCAGGTCACGATCATCTACGACACCATGTGGGACGGCACGCGCAGGATGGCTGAAGCGATAGCGAAGGGCATCCATGAGGCGGACAAGGACGCGACTATCAAGATTTTCAATGTCGCGCGCAGCGACAAGAACGACATCATCACCGAGGTCTTCAGGTCCAAGGCTGTCCTGGTGGGTTCTCCCACCATAAACCGGGGCATTCTCTCGGCCATCGCCGGAATTCTCGAAGAAATCAGGGGGCTGGGTTTCAAGGACAAGAAGGCTGCGGCTTTCGGGGCTTATGGTTGGAGCGGCGAATCGGTGGCCATGATCACGGGGCGGCTGCGCGAGGGTGGCTTCCAGGTGGTCAATGACGGACTGAGAGAGTTCTGGAACCCCGACCAGCAGGGCATTGTGAACTGTGTGAGTTATGGTAGAGACTTTGTTCAGCAGGTGAAATGATTGAATGGTCAACACCCTGGAGGCTGCTCGGATATTGTCATCTGCACAATCGAATCATCCAGATTCATTGACGACGGTTTGGCAGCCTGTTCAAAGAACAACCAGGCGTCTGATGAAAGGAGAATACGATGAAAGGTAAAGCGATCTTTATCGTTATCGTGCTGTTTCAATTCATGGCGGTTACTTCATTGTATGCTGATTCGAACAAAAGCATGACCGAGCCGCCCAAGCAGGAGCCGCCTCTCAGTCTGATTACCAAAACACCGGAAGAAGGTTTTCAGCTGGCCATCAAGCTGGCACGGAAGGCTGTGAAAGCGACGCAGCCCAATAAGGAAGTTCTTGTAAAGCTGCGTGAAGTATATTCAAAGGATGCAAATTCCCTGATTGCGGTCTCGCAGGTTGTTGCCATTCATTTTCAAACCGTTGCCGCGGCCAACGACTATTGGCGGGACAAGAAATGAGATCCTGAAATCTTAGATTGTAGCAAGGGCTTGGCTGATTCTGTCGAGCCCTTTTTTTCGTGTGCTCTCTGGCGCGATTTCTAGCGACAATTTCACTGGCTCCCCTGTGGCATGCCCTGCACGACAGCCTTTTTGTGGTAAATTCTTGGCGTATTGTCAGGAGAACCATTTTCAAATCCGTGAAGCGGGCGGAAGTGAAACGTTCGTATACATAAGTTCATACCGGATTTGTCAAAGTGGAAGGAGAATACGTTATGTCGAAGAAGGCGGCTTTCTGGATTTTCCTGCTCGGCACCCTGTCGTCGGCGGTGCTTTTCCTCGGGCTCACGTGGGACATGCACCGGCAGGTGGATGTCCTGTCACGGGCGGATAATCTGTCGGACGTTGAAACCGGCGCGAACTCAACACTGAAGTTTGTTGTCATGTGCAAGGAGAGTGGAGAAGAATCGCCATGTCAGGGCGGATTGAACAGGAAAAGGTATCCGTGGAAATGGAAAATTTTGTCCTGACTATCGGGCATTCCACGCGGCCGGTTCAAGAGTTCATTGCACTCCTGCAAGAGAATGGAGTCAGCAGGATCATCGATGTACGGACGATTCCCCGTTCACGCCACAACCCGCAGTTTAATCGTGACACTTTCCCGGAAACTCTCGCGCAGGCAGGTATCCGGTATACGCATATGCCGGGACTCGGCGGTCTCCGTCACGCCAGGGCGGATTCCCCGAACAGGGGATGGCGCAATGGCTCGTTTCGCGGCTTTGCGGATTACATGCAGACCGATGAGTTCGCACATAACATTGAGCAGTTAATGGAGTTCAGTTCGCGGGAACGAGTTGCAATCATGTGTGCCGAGGCGGTGCCATGGCGCTGTCATCGTTCGCTGATAGCCGATGCATTGCTGGCGCGGGGTGTACGGGTTGTTCACATTGTGGGGAAAGCCAAGCGGGCTGACCATGAAATAACCCCTTTTGCCCGGATAGACGGTGTTTCAATTACCTACCCGGCTGAATAAATCACCTCGAAGCTGAACAGTACTGAAACCCCTCGGGAGGAGCGACCATGAAGGTGCACGTGTTACAGCATGTACCCGGGAAGTGAAAATGGCTTGACAGGGTGTCGGTTGTTATGTAATGTGAATTTAAATTCACATTATGGGAAGCTGTTTGGAAAAGAAAAGCACCGACATCCGCAGGGAGGAAATCATCAGGGCCGCGTTCGAGGTACTGGGCGAAAAGGGGGTGCGGGGACTGACAATCGCCGCCATCGCCGAGTCGGCCGGAATGAGCAATGCCAACATCTACCGCCATTTCGGCGGCAAGGACGATGTGCTCTCCGCGCTCGTGCAGTTCATTGCCGAAGAGATCATGGGCAAGGCGTCGTCCATCGCCGCGGGCAGCGGCACTCCCTCGGCAAAACTGGAGCGGATATTCTTTTCCCATATGGCATTGATAGGCGAAAACCCGGGGATCCCGCGGCTGGTCTTTTCCGAGGAGATTCACCTGGGCGACCGGAAGATCGCGGATTTCCTCGCCGTTCGCCTTGGTTACTACGTGGAGACAATCAGTGCAGTCATAGCCGCCGGCAGTGCAGAGGGAGAGTTCCTCAAGGAGCTCTCTCCCCGGGAAACCGCCCTGACGTTCCTTGGCATGATCCAGTTCACCGCACTGCGCCGGGTCATGGGCGGTGCGTCCGCCGAGCACGTCACGGAGGCCGAGCGGTTGTGGGCCAATTTTCTGCGGCTGATACGCTGAATTTTTTTTGGGATGTATGTGAATATTTATTCACATTATGTCCGGACCGTTAGGCGGTAGTGGTTATGAGAAACCTTGCATGCAGTATTGTGCTTGTGCTTCTGGCGACCGTGCCGCTCTTCGCGGAACAGCCCCTGGCCCCTGGAGGAAGCGGTCGAGACGGCGCTGAAACGGCATCCGCTGCTGGAGGAAGCCGGCGCTGAACTGCCGGGCGCGGCAGCCGAGGCCGACGCCTCACGCGCCGCCGGCGAGCAGGCGCTGTCCGCGACCCGCACGGAACAAGGTGAAAGGAGGGCACGCGAACCGGGATGGGAAGATGGGCACGGGGCGGCACCCCGGCGGCAGCGGAGGTGCCATGGCGGTATCACAACAGACGACAAAGGAGTCACTGTTATGACGAAGCATGAAGTGGCAGCGATCGAAAAAACCGGGGCGGATTTTTCCGTCGAAAAGATGCTTGGAATCAGGGCACAGGCCCAGGAGGCGGTACGGCGCATCGCATCCCGGGTGCAGGTGGGGATGCTGGAGGAGGATGCCAACAGGATGGTGGTCGAAACCCTGCGGGAGATGGACGCCGTTAAGGCATTCCACAAGCCGTACATCCGCTTCGGCAGCAACACCACCATAACCTTCGGCGCCGATTCCGTGCCGGGGGTACGTCTGGGCGCCGACGACATCTATTTCATCGACATCGCTCCGATCTGGGACGGGTACGAGGGCGACGCAGGAGACACCTTCGTTACCGGGAGCAATCCGGAGATGCGGCGCTGCGCGGCCGACGCCAGGGAGATCTTTGCAGCCGTAGCGGAACTGTGGAACGGTGGATCTGCCACCGGAGCCGAGCTTTATGGTTTCGCGCGGCGGATGGCGAAAGAGCGTGGCTGGGAGCTAAACATGGATCTGGGCGGACACCGTCTGGGCGACTATTCCAGCGCGGAGCACTATGAAGGGCCGTTGCATGAAATTTCCTTCCATCCCTCGGCCAATATCTGGATGGTGGAAATCCATATCCGGAATCCGGAGAACACCTTCGGCGCATTTTACGAAGATCTGCTCGTAAGGTAGTCCCGGTACCCGTCCTGTTGTCAGGTCCCCTCGGCATGTCCGCGAGGGGGCCTGTCTGTCAACATCCGGAGCCCGCTGTTCCGCCAACTTCCAAAAGCAGAGTAGGGCGCTGCCTTTCATGGTTCTCATCGCCTCGGCTACCAGGTCACGGTCGTGCCGTTTCACTTCGATTGCTCCACGGTGCGGCATCATTCCCTCCATGATCGTTCTCCTTTCGCGTCGTTCCGGGAGACGGATCATCCCCCATGGGGAAATGTTCCTCCCCCGCGGGGTTGAAAATGCTTGTACATAAGCGGATTCAGACGGCAAGGAAGCCTGAGGATGTTGACTTGTATTTACAATAATGATAATTTGTATATACAATGTGGGAGGTGAAGATATGTCCGGAACAATGACATCCATCAGGCTCGATACCCATCTGGCGGACGAGGCGGCAAAGGTCCTGGGTGCAAAAAACAGGACCGAGGCGGTTCACATGGCCCTCAGGGAAATCGTGGCTCTGAAAAAATTCAAGGACCTCATGACGAAACATGGGGGCAAACTGACTTTTGAGGGCCACGATGAGTAGTCTTATCCTCTTCGACACCTCGGTTTTTGTGGATCATCTGCGAACGGGTTGTCATCAGGAGAGGATCGAGACGATCCATGGTCTCATAAGAACGTCATCGGTGGTTTTGGCGGAGTTGTGGGGCGGTGCGACGAAATCCGCGGAAATCGAGTTTCTGAAAGCGCTGGAAAAGAACCATCCCGTACTGACGCCCACGGAGAAGAGCTGGCTCGAATCCGGAAAAATTCTCGGCAGGATCTTCAAGGACAGAGGTTTCACTCCTGACAAACTGCGGGACCTGCACTTTGACGTCCTGATTGCCCTTACCGCGCGTACTCACGGCGCCCTTCTGATCACTTCCAACAGGATTGATTTCGAACTCATTCGTGGGTATCGGGATTTTCACCTGGAGATTTGGTGAAGCCCTTCGAACAGGTGGTTTATTCCGTTCCATAATCAAGGCTGACCGCTTGCGACAAGATCCTCAGCAAGTCCGTCGGGTCCCTTTCCTCAAGGCCGTCGGCCTTGGGAGAGCCGGAAAAGAACTGTCGCCGGAATGATTTTTCCGTCCCGGTGTACTTCCACCTGCCGGAGAAAGGTCGCGCCGCTGGCTTCGAACACTTGGGCCAGCAGGTCCCCGGTTATGTGCCCCCTGGCGAAGCGGATGAGGGTTTTTGTGTCGTGGGGCAGGGGGGGAGCCTGGAGTGGACACCTTCCTGGGGCAGGATGCGATGTCGGATGTGCCGACGTACTGCGATCGGCCACCCAGATGGGAAGAGTTGTTCAGCGAGTGGATGGCGAGTGCCTTGCCGAAAAAGACGTCGAGTCTGCTCATGGTTCCATATCGACATGCATGGCCGTTTACGGCGAGTTCAGGCACTTCAGGGATGTCTTCGCCCTCCTGCTTGACCTGGCGAAAAAGGAGCGCAATGTCATCGGTTCCTATTGGGAGAAGGGTAACCAGAATGAAATCGACTTGGTGGCAGTCAACAATATGAAGACGTTGCTTACCGTAGCCGAAATCAAGATGAACAAGGTGAGGATAAACCTGGAATTGAAACTTTTTTCGGAAGTATTTCATTGTCTGTAACATTTGAGTCGCTATCAAATATACGTCTTACTTGGGGGGGCAGGCTTTAGTTTCAGGAAAACTATCCCTCTGCGAGGGTCACTTCGTCTCACCCCGCCACCTCATATCTCCCCAGCGCTTTTTCCAACTCCGATTTGACCTCCTCCCTCAACGCCCCCGGCTCCACCACCACAGCATCCGGCCCGAACGACATCACCCACCTCTTCATATCGATCCACCCCGACGTCGTCATCTCCAGAAGAACCGACCCGTCCTCGCGGTCGGTAATCTTCTGCCCCTTGGCCCAGACACGCTCCTTGATGTAGCGCGCAACCTCCGGTGAGAACAGGATTTTCACCTTGATGGGCTCGTCGTAAACGATGCTGAACGCGCCATCCAGGAGCGCTTCCGGGTCGAAATCCTCCGGGTAATCGAACTGCGCCTCTTCCATGGTGATCTTCAGGATTCTCTCCACCGCCAGGACGCGGATGTGGCCGTAGTCGGTGGTGCGGACGAACAGGTAGAGCCCGCCGTCCCGCTCGAAAAAACGCAGCGGATCGATCCGGAAGCTCTTAAGCTTGTCGTCGTGGAAGGAGTGGTACTCTACGCTGCAGATGCGCTGGCGGAACAGGGCATCGGTCAGGGTGTTGATGATCTCTTCCTTGTCGCTGTAGTCCTTGGCGAATTTCGTGGCAGGGACGAACAGGGTCTTGACCTTCTCCAGGCTCCTGGCAAGGCCGTCCGGCACGAAGGCGTCGAGCTTGCCGAAGGCTGCCTCGATGTTGTGCTCGATCTCGGTTCCCCGGAAAAGCCTGCCGTTGCTGCGGAGAAAGCTGATGGCTACCAGCTCCGCCAGTGACAGGCGGATCTCGGGCACGCAGATGTTGGGGAGCTTCTTCAGGTAGCCGTCGTCGAGGCGGAAGCGCTTCCTGCCGTCCAGGTGGCTGTCGTCCTCGTAGAGGGGAAAGTTGAGCTCCTCCAGGGTCTCGCGGATGCGATACACGGTCCGGCGATCCACCCCCAGTTCCTCGGCAAGCTCATCGATGGTCACTCCCCCCGGACGCGACAGCACGTCCACCGCCTTCAGCATCTTCACCAGGTGCCTTCCCCAGTACATGTACCCTCCCGGAATTCCAGTATGCAGTGCCAGTGTTGTCGAATTGTAACAGGGGTCAGGCCCTCTTCATAGAAAATTTATCATTCTCGCTGTCTAAAATTGTCACATGCCGGGTGTAAGGTAAAATCGGTTGCCGGCACGGTATTCTCAATCCGAAACGGAGGAGGGTGGGAAGATGCTTGAATTCTGCCTTGTGCTTGTTATGGTACTGTTCGCCTTCGCCGAAGCGTAGACGTAACAGGTCAATAATAACACTTGACATGTAAACTGTAATATGATTTATTTGGAGCATGAACGAGACTGCCGAATATACCATCAATGAACTGAGTGAGGCGACCGGCGTCGAGCCGCGTACCATTCACTACTACATCAAGGAGGGGCTCATCCCGTCCTCCAGCCAGAAGGGGAGTGCTGCCCGCTACGGCGAGCAGCATGTGGTCCGCTTGAAGCTTGTCCGGCAGCTGCAGGCTGCCGGTCTGCGGCTGTCGCGGATCCGTTCGATCCTCGGCTCGATTGGTGACGAGGAGGCAAGGTCGTACCTGGCCGAAGCCGAGGCGGGCACCCTGGATGTGCAGACAAATGCCGGGCTGCACCGCGTCTTTGCCGAGAACCGGAACATGGTCTGCGACCGAAATGTCTCGTTTTCCGAACTGGCGGCTCCGGCTTCTAGGCTCGGCAGCACATACCGCAACCCAAACCTGTTCCATAGTGTGGAGGAGCGTTGGACGCGGGTAACGATTGTAGACGGCGTAGAGGTCGCCCTGCGCGACGACCTGCCGCGTCACGTGAGAAAGACCATGGCACGGATTCTTGACGACATGCGCAGAGAGCTGACCGGCTCGACCTCGTAACCCTTCCTTCCGACTTGACCTCCCCTGACAACGAGAGCCTGCCGCTATGAGAACCTGGTAGGGCTGAACTTCGGCGCCGGATCCCCCTGGGGATTCGGTGAAAGGCCGAGGTGCGTCCGAAACCCGACAGAAAGGAGTTCACCATGAGAGTCGACGTTCGAACCGAGTATGCCGGCCTGCCCATCGGGAGGCCGTTTACCCTGCGCCTGCTGGTGGAGATCTTCGGCGATGCGCCCAGCGCCGCGCGCAAGCCGCTCAACCTCTCCCTGGTGCTGGACCGCTCCGGGTCCATGGCGGGGAGCAAGCTCGCCTGCGCCCTCGAAGCGGTGCGCCACGTGGCAGGCGAGTTGACGGAAGCTGACCGCTGCTCGCTGACCATCTTTGATGATGAGGTGACCACGCTGTTCACCGCGTGCGCCGGCGGCGACATGAAGACCGTGGAAACGGCGCTTGCCGGTGTCACGCCCGGCGGCTGCACCAACCTCTTCGGCGGCTACCAGAACGCCGGCGGCCTCGCTGTGGACACCGAAGCCGGTGGTCGGCTGTCGCGGGTCATGATGTTCACCGACGGCCTTGCCAACAGGGGCGAGGTGCGGCCGGAGGTCTTTGTCCGGGCGGCTACCACGTTCCGGGACAGCGGCGCTTCCACTACAACCATCGGTTTCGGGGAAGATTATGACGAACATCTGCTCAGCGCCATCGCCGAAGCAGGTGGGGGCAACCCCTACCACGTGGAGGCGCCCGAGGAGATTGTGGATGTCTTCCGTGAAGAGTTGGGGTCGCTGCGGGATCTGAGCCGTACCAACTGCACGGTGCGCTTCAGGCCGGGCATGGCGAACAGTTTTACGGTGACGCAGTTGACCGGCTGCCGGGAGGATGCAAGCGGCGCCATCGTGGTAGGGGACATCCCCGCCGACGGCAGACGCCTGGTCATCCTGGAGATGGCGATGCCGCCGGCGCAGGGCTTCGGCACCTTCGAGCTGGGAAGGGTGACCGTGTCGTCCGACCCGGCCGACGGCGCGGATGCGGCGCCCGCGCCGCCGCGCATCATTACTGTCCACATGGAGCTGATGCCTGAGGAGGATTTCAACAGGCTGGAGCGGGATACCGAGGTTGCGGTCGAGGCGGCCCTGGCGGTGGCGGCGAAGATTCGCAAGGAGGCCTGGCGCCTGTCCCGCGACGGGCGTCACCAGGAGGCTGCCGCATACCTTCTGGACAAGGCATCCGCTTTGGAGTCCCTGGGACTCAGCGATGGGCGATTGCTCGCCGTGATCGACGAGCTGCGTGGACTGGCGGAGACGATCCGCCGCGAGGGAGAGCTGAGCCGCCGGCAGCAGAAGCGTCTCTACAATACCTCGGAGCTGACAGGCAAGGGACGCTACGAGCAGTTCGACCGGATGGCCGAGCGCAGGAACAGGTATTCTTCGGATGAGTAACAGTTCTTAGCCGCCAATGGACAGACAGTGAAAGTTCTCCGTAATTTCGAAAGGAGAGGGAAATGGTCAAGCTCAACAGCGAACCGCACGCCATTGTCAGGCTGCATGACCTCGACCCGGCCGAAGCGGCCCGGCTGACCGCCGGTGCTCTTGCCGGGAAGGGGATGAACCGCGGCGAGCTTGCCCGGCAGCTGCACTACTGCAGCCTGGAGCGGAGCCTGGAGAAGGTGGAGAAGGTGCTTGCGGGCACGATCACGCTGGAGGAAATCCACATCCTGCGCCGGATCGGTGAAATCCTGGGAATCGACCAGGAGCGGCTGTGCGGAGAACAATGGTTCTTCGACGCGGACGATTACCAGCGCTACCTGTTCAGGCAGTACCTGATGCGGGTTGCTGAGCACACCCGGCCGACCCAGGTCACCATGGCGGCCCTCTACGGCCTCAAGAGGTGCTTCCTGGTGGCCTCCTATCCCGAGTTGCTGAGCGCCACCCGGGAGGAGCAGTTGGAGGTGGTGAAGCTGGACGTTATTTGGGACATGAGAAAGTTACCCATAACTCCCTTTTTCGGAAAGACCGTCGGCTACGCCTTTTTTTATGAATATCGGAAGGCGCTTCCCCTGTCGGTGGAAGGTGAGGATCTGGCCGGTGTGGAGGTGGCCATTTCAACCTGCTGCTCGGAAGTGTCGCTGGGCAAGGCAAAGGCGGCCGGCAGAGTGGTACACGTGCCCCGCTTCGTATCCCGGGGCGCCGCATGACACCCTTATGGCAACCGGATAGGAGCGAAAAAGTGGTTCAGCTCTAACAGAAAGGCTACTATTGCATGAAGTACCGGGCTTACTGGATAAGCGGGCAGGGGGACATTCTGCCGGTGCCGACCATCCATATCGACCTCGTCGCGAAGCACCCCAAGCGCTTCGGCTACACCAGGGGATCCATTGAGCGCATTTTTGCGGCTCACGGTGAGCCGGTCGGTCACGAGGGGTTCGCCCGGCAGGAAATTATGCTGCACCTGATAGTCAATGAGGGATGGATGCGGGTCCGGTATACCCGGAAAAATGACCTGTGGGCCATTGAGCTCAAGAGTTTCGACGAGCGGACTCAGCGAATTATCAGCGACTTTTTTACGATGATAGTCGGGAGTCATGCCGGTCGATTGTCGGTGCGCGGCACGGCACAGCTCCATTCTGAGGTGAGGATCTGCGAACTGCATGACGGGAATCAGGTGGTCAGGCACTCGACCACGGTCCGGGAGCTGGTCTCCGGGAGGGAAGGCATAACGTCGCGTTCTCCCGGCAGCCTGTGTGCCAGGTTGGAGGACCCACTGGTCACTGATTGAGGCTGGAGCAAGCGAAAGGAATCGTCGGGTAATGGTCAACATTGAGATTGCCGGGAAGGAGAAAACCATGAAGCCGCTGAAACCTGAACTGAACTCGTCTTGTCCCATGTGCGGCAATGTTCCGGGGCCGCAGGATATTCTGAACGACATGGGACCGTTCGTCTGGAACGGAATGATGGAGAAGTACATCTGCGTGTACTGCAACCTGGAGCTGGCCATTGAGTTCTATGAGGAGGAGAGCGGATATTTCGAACGGGCCGCGCGAATCCTGGGCGTGGATGTCTGGGAATGCAGGAAGCGCTATCTGGAGGACCTCGTCGCCTGCGATGCGAGACGCCTCGCCGAGACGGGCGATGAAGAGGATCGCGAGATACTGCGGTGGCGGATGGGGAGTTGTGAGCGTCTTTTGGCCGCCATCAGGAGGTTCAGGGAGGCCGAGCGCGGTGGCGATGACCATATGGAGCTCTACCATGCACGGCAGGAGCTTAAGGCGGCGTTTGCGGAGAAGGCGTTCGACGCCGAGGTCGTTCTCCAGGGCCTGATAATGGTGGTGATCAATTAGTGTCGGGTTCAATCAGCGGGCAGTGAAAGGAGAAATGCATGGTAGGCGCACTGACGGGTGACATTGTCGGTTCCACTTACGAATTCAATAACATCAAGACAACCATGTTTCCGCTGTTCCGGGAAACCTGCTTCTTCACCGACGACACGGTGCTGACCGTGGCGCTGGCCGAGGCCCTCCTCACCGGGGAGAGCTTTGAGGCGCTCATGCGCGACTATTACCGCCGCTACCCGGACGCCGGCTACGGCGGCACCTTCCGCCGTTGGGCAAGAGGCGAGATCGCTGGGCCATACGGGAGCTGGGGCAACGGATCCGCCATGCGGACCAGCCCGGTGGGATGGGCATACGATTCGCTGGAGGAGGTGCTGCGTGAGGCCGAAGAGTACGCCGCCATTACCCACAATCACCCGGAAGGGATCAAGGGCGCCCAGGCTGCGGCAGCCGTGATCTTCCTTGCTCGCACCGGTACGTCCAAGGAAGATATCCGTGCGTACGTGCCTTCCGCGTTCGGCTACGACCTGTCGCGGAACTGCGACCAGATCCGCCCCGGGTACCGGTTCGATGTCTCCTGCCAGGGGACGCTTCCACCCGCCATCACCGCTTTTCTGGAGTCAACGGATTTCGAGAGCGCCATTCGCCTGGCGGTCTCGCTCGGCGGCGATACGGACACGCTCGCCTGCATCACCGGCGGCATGGCCGAGGCGTTCTACGGCGGCGTGCCGGAACCGATTGCCGTGCAGGCCCTAGACATAATGGCTGACAGTTGACAAAAAAAGACCTGCCCCTTGCAAACGTGGGTTATGTTGGAACCTCGTGAACCCCAACACAGAGCCATAACCAAGGAGGC
>Ga0228535_1003174_pt1 | contig 12694 bp, 14 predicted proteins | sample SJ1metagenome_FD_168457 | JGI IMG/M metagenome (GOLD analysis project Ga0228535, IMG submission 168457) | Enriched culture of PCE-dechlorinating microbial communities from Ithaca, New York, USA - SJ1 | ecosystem: Engineered > Modeled > Simulated communities (microbial... > Unclassified | place... | reverse complement strand
TGCCGTCCGGGTCTTTCCAGGCATTGGCCGAGACGATAATGATGCTGCCGTTCTGCCGCCTGAGCGGACGCTCGAAGCGGAGCGCCTCGCCGCATTGCAGGTCGGCCAGGCGTTTGAGGCCGTCGGGCATCGAAGTATCCGGGTAGGTGTCGAGAATGTTGAGCTTCAGGCACTCGTCCGGTCCGACGCCCAGCATCCGGCAAAACGCCGCATTGACGAAAAGAAACCGGCCCTCCCCGTCGATCGTAAAAATGCCGTCGGGCGCATGCGCGACGAGCTGCTGATACTGCGCATCTCTTTTGCGGATTTCGCCTTCTGCGCGCCGGTGCAGGGCGGCCAGTTCTTCCAGTTCCGCAATTTTCTTTTGCAGCAAAGCATTCTCTGCGAGCAGTTTCCGCACATTTTCAGCTTGATCGCTCATGAGTCGCTCCCTTGCCGCAACCGACGCCGTTGATTGAAAACCGCTGAGAAACCGTCCTTGTCAGACAGATCCGGACGGTTCTGAAAGTAGTCCACAATCGGGGAAAAGTCAAAGCCATTTCTGCCCGGATTTTCTGCCGGGCTCTTCACCGTAGTCGGCCGTTTACCGCCGCACAGCAAGCGCGTTCGTGCGCAGTCGATTCCCCGAACACTTTCAGTGAGGCATCACACCGGGGCAGGCGCACCCGAACTGAATTTCCCCTCCATAGCAATTTCCCCGAGCCTCTTGCGCGGCGACGGAAATTCGCGCTCCTGCTGATAGGCGGGCAGATCCTCTTTTTTGCCGTGCCGGCCGATGGCGATCATGGCCTCCACGGCATGATCGCCCGGCACGCCGAGTTCGCTTTTGGCCCGCTCGTAGTCGAATCCCTGCATGCCGTGCACGACGAGATCGAGAAGCGATCCCTGCAGGGCCAGGCTGACCCACGCGGCGCCCGTGTCATACGAATGCGTGCGGGCGGGCTTCCCCGAATCGAACGTGGTTTTGGAAACGACCACGACGAGCACAGCGGCGTTTTTTGCCCAGCCCCGGTTGCCCTCGGCAAGCAGGCTGAAAAAAAGGTCCCAGGCAGGCGTGTTCCGGCGGGCGTAGATGAACCGCCAGGGCTGGTTGTTGTTGGAGGAAGGCGCCCAGCGCGCCGCTTCGAAAAGCGTCCGGAGCGTCGCCTCGTCAATTGCCTCGCCCGACATGGCGCGCGGCGACCAGCGGTTGATAAAGAGTTCGCTTACGTCATTTTCTCTTTTGCGAAAATCGGCTACCTTCATTTTTCACCTCTCATTTTTTTGAGCGTCCGACGCCCAGATACCTCTTCATCGCCTCCAGATCCAGGCAATTGAGACAGTCGTCTTTCGTCACCCAGCCCTTGCGGGCGATCTTCATGCCGAGGCGGAAATGCTCCAGCCCCTCCGCCGCGTGCGCATCGGGATTGACGGCGATCTTCACACCTCTTTGCACCGCAGAGAGGCACTGGCGCCAGTCGAGGTCCAGACGGTGGGGATTGGCGTTGAGCTCGAGCGCCTTGCCGCGCTCGACGGCCGTCTCGATGATCCTGTGCATATCGACCGCATAAGGCTCGCGGGACAACAGGAGCCTCCCCGTCGGATGCGCCAGCATGACCGTAAACGGGTTGGCCAGGGCTTTGATGATGCGGTCGGTCATCCGGGCCTCCGGCATGCCGAAGCCGGAATGCACCGCCGCAATGACAAAATCGAAACGCGCGAGGACGTCCTCTTCATAATCCAGTCCGCCGTCGGGACCGATGTCCGATTCGATGCCTTTGAAAATGTGAAACGGCGCAAGCGTCGCATTGAGCCGGTCGATTTCGGCATGCTGCCGCTCCACCGCCTCGACGCTCAGTCCATGGGCGTAAAAAGCCGACCGGCTGTGGTCGCTGACGCCGATATACTGCCAGCCCCGTTGCCTGGCGGCCAGAGCGATTTCCTCCAGGCCGGCCGTTCCGTCGCTGTAATTCGTGTGCACATGGAAGATTCCCCGGATGTCGTTTTCTTCGACGAGCCGGGGCAGCGCTCCTTTTTCCGCCGCTTCGATCTCCCCCCTGTTCTCGCGCAGTTCCGGCGCGATATACGCGAGCCCCAGAGCGGCAAAGATGTCCGCTTCGCTTCGGCAAACGATGTTTTCGTCTCCGCGGAAAAGGCCGTACTCGTTCATCCGGAGCCCCTGCTCTTTCGCCCGGCCGCGAAGGGCCGTATTGTGCTCCCGGCTGCCGGTGAAATGATGCAGCGCATAAGGAAACTGATCGGGCGCGACGATGCGCAAATCGGCGTTCACGCCGGAGTCCAGGGTGATGCTGACTTTCGTGTCGCCCTGAGCGACAACGGCCGCGGTCCGGCCGTAACGGGCAAAGGCGCAGCCCAGCTTTTGCGGCTGCATGGAGGCGGCGATAAGATCGATATCCTTGATGGTCTCATAGCCGCGGCGCAGCGATCCGGCAAGGCTTGCCGCGGCCGCTTCCGGAAGAGCCAGCAAAAAACCGCGCAGCTCCTCCGCCTGCCCGGCGACTTCATCCCAGAGATGCCGCTGGGCATACTTTTTGAACCGGGCGATGCCGATAAGAAGATTGTCCTGCGTTTTCCGGCCGAATCCCTTGAGATCCAGCAGGCGGTTTTCAAGGCAGGCATATTCCAGTTCGCCGACGGTCGTAATTCCCAGCGTCCGGTGCAAAGCGGAAATTTTTCTGGGGCCGAGGCCGCCGATTTTCAGCAGATCCAGATGGCCCGGGGGAATGGACGCCTTGAGCTTCTCGTAATATTCCAGTCTGCCAGTCTCGACAAGCTCGGTGAGCTTTTTGCCGATCGCCTCTCCGATGCCGTCGATTTTGTAAATTGCTCCGGTCTGCACCAGGCGCGTCAGATCCGCGTCCGTTTTTTCGAGCGACCGGGCGGCGTTGGAATACGCCCGGGATTTAAACGGGTTCTCCCCCGCCAGCTCCAGCCAGACGGCGATATCCTCGAGCATCCGGATGACTTTTTCCCTGGAAATCATGTTTTTAAAAAAATATTGCGGTGGAACTTGACATTCCGGGTTGAAAAATATATAAGGCGCAACTTACTTACCTCGGGCCAACGACGTCCCCATCGTCTAGAGGCCTAGGACACGGGCCTTTCACGCCTGTAACTGGGGTTCGACTCCCCATGGGGACGCCAAAAATATAAAAAGGCAAACCGTTTTTTTTCGGTTTGCCTTTTTTATCGCGGATGAACTAGGCGGCCGGGGCTTCTTCTTTCTTCTTCTTGGGCTTTTTGGCCGCGTCTCCTTCTTTCTTGGCTTCTTTTTGCGCCGGAGCCGCTTTCTTCTTTGCCTTGGCCTCTTTTTCCGCCGCCGCCGGGGCTTCCTTCGCCGCGGCCGCATCGGCCAGTTTCTTTTCCCTGGCTGCCTTCATCTCCTGGATCTTCGCGTCGTTTTTGTCGATGGCGGCGATGCGCAGGTTGGTTTCCCGAATCTTCGATTTCAGGTTTTTCACCAGAGGATCGCTGCCTGTCTTGTCGCCGGAAACTCCCTGTTGGGCCAGTTTGGCCAGACGAAGTTCCAGTTTCTTTTCCAACATCCGGCGCTGTTCGATCCTCACGTCCTTGGTTTTTGATGCCATTTTATCCTCCCCAGTTCTTTAAAAAATAATTTCTCTGGCCGGTGAAAATAGCAATATTTTCATTGGAAAGCCATCATTATTTTATGAAAAAAGCATTACGGAGCATCCAGAACTTCGCGGACTTTTGCGGAGAGGTCTTCCAGGCGGAAAGGCTTGGGCATGAACGCCCGGCATCCCCGACGGATGAGGGCTTCGACTTTCTCGTTCATGACGTAGCCGCTGGCCAGGATCACCTTGACGGCCGGATTGAGGGATTGCAGGGCTGAAAACACGTCAGCTCCGTCCATGCCGGGCATGACCATGTCCTGAATCACCAGATCGATTTCATCTTTCCGGCCGGCGTAAATAGCGACGGCCTCCTGACCGCGCTGCGCCACGAGCACCGAATAGCCGAGAATCTCCAGCATATCCCGGGCCACGTCGATGATGATCTGTTCGTCGTCCACCAGGAGGATGGTTTCATCCCCCATGGGCAGATCTTCCTCCAGGCCGTCCATGTCCGGGAAATCGCCGGAAGGCGCTTCCGGCCGGAATCCTGCGGAAAGATCCTTTTCTGGTTTGTTTTCTTTCATTTATTCCACACCGTCTCTTCAGGCTTTCTCTTCGCCTGAAATCACCGCCAAAGCCAAATCATCTGCCGCCGTCTGCTCCAAAACGGCACCCAACCTACCAGGGCATCAACGCATCGTCAGGAAGGAGCTCCAAACGTCAAAGCAAAGCCCGTTTTTTCCGGCGTATCTGTCCGTGATCGCGGAGAATGAAGAAGGTGTTTGTACATGAATCCTGTTTTCGCCTATCCCGATATTGCATTCGTGTCAATAAAATTATGCTTTCTTTCCGGAAAACTGCCCCGACTCACCGGAACTGCGGCTTATCCCCGCCGCAAAAAAGCGATGGTTTCGATATGCTCCGTTTGGGGAAACATGTCCAGAGGGCAGAGGCTTTCCAGGCGATAGCCGTAAGCCGCAAGCCGCAGCACATCACGCGCCTGCGTGGCCGGATTACAGGATACATAAATAATATCGGTTGTTTTCAAATCAGCCGCCGCCGCGAGACCCATCCCGCTCACTCCCGTCCGCGGCGGATCCAGCAAAAGAACATCCACCGTTTCTTTCCTTTTGGCCATTTCTCCCAGAACCTCTTCAACATCGCCCCGGACGAACTCCGCATGGCCTATTCCATGTTTTTCGGCATTCCGGCGCGCAAACTTTACAGATTTTTCGCTGATTTCGACACCGATGATGCGCTCGGCATAAGGCGCCAGAAAAACGGAGAAAAGTCCCGAGCCGCAGCAGGCATCGACCAGTGTGCCCGCCTTCTTGCCCGCCAAAAGCGCGCAGACCTCTTCCACCATCCGGTCGGTGAGAGACAAATTGGCCTGAAAAAAACCTGCGCGGGGAACCAGAAAGTCCCTGCCCCGGACGGTCCGGACCACCGCATCGGCCAAGCCGCCGGAATCGTCCGACCAGAAAACAACGTCGCCGGGCGCCGCAGGTGCAAGAGGGAGGGATCGCTGCCTGCGGATCTGATCGTTAATCGTTTCATGCACAATTTCACAGCGTTCGATATCGACAAGCCTTCCGCCGGTGATGTCCATGAATCCCAGATGAAAGCCGCCGGCGGTCTTTTGGGCGTGGAGCAGGGCTTTGCCGCGGTAGCTGTAGCATTCGGGAGAGCCGATCATGTCACGGACCGGCGGAGCGGAAATTTTCCCGATCCGGGAAAAGGCGTCCGCGACCTGTTTTTTCTTCAAGGCCAGCTGACCGGCATAGTCGATGTGCTGGTAACAGCAGCCGCCGCAGCGCCCGTAGTAGCGGCAAAGCGGGTCGGTCCGCACAGGAGAAGGCTCGAGAATCGCCAGCAGGCGGCCGCGGGCAAATTTCTTTCTGCGGTCGACAATTTCAATTTCCGCCAGATCCGCCGGCGCGGTGAAGGGCACAAAAACAGCCAGGCCGTCGATGCGTCCGACGCCCTGGCCGCCGAAAGCCACGGATTCTATTTTCACGATGGAACGATTTGCGCCCGGCATAGGTTTCCTCTTATCGGGCACTATCCTACTTTCGGGCGTCCCCGTCAAGGAAGGGCGCATTTTTCTTTACAAGACCCGCCATTGTTGTTATTGAACGCCGAAAATCACTCTAAGGAAAAATGAATGGCCCCTGAAAGAAACTCCATTTTGTGCCCCAACTGCCGCAAGCTGATCTCGCTTGATGAACCGGCCTGCCCTTACTGCGGCCTGGTCCGGCCCGGCCTCCACGAAACGGCGGGGAAACTGCGCAATGTTTTTTTCGCCTTCGGACCGGTGAAAACCATTCTCTATGCCAATATCGTTTTCTTCGCGCTGGGACTGCTCCTTTTCCCGCACGGCATCTTCCGGGGAGGCAGCCTGCTTGGCTTTTTGTCCCCTTCCGATCAAAGCCTTTTTCTGCTCGGCGCAACCGGAACCATTCCTTTTTTTGGCGAACACCGCTTCTGGACGCTCCTCACCGCCTCGTTTCTGCACGGCGGCATTCTTCACATCGCGTTCAACATGATGGCGTTTTATCAGTTGGGGCCTTTCGTCCTGCGCGAGTTCGGCCTCCACCGTTTCGTAAATCTCTACATTCTGACCGGCGTTGCCGGCTTCGCCGTCTCCGTCCTGGCGGGCGTGCATTTCACGATCGGCGCCTCGGCCTCGATCTGCGGTCTCATCGGCGCCATCATCTACTACGGAAAAAGCCGCGGCGGATATTACGGCGACGCCATTTTCAAGCAGGCGCTGGGCTGGGTGGTCGGCCTCGTCATCTTCGGCTTTCTCTTCAGCGGCATCAACAACTGGGCCCACGGCGGAGGGCTTTTGTCGGGACTGCTTCTAGCCTTTCTGATGGGCTACAACGATCAGAAGCCGGAAAGCGCCTGGAGCAAGCTTCTGGCCTATGCCTGTCTGCTTTTGACGGCAGCCGCGCTGATCTGGGCGGCAGGCTCCGCGCTCTATATCCGGTTTGTGGCGTAATCATTGACACGACGAAAACCGTGTCTTATATAACGGCCATCACGGCCGGGAGGTGAACAAATGAAAATAAGGGTGCTTTTGCTGATGGTCGCCGTGGCCTGCCTTTTCGGCTGCAACGCCGCGATGGTCATGAACGGCAAGGTCATGGGAATCGAATCCGGGAAATTCATCTACCAGGACGGATACCTGACCACCCAGTACAAAGCGGACATCGATCCGGTCTGGAAAGCCTGTGAAAAAGCCGTGGTGGAGCTCAAAGGCTGGGACGTGAAGAAAGAACACAAGATCGCGGGCGGCTCGATCAAAACCATCATTGCCGACGAAAAGGTGACGATCCTGGTGCAGTACACGGATAAAAACCTGACGTCCGTTTCGGTCCTTTCCGGCGTGGTCGGAAACCAGATGGCCTCCCGCATGATTCAGGACAGGATCGCCGCCAATATCGTCCAGCGCTAACCGGGACCTGAAGACGACGCACCGCAGACCGGACGACCCCCGGGAGGTCTGTCCGGAAGACAACAGCGCTCCGCAGGATTCGTTATGAAAGCTTTTTGGACCGGAATGTCCCTATCGCTGGCAGGGCTCCTCTGGCTCGCAAGCGCCGCAGTTTGCTTTGCACAGTGGCTGCCCGTCGGCCGGGACGCCAATGGAGATGAAATCCTCTACAAGGTGGAGCGCCGGATCGACCACCGGGTTGAGGTCTGGGGAAAGCGGATTTTCTCCGAGGACGGCGCGAAAGAATTTTTGCAGGACAGCAGGGCCAACGGACTGGATACGGAGGGATGGAACAAGCCGGGCCACTTCACCTCCTTTTATGAAATAGACTGCCGGAAAAACCTGTCGCGCGTGCTCTCCGTGGTCATCTATGCCGCGGACGGCCGGGTGGTGTATTCCGCTTCCTTCGGCAACCCCGGATGGACAGCCATCGCCGCCGGCTCTCTCGGCGCCATTTTCCGGGAAAAAGTCTGCCCTTAAAACAGGCTGACGCGGCCTTACACGACCGTTTTCCGCACGAGCAGCCCTTTAAGATACCGGCCTTCCGGATGCCCCAGGACGAGCGGATGATCGGGACCGGCTTCGAGCCTGGCCAGCACCTGCAGGTCCGCCTGTGCGTCGCGCGCCGCCCCCTGCACAATCTTGCCGAAGAGATCCTCTTCCATAAAATTGGAGCAGGAAAACGTCGCCAGGAGTCCGCCCGGCGACAGATGCCGGATGGCCTGCAGGGTGATGTCCTTGTAGCCGCGGGAAGCCTTGGGCACGTCATGCCTGGTTTTGGCAAACGCGGGCGGATCCAGAATGATCAGATCGAAGTCTTCTTTAAGGTCACGCAGGAAATCAAACACGTCCGCCTCGATTACGGAATGACTGTCCGCCGCAAAACCGTTGATCCGCAGGTGTTCGGCGGCAGCGGCGCAGGCGGACCGGGAGATGTCCAGCGAAACCACTTTTTTCGCCCCGCCCGCCGCGGCATACACGGAAAAAGCGCCCGTGTAGCAAAAACAGTTCAGGACGGTTCGGCCGCGGGCCAGCGCGCCCAGTTTTTCGCGATTGACGCGCTGATCCAGGAAAAAGCCCGTTTTCTGGCCGCCCACAAAATCCACGTCAAAGGTATAATGATTTTCCTTGACCCGGACGACGGAAGAATGATCGTCGCCCTGCAGAAATCCCCGGCGGTCCGAAAGTCCCTCCAGCGTCCGGGAGCGGCCGACGCTCTGTTCGTAAATCCGCGCCGGCTGAAGACAGGCCCCAAGCGCGTCCAGAATATGCTGTCTGTGCTTTTCCATGCCGGCAGTGGTGAGGGAAACCGCCAGCACGTCGCCATAGGCGTCGGCAATGAGCCCCGGACAGCCGTCTCCTTCGGCATTGATCACGCGATAGGCGTTCGTCGCGGGAGAAAGGACGGCCCGCCGCAGGTCCAGCGCGCGCTCGATGCGTTCGCGCCAGAAAGCCGCATCGATGGCAGCGCCGCAGTCCCGCGTCAAAAGGCGAAAGGAAATGTCGGTTTTGCGGTTATAAAATCCCAGCGCCAGTCCCCGGCCCTGCGCATCGGCCAGCCGGACCACATCGCCGTCGGCGGGCTTTCCCGCCACGGAGGCGATCGCGCCGGAAAAAACCCACGGATGCCCGCGCAGAAGCGCCGCTTCCCTGCCCTTTTTCAACGTGATTTGCGGATAGTCGGTTTTTGTCATTTTCGCTATGTAGCTTTTCAGGCTTGAAATAGCAAGCCGGATTGTACTATGTAAAGGCCGACAGGCGGGGCATGAGCAACCGGACGCATTCCCCCTTCTGAAAAAAAATACAAGGAGACACCGCATGCACGCCGTGATCATGGCCGGAGGGCGGGGAACGCGCTTCTGGCCGCGCAGCCGCGAGAAAAAGCCGAAACACCTGCTCGACATTCTGAGCGACAGGACCATCATCCAGGAAACCGTGGACCGGATTCGCCCGCTCATCCGGCCGAAAAATATTCTGATCGTCACGGGCCGCCGGCACGCGGGAGAACTCAAAAAACAGCTGCCGGAAATTCCCGCCGAGAACATCCTCATCGAACCGGTGGGCCGCAACACGGCCGCCTGCATCGGCCTGGCCGCCGTCCACATCCGGAAGAAAGCCAAAGATGATGTCATGGTGGTCCTGCCGTCAGACCACGGCATTGCGGATCCCGCCGAATACCGGAGCGTCATCGCCGCGGCTGCCTCCGCCGCCGAAAAGAAGAGCGCCCTCGTCACGGTCGGCCTCAAGCCCACCAGCCCGCATACCGGCTTCGGCTACATGGAAGGCGGCGCATCCGCGGGACAGGTTTCCGGAAAAAAGCTTTTGCGCGTAAAGGCTTTTCGGGAAAAACCGGATCGAAAGCAGGCCGAGGCTTTTTTGAAAAGCGGCAATTTCTACTGGAACAGCGGCATGTTCATCTGGAAGGCGTCAACCATCCTTGCCGAAATCCGGCAATTCCTGCCGGACCTGCACGCGGGCCTGACGACTATCGAAGCCGCGATGGGCAAGGCGTCCGAGGCAAAAACGCTGGCCGCCGTTTACCGGCGCCTGGCTTCCGTCTCCATTGACTACGGCGTCATGGAAAAAGCAAAAGACGTGTTTATGATTCCGGCCGACTTCGGCTGGAGCGATGTCGGAAGCTGGGATACCCTGTGGGAAATCAGCGCCAAGGATGAAAAGGGAAACGCCGCCACCGGCGGGTCGTTCGCCCTTTTTGAAGAGGTTCAAAATTCGCTGGTGCACAGCCCGAAAAAACTGGTGGCGCTCGTCGGCGTCCAGGACATCATTGTCGTCGAAACCAAAGACGCGCTCCTGGTCTGCCGGAGAGGAAAATCCCAGGACGTGAAAAAAATTGTCGATATCCTGGAAGCCCGGGGAAAAACTCAGTTGCTCTGAGAGCCGGACGGGAAGGCCTTCAGATAAACCGGTTTCCCCTGCACGAAAAACGTGCCTTCCTTGAGGGCCTGCCGGATTGCGCTCATACTCGTCTTTTCGTCGTCAAAAGCGACGATGAGAATGTTCGGCTGCCGGGTCTGATGCTTCGAGACGCCGTCCATTTTGGTAAGGATAGCCCCTATCCTTTTGCTCGCCCCTCAGGAAAAACACCCCGGAACGGTCAGCTGCACGATCCTTTCCGCCGCGCCGGCAACGCCCGCCCACGCGGCCACAAGCGTCACGATCAAAACCAGTGTCCAAATTTTTCTCATCACTTTTTTCATCCCTCCCCCTTTCACGAGGCGCGCTTCGCCGTTTCCGGCGTACCGGATAACTACGCCAAGTCGCGGCAAGTTGCAACGCCAATTTATAATTGACAGGGGACCTTTTATCTGGAATACATTGCGCAAAAATCGGGAAACAGCCCATGTCCGTCTCGTTATCATATCCCTTCGTTCTGGCCTCCGCCTCGCCCCGGCGCGAGGAACTCCTGCGCTCGCTGGGGCTCAGCTTCACCATTCTTCCCGCGCATATCGACGAAACCTGGCAGGAAGGCGAAACGCCCGCCGCGCACGTGAGACGGCTGGCCCGAGAGAAGGCGGCCGCCATGGCGGTCAAACATCCGCAGGCCATCGTGCTGGGCGCCGATACGATCGTCGCGCTGGACGGGCTGATTCTGGGCAAGCCCAAAAACAGGAAGCAGGCCCGGGAGATGCTCCAGAGGCTGAGCGGCCGCACACACACGGTTTTCACCGGATTTGCGCTCGCGCAGGAAAGCCGCAACGTAGCGACAACGAGAGTGGTCCGTTCGGCCGTGCGCTTCAAGGTCATCAGCCCCGATGAAATGCGCTGGTACATCGCCTCCGCCGAACCCTACGACAAGGCCGGCGGCTATGCGGCGCAGGGAATGGGCGCTTCATTCATCAAAAGCATCCGCGGCTCCTACACCAACGTGATCGGCCTGCCGGTTTGCGAAGTGCTGGAAGAATTGAAAAAACTCGACGCCGTTCATTTTGGGGGAAACAGGCGATGACAACGCAAATTGCCGACAACATCCGGACGATCCGCAACCGCATGGCCGCGGCCGCGGCGCGCGCCGGCCGCGATCCCGCAGGCATCCGGCTGATGGCGGTTTCCAAAACCGTGGAGCCCGAGCGCATCCGGCAGGCCATTGACGCGGGCATCGGGCTTCTGGGCGAAAACTACGTTCAGGAAGCCCGGGAAAAAATTCCCGCCGTCGGGCAGGCGGTCCAGTGGCACATGATCGGCCATCTGCAAACCAACAAGGTCAAGTACGTCGTCACCCTCTTTGACTGGATCCACTCCGTCGACCGCCTGGAGCTGGCGCAGGAACTGAGCCGGCGGGCCGGTCAGCACGGCCGCGTTCTGAATGTGCTCATCGAAATCAACGTGAGCGGCGAAGCCTCCAAAAACGGCGCGCGGCCCGCGGATGTTTTGGAGCTGGCCCGGCAGGTCGCCGCGCTGCCGAATCTGAGCGTCCGGGGATTGATGACCATGCCGCCCTACTCCGACGATCCCGAGAATTCCCGCCCGTATTTTGTCGCGCTGCGCCGTCTGCGCGATGAACTTGCCGCCGCCGCTCTTCCGGGCGTCGCAATGGCCGAGCTTTCCATGGGGATGACCGACGACTTTGAAGTCGCCATCGAGGAAGGCGCCACCATCATCCGCGTCGGCCGGGCCATCTTCGGCGAACGGCGCTCCACTTGATCATGTTCAGCAAAAATTTTTTTCACGGACGACTGCGCCTTGGCGGCAGCCTGCGGACCGCAGGGCCGTCATTCTAAATTATTGATCTTCCAATTATAATTTAAGAACACTTACCTCAGGGCCTTCAGGTGAAAAACATCATCCGACAGACCGCCCTCGCGAAAAAATATTGCAATATGAAAATTTACGCGCTATGGTAGCCACATCGTAACGAATCCGACCTCATAAACTTATTTTCAAACTATACGACTACGGAGTACATCTTCAGGGAATGTGCGTTCTGTGGTTGATCAAGAATGTTTTTTTAACCAGGGCTTTCCTGACGACAGCCGATGGCGGTAGCCTGTAAAAAAAGCATGGAAAACTGGTACTGCATTTACACCAAGCCTGGCATGGAAGAAACGGTCGGCCGGCGGCTTCTGGACTTGCCCGACATTGAGATCTTTCAGCCGAAACTCAGGCGCAGAGCCCTGCACCGCGGCCAGGTGCGGGAAAAAACCGAACACCTCTTTCCCTGTTATCTTTTTTCCCGTTTTCTTCCCTCCCGTTATGGCCATCTCATCACCTACACCCGGGGCGTAAGAAAGATTCTCTCTGATCCGGCGGGCCGCCCCTGCGTCGTGGACGAAGAGATCATCGCTCAAATCAAATCCCGTCTGCAGGACGGTTACGTCCGCCTGGAAGCCGCCGCATTCAAAACCGGCCAGCCGGTGCGGATTCAGGCGGGGCCGCTTGCCGGCTTCACGGGCGTCTTTCGGGAAGTCAAGGCCCGCGACCGTGTGCTGATTCTCCTTAACGCCCTCACTTACCAGGCTCGAATCGAAATATCAAAACAGTACCTTGCCGGGCTTTAAAACGCCGCGCCTGACGGCGTCGGCGCCTCCCCGCGGCAGCGCGCGGGACGGGCCGCTTCGCTTATCCGGGAAATCCATTTCATCAAAAGTAGTGGCAGCAGCCG
>Ga0228535_1003173_pt1 | contig 12703 bp, 10 predicted proteins | sample SJ1metagenome_FD_168457 | JGI IMG/M metagenome (GOLD analysis project Ga0228535, IMG submission 168457) | Enriched culture of PCE-dechlorinating microbial communities from Ithaca, New York, USA - SJ1 | ecosystem: Engineered > Modeled > Simulated communities (microbial... > Unclassified | place... | reverse complement strand
CGTTCCAGAAGGGGTCCTTCCGGCAGTTGCAGATAAAGTTTGTTCCCTCCCATGCGTCGCCCCCGACCGCCTCCGAGGATGAGGGCGGACACGGAAGGAAACGGATCATCGGATTTCATGCCCATCTCCTTTCAAGAATACGTCGCTCACACATCCATATCATAGCGCAAACCCCATCCCCTTTCGTGCGAAAGGGGATGGGGTTTGCCCGAGAAGAGCGCCTGTGACCTCTCCGTCCGGCGTGTTCGAAAAAGAGGAGCCGGTGACGCCTCGTTTCGAACTCAGTCGATGCTCTGAAGATTGGTCTTGAAGACGAGGAAATAGAAGACGGCGACGAAGAGGATACCCCCGACCATGTTGCCGAGCGTCACGGGAACGAGATTGTGCAGGTATCCCCCGGCACTCACGGCGGCGAGCTTCGCCTCGGGGAGCGCCGCCGCGGCGACGACATCGGGATTCCCCTTGAGCAGGATACCCAGGAACATGAAGTACATGTTGGCGATGGAGTGTTCGAACCCGGAAGCGACAAAGGTCATGATGGGGAAGACGATGGCGAAGATTTTTCCCACCACGTCGAGAGCGGCCATGCTGATCCACACCGCGAGGACGACGATCCAGTTGCAGAGGATTCCCCGAAAAAAGGCTTCGCCCACGGGAAGGCTCATCTTGTTCGCGGCGATTTTGAGCGCGTAGGCACCGATGGGGCCCTTCCAGAGCCCGCTGAGAAAAATAAGATAGGCTACGAGAATCGACCCGAGCAGATTGGCCACGTAGACCCAGAACCAGTTCCGGGCGATCTGGCTCATCGTGGCACATCCGGAGAGGGCTCCGAGAGGCATGAGGCAGTTCCCCGTAAAGAGTTCCGCCCCCGCGATGACGACGAGGATGAGTCCGACGGCGAACACGGCGCCGCCGATGAAGCGGGATCCACCCAAACCTATATGATCGGCGAGATCGTGCGTAACGACGGTCATCATCCATCCCCCGAAGGCGATGTACGCTCCTGCGAGAATTCCGAGAACCAGCATCTGGGGAACGGACCAGGCGGCTTTGGCCTTTGCGGTGGTGCATGCCGCCTGAGCAAGCTGCACGGGAGTCTTGAAGTTCATGTCCCTCCATACCTCCTTGAGTTGTCGATCCGGCACGAAGACGGATCCGGCATTATTCCATGTTTCGCGGGGCGCTCCTCGAATCTTGAAAAGAATGTTTCGCAAGTCCCGGAAGGACCGGAACGCACGATCCTCCGTTCCGATCCTTCCGCATCGTCACAAATCGCTCGATTTCTCTTGCCCTTCGGTTCGGGTGACACCGTATTCTTCGATGACCTCTGACCTACGGAGCACGGATTTTTACCCTTTTTGCACCCGTACCGCACTGATCTTGAACGCAGGTGTCTCCGAAGTGGGGTCTATAGCCGCCGCGGTGAGCGCATTTGCCGGCGTTTCCCCGAAGTGGAACGGAACGAAGACCATTTTTGGCGGCACTTTCTCGGTGATTTTCGCCTTGCCACGCACCTCACCCCGGCGGGAGGAGACGCACAGCAGCTCTCCTTCCTGAACGGCGATCTGTTCCGCATCGACGGGATTGATCTCGATGTGGAGTTCATCCACGAATTTTTCCGTGGCACTCCGTCCGGTCATGCTCCTCGTGTGGTAGTGATAGAGCAGACGTCCCGTGCTTGCGAGGAAGGGATACTCCTCGTCGGGCCATTCATGGGGGGCCTTCCACTCGCAGGGGGAGAAGAATCCCTTGCCGTTGGGACGGGCAAATTTTGCCGAATGGAGAATGGGGGTTCCGGGATGCTCCGCATTCGGGCAGGGCCAGCAGAGGGCACCCGCTTCAAGGCGCGTGTAGCTCATCCCCGCGTAACTCGGAACGAAACGGGCAAGATCATCGAAGATCTCCGAGGCGGACGAGAAATTCCAGTCCGTACCGCATTTCTTCGCCAGGGCAACAAGAATCTCCCAGTCGGCCTTGGCTTCTCCCGGTGCGTTCACGGCCTTCCGTACCCTCTGGACAGCCCGCATGGTGTTGGTAAAGGTACCGTCCTTCTCGGCCCAGCAGGCGGCGGGGAACACCACATCCGCGAGCTGTGCCGTCTCGGTGAGGAAAATGTCCTGCACAACGAGAAAATCGAGGGCCTCCAACGCATGTCGGACGTGGTTGGTGTCCGCGTCACTCACCATAGGGTTCTCGCCCATCACGAAGAGGCCTTTCAGTTCTCCTTCTCCGGCGGCTTCGAGCATCTTTACGAGACTCTTGCCCGGGCTGAGCGGGAGTTCGACTCCCCATAGACTCTTGGCCTTCTCACGCACCGCAGGGTCGGCTACTTTGGCGTATCCCGGAAGCACATTGGGAAGACAGCCCATGTCGCAAGCACCCTGAACGTTGTTCTGACCCCTGAGGGGGTTCACACCCGTGCCGGGGCGCCCCAGATGGCCGCAGAGCATGGCAAGGTTCGCCACGGAGCGGACGTTGTCCGTTCCTGTGGTGTGCTGGGTAATGCCCATGGTGTAGAAGATCGCCGAGTTGGGTCCCTTCGCGTAGATTCGGGCCGCATTGACGATATCTTCCGGTGCTATGCCGGTGATCTCGCTTACACGTTCCGGATTGTAGGCTGCGACTAGCGTTTTGAGGGCCTCGAAATTCTCGGTCCGTTCCTCGACGAACGTTTTGTCGTAGAGCCCTTCTGCGATGATCACGTGCATGAGCCCGTTGAGCAGGGCAACGTCGCTGCCACTGCGCTGACGAAGGTAGACATCGGCATATTTCGCAAGCTCGATCTTCCTGGGATCGCAAACGATGAGTTTCTTCCCGTTTTGTCTGTTTTCTTTGATCCAGGAGCCGATGACGGGATGCGCCTCCGTCGTGTTCGAACCGATGACAAGCATCACATCCGCCTCTTTGATGGAGGCGAAGTCGTTGGTCATTGCACCACTTCCGAGGGTCTCGCCGAGACCCGCAACTGTGGCGCTGTGTCAGAGATGGGCACAGTGATCGACATTGTGTGTGCCCACCACCTCCCTTGCCAATCGTTGGAAGAGATAGTTCTCTTCGTTTGTGCACCGGGCAGAGGAGAAGAAGCCCATCGCGTCGGGACCGTTATGCTCTTTAATCTGGGCGAACTTGTAGGCGACAAGGCCGAGCGCCTCATCCCAGGAGGCCTCGCGGAAGCTTCCGTTCTCGCGGATAAGGGGCTTGGTGAGACGGTCATCGCTGTGGACGAACTGCCAGGCAAAACGCCCCTTCACGCAGCAGCGCCCTTCATTGAGAGCGGATTTGCTGGAGTAGTCGGTGGTGATGTTGGCAATGCGACCCGTGCGCTCGTTCACGGAAATGGTCAGCTCGCACCCCACACCGCAATAGGAGCAGGTGGTCGTGACCTTCTTCAGTTCCCAGGGGCGCCCCTGTCCGACCGAGGCTTTTTCGTAGAGGGCACCCACTGGGCAGAGCTGCACACACTGGCCACAGAAAACACAGTCCGAGTGCTCCAGATCCTTTCCGATGGGGGGATGCACCATGGTCTTCACGCCGCGCTGCTGGAAATCGATGGCATGATAGCGGGCAAGCTCATCGCAGGCACGGACGCAGCGACCGCAGAGAATGCATTTGTCCATGTCCCGCACGTAGAAGGGGTTGGCGTCTTCGAGGCAATGTTCTCCCTTTTGGACATCCGTCTCCTCCCGGAACCGGGACTCGGAAATGCCCAGCTCGTAGGCGATGTCCTGAAGTTCGCACTTGCCATTGCTGGGACAGGAGAAGCAGTCCAGAGGGTGCCGGACGAGAATAAGCTCCACCACCGCTCTTCGGGCCTCCTGCACCTTGGGACTGCGGGAATGAATGACCATTCCCTCCACGAGGGGCGTGGTACAGGCGGGCAGGAGCTTGGGATTCTTTTCCACCTCCACGAGACAGACCCGGCACGCACCGAAGGGGGTGATGGCGGGATGATCGCAGAGCGCCGGGATGTGAAGGTCGTTGTCCCGGGCAGCCTGAAGAATGGTCTGTCCAGGGCGGGCCGTGATCTCCCGGTTGTCGAGAATGGCTTTTATGGTCTGCATGACTCGCATCCTCCCTGTTTCTATCGCTTGGAGATGGCCTTCACGGGACAGGCCGCCTCACAGGCCCCGCACTTGATGCATTTTGCGGGATCGATCACGTGAGGCTTCTTCACCTCACCGGCGATGGCTCCGACGGGGCACACCCGGGCGCACTTGGTGCAGCCGATGCACTTCGCTCCGTCGATGACGTACTGAAGAAGACTCTGACACGCTCCGGCAGGGCACTTCTTGTCGAGAATATGAGCCTCGTACTCGTGCCGGAAATAACGCAGCGTGGTGAGCACCGGATTCGGCGCAGTCTGTCCCAGTCCGCAGAGGGATGCGTTCTTGATCTGGTTTCCGAGGTAGGCGAGATTGTCCATGTCCTCGGGCTTTCCCTTCCCCTCGGTGATACGGGTGAGAATGTCGAGCATCTTCTTCGTGCCCTCTCTGCAGGGCACGCACTTGCCGCAGGATTCCCGCTGGGTGAACTCCAGGAAGAACTTGGCCACGTCCACCATGCAGGTTTCCTCGTCCATGACGACGAGCCCGCCCGACCCCATGATGGCCCCCGCCGCCGTGAGCGACTCGTAATCCACGGGCGTGTCGAGATGCGCCTCGGTGAGACAGCCACCGGAGGGACCGCCGATCTGGACGGCCTTGAACTTCTTGTCGTTGATGATGCCACCGCCGAGTTCGAAGACCACCTCGCGGATGGTGATGCCCATGGGAACTTCGATGAGTCCCGTGTTCTTCACCTTTCCGGTGAGGGCGAAGACTTTGGTCCCCTTGGATTTTTCCGTGCCGATGGCGGCGTACCAGGCGCCGCCGTTGCGGATGATGGCCGGAACGTTGGCCCAGGTCTCCACGTTGTTAATGTTCGATGGTTTCCCCCAGAGTCCCTTGTTTGCCGGAAAGGGGGGACGGGGACGGGGCATGCCGCGCTCTCCTTCGATGGAGGCCATGAGCGCCGTCTCCTCGCCGCAGACGAAAGCGCCCGCGCCTTCCTTCACATGGAGATGAAAAGAGAAGGACGTGCCGAGCACATTGTCCCCGAGAAGGCCCAACTCCTCGGCCTGCCGGATGGCCTCGTTCAAATGCTTGATTGCCAGGGGATATTCGGCCCGGCAATAGATGTATCCCTCGTCGGCTCCCATGGCGTAGGCGCCGAGCATCATTCCCTCGATGATCGCGTGAGGATCTCCCTCGAGGATGGAACGATCCATGAAGGCGCCGGGATCTCCTTCGTCGGCGTTACAGATGGCATATTTCTTCGTCCCCGCCGCCTTGCGACAGAACTCCCACTTGAGTCCCGTGGGGAATCCGCCGCCACCCCGTCCGCGAAGGCCCGAGGTCTTCACTTCCTGGAGCACGTCCTCGGGAGACATTTCCTTGAGGGCTTTCGCCAGAGCTACGTACCCATCCCGAGCAATGTACTCCTCGATGTTATTCGGATTGATGTAGCCGCAGTTCGCCAGGGCGATGCGGACTTGTTTGCTATAGAAGGGTATTTCCTTGTAGTGGGGTACACCCTCGGGCGTGACAGGTGTCTTGTAGAGGAGCCGCTGCACGAGACGCCCCTTGTAGAGGTGCTCCTCCACGATCTCCGCCACATCTTTCGGTTCCACCCGGCAGTAGAACGTCCCTTCGGGATACACCACCACGATGGGCCCCATCTCGCACATGCCATGGCAACCCGTCTCCACGAGCTTGATTTCCCTGTCCATATTCCGTGCGGCAAGTTCTTCCTCGAAACGAGCCCGAACCGCACCGGCACCACTGGCACTACAGCCAGTGCCACCGCAAAGCAACACGTGACCTCTTGCGCGGTACTCCGCCACCGCTCTCCCCCCTCTGAAGTTATTCCGTACGCCCGATAACGCGATCCTCCACGATGTTACCGTTCACCACATGTTCCGCAACAATGCGGGGAACGTCCGCAACGGTGAGCCGACCGTAGGTGATACGAGGTTCTCCGGGGCGGATCACGTCGAGAAGAGGCTCCTGCTGGCACATGCCAATGCATCCCGTGGTCTCCACGGAAACACCCTTGAGTCCCCTCTTTTCAAGCTCGACAAGCACATTCTGCATGATCTCCCGCGCTCCTGCGGCGATTCCGCAGGTCCCCATGCCGATGATGATGCGGGTCTTTCCCTGGGAACGCGCCGCAGTGAGATCGCTCGCGTTCTCCTTGATCTTCCTCAAATCGTCCAGGCTTGTAATCTTGGGCATGGTCTCTCCCCCAGATCTAGGCGTAGTTGTCGAGAATGCGCACCGCATCCTCGGGCGTCAGGCGACCGTGGGTCTCGTCGTCAACCATGAGCACCGGAGCAAGGCCGCACGCCCCCAGGCAGGCCACGGGCTCCAGTGTGAACCGGAGATCCTCCGTGGTGCCGTTTTCCTCCACCTTGAGAATGCCCTTGAGCTTCTCCATGATGGCCAGACTCCCCCGCACGTGACAGGCCGTACCGCGACAGACGCGAACGATGTGCCTTCCTCTGGGCTTCAGGTGAAACTGCGCGTAAAACGTGCACACACCATAGATCTCCGCCAAGGGGACCAGCAACTCTTGCGAGATGTATTCCAGCACATCCGCGGGAAGATACCCGCAGTGATGCTGGATGGCCTGAAGCAAGGGAATCAGAAACCCCTTCCTTCCCTTGAATGAGGCGACGATCTGTCGAACCCCCTCATCGACAGCCCCCATTCCTCCAACCACCACAGCCTGTGTTTCCATCCTTTCGGACAGCTTTCGCTGCCCACACCCCCTCCCGTACTGATATTGCGTTCACACGGATAAACATCCCACACAAAAAGACACTGTTTTCACAAAATGCCTCAAGAATTCTATCATGCCCCCTTGTCCTTGTCACGCAGAATGTTGCGCAATGTATTCGATGTACAAAGAGGTGCATTTTCTCGAAATAAAATACAAAACAATTTTATAATGAAATAAAACGCCTATTAAGACCCTCTTTTCCTAAATATATTACACTTAGTCTCTGTTTTTCGTGGAATGACAAGGCGGGGACGATCTCATCAATGAAATCGCCCCCGCCTTGTCATTCCAGGGAAACATATTTTCTTGTAACACGTCTCTTTTCGATAAAAGGATGTGCTTTTCCGTCAGGTTCCATCCGTCCCGTCGTTCACTTCCACGGCGGCTCGACGGCGCTTCGCTCCTCCCACCATTTCCGGAATGCCGCGAACGCTGCGACGACCCTCTCCACGCACTCCGGTGTGAGTGCATCGTCGAAATCGAAGGAGACGCCGCTTACGGAAAGCATCCATGCCTCGCGAAGAGGATGCCCGAGTTCCTCCGCAAGGCGAAGAATCCATCCCGGGCCAAAGGAATGGATATTCAGCGATTCCGAGCCCCCGTCCGGAACGACAGGAACGAACATGTATCCCACCTCGGAGGACACCACGGAGACGGAGGCATCGACGAAGAGTACCATCTCCGCATCGGCCAGATCTGCCGCAACCTCGGGAAGAAGCTGGTGATCCAGGTGAAGCGTCACCGTTTCGCCCCGTCCCTCCAGCCAGGCCGCGACCTGTGGCGCCAGGACATGCCCCACTCCATCGTCCTGGCGAAAGGGATTTCCGTAACCTATGACATGCACGCGCACCGCAAAACACCTCGCTTTGCCACCACGCCACGGACATTCTTCGGAAAAGAACAGGCGCGTTCGTCCGCGGCACACACGCCTCACGAACACATGCCACCCGGAAGAAGCGAAGGGGCCGAACGGCCCCTTCGCTTCCGAACAGATCACGGACGGAACGCGGTGTTCTTCTCCGGTCCCGTGGATCAGGATCTTTCCTGATCTGAGAGCAGAACGCCCTTGGCGTCGAACACCTGGAGGCGCAGGGGCATCTTCCCCACCGCATGGGTGGAGCAGGAAAGGCACGGATCATAGCAACGGATCACGTGCTCCAGACGATTCATAATTCCTTCCGTGACCTTGCCATCCTTGATGTAGTCCCTGGCCACAAGTTCCACGCCCTTGTTCATGGCGAAATTGTTGTGCCCCGTGGCGACGATGAGGTTTACCCTCGTGATGGCCCCCCGCTCGTCCACCTCGTAATGGTGGATGAGCGTTCCCCGGGGTGCCTCGATGACGCCGATTCCCTCGGGATAGAGTTCCCGGGAATGTACACGAAGATCGCTTCCCATGATGTCCTCGTCGTCGAGGAGTTCCTCTATCCGCTCCAGCCCGTAGAAGGTTTCGATGAGCCGGGCATAGTGGTAATACATGGTGTAGTGCACCACGCCATCCTCGGTGAGCTTCCGGAAAGCCGCCAGCTCCGCCGATGCCTCGGGGGTGGCAACGTCGTCGCAGGCGTTGACACGACCCAGAGGACCGACGCGGTAGCTGCCGTTGGGATAGCCCAACCCGCGGTAGAAGGGAAATTTGAGATAGCTCCAGGCCTCCACGTGTTCACCGATGTGATCGAGGTACTCCCAGTCCGGAAACTCGTCGATGATGCGCCCTCTGGGACCGCGGAAACGAATGTCCCCGTCGTAGAGTTCAAGAAAGCCTCCGTTCACCAGTCCCAGAAAGGCCGTTTCGAGGGTGGCGAACCGTTTCGCCTCCTCCCCCTTTTCGGCGAGATAGTTCTTGATCAGGTCCAGGGCTTCACGGACAATGGCCTTCATCGCGGGAAGATCTCTGACGATCTCGTCGCGCTCGTCCTGCCGGAGACTCCTGTTCACTCCGCCGGGAATGCTGTGCCAGGGGTGTACTTTCTTGCCGCCAAGGGTCTTGATGATTTCCTGACCGAACTTGCGCAGCGAAATCCCCTTGACGGCCAGCTCGGGAAACTGCCTGGCCAGGCCAACAACGTTGCGGATGGCCGGATCCGCATCGAACCCGAAGAGCAGATCCGGGCTGGACAGGTGGAAAAAGGAAAGCGCGTGGGACTGGACGAACTGTCCCATGTGCATGAGCTCCCGAAGCTTGTGGGCGCTCGGCGTGATCTCCACCCCCAGAATGGCGTCGCAGGCCTTGGCCGCCGCGAGGTGGTGGCTTACGGGGCAGATGCCGCAGATGCGGGGCGTGATGACCGGCATTTCCCGGAAATCCCGACCCTTGGAAAAAACCTCGAAGCCCCGGAACTGGGTGACGTGGAATCGCGCGTCCTGGACATGCCCCGCTTCGTCGAGGTGGACGGTGATCTTTCCGTGTCCCTCGATCCGGGTCACCGGATTGATTTCGATCTTGCGCGCCGTGGTCATGCTCTTCGCCCTCCTCCTAGTCGTACCGCATCATGTTCGCGGGAACCTTGGGCACTCGCCCTTCGAGGATCTCCTGGAAGACCCAGAGGATAGTGTCCGCGTCGGGAGGGCATCCCGGAATGTAGACGTCGCATTTCACCACATGATCGATGGGGATGGCCTTGGGCAACAGCGCCGGAAGATCTTCCCCGGGGATGACCTTTTCCGGGTTCACGGTGCTTTTCGTGTCCGTATAGGCTTCTTCCAGGACCTTCTCGGGGGGGAGGAAATTCCGCATGCAGTTGATGCCCCCGAAAACGGCGCAATCACCCCATCCGACGAGGATCTTGCAACGTTCCCGCATTTCCTTGGCGAGATGGACTTCTTCCTCGTTGCCCAGAGCACCGTCGATGACGCCCACGTCCACCTGGGGAATGTCCTTGCCGTCCACCACGGGCGAGTAGAGGATATCCACTTTCTCGACCAGATCGGCGAGGCGCTCGTCGATGTCGAGGAAGGACATGTGACACCCCGCACACGCCTCAAGCCATACCGTTGCGATTTTTGCCTTCGCCATTGCCGACACCTCCTACCTCAGAACCATCTGTGCCGCCGACGGAGCCACCCGGGATGCGAACACCGCTTCGCAGGGGGGGACGGCGGGGCGCTCGATGGAGATGCCCAGATCCTTGGCGAGATCGTCGAGAACGGTGGACAGCCCCCGGACCTCTCCCTTGGGCGGAACGATCACATTGAGCCGGCGCCGCTCGCCTTCGATGGTACAGTAGTGACCGCTTCGCTCGTACCACGCGGGAGCAGGAAGGAGCACATCCGCCATGTTCACCAGGGGATGGACGAGATAGGGGGTCTGCACCACCACGAAGCGCGTCCGGAAGATCGACGCGAGCATCGTCTCGTCCTCGGGAATGAGTCCCGTGGAGAAGACATAGAGAAACTCCAGGTCCTCCTCGCCAAGCCAGCTCTCGGAGGCGCACACTGTGTTTGCCGCGCCAAGACTGTTGCCACTTGTCACAAGGGGAACCACACCGAGGCCGTCGTCGAAGAAAGCCCTGCTCGCGATGGCTACGTTTACCGCCGCCGTAACCGTATCGGGGTTCTTCGCTGCGCAACCGCCGAGAACGAAAACAGGCTTTTTCGCCTGTATGAGGCAGGCCGCGATCTCCTCCACAACTTTCGGATCCGTTCCTGCGATGGTCGCACACTGCGCCAGGGATTCCCGGTAGGGCTCAAGGGCCTCTCGGGCTGTTCCTGTATCGCTCTCGGAAAGGTGCAGTGAAGCGATGGTCTTCGCCAGGGCGTTGAGAAACTCGGGTCTGATGGCCTTCCCAGGCATGGTCACATGCACGTCCGTGATCCCTTTGAACGGATCCTCACCACAGGAGATGTTCAGCAGTTTCGCGCCATCCCGAAGGACCGCCACTCGGACGTAACTGGCCACGACGGGAGCTTCCTCCTGGGGATCGGCGCACACCGTGACGATGCAATCGCTGTCCAGAATGTGATGCGCCGCCGTGAAGGGGCGGACACCCTGAACGCGGAAGGGATCAAGCCCCTTGATGAACCCGCGGAGCACGTCGCCGTCGAAGGTATCCACTTTTTCCATCTTGAGCCCACTCCGGAAGAGGCCGGAGAACAGGGACAACTCCTCGTCCGTGCACAGGCTGGACAGCAACGCTCCCGCCTTGCCCCGTTCATAGGCAGGCTTGAACTTCGCCGCCACGAAACTCAACGCTTCGTCCCAGGAGGCCTCGCGATAACCCGCACCGTCCCGGATCATGGGGACCGTCACGCGATCCCGTTCCGTGGACTGCGGAAGCCACCAGCGTCCCTTGTGGCAGAGCTGCCCTCCGTCGGGCTCTTCCGTGCCGAGCCCTTCCACGCGGGTGATGCTGCCGGTCCGGACATAGGCTTTGAACCGGCACCCAACGGAACAGAGCGGGCAGACACTCTCCACCGCGTCGTCGCACTGGCTCCGCTTGCCTCGATAGGCGAACTCGCGGAGCGTGATGGTTCCCGTAGGACAGACCTGAGCACAGGCACCACAGCTCACACAGGTATCGCTCTCGCCGAGCTTCTTTCCCAGATCGGCCACCACCGTGGCGTTCCAGCCCCGCTTCTGAAGATCCAGGGTGTGGGCGCCTACCTTCTCCGCGCAGATGCGGATGCAGCGAAGACAAAGAATACAACGGTTGTGATCCAACTGAATCTCCGGGTGCGTCGCGTCGTTGGAGAAGTCCGCGTAGAGATAGGGGTAGCGCACCGAATCCATACCGTGTTCGATGGCCTGGCGCTGCAACTCGCAGTCGCCACTCTGGGAGCAGTACATGCAGAAATGATTCCGACCGGCGAAGAGAAGTTCCAACACCTGCTTTCGGTAGTTGAACAGTTTCTCCGTTGTCGTGTGCACCACCATGCCATCCTGGGCGGGCGTGGTGCAGGACGTGAGGAGTTTGGGGTTTTTCTCCACCTCCACCACGCACATACGGCACGCACCGATGGGGGTGAGGCCCTTGAGATAGCACATGGTGGGAATGGTCACCTCGTTCTTCTGAGCCACCTCCAGGATGGTCTCGCCCGCGACGCCGCTACACTGTTTTCCGTCTATGGTGAGGATGATCTCCTTCATTGCGTCTCCCTCCGTCACGAGTGCCGTTCCGTCTTCGGCAACGGTCCGTCAGCTCTTCGTCACCGCGGAGAAGGGACAGACCTCGAAGCAGGAACCGCACTTGATGCAGCGGTCCTGATCGATCACGTAGGGTGTCTGTCGATCTCCGGCAATGCAATCCACAGGGCACTTTTTCGCGCACAATCCGCATTTGCGACATTTTTCCCTGTCGATGGCGTAGGTGATGAGTTTGGTACAGGCCAAGGCAGGGCATTTCCTGTCCCGGATGTGCGCCTCGTACTCGTGCCGGAAGTAGCGCAGCGTGGTGAGCACCGGATTCGGCGCGGTCTGGCCGAGTCCGCAGAGGGACATGTCCTTCACCATGTGAGCGAGTTCCTCCAGGGTCGTCAAGTCCTCCATGGTGCCCTCACCGGCGGTGATCTTTTCGAGGAGGAGGAGCATCTGTTTCGTACCCTCTCTGCAGGGCACGCACTTGCCGCAGGATTCCCGCTGGGTGAATTCCAGGAAGAACTTGGCCACGTCCACCATGCAGGTTTCCTCGTCCATGACGACGAGCCCGCCCGACCCCATGATGGCCCCCGCCGCCGTAAGGGACTCGTAGTCCACGGGGAGGTCGAGGTGTTCCTCGGTGAGACAGCCGCCGGAGGGACCTCCGATCTGGACGGCTTTGAACTTCTTGTCGTTGATGATGCCGCCGCCGAGCTCGAAGACGATTTCACGAATGCTGATCCCCATGGGCACCTCGACCAGACCGGTGTGTTTCACTTTTCCGGTGAGAGCGAAAACCTTGGTCCCCTT
>Ga0228535_1003172_pt1 | contig 12706 bp, 12 predicted proteins | sample SJ1metagenome_FD_168457 | JGI IMG/M metagenome (GOLD analysis project Ga0228535, IMG submission 168457) | Enriched culture of PCE-dechlorinating microbial communities from Ithaca, New York, USA - SJ1 | ecosystem: Engineered > Modeled > Simulated communities (microbial... > Unclassified | place... | reverse complement strand
CTCTATTCCCATGGAGGCGCTCGAAATGACAAAAGGCGTGGCGGAAGTTGAAAAAGAGGAGTGGAAGGCACCGGAACTGCATGAGATTACATTATGCGAAACATCAGGAGGGACTACGCCATCACTTAACGAGCAAACAGCTCCTGATATTTCTACACGATCATAAGCTTTGCCGCTCAGCCGCCGCCTTGAGGAAGGGCTTTACAGTTAGTTAATGAGCTCGATTTTTGGATTGCTAAACATAAAGGGTGAGCCTGTTAAAGAAAAACACCTGCTCCGCATGCGTGAACGAAACGCCCAGTACGGATGCGACGGACAGGGAATTTCCCTCGAAGGGAACATAGGCCTAGGTTGTTGTCTTTCGAAATTCGGCGCGGATTCGCAAAACGATATCCCTGTTTATTCCGGCGAAACCGACGGGCTGAAGCTCGCCTGCGACGCGCTCATTTGGAATAGGGCGGAGCTTTTAGGCCGGCTGGGTCTCAACGCCGACGCCTCCACCCAAGCCGTTATCCTTCAAGCGTACAGGGAATGGGGCGCCGACTGCCCCAGGTTTGTAAACGGAGATTTCGCCTTTGCCGTATGGGACGGAAAAAGAGGCGATTTGCTCCTGGCGCGCGACCATCTGGGCGTGCGGCCGCTGTACTATTTTTTTGAAGACGGGATATTCGCCTTCGCCTCCGACTACCGGGCGCTGCTTTGTCTGCCGTTTGTCGGGAAGCACCTCGACGAGGTGAAATTATTCGCGCAGTTGAGCAATACCTATCATATAAACCCGGAAGCCACTTACTTCGCGCAGATTAGAAGATTGCCGCAGGCGCATACCTTACGAGTTGATGCGGCGGGAATCAAAAAGCGCCAATACTGGTCGCCGGGGGCGGGCCAAAAACTATTCTTTGGGACCGAAGCCGAATATCAACAAGCGATGTATGACCTTGTCGACGACGCCATAAAGCGGCGGATTAGAGGTACTGATCTGAAGATTGGCGCCGAACTCAGCGGCGGGCTGGATTCTTCGGTGATTACGGCGCTCGCCAACCGGGAACTACGGAAAAAAGGTGTCAAAATACCCTTGTTTTCATGGGATCCGTCGTTTGAACGCTATGAACGACAACCCCGAGATGAAAGGGAATTAATCGAAGCACTTTGTCAACAGGAAGGGTTGGAATGCACGTATTATGATCCGGAAAAGTATCGTGTTCAAGAAGGGCTAAGCGGCGCGTTTCTGACCGACGGCGGCGACGGGTTGATTTTTCGCCACGAACTGCAGGAACTGACGGCGCGGGGAGTAAAATTCGTCCTGACCGGCTGGGGGGGCGATCAGGGGATCAGCCACCGGACGAATTTGAAGGAACTGTTTTGCCTCGGCGATTGGGGATATTTCCTGAAGGAAGCCCGCTATCAGGCGAAAGGTTCGTTACTGCGCTTCATCAAGATCATTCTCTCCAGTACCGTCCCGGTGTTTTGGGGTCCGTTTAGCTATTTTAACTTTTCCGCCTTTGAGAGACCGGGTATCGTTAATCGAGCCTTTAAAAGGCGAATGAAACGCCGTTGTAAACGGGACATTCTCTATTTTACCGTCGACCCGGTCAAACACTTGGAGTCCGGCAACATCCAGACCCGAACCGAACTCTTGGCTTGGGTCGACGCGGATTATAACATGCAACACCTTTTTCCTTTTTTGGATTACCGGGTGGTGGACTTCGCCATGTCCGTCCCGCGGCGCTTATACTACTATCATGGGACGAACCGCTATCTTTTCCGGAAAGCCTTTGAGCGCTTGTTGCCGGAGAAGCTCTGCTATTATGCATATAAAGACGATATCGCCCGATGCGCTTATTTTGGCGGGACGACGAAGAAAAAACTCGAAGAGGCAAAGAATACTGCAAAACTGCTGGATCGGGGTATGTTCTCTCCTTATATCGACTGGTACAAGCTTGAGGAATTACTGGGTAGTCCGGCGGGCCAGAATGATTTGAGGAATAACCATTTGCTGGTCTGGAAAATTCAGGTCTGCTATTTATTGCAGCGAATAACGGCGGAAGCGAAAAAAGTGTTATGAAGAAGACAACTGCATCTTGCCGGGCTCAGCCCAAATCCCGGCAAGCCCCGATTCCCTCCAGCCAGCGCTGAGCCCCGCGCACCTTGATGCCGTCCCGCTCGTATTCCAGGCGCAGGTCTCCCACGAGCTGGAGCCCGCGCATGCCGTACCGGCGGCAGAAGTACGACAGGCCGGGACTAATCTCCCGCTCGCTGGTCTTCACTTCCACAGCCAGGCGGGGCGAGTCCTCCACAGTCGCCAGAAAATCGGTTTCCCTGCCTTCCTTGGTCCGTAGGTAGCGGAGTTCGCAGCGGAGGCCGTCGACGTCTTCCCGCATGCAGAGCTCCTTGAGAAGGGATACGGCGACATGGTTCTCCAGCCGGGCGCCGCCGTCCTCCACGAGGGCGGTGTCGAAGAAGTACAGCTTGGGCTGCTGCGCAAGGGAGCGGGCTATCGAGCGGTTGTGGGGATAGATGCGGAAGACGATGTAGAGCGCCTCGAGTATCTCGATATAGCGCCTGACGGTGTTGGGCGAGGCACCGATATCCTCCGACAGGCTCTGGTAGCTCAGAGGCGAAGCCACCCGGCTCCGCAGTAGCTCCACCAAGAGGTTCATCGCCCGCAATTCCCTGATGTTCTCGAAACTCAGGATGTCCTCGCGGATCAAACCGTCGAGGTAGAATCGGCGCCAGCGTCCGGCCTCGGCGGCGTCCTCGGCCAGGAAGGGTTCCGGGAAGCCTCCACGTTCGAGGAAGTGCGCCAGGTCCCGTGCTTCCGCCGCTTCGGCCGCCTCCGCCGGGCTGATCGGAAAGAGCCTGTGGTGGAAATATCTTCCCGCGAGACTGTCGCCGGACTGTCTGAAAGTTTCGAGTTTGGCACTGCCTGTCACAAGGATAGCCGTCTGGTCCCGCTTCGTGTCGTAGACGCCCTTCAGGTAAGGCTTCCATTCAGGCATCTTGTGGATCTCGTCGAAAACGAGGAGGTCCGAATCGCTTGGCCAGGCCTGACGCAGGACGATCTCCCTGTCCTGCCGGTTGTCCCAGTTGAGGTAGAGAGGCTTGGCGAAGTCTTTAGCCAGTTCCCGGGCGAGCCACGATTTTCCCACCTGGCGCGGCCCGGAGAGGAAGACCATCTTGCGTCTGAGGTCCGAGAGGATTTTCTTGGCCTGGCTTCGTCTCATATTGACTATTATGCTTGTTATTGCAGAATAGTCAAGACTAAACCGCAATACGGCGCCGAATAGTCATATAACCCTGAGTTCGGTCACGTAGGCGACGAAACACCGCGCTTCGGCGCCGCCATCTGACGCTACATTGTTTTCGAATTCTGCTCTACGGCCGCCACGAGCTCCGCAAGCCTGAACCCTTCCTTGGGCCGCAGGACCTTGAAGACATTCACCTTCTCCGCGGCCGCTGCGCATTGCCGGAAATGTATGGTTTTCATGCCTTGCCCGCTGACGAAACGGTATCGGTACGTGCTTCTGATGAGCGCGGTCAGCTTCGCGAAATTGTCCAGCCTCGTTATCTCGATGGTGGGTGCATCGTGGCTCTCCAGCATATACACGCCGCTCAAGAGGGCGGACTCTCCGCGGTAACGCACCCCGGCTCCGACCCTGTATTTCTCCATGTCGCGTCCCACCCGGGCAAGTCCGTCCACACTTTTCCCCAGCTTTTCGGCCGAGTCTTTCCAGAGCTTGAGCCCCGGAAAGCCCGGCACGATGCGAGGCGCGCCATCTCCGTCGAGACTGATCGCGCACACGTCATCGGTGAGGACACGGTAGCCCTTGTCGTGAAAGGCGGCGGCGAGCGTGGACTTGCCCGCGCCGCGTTTGCCGGTGAAGAGCAGACCCCTGCCCTCCACCTCGACCGCCGAGCCGTGCAGGGCGAGATAGCCCCGCTGCTGGAGGAGGGCGCAGAATACCGAGCCCAAAAGAAAAAGTCTGACTTCCGGATCGTCTGGAACGGTGTAGGACTCTATCGTGATCGTATTCCCGTTCGCGACGTAGAATCCGGCCACGCCCTCGAGCCTGAGCAAAAATTCATCCCGCGTCGCCTGGAAACGGAGCCCTTTCCCCAAAGGTTTTGTAAGAGCTTCCGGCACTTTTCCCAAGCATATATCGATTTCAGACAATCCATCCCAACTCTCCAGCTCCGGGATATGAAGCTCAGAAGAGAAAACAAGCCCATAGGCCCTGTAGCAGTATCTGCGTTCCATCTGTCCGCCTTTCCGCCCGTCACGCTGTTTAATTTTCCGGGACCTCTCCGCCCTGTTCCCGCATGGCCCGGAAATAGCCGCCTTTTCTGAGCGACAGCTCCGCGTAGGTTCCGCGCTCCACGATCTTTCCGCTATCCACGACGATTATCGTATCCGCATTACGAATCGTGGACAGCCTGTGCGCGATAACGACCACTGCTATCCTGTCTGAAAGCCCCTCCACCGCATACTGAATCCTTGACTCGCTCTCGTTGTCGAGGGAACTGGTCGCCTCATCGAGGACGAGGAGGGAGGGCTTTCGCAGGAGGGCCCGGGCGAGCACAATCCGTTGCCGCTCTCCTCCCGACAGACGGAGGCCCCCGTCTCCGATGACGGTATCGGGGCCATGGGGAAGGCTCTGTACGAATTCGGCAGCGGAGAGGTGGAGCGCCTCATTTATCTCTTCCTCAGACGCGCCGGGATTGAACATCAGAAGGTTCTCGCGGATGCTGCCGCCGAAAAGAAACGGTTCCTGCGGAACATAGCCGATCTCGCGGCGCCACACCCGCAGCGACCTTTCGTCGATGACGAGATCGTCCGCCATGATCGTCCCCCTGTCCGGCTTCAGCAGGCCGAGCAATAAATCCACTATCGTACTCTTCCCCGCGCCCGATTTTCCGACCAGGGCCGTCATGCTTTTAGCCTGAATCTCGAAATTGACGTCCTTCAGCGCGAATCCTCCGTCATCACCATATCTGAAACATACGTCCGTAAATCTTATGATCGAGGGTTGAAGCCGGCTCTGCGAGAGGATAGAAGTGTTTTCAAACTTTTCCGCGTGAGCCATCAGATCCGCCACGCTCTCCTTCAGCGCCGCATAGGAAGGAAGCATAGCGAGGAGGCTCTGGTAATTGCCCTGAAAGGTAGTGAAGGAAGGCCAGAGCCGCGCGAAAATGTAAACGATGATAATGAGCGCCGATGGTTCGACCTTCAAATAGACGACCGACAGGAAAAAGAGGGCGCTCACCGCGACGGCGGCGCCGACTTTGTAGACCAGGGTCGTTCTGGACTGCAGACGCGCGAAATCGGTGAGATTCTTCTGCGCCTTGTCCGCGATAGACACAAAACGTTCGAGCTGAGACCCCTCGACCCCGAAACTTTTGCTCTCCTTGATGGAGTTTAGCTGTTCGGTGACGCGAGCGGTGAAATCCTGGTTTATCCTGCGCAGAGAAGCACCGAGCTGTCTCGACGCCCCAAAGGTTCCGTTCATGTAGCGAAAGACGACGATGCCGCAGATGAGCACAAAGAGCGTCATCGGCGCTGACATGAGAAACGCCACGCAGAGCTGGAAGCCTGCCACAATGAGCTGGGCGGCTATCTTGAGAAAGAATACCGTTCCTGCGGCGATGCGATTTATCTCGTTGCTGAACGCATTCACGATATCGGATCGCCTCTTTCCCCTGAAACAGATCCATTCCGCCTCGATGACGCTTTTATACAGCGACACCCGTAAATGTTTCGTATACCCCTGCACGATTTCCGAATTGAGGATGGACAGCGTTCTGCCAATCAGCGCCTGCGCTATTACGAGAAAGAGGTATATGAACAGAACGACGACCAGCCGCGACGTCGCATCATAGTGCCCCAAAAAGTCCGTAAGGGCTCCAAGCCAAGGCGCGCCGTCGCCCTTGCCCGCGATCCCCGCCAGAGAGAGCAGCGGGACGAGCATGACGACTCCCATCCCGCCTGTAAAACCATCCAAAACCATGAACACCAGGTTTAGAATGAACTTGCGCCTCGAGTAGTTGTAGAGGTCTTTTATGTACTCAAGCAGCGTTTTCATGCGATTACCTCAGCTGGAAAACGCGGCCACCACCGTGAACCGCTCCGCTTCCCTCTCCCCCGTGAGGATAAAACTTCCACATTTTATCCATGCGTGGGCGACCATCGCGCCCGTATTATCCTTTGCCACCCCGAGATACAGGGTGTTGCTGATTTTCCGCCGGTTGAGCATGATTTTGGCCGCCATGGCCTGCACGAGACACTTGCTCTCCCACGGCGTGTACCTACTCATCGCCCGAACGGCCCAGCCTACTCCTTTTGCGCGCGCATTCAATTTCTTCTGTCCTTCATCGACGAGGCCGCCCGTCTCCGCTACGAGGTCTTTCAGCTCCCTTTGTGTCCCAAGTCGTGGCGCTATTTCCCTGAAATCCATTATCAGCAGTGCCGCGCGAGAAAGCCCGAGCAACAAAAGCGCCTCCATCAACAAGAGCTTGTGGCTGAAATCAAAGTGAAGAAAGGCCCATATTCGTTTTTTCGTAATTTGCACCATACAACTGTAACTCTATCCATTTTTTGAGCATCAGATTTTCACAAGGAGTAACACTATGTTACGCACATTGAGAACGATTATGAGCGCGCCGACTATGAGCAGCAGCTTCTTTTCCGGTATCTTCCTGCAGAGGTAGGCCGCCAGCGGTGCGGCCAGCACGCCACCTATCGCCAGGCCAAGAATGTAGTGCCAGTACTTGCCTATCCCCAAAAAAACCGTAAAGGTCAGAGTTTGGACTATAGTCACAAAGAACTCGGCCGTATTGACCGAGCCTATGGTGTACCGCGGGGGATGTCCCGACGCGACCATGGTCGAAGTCACGATCGGCCCCCAGCCTCCGCCGCCAACGGCATCGAAAAAACCGCCTATAAGTCCGACAGGTATCAGCTTGTTGCCTTCGATGAGCTTTTTAACGGAGCCGCGGATTCCCCTGATGAGGACAACAACCCCCATGACCAGCAAGTATATATTCACAAAGGGGGATATGAGATCACCCGGAAAACTCACAAGGACATAGGCTCCAAGGGCTCCGCCTATAACGCCCGGAATTACGAGACGTCTGAATATCCCCCAGTCAACATTCTTCATTTTCCAGTGCGAGATGCCCGAACAGAAGGTGGTGAACACTTCCGCCGTGTGTACGCTTGCGCTCGCAATTTTCGGAGGAACCCCAACCGTGGTCAAAAATGTGGTCGAGCTCACGCCGTACGCCATCCCCAGCGCTCCGTCTATCATCTGCGCCAAAAAACCTATCAGCACAACTATAAAAAAATTTGTTTCAATCATTTTTCATCCAATCTCTACAGACCTGTTTTTATCAGTCACCTCTTCAGCATATACCATGATTTTTACGTTGTATAGTTTGATACGGTTCCGGTCTTCTAAAATATTTCTGGATTTTTTGTACCTGCTTTACAGAATAATTTCGTCAAGATAATATAAAAAACATTATGGAAGAACAGAAGGCAAACGATTCAAACGCGATTATTTTGGAAACGCTGGTCACTGTTGCCCGAGGGATAGCAAACACTTTCGGCCCTTCCAGTGAGGTGGTGGTACACGATCTCTCCAAACCGAAGACTTCGGTGATCGCGGTTTTCAACAATACCGTCACCGGCAGGAAGGTTGGAGAGGGAATCCGCGACCTCATACTTACAGTCCTCAGGTCTCCGGATTTCAAGGACGACATGCTGGCCAATTACCAATCGGTGACTCCTGAGGGCAAAAGCATAAAATGCACGACCATAGTCGTTCGGAATAACGAAAAGGATGTCGTCGGGGCTCTGTGCATCAATACCGACCTGTCGGCCTTCGTGGCCACGAAAAAATTCTTCGACGATTTTACGAAGACGCACCAATTGACCCCGCCGGAAGATAAGGTGGTCAACGTCAAAAACGCCGACGTGCTGGATATCCTCGATCACCTCATCCAGAGCACGATCAAGGAAACCGGGAAACTTGTGGAGCAGATGAGCAAGGAAGACAAGGCGCAGGTGATCAAGTACCTGGATGAAAAGGGGACATTCCTCGTGCGGGGTTCCGTGAACTGGGTCGCCAAAAAGCTCGGCATGTCGAGAAATACGGTGTACAGCTATCTGGAACAGTACCGTCTGCCGAAGAATATCAAATAAATCACGACATAAAATCAAGAGGAGGCTGCGAAACGCTATTATGGAAAAGCAAGAAATAGTTTGCGATGACATAGCGAAATTAGCAAATCCACTCTCACAGGGACTTAAATTCGGGAATCTCGTATTTCTCTCGGGCCAGCTTGGCCGAAACCCAGGCACAGGCAAACTTGAGAACGGCGTCTACAATCAAACTGTCAGAGTCCTGAGCAATCTCAAATCGCTGCTGGAGACCGAGGGGCTGAGCATGCGCGACGTTCTCAAGACGACAATATTCATGGCGGATATCTCCAAAGTCGCCGAGATGAACAAAGCATACGGCGAATTTTTCGCCGCCCCTTTCCCCACCAGGTCTTGTATCGAGGTCTCGGCGCTCGGCGGAGGGGCAGAAGTCGAAATAGAAGTCATAGCCGGAAAATAATTCAATTTCAGGAGGCGATACCGTGGCAAAAATCGTTGCTGAGTATATCGACAGACTTATCAACATTGAAATGCGTCAGACGGGAGGAATCCCGAGGGGCGTGACCCACAGGCTCTATGAGGCGGCCAGGGAATTCCACAAAGAACCTTTGACGTACCTTGCCGCGAGCAAGCTGATCGAGGCGGTCGGCCCCAAGGATCATGTGATCATCGCCACGGGCGCAGGCGTCGCGCCGTGGCTCCCGAAAGGTGAAACAGACGGCCCCCTCGGCGCTGACGTTGATATGCTATAACAGCCTTTTCGAGAAACGGCACAAGCTGGCTGTGGCCATCGACATAATATTGATACTGATGGCGATATCCAGCACCTTGTATTACGCCATCGAATACCAGGAGATGATTTACAGGCAGGGATCCGCTTCCACGCAGCTCGATATTCTGTTCGCAACGCTCATCATAATCGTCAGTTTTGAGATCACGAGAAGAGCGAGCGGCGCGGCCCTTTCCATCGTCGCCTCTGTCTTCCTCCTGTACGCGGTCTTCGGCAAATACATTCCCGGCTATCTGGGACACAGCGGTTTTTCGTACGAAAGGGTCATGGCGTATCTCTACAGCGATGTGGGCATATTCGGCTCGGCTCTGTCTGCCGCCTCATCCTATGTTTTTCTGTTCATATTGTTCGGATCATTCCTGGAAAAACTGGGGGGCGGTCAGGTCTTCATCGATCTGGCGACCGGCGTCGCCGGCCACAAGCGTGGCGGACCCGCGAAAGTAGCGGTGATAGCCAGCGCCCTGTTCGGCACCATATCGGGGAGCTCGGTGGCGAATGTGGCGGGCACGGGTACATTCACCATTCCAATGATGAAGAAGCTCGGCTACAAGCCTCATTTCGCCGGGGCCGTGGAGGCTGCGGCCTCCACAGGGGGCCAGATCATGCCGCCCGTCATGGGCTCCACGGCATTCATCCTCGCCGAAATAGTGGGGCTCACCTACTCTACGCTGGCATTAAAGGCCGTCGTCCCCGCCGTACTGTACTTCCCTGGCCATTTTCATAATGGTGGACCTGGAGGCCGTCAGAACACACCTGGTGGGCGTCCCCAAAGACCAGCTTCCCAACGCCCGGAAGATCATGAGGGAAAAATGGGCCTTCTTTCTTCCTATTGTCGTCGTATTCTTCACACTCCTTGTATTGAAAACAAGCACATCGCGGGCCGCGGTGCTCGGCATTGCCGCCACCTTCATCGGGCCGATATTCTTCTCCAAGAGCATGAAGCTCAGCACCAAGAAGGTCCTCGATTCGGTGCACGGCGGTTCGATGGGCGTGCTCAACATCATCGCCGCCTGCACTTCGGCCGGCGAGATCATCGGGGTTCTGGCCATGACCGGCCGAACACCGAAAGTAGTAAACCCATATTTGAAAAGGTGTTCCGTGAATATGGGCTGCCGTATCAGCTTCATACTGACAATGGACCTCCGTTTGGCAATGCGGCATCATTACGGCGAATGACCATGTTGTCAGTCTGGATCATGGAGCTAGGAATCACGCCGGTATATTCAGATCCCGCCTGCCCACAACAGAATGGACGTCATGAGCGCATGCATCGAGATTTGAAGGCGGAAGCAACAAGACCCCCGGGGAAAAACATGCTGGCACAGCAGCGAAAATTCAATCACTTCAGAGAGGAATACAACACCATCCGGCCTCACGAAGCTCTTGGCATGAAGACGCCTGCGGAAGTCCATACCTGGTCGAATCGAGAGTTCCCTAGAAGAATACGAGATTGGGATTACGAAAAGGACATTATGCCAAAGATGGTGACGGTGAATGGAGCCATACGCTGGAAGAATAAGGGATTTGCTATGATCTCGACTGCGTTAGGGGGAAAGTATGTAGGGCTCTCTGCGGTCGATGATGGACTCTGGCTCGTCTATTACCGACACGTTGCTCTTGGATATTTTTGTGAGAGAACTATGAAGGTCTATGAGCTCAATGATTTTGACTTCTAAACGATCATGCTTTACACTGTGCCTGTAAAATAATGTAAAGTATGATCCTTATAACTCAGTATGCTCACTGATCGGCATCGCGCTTTTGGCCGCGGCGAGCGAAGGCTATGCCTACCTTATCGGCAATCTGAATGTTCCGCAGAGGATCATCATTCTGGCGGCTGCCGTTCTGATAATGTTGCCGGGTTTTGTGACAGATGCGATGGGCGTAGCCGCTGCCGTCATCGTCTTCTTCTGGAAATATATGGCGAACAGAATGCATGGCAAAAACGCACAAACTTCAACCTAAGGTGGATATTATGCTGCTAAACAGACCTCGGCTGACAAGCCTGATGAAAAAAGCGGGAATTCCGGCATTGATCAGCGCAAAGCCGGAGAATGCAATTTATCTGACTTCGTATCATCCCATGGGCTCAAGGACCATCCGGGACAGACTGACCTATGTACTGTATTTTGCCGATGAGAACAAGGCACCCTTGGCCCTCTGCCCTTCGATTGATATCCGGCAGATGAGGGAACTGTCGTGGTTTCCCGGCGATCGCATCATGCCTTTTGTCGAGTTCAAAACCGGAAAGGACCAGGGACTGGTGACCGACAAATTCGGATTCCTGGCAGAGCAGATACGGAACGCGGGGTATGACACTGACGAAATAGGCATAGAGACGAGCTTCCTGCCCGAAACTATTCTGAACGGTTTCAGGGAGGCACTGCCCAACGCCAGATTCGTCAACAGCGATCCGGTCATCAAGAGAGCCAGGGCAGTCAAGACTCCGGAAGAAATCGAAAGGTTGAGAAAAGCGTGCAGGGCCACCCAGGAGGGATGCAGAAAGCTGATCGAGTATGCGTCCCGCCTGTCGTTCGAAGATGATGCCGCGGCTGCCGCGAGGGCGGCGTCGATGATGCAGGGGGCAGAGACAATCGGCTTCTGTGCGGTGGGCTCGGCCTTCAGATCGGCCAATGTCCACAACAACCCCCGGCATGAACCGATAACCGAAGGCTCCGTTTTCAGATTCGACTATGGCGCCATCTATGAAGGATACTGGGGAGATTTGGCGAGATCTTTCGTGGTCGGAAAGCCGGACAGGGAGCAGCAGAAGTACCATGACGCCGTGCGTGCGGCCCAAGAGGCGGGACTTCGCGCCGTGAGGGCCGGGGTCACGGCAGACTATGTCTATCGGGAAGCGCTCAGGGGCGGACAGGCCTATGATCCCGAATTGCGCAGAGAACACGTCGGCCACGGCCTGGGGCTGGAAGTCCACGAGGAACCGCTGCTGCGTCTGGGAAACGAGCAGGTAATCGAAGCGGGGATGGTCATGTGCGTCGAAGTCGGAAAATATATCTCCGACCTGGGCGGTTTCCAGATCGAGGATACCATTCTGGTGACAGAGTCCGGCATAGAAATCATGGATTCATTGCCGAAGGATATTTCCATCCCGATAGCATAAAATTCCACAAAGGCGCGGGCTGATTCCATTTCTTGGCAAGCTGAATTTCCCAACATAAACGCCTATCGTGCGCGTGTTCGATTTATTGCAGCATTTGCTCCGGTTTCAACGAAAGTGGTATACAGAGATACTACTGGAAGTCTGGACTATTCCCAGAATAGTCTTAATCCATAAGCCTTAAACCTTTCAAATGCACTATCTTTGCTGACCATCGTCAAATTTCTACAAATACACTGCCAAATTAATATCCTGTCAAATGGATCATTATGGGTATCCTCTTTAAGATTCACATAGGTACTCGCTTCTTCTGCCGTTAAATCAATACATTGAAAATCCATCGTCTTGGCAAGCGGAATCAAATCATGAATGGGAATCCCTTCCAAATCAAGTTTCTTTATTCTTGTCTTAATGGAAATCTCCCAGAACGTGACGGCACTGACATATACTTCATTCTTTGGATTTTTTAGTTCCTTGATGACTCTTTCAGGTAAATTATTCGATTGTCCAACCGACCAGAGGAATGTGTGGGTATCCAGTAGATAATTCATTTAAGACCTATGAGCTCTTCTTCTGTCATTTTAAAATCATCGGAGAACCGTATTGTGCATTTTCCATCAAGAATGCCCAGTTTTCGTTCTTT
>Ga0228535_1003165_pt1 | contig 12737 bp, 11 predicted proteins | sample SJ1metagenome_FD_168457 | JGI IMG/M metagenome (GOLD analysis project Ga0228535, IMG submission 168457) | Enriched culture of PCE-dechlorinating microbial communities from Ithaca, New York, USA - SJ1 | ecosystem: Engineered > Modeled > Simulated communities (microbial... > Unclassified | place... | reverse complement strand
CCGTCCCCGTCGCACAGCAGACCCACCACGATCTGCTTTTTTCCTTTCTTTCCGTCACGGTTGTATCCCCAGTCGGCGTACTCGTTCTCCATTCCTTCGAGATAACTGCTCGTCACGTCGTACAAAAAAAGCGACGGAGCCGTGCCGTTCGGATAACGCGCAGAAAACAGCTCCCGCTCCATCGACGGCTGACGCTCCGAAAGCCAGGAGAGATTCTCGTACAGATCGTTCTCCGTGAAGCCCTTCCTTATGCCCAGAAGCGCGGCGAGGTCGTGAAGCTCTCCGGTCCGAACGGCGGAAAGACGGGAACCCTGCTCGAGCAGCCGCGCCGCCACCTGCCACGGAGCAAGCTTCCCCTCCTCCTCCGAACCGAGAATCCGGGCGATGCCCAAAAGACGGGAGACTTCCAGAACCGCGAAAGCCGCTCCGAAGGATTTGCCCTGCTCGAACTTCACGTCGTCGAGCCGACAGCCATTCCCGGTGCCGTTCTCTTTTTCGTCCTGTTTCGCCCCGTCGGCTTTGCCCTCCCCGCTCTTTCGTTTTCTCAGGGATTCAAGAGTTTCCTCGAGCCGGTCCACAAGAACAGGATCCCAGTCCTTGAGATTCGCCACATTCCGGGTTCTCGACCTGCCGTTTTCATCGCGGTAGGACTCCCGAAGCCAGACGCTCGTATATGTTTTTCCGCTTTTGTTGGTCCAACGGGCTCTCGCTATATACATGCGCTCATCATAAGATAATTAACAGGTGTATATTAAATACATAGCATGCGCACATATAGCCCCTGAAAAACACCGAATACATTGCGATTAAAGCTTTTTTACCTCCAGGGCCGGTGAAGATCCGTTTCAAAAATCTGGCAAAATACTGCTCACAGCCTTAAAGTTGAAAAATGCAGTTCACTTTCTCTTCTTCATTGTCCGGGGGGCCGGAGTACGATTCTCCGTGCGGACAGTGAAAAAATTTTTCTCAAGAGGTACGTTCCATGAAATCACTTCGTTTTTCAAGTCTTTTGTTTGCGGGTGTCCTTGCAGTGTTTATCGCAACGACAGCCTTGGCGTGCACTCCTCTCGGCGTGGGGGCAAAAGCAAGCGTTGACGGATCTGTAATGGTAAGTCACACCTGCGACGGCTGGTACGACCACAGAATCAGGATCGTACCGGGCGGCGAGCATAAACCGGGTGAAATGGTGGAAATCTACAACATTTTGTGCTATGACACACGACCTGACCGCCCCCTCAAAAAGGTTGGGGAAATTCCCCAGGCGGAAAAAACCTATACTTTCTTCCATATTGGCTACCCCTTCATGAACGATCAGCAGCTCATGATGGGTGAATTCACCTGGAGCGGCCGAGATGAGCTTGGAAACCCCGAGGGACTTTTCTACATTGAAAACCTCGAAGACCTTGGCCTGGCCAGAGCGGCAACTGCCAGGGAAGCTATAAAGATAATGGGTGAACTCGCGGAGAAGTACGGCTATGCCGACGGAGGAGAAACCCTCGTCATCGGCGACACGAAGGAACTCTGGGTATTCGAGGTCTGCGGCCCCGGGCTGTGGAACAGGGAATCGGGACGCCCGGGTGCACACTGGGCAGCGCAGCGCGTACCTGATGACGAAGTTTTTGTCGGTGCCAACCGCGCACGCATTGGCGCCATCAATTTCGAGGACAAGGAAAACTTTATATATTCCACCGACATAACCAAGCTGCCCGAGCAAATGGGATGGTGGAAACCAGGCACTCCCTTCCACTTCGCCAATATCTTCAACCCCGAACCTTACGGATATCCCCATTACCAGGCCAGGAGAGAATGGAGAGCCCTCAATCTCGTGGCACCTTCCGGAAAATTCGACGTTCTTGACGAGTACGAGCACTACCCGTTCTCGGTAAAACCCGACAGGAAACTCAGCGTAAAGGACCTAATGGACATTTACAGCGACCACCTCGAGGGGACCGACTACGATCTCACGAAGGATGCCGCCTCTGAGTCCTTAGGGAATCCCAACAGATGGCCAACACCCGTCTCGGTACGCCCCGAAGACCGCAAAGGGATGGATTGGGAACGGCCCATCGCTATGTTCCGGTGCTCATACAGTTTTGTTTCCCAGAGCCGTGACTGGCTCCCCAACCCAATCGGCGGTGTGCTCTGGTTCGGAGAGGATGCTCCCGATACTACAGTGTATGTACCGATTTACTGCGGAGTCACTGAACTGCCCAAACCATGGACAACAGGCAAGAGGGCCGAGTTCGACCGGAAAAGCGCATGGTGGGCATTCAACCTTGTGAATAACTGGGCCAACCTTCGGTGGGATGCAATGTACAAGGTTATCCGCGAAAAGAAGGCCGAGTTCGAGAACGTGTTCTTCTCAATGCAGTCCAAAGTGGAAGAAAAGGCTCTCGCCATGTACAAAGAGAACCCGGCCAAGGCAGTTGCTTACCTCACGAAATACACAAACGACAATCTGAACAAGGTTGAAAAGGGCTGGTGGAATTTTGCTTTCCACCTTATTGGAAAGTTCTATGACGGCGGGATCATTAACGAAGAAGGCAAAATGACATCTCCGGGATACCCCACCGAGTATCTGAAAAAGGTAGATTTCGGAGACCTCACCATTCGGGACCTTGAGCTGAAAAAAACACGGGAAACAAAGAAATAGTGCCTTGAGTAAAGAGCGGAATGCTGCCCGTCCCCCCGCCGGCATTCCGCCTTTTCCTGAAGAAGCGTCTAAAAACCTCAGAGAAGAAACACATTTGCCCCAGGAGGTCCATCAAAATGAGAAAAGAAATTACTGTCATATTCTGCGTGCTGCTCGTCTCTTTCCTGCTCTCTGCCACGGCATTTGCAGAAGAGGCTCCAAAGCTTGAGGGTCCGTTTCTTGTCACTACATGCGAACAAAACCCGGGAGCTGTGATGCTGCGTATGTCCGCTATCCAGGCAGGCGTGCAGGCAGAACATGACAATACTCTTTCAGTAGAGTGCCTGAAGAACAAGGAAGTAAAAACCCTCATTATCACTACCGGGACGAGCATGAAGGGGATGGGCGCCGCAGGAACAAATGTTGAAAAGGAGATCGAGCGCTGCACTGCGCTCATCGCGTCTGCAAAATATTCCGTAATGGTTGTCGTCGGAGCCCATATAGAGGGTATGGCCAGGCGGACCGACAGTTCGGACGAGGCCTCCATAGAAGCCATCATGAAAGAAACCGACGTGATACTGGTAGTTCAGGACAGCGACAGCTACGTTTTTTTCACCGGGTACGCCAGGCAAGCACGGCAAACCTCTGATTAAGGTCAGGGACGCACTTGCGATAGGTCCTGCACTTAAATAAGAAAACCTTTGCCGGGAAGGAGAGACTTGTACAGAAGCCGTTTCCTACCATTTCCTTTGAAAGGATGTATCACTGATGACAATGTTTCATCATTCAATCCTCGTCCTTGCGGTCATCATCGCAGCTTTTGCGGCCGGAAAAAAATATTCGCTGACCGCGGAGCTCGCCATGTTTGCCTCTGCTCTTGCAGGGCTCGCGGCACACATGGTAGTTCCAAAGGGTGTTGACCCAAGGTCTCCGCTTATACTTGCGGAAACAGTCCGGCATATTGTTGAAGGTACGTTCACCTATTTTGACGTGTGCCTGATCTTCCTTACCGCCACTTTTTTCATGACTCTCTATAAAAAGAGGCCGGAGGCGTGGCTTTCATAGTGAGGAAGATCGTCCGGGCTTTTCACGCCAGAAGATTCGTCTGCCTCCTCTTTCTTGTATTCGTCATGCTGGCACCTGGTGCCATAACCGGGTCGGGAGCGACGGCAGTATTGACTGTAGGATCGCTTGTAGGATCTGTCCTTCTTGCAATGGGCGTCAACGAAAACCGCAGAACCGCCCTCATATTCCTGCTCGCTGCCATGAGTGTCGCCTGCCCTCCCATAAACCTCTGGGCCATGATGGCAGCAGCCGGGGCAAACATGCCTTACGTCGGATTTGCAAAGCCCCTGGCGGTTCTCTCCATAACAGGAGCACTCATATCCGCTTTCTGGCTTGCCGGGAAAAGGAAAGCCGGTGGATCTTGACAAAGCTCTTTCGGAACTTCCGGAGGCAGCCGAGGGATGGAACTGGCCCAGGGCCATGTTTCCCTTTGTGCTTCTTTCCGCCCTTGTTCTCTGGGGAAGATTTCTGCCCTATTCTTTTCCCGTTCTTGGACTTCCTCTTATCTTCATGGCGTCCGCCCTGTCAGTACTTCTTGTAAGCCCGGTGAAACCCGCAGTTTTCCGGGTAGCCTCCACAACAGTAAGCAATCTTCTCGGGCTCGTGGGAATCATGACCGTCGTGGGCGCTCTCATTCGGATAATGACGCTCAGCGGAGTCAGGGGCTTGCTTTCGCTGGCCGTGGTCACACTGCCCCTTGCAGTCCTTTTCAGCACACTCCGGCTGATCCTGCCCATATCCGAAGGCATGCTTCAGTATACCGTTGCCCCGCTCTTCGGCGTTCCGCTGATCATGCTCTTCAACATGAAAGGTCTCGACCCGGTGATCTCTCTTGCCGCATGGTCGGTCATGTGGCCACTCGGAGACTGTCTCCCCCCGACAGCAGTAGTGGGAAGGGCTGCCGTAATGGAACTCGATTACAGGGGAGACTATTTCCGCGGTTTTGTGCGGTCAACCCTGGTTCCCATGGCCGCAATTCTTTTTCTGTGCACTCTGTTCATGGTGTACAGCAAAGAATTGTCCGGACTGATCGGAGGCTGATTTCATGGATATGGTCATGATCAATTCTTTTATCACTGTTCTTTACTACCTCATCACGGCATTCTTTTTCCTTGCAGTGATCAAAAACTTTGTGTCGACGAAGAACATTCAGGAGGCTATCCTTTATGGGATCATCATGATTCCGTTCGTCCTCCGCATTCTTCGCCTCAAGTAGGAAGGAGGATAATGATGAAACTCAGGACCGCAAAAACGGTCATCCTTCTTGTTGCCGGGGCGTGTGCTGCAATAGCCGGGTTTCTTTTCCGCGAACACAGAGTCTACAGGGAAACAGTAGTTGCAAGTGCTTCAATTACAGAAGTCAAAAAACTGAGCGATTACAGTGATGCCGTTAAAGGGACTGTGAACGACGCCAATGTATATATTTTCGACAGTGGTGTCCCGGGCGGCACAGTAGTGCTTATCGGAGGCACTCACCCCGAGGAGCCTGTGGCGAATCTCTCCGCCCAGGTTTTCACTGAGAATGTTCGCCCGCTGCAGGGCAAAGTTATTGTCATAAACAGAATAAACACGAGTGCTTCCCTCGGGACGCGCATGGGAGAGGCTTATCCAAGGTTTTTCCATGTGAAGACCTCCTGGGGAGAGAAAAAATGGCGCTACGGCGACAGGATTTCGACTCCTCTCGATTCCTGGCCTGATCCCGAGGTCTATATACATTACCCCAGCGGACAGAACCTCGTCTACATGGATGTACGGAATGTTAACAGAACCTGGCCTGGACGCCCTGACGGACTTCTGGCAGAACGTACCTGCTTTGCAGCCATGGAGCTTATACGGAAGGAAAAAGCAGACATTGTTATGGATTTTCACGAGGCGGAACTTGAGTATGCCGTGGAGAATACCATAGTGGTCCATGAAGAAGGCCAATCGGTCGCCGCGATGGCGTCCATGATGCTCACTTCCCAGACCTTCGATGTGCCCATCGGGATGGAGTTTTCACCCCAGGCGCTTCACTGGCTCTCTCACAGGGAAATCGGCGACCACTCGGATGCTGTCTCCTATCTCGTTGAGGTGGCGGAACCCCTGCTCGACAGGATACGGGGCATAACTGACGAGGAACTGCTCATGTCAGGAAAGGACCGTTTCGTTATGAAGGCCGGAGAACACAATCTTCTCTACTCTCCCATCGATGAGAACGGATGGCCGGTGGACAAGAGGACTGCCAGGCACGTAACAACACTGATGACCATTCTACAGGTACACAACATGCTGACCCCCGATAAGGCCGTGGTCCTCGAAGGGATCCCGACCTACGGGGAAATGATGGAAAAAAGCATAGGTGCCTTCTTTTCAAACCCTGATGCAAGTCCTTCCGAAAGAGTGTTCTACGACTGACAAAAGGTGGAAGCGAAAAAAACGTTTCCACCTTTTGAATTTTTTACGGCCAGATCCCCCTGAATCGCATTGCATCCACTATTCGCCCCACAGCCTTGACATACGCTGCCTGACGGAAGCTTATCTTCTTCCCTTCTTTTATGGACCAGAGTTGTCTGAACGAGCGGGTCATTCTTTCGTCAAGCTTTGAAAAAACGAAATCTTCACTCCAGCTGTCACCGGAGCGCCCCTGGATCCACTCGAAACAGCTTACAATAACCCCCCCGGCGTTCGCCAGGACATCGGGAATAATAGCCACTCCTTTGTCGGAAAGGATGGTCTCTCCTTCGGGAGTAATCGGTCCGTTTGCCAGTTCCAGTACGATTTTCGCCTTCACTCCCCCGGCGTTCTTATCGTCAACGGCTCCCCCCAGGGCGGCAAGAACAAGAATATCCATGTCCTTCTCCACGAGGAGATCGGGGAAAAACTCCTCCCCTCCCGGGAACCCCCTCAGCGATCTTTTTTCATTCTTATAAGCCGAAATATCCGTATATTTCAAACCTGCAGGATTATATATGCCGGCAGCTGAATCACAGACAGCGACAACTTTGAGCCCCAGATCCTCCTCTACAAAGCGATGTGCCCGTGAACCCACGTTGCCGAACCCCTGGATTCCGACGGTCAGGTCTTTTCCAAGGTGCCCCATTGCCCGAAGCGCTTCCCTGAGAATAATGACCCCGCCTTTCCCGGTGGAGTCAGAGCGGCCGAGAGAACCACCCAGCGGGATCGGTTTGCCCGTAAAAGCCGACGGCTCACTCCAGCCCCTCACTTTTTCGAAAGTATCAAGAAACCATGCCATTACCTGGGGATTGGTATAGACGTCGGGCGCTGGTATATCATAATCAGTACCAACAAAACGGGATATTCCGAAAGCGTACAAACGGCTCAGGTTTTCGAGCTCATTACGGGACAATTCCCTCACATCCACCGAAATGCCGCCTTTGCCGCCTCCATAGGGGAGATCTGCAATGGAACATTTTATAGTCATCCAGGAGGAGAGTGCAACCACCTCATCCCTGTTGACCTCCACGTGATAGCGAACACCGCCCTTGTAAGGCCCGAGGGCATTATTATGATGGCTTCTCCAGGCACTAAAAACCCTTATCCCCCCTCCATCAAGCTTCAAGGGGAGGGACAGCTCGAGCACTTCCCTCGGATACCTGAGCATCTCCACGTATTCAGGCTCCACTGTAAGAAACGGTATCGCCTGCTCCAGCTGCTGCAAGAACATTTCCCTGGGATTCATCTCTTCCCCACCTCCTGTGTCATTCAGCACCCTCCGGAATTCCCCGGAATAGCGAACATCCAATACCAAGAACATTCTAACACAGGATACATATATCAAGTCAACATATTTTTTTATTTGGATTGTTCTGTTTTAAAAGAAAAAGGCCGGATCTCTCCGGCCTTTGGGTATCGTTATTCGATCCTGGTAAATTTACAGGAACACGCCTCTCATCCTGACTGCATCCGCAACTCTCTGGATAGCTGCCATGAATGCCGCACGGCGCATCTTCACGTTCTTTTCCTTAGCATAGGACCATACCCTCTGGAAGTTATCCTTCATGATGCGGATAAGCCGCTCATTGTACTCTTCCTCTGACCAGAAGAACCCGCCGAGGTCCTGTGCCCACTCGAAGTAGGAGCCGATAACGCCGCCGGAGTTGGCAAGGAAATCAGGGACGACAAGAATTCCCTTCTCGTCGAGAATCGCGTCTCCTTCAGGGGTGATGGGGCCGTTGGCCGCTTCCACAATGTACTTTGCCTTGATCTTGTCGGCATTTTTCCCGTTGATGACTCCTTCGAGGGCTGCTGGGATAAGAATGTCGCAGTCAAGATAGAGAACTTCGGGAAGATCGAGCTTCTGGCAGCCGTCGCAGGTAAAGCCTTCAAGGAGGCGTTTGGGATGGTTGCTTATATGATCAAAAGCTTTTTGGATGTCAAGCCCGTTGGGAGCATAGTAGGTGCCGGTGATATCGCTGATTCCGACTACTTTCGAACCGGAGCCGATCATTGTCAGAGCGGCATAGGTTCCAACGTTGCCGAACCCCTGGATGGCCACAGTGGCGCCTTCAGGAGACTTGCCGAGGTTCTTGAGAAGCTCGATTGCGCAGGTCGCCACCCCGTAGCCTGTTGCTGCGGTACGGCCCTTGGATCCCCACAGGGGAATGGGCTTTCCGGTGAAAATAGCAGGCTCGAGCTGGTTCTTCATCTTGCTGATCGTGTCCATGAACCAGACCATTTCCGGTCCGCCGGTATTCACGTCCGGCGCGGGCACGTCGGTCCACGCACCGATCACAGGAGCCATGCGTGCGGCCCATGTCCTGGCAATACGTTCCTTCTCCTTCTTGGACAGCTCAAGGGGTTCGCAGGAAACGCCGCCCTTGCCGCCGCCGTAAGGGATACCGGCGAGGGAGCATTTCCAGGTCATCATCATTCCAAGAGCTTCGCATTCGTCAAGGTTCACTTCCGGATGGAAGCGGACTCCGCCTTTGCCGGGCCCGATCGCGGAGGAATGAAGCACCCTGTACCCGTCGAACACCTTCACTGAACCGTCATCCATTTCCACCGGAATGGAAACGCATGTCCGGCGCTCCGAATGGCTGAGGATATCGATGAGCCCGTCTTCGAGCCCCATCTCCTCCGCCGCTGCGTAGAAATTTTTGAGTGCGGTGTCAAGAAGGACGTTTGAGGAAGTACGCTTTACTACGGCCATGAAACACACCTCCTGTATAATTACGGCTGTCGCCGTTTGAGACCGTAAATATCATAACATTTTTTTCAGTAAAGAGACACGGAATGAGAATCAATATCTCAAAATAGTTCTAAATACCCAGGACAAAATATAACAATTCAACTACATGACCCACAGCTGCCGCAGGCAGTCGAATCCTCCTCGTCCATACTTGTCACCATCAGGAAAGCGGACCAGAGAAACCCTGCCTGAACGATCTCAACACGGTTTTTCTTAAATTTCATATAACCGGGCACCCAGAGTACCACTCCGTCCTGTTCGATCTTTTTGTATTCGCTCTTTGCCGCAGGAGCGCCGTCCTCCACCCGGAGGACTTTCCGTGCGCTTCACCCGATACCTAAAGTCCTTTGAATGGCATGCCATTCTCCCTTTTTCCGCAGTTTATCCATAATCTTCTGTTCGGCTGAAATTTTCAGTTCCATTCGTATCTCTCCTTTCCCAAAAAACCGACCGGATTTTATCGTGGCACTCTCCAGCCTCTTTCCGCCATCAGGCCTATCATATCGTCCGCGGGAGGTGCAGTGATCGTAAGCCCGGATACATCTTCAAGCTCTCCGTCAAGCATGGAAAAAGCAACACGGAAACTGTGCAGCAGAGGCCTCCTGATTCCCTTTTTTCTCCATCTCCCGTTGATTTCCTCGCTTCCGTAGCGGATATCCCCTATTATAGGACATCCCACGGACGCCATGTGTACCCTTGCCTGGTGTGACCGTCCGGTAAGAAGGTCTATTTCCACAAGCGAGATATCCCCGGCCCCGGCAAGAAGGCGGTATCTTGTGACGGCCTCCTTCCCCAGGGTATCGACCCGTACATTGTTGGATGCAGGGTCTTTCAGCAGAGGTGCCCGTATCTCTCCTTCTTTTTCGGGCAGTCCGGCCGTTACCGCAAGATAGGTTTTCCGGATTTTTCGTTCACGGAAAGCATCCTGGAGTATCCGCAGCGATACGCCGGAAAGAGCCACAAGAAGCACCCCCGTCGTGTTCCTGTCCAGCCGGTGCACCGCATAGGCCCGCTCTTCCGCCCCTTCAAGGTGAAGCATGTACTTTACACGGTCGAGGACATTGTCCTGGTCTTTTCTGTCAGGCTGTACAAGGAGGTTTTCCGGCTTGTTTACCGCCCATATCCTGGTGTCCCTAAAAAGTACGGGAAGAGTCCTCCGGTAGCGGTATTCCCCTGCCGCCTCCCTGGGGCTTTCCCATGGCACATAGATTTCCTGGCCTTCGGAAACCCTGACATCGCATGATGCCTTTTTACCGTCAAGCCTGACCGAGCCCGTTCGTATGCCCTTCATGACGACGCTCAGGGGCACCCCGGGCCAGATGGAACGGATCACTTTATCGAGACGTCTGCCGTCGTCAGAATGAGAAACGATCAGTTTATGCGCCATTCCCCTGCTCCCATTTCCAGAACCGTCTCTGCGCTGAGAAGTTATAATCCGAGATCTCTTTGCCGTCCTCCATCTGATCCACAGCGTTCTTCCAGCAGAAGAGCCTGAAGTCCAGCTCGTCAGCGGTACTGACAACCATAGCCTCCGGTGTCGCCGGCAGGACTGGTGAACCGAACTCCCTGCAGCCGTGGTGACTTACAAGGATATGCCCTATAGCTGCAAAGAGCCTCTCGTCAAGGGTATATTCACCAGCCAGCGAGGCGTACGTGCTGTACCCGAGAACGATATGGTCTATCACCGTACCCGCCACAGTCATCTCGGGAGCAGGGGAAAGACGGTAGGAGTCCATTTTCCCGAGATCGTGAAGGAGTGCCCCGGCTATTGCCACCGGAACGTTGATCTCGTACCCCGAATCCGCGCAGGTTTCAGCGAGCGACCGTGCAGTACGGGCAACAGCAACTGTATGTTCGAGGAGACCTCCCACATAGGCATGGTGATGGGAAACAGCTGCAGGCCATTCCTTGAATTTTTCCCAGATTCCTTTTTCAAAGAAAACAAACTGCAGAAAATCGCCTACAGGCCCGTCACAGGCTTCCACAAGATCCATAAACTCCTTTTCAAGGGTATCGGCGTCGTAGGGAGAGCGCTGCACAAACCTGTGCGGCGGAAACTTCTCCTGGTTCATATAATAGACATTGTTGAAGTTGTACTGTGCCTGTCCCTTGAACTCTGTCACCTGTCCGGCCAGACCCATGGTCTTTCCGTTCATGTCACGAAAAAGTTCGGACGAAGCAGGGTCAGAGATTTCAATCTGCCCGTCTCCGCTTTTGTCCCACCACTTTGAATTCCCCCAGATTTTACCTTCGAGAATTCCCTCTTCGTCCATTACGGCAATGTCCCAATAATTCCTGCCGTTTTTGTCCTTGCGTACAGACGCCTTCGAAATAACCCCGAGGACCTTGAACCTGTCTTCCTTCGAAAGGTGCCTGATTTCACCCGTGCTGCTTATTCGCTGCTCTTCCACACGATCACCTCACGACAGGATTAATTTATTGCTACGCGCCGTATTTTTCAAGCCGTCCGGCGTGTGCAAGCATAAGTCCGAGAAGCTTTTTTCCCTCTATCCTTCCGGCCGCGCCTACCCGGCATTCCCTCTCGCTGAAGGCTTTCGAATCGCCTGTCCTGGCGAAGGGGCTGAACAGCATGAAGGGTACGGGATGCCACGAGTGTGCGCTCATGACACTCGGCGTGCTGTGGTCTCCTGTCACGGCGAGGACGTCCGGCGACAGGGCGAGCAGTTTCGGAAGGATACCGTCGACGGTTTCAACGACCTTCCTCTTGCCCTCGAAGTCTCCGTCCTCTCCCCTGCTGTCGGTATACTTCACATGAACGTAAAAATAATCATAGTCATTCCAGAGCTTGCCTACGGTGTCGAAAAGCGCTTCCAGGGTTTCCCCCGCATTAACGACCGTCATCCCGACAAGTTTTGCAAGTCCCTTGTACATGGGGTAGGTGGCAACCGCAACAGGTTTCATTTTGTACACATCTCCCATAAGGGGAATGTCGGGAGCAGAGGAAAATCCCCTGAGAAGGCACCCGTTTGCAGGGGATTCGCCCTCCAGTACCTCGCTCACTCTTTTTATGAATTTATTGGCAATATCCGCCATTTTTTCACCGTCCGGTGATAGGGGAACCGCCCAGCGCATAGGGGCCCCTTCCTGCTGGGGATCCGCGTCGGCAACATTCTCCGTAAGGCCGGCCCCGGAAAAGACCGCCACGAACCTGTGCTCCTTTCCGGGGTAAAACGTGACCCTTACATCATCGATCTCCCGAATGGCATCTGCGAGCTTCTTCACCAACAGGGCGCTTTTTTCGGTGGCAATGCGTCCTGCCCTTCTGTCAATGATGATATCGCCCTCCGACCGGGTACAGAAATTGCCCCTGGCACATATATCTCCGGGGCCTACAAGAGCCCCGACGCCCATGGCCTCGAGTATTCCCCTTCCTATGGAGAACTCAAGGGGATCATAACCGAAAAGCGACAGGTGACCTGGTCCGCTCCCCGGAGTAATTCCTACATCCACCATATCGAGAAGCCCGAGTTCGCTTTTCGCTGCAAGAGCGTCAAGGTTGGGCGTGAAAGCCGCCTCAAGTTCAGTCTTTCCGTTCGGCCCCGGCAGGCCGCCTATTCCATCCATTACGAGCAAAATCATTTTTTTGCCGTTGTCATGGGAAAGCCGCTGCAGAAGTTCCATTCTTTTCATAAGAGCGATCCACCTCCGGGAAGAAATTTTTTTAAAATTTGTAGGGAGTACTCGTTTTTTTCTGCAAAAACCATTGGATTTTATGATATCATTTTCATCAAAGGTCCATCCATTTTTGACAAGGGGGTAATACAGGTGAAGTTTTCCGAAAGAGTCCGCGCGCTCCAGTCGTCGCCCGTCCGTCGGTTGCTGCCCTACGCC
>Ga0228535_1003163_pt1 | contig 12745 bp, 9 predicted proteins | sample SJ1metagenome_FD_168457 | JGI IMG/M metagenome (GOLD analysis project Ga0228535, IMG submission 168457) | Enriched culture of PCE-dechlorinating microbial communities from Ithaca, New York, USA - SJ1 | ecosystem: Engineered > Modeled > Simulated communities (microbial... > Unclassified | place... | reverse complement strand
CAGGGCAGCCCGTTCATTAGCTCCGCCGTCGAAGGGAACCACCACGAACTCCACGCTCAGTTTCCTGCTGATTGCCTGGGCCACTATATCGGTCAAGGCGCCTGCTCCGGCGTTGCCCATGGTTATAGTGCGAGGATGGGCCTTGATGTCTTCGATCAGATCTTGGATCGTTTTCCACCTGCTATCCCCTCTCACGGCGATGACGTATGGCTCCGTGTTCAAGATCGCCACATGGGTAAGGGAATCCCACGAAAACTGTGCGAAGCCTTGGAGGCAGGCGGTAAGGAGATGGGTTCCAGCTATGCCCACCGTATAGCCATTCGGCTTCGAGTTGTAGAGCTTGGTCAAGCCCACGGCGCTTCCGCCCCCGGGGACGTTGTCTATCGCTATGGGTGCCGGGTAATTCTTTTGGAGCACCTGGGCAAATTTGCGCGCCAGCACGTCGGTGCCGCCGCCGGCCGAAAAGGGGACAATGATCTTGAGCGGTTCGCTTGGGTATTCGTCGCCTTGCGCAGAAATCGTCACCGGCAGGGCAATAGCAGCAAATATCGCCAGCAGCAATGACGCCAAGAGCACCTTCATTGCCTTCATCTTCACCCCTCCTTCGATGTCTCTTTAACGCTTCTTATTATACTACGCGCATTGAGCCCTCTAAGGTTGCTTCATTTACTGATTACGACATTAGGTTGTCATTAAATTGTAGGCGGAATCTATAACAAGCATATGAAAATCCTGTTACAATCACACCAAAGCCGTTGCTTGCGGGCATAGGCGCCCAGTGGTAGGATTGCTGCAGCTTCGTTGCAAAGAAATCATTGCGTCAATTACAGGAGGTGTATATTTTGAGAAGCGATAGGGTAAAAGCGGGAATAGAGAGGGCTCCTCACAGGTCATTGATGCTGGCCGCCGGATACTCCCGATGGGAGTTTGAGCGCCCATGGGTGGGAGTGGTAAACGCTTATAATGCCATCATACCTGGGCACATTCACCTACAGCGCATAGCCGATGCTGCCAAGGCGGGCATATATGCCGCCGGCGGGTTGCCTCTGGAATTTCCCGTCATAGGCGTATGCGACGGCATAGCCATGAACCACTTGGGGATGAAGTTTTCACTACCGAGCAGGGAGCTCATCATGGATTCTATCGAGGTGATGGTCGAGGCCCATGCCTTGGATGCCTTGGTCTTGGTGACGAACTGTGACAAGATTGTCCCCGGCATGGCCATGGCGGCGGCGAGCCTGAACATCCCTTCTATTGTGATCAGCGGTGGGCCGATGCTCGCAGGCGTATACAAAGGGAAGGAGATAGACTTCTCTTCCCTATATGAGGCTGTGGGAAGCTGCGCCGCAGGCAAGATTTCGCGCGATGAGCTCGATCGCATAGAGGAAACGGCCTGCCCGACCTGCGGTTCATGCGCCGGTATGTTCACGGCGAACACCATGAATTGTATGATGGAAGCCCTGGGCCTTGCCCTCCCCGGCAACGGCACGATCCCAGCGGTGCTTTCGGCGAGAGAACGACTCGCCAAAGACACCGGAAGGGCTATAATGACGCTGATAGAAAAAAATATAAAGCCTCGAGACATCCTTACCCTTGAAACTTTCAAAAATGCCATCGCAGTGGACATGGCCCTCGGAGGCTCAACTAACACGACGCTTCACCTACCCGCCATAGCCCACATGGCGGGAATCAACCTCCCATTAGAGCTTTTGGATGAGATAAGCCGCAAATGCCCCCACCTCTGCAACATGAGCCCTGGCGGCCCTCACCATGTCCAAGATCTCTATGCTGCTGGCGGAGTGCAAGCTGTCATGGCACGCTTAACCGAGGCCAAGCTGATCAACAGGGACTGCATTACTGTCACAGGACACTCCGTGGCCGAAAATTTAAAAGGCGTCAAGGTTTTAAACGACGATGTGGTAAGACCGTTAAACAATCCATATCATAAAGAAGGAGGCATAGCAGTCTTAAAGGGAAGTCTCGCCCCTGACGGTGCCGTAGTAAAACAATCGGCCGTGGCACCTGAAATGTTGCGCCATCAAGGCCCAGCCTGCGTATTTAACTGTGAGGAGGACGCCTCCGCTGCCATACTGGGTGGGCAAATTAAGCCGAAAGATGTTGTAGTCATCCGATACGAAGGGCCAAAGGGAGGCCCCGGCATGAGAGAGATGTTGGGCCCCACGGCATCCCTTGCAGGCATGGGCTTGGACAAAGAAGTGGCCCTCATAACAGATGGGCGTTTTAGCGGTGCTTCAAGGGGTGCCTCGATAGGGCACGTTTCTCCCGAAGCGGCCGCTGGAGGACCTATAGCGCTAGTCCGCGACGGTGACATAATATCCATAGACATCCCAGCGAGAAAACTTGATCTTTTGGTAAACGAGGAAGAGTTAAATACCAGGCGTGCCTCTTTAAAACCCTACATGCAAGAAGTAAAAAGCCATTTCTTGAGGCGCTATCGTCATTTTGCAACGTCCGGCGTAAAAGGAGCCGTATTGTTAGACGAATAAGCCTTTAGGGTTTAGTTAGATCGAAAATGTGGGCGGCACAGGCGGTCATATGGGCCTCTGTGCCGTCTATATTTTCAGCCAAGATCAAACTATCAGCTCTATCCCAGCGTTCATAGGCAATGTACAGTCTAATAATTGAAAGGCATTTGTGCGCGGTCAAATGACAGTATATCTTGTCATCAAGAAGCTATCTCACAGCCGTATTATATCGGCGTAGAGTGTGGAGATCGAGCTCAAAGTGCTCGATATAATTGTGAGCCGCGAATTGAAATAATGGCAAGTTGGCTAAAATCCTTATTCTTACCAATCCTTGGCCAATTTTTGCCGCTACGAAAGTGTATACAATCGGGGTACCTTGCTAAAGGGCGCAAGTTCGAGTATAATTATAATAATATGATTTGTTCGGCGAACTATGACATTTCCTGTGCGATTTCATGGTGAATGTTGAGTAATCATTGAATGTTTTGTTGTCGGCAGCATATTTCAATGACATTATGAAGAAGACTCAAATAGCAATATGAAGTTATGAGATGGGATATTACAGAGTCTGCGATTAAAAGCATTTGTAAAGCGCAATAATAGCTCCTTGACATAAAAATAAGTTTCTGGTAGGTAACAGTGATTCAATGTCTATTTTGGTTACATTTCTGTTTTCTGAACACTCATCAGCATTTGTCCACTCTTTGATTGTTCTTTTATAGAACCTTAAGCCTTGCAATTCGAGACGGTCGTTGACTTACTTAAGATTCTTTATCTGAGATCGTTGGATTTTAATGGTATCCAGTAAAAATATTAACGCATACCATTCTTAATAAAAAGTGAGAGTTTGAGATGTTTTAGCGTGGGAAATATATAAGGAGTTCAACTAAATCTATATTGTTGTGGGTTGGTACGACTGATTATATATAACTTAATAGTATAGCAAAAGGGGGCGGATGAAGTGAGGAAAACGGTAGTGGCAATATGTGTATTTTCGCTGTTTGTGGTTTTGAGCGGGGCTGCTGTGGCAGCGGATGTGATTAAAATAGGAGCTATCTATCCGTTCACTGGTCCTATGGCTGGTACAGCGAAGATGTGTAGAGACGGCACATTGATGGCGGTGGATATCATCAACAACAAATATGATTTCGATTTCTTGTTTGCAGACACAGAAGGTATCCCTTCCCTCGGCGGTGCGAAGATCGAGGTAGTTTTCGCCGACAGCGCGGGCGATCCAAAGACGGGGATGAGCGAAGCGGAGAGGCTTATCACTTCTCAAAAAGTCGTAGCTTTGGTCGGCTGTTATCAAAGCTCGGTTACGAAGACCGCAAGCCAGGTAGCAGAGCGGTATGGGATCCCTTACGTCAATGGAGATTCGTCTTCTCCAATGCTGACCGAGAGAAAGTTTAAATGGTTTTTCCGCACTGACCCACATGATGGTTTGTACGCTGCTCAACAGTTTGAGCATCTTATGCAACTGGAAAAGGATTTCGGCGTTAGCTTAAGGCGAGTCGCTTTGGTCTATGAAAATACTGAATTCGGCACTTTTGCGTCCAGGGCCGAAGAAGAAGCGGCTAAGAAATACGGCTTTGAAGTGGTAGAAAACATCGCTTATACTACTGGCGCCACAAGCTTGACGAGTGAAGTGACCAGACTGATGTCTGCCAAGCCTGATGTTATTATGATGGCTGCTTATATTTCAGACCAAATCTTATTTACTAAAACATTTAAGACAATGGGTTTCGCTCCAAAAGTGTGGCATAACACTGCAGCTCCGGGTGAACCAGCTTATTTGCAATCTGTAGGAGCCGACGGTAATTATTTGTTCCTGCGCCAAGGCTTTTGCGCAGATCAGGTGGTAAATAAACCAGTGATAGCGGATGTCATGAAGATATTTAAAGAGAAGTTCGGTCAAGAAATGCTGGCCGATGCAGTGCGTTCCTTCCATGCCCCTCTTGCTTTAGCTGATGCGTTTAACCGAGCTGGCACCACTGAACCCGAGGCCGTTCGCAAGGCTCTCCTTGAGACAGACATACCTGGCAAGTACTGCTTGTCTCCATGGGAAGGGATTAAGTTTGACCCAGAGACTCACCAAAATGTTCATGCCCAATATATTATCTGTCAAATCCAAGACCAGAAGTTCTATACGGTATTCCCGAGCGAATTCGCTACTCGTAAGTCAGTCTTCCCATTTCCTAGCTGGGAAGGTCGTTGAGGTTGAATATGATAAGGTTTTTGGCTTTGGCGAGGAATCGATGAGTTTGAATTAAAAAGCGCAAAGCTCAGAGGTGGCAGTTGCCTTCTTAAGGTAAGGCGACTGCCACCCAAGCGGTGCAATGGCATCGCTGATTTGGGGGTGAAGGTGGTTGCTAATAGGTTTTACTCACGCTCTGGTGGCGGGTTTGTTAATGGGGTTTGTTTATTCACTCATAGCGTCGGGTTTATCGCTGATCTTCGGCGTTATGAACATCGTCAATTTTGCTCATGGTGAGTTTTTGATGTTGGGCATGTTCGCCGCATATTGGTGTTCGGTCTTGTTGGGTTTAGATCCATTGGTGTCGATAGTTATAGCAGTACCGGTCATGTTTTTGATCGGCGTTGTGGTCTATAAGGTCATAATCAGGCGCGTTCTTAAAGGAAACCGAATAAGTCAAATATTAGTGACCTTTGGGCTGAGTGTTTTTGTAGCTAATCTTGCTCTCCTATTATGGAGTCCAAACTATCGGCTGGTCGAACGAAATTTAAGCTTCGCCATAGGCAACGTCAAACTATTAGGAATCCATGTGGGCATTCCTGAGATCATCGCCTCGGTAGGTTCTATCATTATCTTTGCAATTATGTATTACATAACGCACTTCACCAAGACAGGACGAGCTATCCAAGCCACTGCCATCGATCCGGAGGGCGCTCAAATAGTAGGAATAAACATTCAGCATGTATATACGATTACCTTTGGCTTGGGTGTAGCATGTGTTGGTGCAGCTGGAGTGCTTTTAGCGACATTCTATTATATTTTCCCCTATGTCGGCTCATTTTTTGCCATGATTGCCTTTGCTACTGTAGCATTGGGTGGATTTGGAAGCATAGAAGGCTCTTTTGTTGCTGGAATACTTATAGGTATTATTGAGGCTTTGGGTGGCTTTTTTATAGGTCCAGCTGTGAAATACGCCATTGTGTTTATTGTATATATGGTAGTGATTGTATTACGCCCAGGCACTGGTTTGTTTGGTTGGTAAACTAAGATTGCTACGGAGGATACTATAAATTGGCAAAAACAATTGATAAACCCATCGCTAAAGTGTTTTTATATATCGCTATAGTGTCAATTGCACCATATCTATACAATAACACCTTTTACAGGCATGTATTGATAATGGTAGGTCTATATGGATTACTTGGGGTTGCTTGGAACATGATGGGAGGTTATACGGGTTTATATTCTTTCGGTCAAAGCGCCTTTTTTGGAATAGGTGCATATGCTTCGACAGTATTGCTGACGCGCGCTAATATAAGTCCTTGGTTAGGCATGATATGCGGTGGTCTTTTGGCTGCAATTATTTCAGCTGGGGTGGCCTATCCCTGCTCCAAATTGCGCGGTCCGTATTTCACAATTGCATCACTTGCCTTTGCCCGAACCCTTCAAATCCTGGTCACTAACTGGAAATTTGTCGAAGGGGCGGTGGGGATACCGCTTCCCTTAATCGGAGATTCTTGGTGGTTTTTACAGTTTAGGGACAAAATTCCGTATCATTTTATTATTTTTGGGTTAATGGGGATAGCTATTCTTGTCTGCTATTACATAGAAAGTTCCAGGGTAGGATGCTATTTTAAGACGATCAGGGATAGCGAAGAAGTAGCACAAGCCTTAGGAATTAATACGGTTAGATATCGGGTAATAGCCGCTATGATCAGCGCATTTTTTACAGCCATCGCTGGAACTTTTTACGCACAGTATGTTTTGTATATAGATCCAGAAAGCGTTACGCAACATATTTTAAGCGTGGAGATCGTCATGATAGCTGCCGTAGGCGGAGCGGGGACAATCTGGGGTCCCGTCTTAGGCGCTGTCACCCTAATGCCGTTATCTCAATATGCCAGGGCGCTTGTTGGTGGCACTGGTCAAGGGATAGATCTCATAATTTATGGGGCTATCATAATGTTGATAGCTATTGCACAACCTACAGGGATCATGGGCTTGCTTAAGCGCAGATCACGCAACGGCTCAGAACCGAGCTTGAGGCCGCATTTGGAGGGAGAGGGAGGTTAAGTTGGAAGCACAACCGCTCTTACGCGTTCAAGGTTTGACTATGAAGTTCGGCGGGCTTCTGGCGAACCACGATGTGAGTTTTGACATTCACCCTGGCGAAATAGTCGGGTTAATAGGTCCAAACGGGGCGGGCAAGACCACGCTTTTTAGCTGTGTCAGCGGGTTTTTACGTCCTACATCTGGCTCCGTAATTTTTAACGGTGAAGATATAACTGGATTAAAACCTTATGAAATATGCCAACGAGGTATCGTGCGGACTTTTCAAATCACTCAGCCCCTATATGAAATGACTGTTTTAGAAAACGTGATGGCTGGCACGTATTGTCGATTTAGTCGACCCAAGGATGCCCGTTCGGAGGCCCTTTCTGTGCTCAAGCTTACAGGCCTCTGGGATAAAAGAGATCGTATGGGCAGCGAATTGACCATTCCCGATCGCAAACGGTTAGAGATAGCAAGGGCTTTGGGCACTCAGCCTAAATTGTTGATGCTCGACGAAACAATGGCCGGCCTAACTCCTACAGAAATACAACAGGCAGTCGATTTGATACGAAACATTCGCGCCCAGGGGATAACCTTGCTCATCATCGAACATGTTATGGAAGCCATCATGCCTGTAGCTGACAGGATCGTGGTTTTGGACGCGGGGCGTTTGATAGCAGAAGGTGCCCCTAAAGATATAGCTCACGATCCAAAGGTTATAGAGGCCTATTTAGGGGAGAAACGATATGTTAGACGTAAAAAACATCAGAGTCAGCTATGATCACATTCCTGCCATTCATGACGTCAGTTTTAGGGTTGATAAGGGAGAAATCGTCACGATCGTAGGGTCAAATGGCGCTGGCAAGACGACCATTATCCGAGCCATCGCCGGCATTCTCCGGCTCGATCATGGGGAGATTCGTTTCTTGGATGAACAAATAGAAAAACTTCCTTCTTATGAGAGGGTGGCACGTGGCATTTCTTTGGTTCCAGAGGGTCGGCACATATTTGGCAAGCTCTCAGTCCACGACAATTTGCTCTTGGGAGCTCATCTTGAGACGTCGCCTGAAGAGATCCAAAGAAGGTTAGAGCAGGCCTATGAGCTCTTCCCGCGATTGCGGGAACGCAAAGGGCAAAGGGCCGGCACCCTGTCTGGAGGAGAACAGCAGATGTTGGCCATAGCACGAGGCTTAATGGCCAATCCAAAGCTTCTAATACTCGATGAACCGTCTTTAGGCCTAATGCCTAAGTTGGTTATGCAGGTGTTTGATGTCATTGATCAGCTCAGAGAAGAGCGGGGCCTTACAATACTTCTCGTGGAGCAGAATGTATATAACGCACTTGAGCTTTCAGATAGAGCTTATGTCATCCAAAATGGGCGCGTGGTTATCGAAGGCAAAGGAGAAGAATTGCTCGATAGCGATATAGTGAGAAAAGCATATCTGGGCATGTGATAATTTCTTTAAGCCATTTATTATTGTATATATCTCTGCAAAAATTGTACAATAGGTGATTAATTATCATATATTGGTGTTTACAAGTTTTTTGACGCAGCTTATGGATATTTAATTGATTTTTTGGTAATTCTCACTGTGTTTGTAGCTGGAAATTGTGGGTGAATCTAAGAGCATGCCGAAGGGCTTCAAAATAGTGGCGGTCAGAGAGGAAAGAATCATCTACAATGATGTTTGGTCCCGGCCAACCTCTCAATGCCCTTCTCTCGGGCGGGTGCCGGAAATGCTGGCCTATAAGCGGCGCAAAGGCGCCCATGTCGGTCGTCGCGTCGACAGTAGAACTGGCTCCCAAGCTTGAGAGCTGCACTTGTACTTGGCGAATGCGACATTTGTTGCCATTCCAGCGAACGTGCCCTATGTCTCAAAGATGAACCTGCTAAATTTTGGAGCAAATTGAACAATTGACACTTGTAGTTCAATGCCTTAGGATAACAATGTAAATGAGCGCACAAATTTGATAGGGGGGAAAGAGAGTGAGATGTAAAGATAGGTGGAGTGTGATGTCTGTTGGGCTCATCGCTATGTTTGCGCTTCTGATGATCTCAGGAGGAGCTCATGCGGCTTATCCCGAAAGGCCTGTCCAGATTATTTGCCCCTGGGGTGCGGGCGGTGGAACGGATCAGGTTGCCAGGACTGTAGGCGCCATCCTGCAGGAGGATTTGGGCGTTCCGTTTAACGTGGTAAACCGCACTGGAGGCAGTGGAGCTATAGGTCACATGGCAGGTGCTAAGGCTCAACCCGACGGATATACGCTAACCATCATCACTATCGAACTCAACATGATGCATTGGATGGGCATGGCCGAAGTGACCTACAAGGACTTTAGGCCTATAGGGATGGTGAACTACGATCCTGCAGCAATATGGGTCGCAGCCGATTCGAAATGGAACAAGATGGAAGACCTCGTGAATGAGATAAAAGCAAACCCGGGCAAGCTGCGCGCCTCCGGCACGGGCACGGGTGGCATATGGCATCTATCCATGGCGGGGTGGCTATCTTCCATGGGCCTTCCACCTAATGCCGTAACCTGGGTCCCCTCCACCGGAGCTGCTGAAGGATTGCGCGAGTTGGTAGGCGGTGGTGTGGACTTTGCGCCGTGCAGCTTGCCCGAGGGCATGAGCCTCTATTCGGCCGGCAAAATCAGGGGGCTCGCAGTCATGGCGGATGAGCGCATCAAAGCCTTCCCCGAGATACCTACGCTGAAAGAACTCGGCGTCGATTGGAGCCTCGGCTGTTGGCGCGGCATAGCTGGCCCTAAAGGGCTTCCCGATGACGTCGTCGGTGTTTTGGAACCGGCGTTGAAGAGGGCTGTCGAAAGCGAGCGTTTTGTGAATTTCATGGACCAGGTGGGTTACGGTATCATCTGGATACCAAGCGCCGAGGCAGTCGAATTTTTAGAGAAAGATGACGAGGTAATGGGCAACCTTATGAAGGAATTAGGTTTGGCGAAGTAAAAACCAGAAGTCGGGAGGTTGAGCCGTTTTACGGCCGCCTCCCATTTCTTTTGCCCATTTGTGATAGTGCCACAAGTGCCATTCGCTATACAAGTGACGACCTCATCTCAATAGAAGCGAACGGTCAAGTGGCATTTTATGCCTCCTACGCTGACCGTGTTTTTTAGGGGTTCCGTTGTTCTCATTCGAGCTGCGCCGAAAAATGGCAATTGTCATCGTAGCCTTAGCTTGACAAAAGGAGAGAGTCTTTGTTAAGCTACACTTAAAAAGTTGCTTAATAGTTGGTGGTGATGCTCTTTGTCTCGGCAAACTCGAGAGGGAAAAGAAGACTTGTGCGAGGAGTTTTGCCCTTCCGGCAATCTCGACTATCTCAGGGAGAAGATTTTGGAAGTGGCGGGACTGTCGGAGATCTTTAAGGCGCTCGGGGACGAGACCAGAACGAAGATCTTGTATTTGTTGGCTCACCAGGAGCTTTGCGTCTGCGACCTGGCTTCGGTCTTGAGCATGAGCCTGCCCGCCATATCTCATCACCTGAGACTCCTCAAGATGCTGCGCCTGGTGAGGTATCGCCGCGATGGGAAGATGGTCTATTACTCCTTGGACGACGAGCATGTCCTGAGCCTGATCCGAGAGGCTCAGGCTCACTTCGCGGAGCAGCGATAGACGTACTGCTTTTAGTTGGCTTGGCTATATAGGATGCAGCAGGGTGAAACTGTGCGCAAATTGCGCGATGGGGATGGTCGGAAGATGAGTTCAAACCGCAGGAGAGAAGGAGCGCAAAAACCGTCTCGAGGACCGAAAAAGGAAACCTGTGATTGCGTTGCTCGGGTTGAATTGGACCTTCGATCCCTCGACCAGGAGAATGAGGGGCCGTTACACGTAGAAGAAGATGAAGAAAGGGGAAACCTCTGGCAAATCGCAGTAGCAGGTGCGCTATTCTTGGCGGGTCTCATCTGGGGTGAACAGGTAAGCCGCACGCCGTTTGCGTGGGTTAAATACGCCATTTTCTTTTCCGCCTACCTTCTGGTCGGCATATCCGTCATCCATACCGCTCTGCGCAACCTCTTTCACGGGCGGGTCTTCGACGAGAACTTTCTTTTAAGCGCAGCCTCCATGGGAGCCATTGCCATAGGCCAATTGCCCGAGGCCGCGGCAGTGATGCTCTTTTACGCCTTGGGGGAATACCTGCAGGAGCGGGCAGAAGGCCGTTCGAGGCGCTCCATAGCTGCTCTTTTAGACATGCGGGCCGATCATGCCAATCTAAAGACAGGTGAAGCGATTAGGCGCGTCAGTCCGGAGGAGGTGAAGGCAGGACAAATCATCGTCGTGAAACCCGGAGAGAGGGTGCCACTGGACGGGGAAGTGTTGGAGGGGTCTTCCTTTGTAGACACCTCGGCTCTCACAGGAGAGCCCGTGCCACGTAGAGTTGAGAGGGGCGAAAGCGTTTTGGCTGGTATGCTCAATGCCGATGGAGTGTTAACGGTTAAGGTGACCAAGCCATACGGTGAGTCTTCAGCGGTCAGGATCTTAAAGCTGGTGGAGAGTGCGGTGGCCCGAAAGGCACCCATAGAACAATTTTTCACGGCATTTTCGCGCTACTACACGCCCCTCGTGGTCTTCGGCGCATTGGCTTTGGCCGTAATACCTCCGTTGATCACGGGCGAGGCGTTTTCCGGGTGGGTTTACCGCGCCTTGGTGCTTTTGGTCATCTCCTGTCCCTGTGCGTTGGTCATCTCCATCCCCTTGGGCTATTTCGGCGGCATAGGCAAAGCTTCCCGCCGGGGAATCCTGGTCAAAGGGGCGCGGTTTTTAGATGCCCTGGCCGATCTCCACACGGTGGTCTTCGACAAGACCGGCACGCTCACCAAAGGTGTCTTCCGCGTGACGCAGCTCGCGGCGCGCGACGGTTTCTCCGAGGAAGAGCTGCTTTTGCTCGCTGCCCATGCTGAGGCCTTCTCCTCCCATCCTATCGCCCGCTCTATACAAGAGGCCTACGGCAAGGAGGTCCGGCTGGACGCCGTGAGTAATTACCAGGAGATCGCTGGTTATGGCGTGAGCGCATTGGTGGATGAGAAAAGAGTGTTGGTGGGAAACGACCGTCTTCTTCACAAAGAGGGGGTCCCTCATGATATCTGCGACTTGGGCGGGACCGCGGTATATGTGGTTGTGAATGGTTCTTTGGTCGGCCATATCGTCATCTCTGATGAAGTTAAGCCCGACGCCAAGGAAGCCATAGTGCGCTTGAGGGAGCTCGGGGTAAAAAAGGTCGTCATGCTCACGGGTGACGGCGAGCCCGAGGCTCACCGTGTGGCGCAAAATCTGGACTTAGATGCCTACTTCGCCGGAATGCTGCCGGAGGATAAAGTGGCCAAGGTGGAAGAGTTAGTGTCGTCTTTGGGTCGAAGACAAAAACTTGCTTTCGTGGGCGATGGGATTAACGATGCGCCCGTCATTGCCAGGGCCGATGTGGGCGTGGCCATGGGTGGATTGGGGAGTGAAGCAGCCATCGAACTCGCCGATGTGGTGCTCATGGAGGACAAACCCTCAAAGCTTGCCGTGGCGGTAGAGATCGCCGCGCGCACTGGTCGAATAGTGCGCGAGAACGTAACCTTCGCCTTGGGAATGAAAGCTTTTTTCCTGCTCCTTGGTGTTCTCGGGGTGGCCACTATGTGGGAAGCGGTCTTCGCCGATGTGGGCGTGGCCTTGATAACTATCTTTAACGCCGCCAGGGCCTTGCAGTAGGGATTTCATCGTATTTTTGTGTTATCCTATCTCCGTTGGATTGACGCTCCGATCGAGGAGGTATGGGCATGGAAGGACCCTTAGCCGCTCTCGAGATGCTCTTTGAACCTATATCCCTCATGTTACTCTGTGGAGGCACGGCATTCGGCGTAATCTTGGGGGCACTGCCTGGCCTCTCTGCCACCATGGGCCTGGCGCTTGCTATGCCCTTCGCCTATTATCTTCCTGTGGAGAAAGCTATGCCGCTGCTTTTGGGCGTCTATTTGGGGGCTGTCATAGGGGCTTCCATACCGGCCATTCTGA